>ERZ778022.2247-NODE-2247-length-21049-cov-8.238116_pt1 | contig 21049 bp, 17 predicted proteins | sample MGYA00375752_ERZ778022 | MGnify/ENA primary metagenome ERZ778022 (study PRJEB29350, sample SAMN05389826) | bioreactor metagenome | isolation source: Thiocyanate bioreactor | place: South Africa: University of Cape Town | collected 2014-04-04 ... | reverse complement strand
TCGAAGACGGCGTCGAAACCGGAAACCAGATCGTCCACAACCTCGGCATACAGACCAAATGCCATCCGACCTTGCCGTGCGAGCCGACCAATCTCGCGCCGGGAGGGGCCACATCGGGAACGGCCGGCCAGAAATCCAAGGGAATCCTGATTCCCTCGGACAACACGGCGTCGACGTTCTGGATCACGAACCCCGACAACATCTATCGCGACAACGTGGCGGCCGGGTCCGATCAGATCGGGTTCTGGTTTGCCTTGTCGGAACACCCGACCGGCGCGTTCGAGGGTACGGAGACCATCTGGCCCCGTCGGACGAATGTGCGGGAATTCAGCGGCAACACGGCCCACTCCAACTTCGACGGGCTGATGTTCGACCGCGGCCCCAAGGCCGATGGCAGCTTCAGCGTTCAGGGCAGCAACTACCATTACGGCTATGCCGATCCGGCTGACACGAACAGCCAGCAGCTGGTGTCGGTCTTCGACAATTTCACCGGCTACAAGAACCGGCATGGCGCCGTCTGGGGCCGGGGTGAGCTGCACTTGTTCAAGAACCTGCGCGTGGCCGACAATGCGATCGGCTACACCCATGCGGCCGGCGCGGTCGGCCGCGCGCCTTATACCTCACAAGTCGTAGATTCGCTGTTCGTGGGTGAAACGGACAACATCGGCAATCCCCGCACTCCGGTGGAGATTGCCTATGGCCGGAGCATGCCGAACGACATCCCGGATTTCCCGATCCGGGGCTATGAATACTACGACATGCGCCATGACGTGGTGAACACGACCTTCGTGAATTTCCAGCCCAACGACACGCGCGATGCCTCGGCCTTGTCTTACCTGATGTACACCAGCTTCGGGATGAGCACCGAGAACGCCATCGAAGGGGCCAAGTTCGTCAACGCCAAGCCGGTCAGCTTCCCTCAGGTGGTGCGCCGGTGGGCGTCCGATTTCGGGCGGGGCAATTCCTGGAGAGGCGCGACCATCCATGACAAGGACGGTTCGGTCAGCGGTGTCCGCAATGCCTATATCGTCCTCGACAACGGCATCGCGTCCGACGAACAGGCCTGCGAGATCAAGCCCGACTGGAACGCGGCCGTGTGCCGGGGCGACTTCGGCTACTTCAACCTCGGCGGCAACATGGGGTTCGGCAGTGAACCCATTGCCGATCCGATCATGCTCAGCCGCAACGGCAGGCGGTGGGAATACACCGGGCAGACCACGGTGCGCAGCGGCGCCGAGGTGAGGGTGGAAACCGCCCGCGACGCCTTGTCCCTTTCGCTGACGGAGATGGATAACGGCTCTTCGGTGATCTTCGAGCTGCCGGGCTTCACCAATGCCGCGGCGGGAACGCAGCAGAGCAGCCTGGCGGCGCTGCGCGAGGCGTCCGACACGTCCTACTTCAAGGATGACAAGGGCCTGTGGGTCAAGCTCGTGGCCTCGAACACCGGCGCCGCGGCCGGCCCGGCCCGCGGACCAGCTGCGCCAACCGGCCTTCAGGTCAGCAGGCACATCCAGGTCAGCTCCGCCCGCTGATCGGACAGCAACCCCCGGCGCAGGCCACGCGCCGGGGGTGGCGGCCGGATGAACCGGCACCGCGAAGCCAGGAACCGACCATCGTCTTCCGGCCATCATCATCCGGCCGGCATGTTCGCGCTGGAAGCTGTCACAATCCCCCTCTAAAGCCTGCGATCCATGGAGCAGGGGCGCTATTTTCCCATAGCCGGCATGGTGATCGCCCTGGTGACGGGGCTCATCATGATCTTCGCCGGTGTGAGCGGCTGGCTGGTCGGCGCGGCGGTGCTGATCTGGATCGGTTCGTTCTGGCTGGCCGTGCCCCCACCGCCCGCCTCCACGGCCGATCCGCGCGAAGGGGTGCAGCTCACCACCAGCGGCATGCGCGATCTGGTGGAGCATTCGGGCCTGCCGATGGTCCTGCTCGACAGCAACCGCATCATCATCGCCAATGCCGCCGCGCGCGAGGTGATGGGCGAGCACATGCTGGGGCAGGATGCGCGCGTCGTCTTCCGCCACCCGGAAGCGGTGGACCTGCTCACCCGGCCCGAAGGGGGCAGCGCGACGATCCACGGTCTCACCGGCACGCGCAGCAACTGGCAGGTCAGCCGCCACCCGATCGACCAGCGTTACAGCCTGATCGAACTGGTCAACCGCACGGCGGAAGCGGACGTCAGCCGCGCGCACACCGATTTCGTGGCCAATGCCAGCCACGAGCTGCGTACCCCCCTCGCCTCGATCATCGGCTATATGGAGACCCTGGCCGACGCCCAGGCGGATATCGATCCCGAACGCACCGCGCGCTTCCACACCACGGTGCTGCGCGAGGCGCGGCGGTTGCAGGCGCTGGTCAGCGATCTCAGGCCGCTTTCGCGCGGGGAGGCGGAAAAGCACGACCAGCCGCGCGAGCCGGTGGACCTGATCCCCCTGGTCCAGCAGGCCGCGCGCGACGGCGCGACGCATGACCGGCAGGATCGGCTGGAATTCGCTCTCGGCGAAAAGACGCTGATGGTGCGCGGCGATCGCAACCAGCTGGAACAGCTCGTCCGCAACCTGGTGGAAAATGCCTTCAAGTACGGATCGGCCGATGCGCCGGTGACGGTGGGCGTTGAGCGCGGGGAGCGCGACATGGCGATCCTTTCGGTGCGCGATCGCGGCGAAGGCATCGCGCCCGAGCATATCCCGCACCTGACCCGCCGGTTCTACCGCACGGACCCCGGCCGCAGCCGCGCCGCCGGCGGCACCGGGCTGGGCCTGGCGATCGTCAAGCATATCGTGGAACGCCATCGCGGCCGCCTGGACATCGCCAGCCAGCCCGGCTCCGGCACATGCGTCACCATCGCCCTGCCCCTGGCGGCCTGACGATCCGATCCCGCTCGCCCGCCCACCTGTGGACAAGCCGCCAGCCTGTCACAGCATCGTAATAATAGGCACATAGCGCGGACACGTTCTCGAAACAGAAGTGTAACGCATGCTCCGCTTCCCGATGGTCCTTCTCTGCAGCGCGCTCGCCGGGCTTCCGCTTTCAGCGCATGGCCAGGAGGCCGCTTCCACGGGCGAATGGTCGATCAAGCCGCGCGGGCGCGTGCAACTGGACGCCTCGGATATCGGCGTGCCGCCCGCCCTGGCCGGCGACGGCTTCGGGACGGCGGCCGAAGTGCGGCGGGCTTACCTGGGCGTGGACGGAACCGCGCCGGGCAATGTCAGCTATCGGCTGGAAGCCGATGTCTCGGGCTCGTCGATCCTGCTCACGGATGCTTATCTCGCTTACCAGCCAACGCGCGGCGTCACGCTGACTCTGGGGCAGCACAAGCCGTTTTCCGGCCTTGAGGAACAGACCAGCGACTTGTTCACCTCCATGCTCGAGCGGGCGGCTTTCACGTCCGCCTTCGGGTTCGGGCGGCGTCTGGGCGTCAGCGGCGCTTATTCGGAAGGGGACCTGCTGATCCAACTCGGTGCTTTCACCGTGAACGCGGCTGATCTCGACGCCGAAAGCGACAGCTTCGGCGTGGACGGCCGCGTGGTATTCAGCCCGCAAGTGGGCCCTGGCACGCTGCACCTGGGCGCATCCGCCCATTGGCGCGATCTCGACGATGCCGCGGGTTCCGTCCGCTATCGCGCGCGGCCTTTCACCCACGCGACCGACGCGCGCCTGGTCGACACGGGAGCCATCGGCGCCAGCGGCGAGCGCAGCTTCGGTGCCGAGCTGGCCTATATCGCCGGGCCGCTTCACGCCACGCTCGAAGGCCATCGGATCACCGTGCTGCGCCCCGGCCTGCCCGATCCCAGCTTCGCCGGCGGCTATGCCGAAATCGGCCTGCTGCTGACGCCGGGCGACACCACGGGCTACAAGAACGGCGTTTACGACCGCATCCGGCCGACACGCCCGGTAACCGAAGGCGGCCCCGGCGCCGTGCAGGTGAACGCCCGTTATGACAGGCTCGACCTCGACAGCGGGCCGATCAAGGGCGGGCGCCAGCAGGCCCTGGCGCTGTCGGCGGTGTGGGCCCTGACGGCCACAGTGCGCCTCCAGGCCAATTATGGCCACTTGTGGATCTCGGATGCCGCTGTCCCGGCGGGCGCCGATGCCGATTACCAGGCCGATGTCGTCGGCCTGCGCGCGCAATTCGACTTTTGAAAGGGCTGGGGGATGTGTCCGTTTCATGTCGGAAATTTGTCGTCGTTCCGTAATACTCCATGCCTAGCAGGCTAGGCGTCATTCAGGGGAAGCCTCATGAAATCGATCCTGCGCACCTCGCTTGTCGCCCTTTGCGCGGCGTCGCTGGCCGCTTGCGGCAGCGGTTCGGACACCCGCGCTTCGGTTCGCGCGGTCGGTTCGTCGACCGTCTATCCCTTCGCCAAGCTCGTCGCGGAGAATTTCGCCCGCTCCAATCCCGATTTCACGTCCCCGATCATCGAATCGACCGGCAGCGGCGCGGGCATCCAGCTGTTCTGCGCCGGTGTGGGCGCGGATACGCCTGACATCGCCAACGCCTCGCGGCGGATGAAGGAAAGCGAGTTCCAGGCCTGCCAGAGGAACGGCGTCACCGAGATCACCGAGATCCAGGTGGGCCTCGACGGCATCGCCTTCGCCTCGGCCAAAGGCGGCATCACGATGAACCTGACGCCGGAGATCGTCTATCGCGCGCTGGCGGCGAAGCCTTTCGGCAAGGAGCAGGCGGCCAAAACCTGGCGCGATGTGGACCCCAGCCTGCCCAACCAGCCGATCCTGGTCTATGGCCCGCCTTCCACCTCGGGCACGCGTGACGCGCTCAAGGAACTGATCCTGATCCCCGGCTGCGACAGCAATGCGGAGATGAAGGCGCTCAAGGGCAACAATGCCCAGCAGCACGAACAGCTCTGCACCGAACTGCGCCGCGACGGCGCCTATGTGGACCAGGGCGAGCAGGACAATCTCATCGTCCAGAAGATCGAAGGCAACCCCAACGCAGTGGGCATTTTCGGCTACTCCTACCTTGAGGAGAACCTGGACAAGGTCCAGGGCCTGACCATGAACGGGGTTGAGCCCACTTACGAGAACATCGCCGATTTCGATTATCCCGGTGCCCGGCCGCTGTTCATCTACGTCAAGAACGCGCATCTCGACGCGATCCGGGGCTTGCGCGAATTCGTGGCCGAATGGGCGAAGTCATGGGGCCGGGATGGCCCGCTGGCCCGCATCGGGCTTGTCGCTAGCCCCGAGGATGTCGCCGCGCGCAGCGCCGCGGCGGCCGAGACCTTCACCCCGCTCGACGGCGCCGAGTTGAAGTAAAAGGCCCCAACGGCCCTATGTCGCCCGCTCTCCTGCTGCTGCTCGCCCTGGGCTTTGGGCTGGCCGGATGGCTGGTGGCGCGCGCGCGCGCGTGGAGCTTCCGCCGCGCCGCGCCGCATCACCGCCTGGCATCGCTGCCGGTCTATCACGCCTGGTATGTGGCGCTGTGGGTCGGCGTGCCGCTGGCGCTGTTCGCTGTGGCCTGGAACGCGCTGGCGCCGCAACTGGTGCTGCAATCCGTGCTTTCCGATCCGGCCGCCGCCGGTCTGCCGCCGTTCGGCATGCAGCGCGAAACGATTCTGGCGGAGGCGCGGAACGTCGCCACGGGCACGGCGCCGGCGGTGTTCAACGCCGGCGCGCGCGCACTGGTGGAACCGTTCCGCGAAGCGATCCTGCGCTATAACGTGATCGGCACTGGCGTGGCGCTGCTGATCGGGTTCCTGGCCGGAACCTGGGCCTTCCTGCGGCTCAAGCCCGATTTCTCGGCGCAGACGCGGGTCGAGCGGGCAGTGATGAGTGTGCTGCTGATCGCCTCGCTCGTGGCGATCCTCACCACGCTGGGCATCTTCGTCAGCCTGGTGTTCGAGACCATGCGCTTCTTCGGCATGGTCAATCCGGTGGATTTCCTGTTCGGCACTCATTGGGGACCGGACCCGATGAGCGCCGCCGCCCATCCCGATCCCACGCGTTACGGCGCCTTGCCGCTGTTCTGGGGCACCATCTACATCGGCGCGATCATCGCCATGATCGTGGCCATTCCGCTGGGGCTGATGAGCGCGGTCTATCTCACCCAATATGCCGATCGCCGCTGGCGCAAATGGCTCAAGCCGGCGCTGGAGATCCTCGCCGGCGTGCCCACGGTGGTCTATGGCTATTTCGCGGCGCTAACGATCGCCCCGCTGGTGCGCCAGTTCGGCCAGGCCATCGGCATCGCCAATGCCTCGAGCGAAAGCGCGCTGGCCGCGGGCCTGGTCATGGGGGTGATGATCATCCCGTTCGTCTCCTCGATGGCGGACGATTCCCTTGCCGCCGTGCCGCAGGCGATGCGTGACGGTAGCCTGGCCATGGGCGCCACCACCAATGAGACGATCCGCCGGGTCCTGCTTCCCGCCGCCCTGCCCGGCATCGTCGCCGGGGTCATGCTGGCGATCAGCCGCGCCATCGGCGAAACGATGATCGTGGTCATGGCCGCCGGCGCGGCCGCCAATCTCAGCGCCAATCCGTTCGAGGCGATGACCACCGTGACCTTCCAGATCGTTGCCATGCTGACGGGCGAAGGCAGTTTCGATCATCCCGCCACGCTGAGCGCCTTCGCCCTCGGCTTCGTGCTGTTCCTGGTGACGCTGGCGCTCAATTTCATCGCCCTGCGCGTGGTCAAGCGGTTCCGCGAAGCCTATGAATAAGTCCGCCCCCACCCGCACCGCGGCCTTCGAGGCGCGCCTGAAGAAGCGCTACGCGGCAGAGCGTCGCTTCAGGCTGGCCGGCCTGGGCGCGATCCTGTTCTCGGTCGCGGTGCTGCTGTTCCTGCTGGTCACCATGACGATGAACGGGATCGGCGGTTTCCAGCGGGCGACGCTCCAAGTCCCTGTGGATTTCACCTCGGTCGGCATCACCATGCCGCAAGACCTGGGCGACAAGCCGGCCCGCATGCGGGCGCTCGAACGCCAGGGCCTGCCCGACCTCGTGCGCTTCAGCGCCGAGCAGGCACTGGGCGAGGAAGCGGCCGGCGAGCTTGGCTCTTCCGCCTGGCGCGCGGTGGCCGAAGCCGTGGCGGACGATCCGAAGCTGCTGGCCGGCAAGGCGGAATTCGCCCTTCCGGCGAGCGGCAACCTCGCCAGCGCCTTCAGCGGCGACGGGCAGGTGCGGTTGCAGCCCCTCGCCCACCGCCTCGCCGCGGAAGGCAAGCTCAAGGACAGCTTCGATCCGGGCTTCCTCACCCGGTCCGACGCCACCGATCCGCAGGAAGTCGGCATCTGGGGCGCGCTCAAGGGCTCTATCCTGACCATGCTGGTCACGCTGGCGTTGGCTTTCCCCATCGGCGTCTTCGCGGCGCTTTACCTGGAGGAATATGCGCCGCGGAACCGCTGGACCGACCTGATCGAGGTGTCGATCAACAATCTCGCCGCCGTGCCCTCGATCATCTTCGGCCTGCTCGGCCTGGCCGTGTTCCTGGCCCTGTTCCCGCACATGCGCTCGGCGGCGTTGATCGGGGGCATGACGCTGGCGCTGATGACCATGCCGGTGATCGTCATTTCCGGCCGCAACGCGATCAAGGCGGTGCCGCCTTCGATCCGCGACGGCGCGATGGCGCTGGGCGCCTCGCCGATCCAGGTGGTGTTCCATCACGTGCTGCCGCTGGCGCTGCCCGGTATCCTCACCGGCACGATCATCGGCATGGCCCGCGCCCTGGGAGAGACCGCGCCGCTGCTGATGATCGGCATGCGCGCCTTCGTCGCCACCCCGCCCGGCGGCTTCACCGATCCCGCCACCGTCCTGCCCGTGCAGATATTCCTGTGGTCCGACGAGATCGACCGCGGATTCGTCGAGCGGACCAGCGCCGCGATCATCGTGCTGCTGGCGTTCCTGCTGGTGATGAACGGCCTGGCCATCTACCTGCGCAACCGGTTCGAGAAGAAATGGTGACCGACTTCAGCAACGATCCCGCGCCCAAGATGCGCGCCCGCGACGTTTCCGTGTTCTACGGCAGCACGCAGGCGGTGGATTCCGTGTCCATCGACATCCCCACCGAATACGTGACCGCCTTCATCGGCCCGTCCGGCTGCGGCAAGTCCACGTTCCTGCGCGCGCTCAATCGGATGAACGACACCATCGCCAGCGCACGGGTGGAAGGCACGATCGAGCTCGACGGGGAGGATATCTATCGCTCGAAGATGGACGTGGTGCAGCTTCGCGCCCGGGTGGGCATGGTGTTCCAGAAGCCCAACCCCTTCCCCAAGTCGATCTTCGAGAACATCGCCTATGGCCCGCGCATCCACGGCCTCGCCTCAGGCCGGGCGGATCTCGAGGCCATCGTCGAAAAGTCGCTGCGCCGCGCCGGCCTGTGGGACGGGGGGAAGGACCGGCTGGGCGGTTCCGGCGACGCGCTGTCGGGCGGCCAGCAGCAGCGCCTGTGCATCGCCCGCGGCATCGCGGTGGAACCGGAAGTGATCCTGATGGACGAGCCGTGCTCCGCGCTCGATCCCATCGCCACGGCCCGGATCGAGGAACTGATCGACGATCTCAAGGGCCGATACGCGATCGTGATCGTCACCCATTCGATGCAGCAGGCGGCGCGCGTTTCCCAGCGGACCGCGTTCTTCCACCTTGGAAAGATGGTCGAATATGGCCACACCTCCGACATCTTCACCAATCCCCGCGAGGAGCGGACGAAGGATTACATCACAGGGCGGTACGGCTGATGGCTGAACACACGGTCAAGGCGTTCGACGAAGACATCACCCGCCTGCGCGGGCTTGTCGCCGAGATGGGCGGGCTCGCCGAAGTCGCCATCGCCGAAGGGATGCAGGCGCTCGTCACCGGCGACGAGGAACTGGCAAAGGCCGTGGTCGCGCGCGACAAGAAGCTCGACGCGCTGGAAGGCGAAGTGGATGCCATGGCCATCCGCACCATCGCCTTGCGCGCACCCATGGCCGACGACTTGCGGGAGATCATCGCCGCCCTGAAGATCGGCGGTGTGCTCGAACGGATCGGCGATTACGCCAAGAACATCGCCAAGAGCCGCTGACCCTGATCCCCGCCATGGGCGAGATCGCCGCCGAGATGGTGCATGACGTGCTCACCGCCTTCGCCGCGCGCGATCCCGTGCTGGCCCGCGAAGTGATCGAGCGCGACGAGAAGGTGGATGCCTTCTATGAAAGCATCTTCCGCAACCTCGTCAGCTACATGGTGGAAAATCCCGCGACGATCAGCAGCGCCGCCCAGCTTCTGTTCGTCGCCCGCAACCTGGAACGGATCGGCGACCATGCCACCAACGTGGCCGAAATGGTCCACTTCGCCGCCGTGGGCACCTATCCGGAAGACATCGAGCGTTGACACATCCTTGTCGCGAAAATGAAATATGACAGTGCTTAGGCGGAGACGAAGGAGACAAATCCGTGTCATCTCCCAAGTTGCTGCTCGTTGAAGACGATACCGCCCTGGCCGAACTGCTCGAATTCCGGTTCGAGAAAGAAGGCTACGACGTACGGGTCACCGCCGATGGTGACGAGGCGCTGATCTATGCCGCGGAAGACGCGCCCGATCTCGTCATCCTCGACTGGATGATCGAAGGCACCAGCGGGATCGAGGTCTGCCGCCGCTTGCGCCGCGACAAGACCACCGCGCACGTCCCCATCATCATGCTCACCGCCCGCGAGGCGGAGGACGATCGCGTGCGCGGGCTGGAAACGGGCGCCGACGATTACCTCACCAAGCCGTTCTCCCCGCGCGAGCTTCTCGCCCGCGTCGCCGCCGTGCTGCGCCGCGTCCGCCCGGCCCTGGCCGGCGAGACGATCGAGGCGGGCGACATGAAGCTCGACCCCGTGGCCCACCGCGTGGAACGGCGCGGCCGCCCGCTGCAAGTCGGCCCGACCGAATACCGCCTGCTCCGTTTCTTCATGGAACACCCGCGCCGCGTATTCAGCCGCAACCAGCTGCTCGACGCGGTATGGGGCACCGGCAGCGAGATCGAGGAACGCACCGTTGACGTCCACATCCGCCGCCTGCGCAAGGCCATCACCATCGACAATGCCCGCGATCCGATCCGGACGGTGCGTTCGGCGGGCTATGCGCTGGAGCCGGTGTAGCTTTGACCGTCTGATTTCCTACCGGTCATTGCGTCCTTGGTTCGGTAACATAGGATGATCATGGGTCGCGCCGAATGGCGAGATCGTATGTCCCTCATCACCCCGCGATCCGAGCGCGCTATAATCTACGTTCTTTCCGCAATCGTGACGGCAGGCTTGGGCACGACGGTTCTTGCCCAAGGCGATCAGCGATCGGTGGCAACTCCCGGTCTCACCCAAGAGAACATCGTTCGGGCCGAACTCGTCGAATTTCCCGGCACTGACGTAGTTGCCTTCAACGGTAACTTCGCTCCCGGCGCAACGCCCGGTCGCCACCGTCACCCTGGGACGGAGGTTCTGCACGTAATCAACGGCAATGGTGTCTTACTCCAGGATGGCCGCGCCCCGGTTCAGCTCAAGCCGGGGATGACGGTAATCTCAGAGCCTGATGTCAAAGGCGGCAGCTTCGTTCACGAGGTACGCAACCTCAGCGCAACAGAACCGCTGACGACTTACATCGTCCTCCTCGTTGACAAGGGAGAGCCGCCGGCACTCCCGGCAGACTAGCCGCACGCACGTCTCTCTCTGACGGCAAAACCCGCCGAACCCACGTGCTGCTTGATCAAGGTGCAGGTGATCCGCATGGGCCGCGTTGTAGTCCGGTGAGAGCACGGTGCCGAATACTTGGCAGGCCGCATCGCGCACCTTGTGCAAGAACGCTGCTTCCCTGCCCTCGCCGCGCCAGTCTGCCCCCACGCTGATCCGCTTGCCGTCCGCGAGCACGAAGGCGGCGACGTCGAGTGCGTTTCCGGTCGAATGTTCGCTCCACTGCCCGGTCTCGCGGCCGTAGGTTCGGCGGCAGTTGTAGGCCCCAAGGTGCTTTATCCGCGTCACGCGCTTGCCGAACAGCGCCTCGGCCGCGGGCTGGACTCCTTGCCGCATCCACAGGTCAAATCCTGCGGCGAGCGCGCAAGTCGTCTGTGGGGCGGCGGGCGCCAGCGGCGCGTGCGGGAGGACCAGGCGATCCTCGCGCCGGCAGGGGTCCTCGCCTGTCGCCGGCAGGGCTTCGAACGCCACGTTGCTGCGTTCCAGCACGGCGCGGCATTCCGCCGGGTCCTTCCGCAGCGCGGCGAGCTTGTGGTGCGTTGCCCAGCCTGGCGGATCGGCCAGGTTCAGGGGAGCCCAGGGATTGTGCTCGGGGTGTTCGGCCAGCCAGGAACGGGCCGCCACGAACAGGGCGAAGGTCACCAGGAGCCAGAAGATCGCCAGGTCGAGCCTGAAACGGCCGATGCGGCGAGAGAGCTTCATCCTCAATGGAAATCGCGCGACCGGGGGATCACCCGCACATTGCGCGGATGGCCCTGGCGGAAATGCTCAGGGATCGCGGGCGGCAGCGGGCCGGCGTGATCGCCGGGGGGCATGGCGGGTTTCGGCAAATCGTCGGACAGGCGATGCAACTGGCCCGTCGCATCCACCAGGTGCGCGGCAATCACGTGGATCACACCCTCCTCGCTTTCGACGCGGCCGCGCACTTCCATCAGCCGCGCGCCCATCACCACCTTGCGATAAGTCTCCATGGTATCGGGCCAGACCACCAGGTTGGCGATGCCGGTCTCGTCCTCCAGGGTGATGAAGACCACGCCTTTCGCCGATCCGGGCCGCTGGCGGATCAGCACCACACCGGCCACCTTGACCATCGAACGCTGCTTGCGGGCCTTGAGATCAGCCATGGGCACGAAGCCGCGCTCACTGAGCGAAGCGCGCAGGAAGCTCATCGGGTGCGCCTTCAGGCTCAGCCGCTGAGTCTGGTAATCGGCGATCACTTCCTCGCACAGCGCCATTTCGGGCAGTGTCGTGCGATTTCGTTCGGCGCCCTCGTCGCGGGTATCGGCGAACTTGAACAGCGGCAGGTCCGCACCCGAAACCAGCGTGCGCGCATCCCACAGCGCCTGCCGCCGCGGCAAGGAGAGCGAACCGAAGCAATCGGCAGCGGCAAGCCGCTCGACATGCGAGGAAGGCAGCGCCGCCCTGCTGCGCAATTCGGCCACGTCGCGGAACGGCCCGGCCTGCCGCGCCGCCACCAGCTTCGCGGCCAGATGCTCGGGAAAGCCATCGACCTGCCGCAGACCCAGGCGCAAGGCGATAGTCCCATCCAGCCGCCAGCCCTTATCGTCATGGCCGCGTGAGCCCGGTCTCCGCACTCCTGCGCCTTCGCGCGGGCCCGTCTCCTCCAATGTGCAGTCCCAATCCGACAGATTGACGTCGATCGGCAGCACCTCGACCCCATGTTCGGCAGCGTCCCGCACGATCTGCGCCGGAGCGTAGAAGCCCATCGGTTGCGAATTGAGCAGCGCCGCCGCGAAAGCCGCTGGGTAATGGCATTTCAGCCAGCTCGAAACATAGACCAGATGTGCGAAGCTGGCGGCATGGCTTTCCGGGAAGCCGTATTCGCCGAACCCCTTGATCTGGTTGAAGCAGCGCTGGGCGAACTCCGGATCGTAGCCGCGTTCGACCATGCGGCCGACCATCTTCGCCTCATGCGCGTCCATCATGCCGCGCGAACGGAAAGTCGCCATGGCCTTGCGCAACTGGTTCGCTTCGCCCGGGGTGAACTTGGCGACGTCGATTGCGATCTTCATCGCCTGTTCCTGGAAGATCGGCACTCCGAAAGTGCGCCGGAGAATAGAGGAAAGCTCGTCCGGCGGGCCTCGGCCGAGCGCCGGGCCAGGCAGGTGGAAATCGGTCTCTCCTTCCCGATGCGCCTTGCGCGCCTTGAGATAGGGATGGACCATGTCGCCCTGGATCGGCCCTGGGCGGACGATCGCCACCTGCACCACCAGATCATAGAGTTCCCGTGGCCGCAGGCGGGGCAGCATGTTCATCTGCGCGCGGCTTTCCACCTGGAAGACGCCCAGCGAATCCCCTTCGCAGAGCATGTCGTAAACCATGGGGTCCTTTTGCGGCACTGTCGCCAGAACGAATGCCTTATCATGATGTTTTTCAACGAGATCGAGCGCTTTCCTGATACAGGTCAGCATCCCCAGGGCGAGCACGTCGACCTTGAAGATCCCGAGATCGTCGATGTCATCCTTGTCCCATTCGATGAAGCTGCGATCCGCCATGGCCCCGTTGCCGATCGGCACGGTTTCGGTGAGCAGTTGATCGGTAAGGATGAAGCCGCCTACATGCTGGCTGAGATGTCGGGGCATATCGATCATCTGCTCTGTCAGCTTCAGAACGCGTTTGAGATAGGGATCGGAAAGGTCCAGCCCCGTTTCCCGCCGGACATGCTCCTCGTCGATCGCCTGCCCGTGCGCGCCCCACACGGTACGCGCCAGGGCCGAGGTGACATCCTCGCTGAGCCCCATCGCCTTGCCGACCTCGCGGATCGCCATGCGCGGGCGATAATGGATCACCGTGGCGCAAAGGCCGGCATGATCGCGGCCGTATGAATCGTAGATATGCTGGATCACCTCCTCGCGCCGCTCATGCTCGAAATCGACGTCGATATCCGGCGGCTCGATCCGCTCTTCCGAGAGAAAACGATCGAACAGCAACTCGTTCTCCGCCGGATCGACTTCGGTGATCCCAAGGCAGAAGCACACCGCCGAATTGGCCGCCGACCCCCGCCCCTGGCACAGGATTGGCGGCTTCCGGCTGCGTGCGTAATCGACGATTTCCTTGATCGTGAGGAAATAGGGCGCGATGTCCAGCTTGCCGATCAGCGCCAGCTCTCGCTCAAGTGTTTCCCTCACATCGGATCGCAAGCCTTTGGGATATCTCCATTTTGCTCCTTCCCAGGTTTGCCGGACCAGATAGGCTTGTGGCGTCATGCCGTCAGGATAGGCCTTCTGGGGATATTCGTACTTCAACTCGGCAAGGCTGAAGCGGCAGGCATCGGCCACTTCGCGTGACGCCACGATGGCGTGCGGCCACCGCTGGAACAGGGCCTGCATCTCCTCGGGGCTTTTGAGATGACGTTCGGCATTGGGATGAAGCAGGTATGCCGCCTTGGCGACCGTGGTCTTGTGCCGGATTGCCGTCATCACGTCTTGCAGCGGCCGCCGCTCGGGCACGTGGTAATGCACGTGATTCGTGGCCAGCAGCGACAGGGCGTTCGCCCGGGCCAGCGCATCGAGCCGCTCGATCCGCGCCACGTCGTCACCCCTGTAGAGATAGCTGGCGGCAAGATGGCGCAGCGTCGGCAACTGCTGCACCAGGCGGGGAAGAAGGGCGGGAAACGCGGCGGTGACGCTCCCTTTTCCGGGCGCTTCGCCTGAGCCGGGAAAAGGCAGGACATTGCTTTCCTCTTCCACCGTGAATGCCGCGTCCAGATCCTCCGGCGGCAAGAGGATCAGCTGCACGCCTTCAGAATGGGCGGCCAGCATCGGCAGGGAGATGTCGCAGGCCCCTTTCTCTTGCCATTCGCCGGCCAGCGTTTTCATCCGCCCGGCGGAGATCAGCCGGCATAGCCGCCCGTAAGCGGCACGATCGACCGGATAGGCCAGGAAAGCGAGACCTTCGACAGTCTCGATCCTGCACCCGATCACCGGCGTCAATTTCAGTTTCTTGGCCGTGGTATGAATACGCACAACGCCGGCCATGGAATTGGCATCGGCGATGCCCACGGCATCATATCCCAGGGCCCAGGCCGTTTTCACCAGTTCCAGCGGCAACGAAGCCCCGCGCAGGAACGAGAAGCAACTGAGCAGGCCCAGTTCCACGAAAGGCGCGCGCGCAGGCGCGGTTATCGTGTCGGGATCGACATCCAGTTCCTGCCGGCCGGGAGTGAGCGGACCATCGTGCATATCATCCCGCCAGTTCCGCCAGCCGTTCGGTCACGGCGGCAAGATCGGCCTGGAACAGCGCCTCCTGCTCCTCCTTCATCTCGTCCCTGAGCCGCAGGAGGTAGGACGGATGCACGGTGACCCACAATTCGCTGCCGTCATCGAGCGGATGCGGCCGGCCCCGCGCCCTGGAAATGGCCATCGATTTGCCGAGCACCCCGCGCACGGCACTGCCGCCACAGGCAAGGATCACTTGCGGCTTCACGATCGCGCGTTCCGCCTCGTTCCACCAGCGGCAGATGTCGATTTCCTTCGTGGTGGGCGATTGATGCAGCCGGCGCTTGCCGCGCTGGACATACTTGAAATGCTTGACCGCATTGGTGACGTAGACCTGCCGCCGGTCGATCCCGGCGCGTTCCAGCGCGGCATCCAGCACGCGGCCGGACGGCCCCACGAACGGACGCCCGGCCCGATCTTCCTGATCGCCGGGCTGCTCCCCCACGATCATCAGCGCGGCCCGCTTCGGCCCTTCACCCATCACCGCGGTATTGGCGAGGAACCCGATCGGGCACCGGCGGCAGGCATGGATCGCCGCATCGACGGCGCTCAGCGTTTTCGGCCGTTCTTCCGGTTCCAGCTCGGTATTTGCCATCGCGCGTTCCGCTTTCGATCCGACACGTCAACGCCCCACAGCCGCGATGGATGCCGAGCCGGGCCGATCTCCTTCTTGTTCTCCATATGTTCCATACCCCGCCCCACCCGGCCTGTCCATACACACTGCGACAAACTCAACCTTGAAGGGCCATGGCCGCTTTGACATAGCCCTGTGCCATAAACAGGGTTCGGATCAGGGAGTTTGAATATGGGTTGCAGCACTCGCGCGCGCGGGATGTTTACCTCGGCCGCCACGATCGCAGCGGCCACCGCGCTGTTCATCGGATCTTCGGCCGCTGTCGCCCAGTCGGCGGCGCCCGCCGATCTCACTGTCATGCCCCCGGTGAAGACCGATTATCAGCCGAAAAAGACGGCGTGGGGCGATCCCGACCTGCGCGGCACCTGGCCGGTCAACGATGTGGCCGAACTGCCCGTCAGCCGCCCGGACCAGTATGGCAACCGCTTCTTCAAGACCGACGAAGAGCTGGCTGCCGAGCAGCGCCGCAACGAACAGCTCGAAACCGGCTACAAGAAGGAAGAGCAGGAAGAGAAGATCGGCAACGGACACTGGATCGAGTACCTCGGCGGCTCGCGCCGCACCTCGATGGTGATCGATCCGCCCAGCGGCAAGCTGCCCGCGATGACGCCGCAGGCCGATGCGATCTATCGCGCCGGCCGGTCCAGCTGGACGCCCAACACCAAGTACGATTGGGTGACGGACTTCGATTCGTGGGATCGCTGCGTCAGCCGCGGCTTCCCCGCCTCCATGCTGCCGTTCCGCTACAACAACGGCATCCGCATCTTCCAGGCGCCGGGCTATGTGGTGATCCATCTGGAGATGCTGGGCGAACGGATCATTCCAATCGCGCGCGGCAACGACGTGAGCCATTGGCCCAAGCCGGTCGAAGCCTGGCTGGGCAACAGCATCGGCCATTGGGAAGGCAACACGCTGGTCATCGAAACGACCAATATCAAGACGGGCGACAGCGCCACGAAGGACATGTACGCCCGCAACGGATCGCCGCTGAACATGGCCACGCGCGGGGTGCCGTCGTGGAACACGATCCCGACCAGCGACAAGGCCAAGGTGACCGAACGGCTGACGCAGGTCGGCCCCGACACGATCACTTACGAGATGACTTATTCCGATCCGGAAGTGTTTACCGCGCCGTGGACGCTCCGCTATGACTGGACGCGCGACGAAAGCTACGATTTCTTCGAATATGCCTGCCACGAAGGTGACGTGCAGGTGCGCAACTACATCACCGCCTCGCGCGCCGGCCGCCTGCCCGAAGCTTCCGCGGAAGACCGCGCGGCGGCGGGTGAAGCGGGCGGAAGCCGCTGATCGTTCTTTCGCCATCCTCGCCGGACGCGGGGATGGCGGAACCTTACCCGTACAGCGCTTGCAGGAACCAGTCGGGCAGCCCCCCGCGCCCATCGCCGGCCAACCCGGCCCGGTATATCCAGTAACGGCGGCCTTCGCTGTCTTCGATCCGGTAATAATCGCGCAGCCGCGTGGAGCCTTTCTCTCGCCACCATTCGGGGGCGATCCGTTCCGGGCCTTCGACCCGTGCGATCTCATGTACGTGCCCGCGCCAGCGGAACCGGTGGGGATGGCCATCGGGCGTGGCGTAGAGCACGGCAATCTTCTCAGGGTTATCCAGCAGTTTCAGCGGCCTGCCCGGAGGATCCGAGAGTCCCTGTGAATCCGGATCGGGCATCGGCGGCGCGCGCCAGGCCTGCGCCCGTTCCGGAATGTGGCTGGCATGGACCGCCGGGCGGCGAACCGCCCCGGCACCGAGCCGCACGGACAGCCGGTCAAGACATTCGGCCAGCGTGGTCCCCCGGCGCGCGGTCCGCGTATCGAGATCGGCCTGTCCCGGGCCGAGCGGTTCGGCCCAGACGGCGCGCATCCGCACCAGCTCGATGCCGAAACCGGCGTCGATAGCATCAAGCCGGGCGCCGAACAGGCGCGCGATATGTGCCGGATCGCGCGTCGCGGCCGCCAGTTCGACGCTGCGCATCGCCACGTCTCCATCGACACGCCACAGGCCCAGTTCAAGCCGCCGCGCGCCCTCCCCGCGTCTCTCCAGCTCGCAGGCCATGTCTCCGGCCAGATCGGCAAGGACATGTTCCAAGGCTTCGCGATGGCGGATCGGCTCCAGCAGCCGCCGTTGCACCCAGGCCGGTTGCACCAGTTCGATCGGCAATAACGGCTCGGCCACACGGCCCAGCAACCTGTCGAGCCGCATCAAGGGATTCAGCTCGGGCGAAGGCTGGCGGAAACGGCGGCGCAGCGCATCCCGGCCGATCCTCGCGAGATCGCCGATCCGCTTGAGCCCGAGCCGTCGCAGGACCAGCAGGACCTCGTCATCCAGCCGCAGCGCCGCCACCGACAGACAAGCCAGGGCATCGGCCATGCCTCCATCTTCGCCAGGGCCGCGCAGGGAGGCATCCGGCAGGATCGCCCCTTCCGGCCCATAATGCGCCAGCGCCCAGGCGGCCCCGGCAGTAGGCGCGAGGGCGAGGCGGGCGGTGAGCCCCTGCCGGGCAAGGCAATGCCGCGCGTCCGCCAGCAGCCGGCTTTCGCCGCCGAACAGGTGAGTGGCCCCGCCCACATCCACCAGCAATCCGTCATGCCCGTCGAGCGCCGTCCACGGTCCCCAGCGCTGCGCCCATGCCGCCAGCCGGCGGAGGAAGGCGAGATCGCCCCCCGGATCGCCGGGAACGGCCCTGAGCGTGGGGCATAGGACCCGCGCGTCAGTGAGCCGCATTTCCGGGCTCACCCCGGCGGCCAGGGCCGCGCCGTCAACGGCGGCTATGCGCGGGCCATGCGCCGCTTCTTCGATCAGGGCGACGATTGCCGAACGGTTCGGGGCATTCAGGCCCTCTCCTGCGGCGCTTCGTTCAGCGTGCTGCCAGCGCTCGATCGCCAGCCGCGGCAGCCAGATCGCCATGATCCGGCGTGTCGGCGGGGCGTTCGGCGGCAAGACCTTGTCCGTCATCGCACAAAATCCATTCTCCAGGGGCATGGACACGGGAACGGAACAGTTCGGCGCGCCAGGCGGGCGGCCCAGGCGCCTGGGCGTTCCAGCGCGGCGCGGGCGAAGGCGCCGCTTCCACTTGCCAGCGCATCCGGGCCGAGCTCAGATCTCGCTGGGCATCGAGCCGGACGAGAAACAACGGCACCCCGTGCTTTTCCGCCATGAGAGTCAGCCGGCGCGAGGCCGTGAAATCCAGCGCGCGGGGATTGCCCGCGATCTCTCCGATCACGCAGGCAAGCTCGTGGCAACGCAGCGCCTCTTCCAGCGCGAACAGGGCATCCTCGCAGCTTGCCGTAGCGACATGGATCAGCCGCCGGCGCAACGCTGCCGGCAAGCCGGGGCGATAGGGCCGGCCGGTGAGCCGGATGGAAACCGCATCCTGCACCCACAGCACCTCGCGCTCGTCGCCGGGCGGCAAGCCGTCGAGCGCCAGCGCCAGGGCCATTCCCGCCCCGCTGCCATCCCGCCCCCCGGCGAAAATCTCGCTGTGCAAGGCGCATGGCCCCCCGGGGCTCCAGCGTGGCGCGCGCATCCCGAACGAGGCCAGCTCGACGGCTCTGGGCAGGGTGGACATATCCATGGCGAATCGACTCGATTGTTCACTTTATGTTCCAATGCAGGCCCATAAGCAACGAAAAGGGGCTGCCTCTCCATCGAGAGGCAGCCCCGCTTTCGGCTTCGCCAGGCTTCAGGGACGGCCGCGATCTTCCACACCGGGAATATCCGGCTCTATTTCCGCATATTCCGCCTCGTGAACCTCCACGATCCCGCGCCCGAGCTGGCTGCGGCTGCGGCTGTAGAGGAAATAGACGAATACCCCCAGCACACTCCACCCCGGCAGGAACAGCATCGCCGCGGTCGGCAGGTTGAGGAACAGGAACACGCAGCCGATCACCGTCAGCGGCGCGACGAACCACACCGCCGGCACGCGGAAATTGCGCACGCGCCTGGGATCGGTCCGGCGCAGCACCAGCACCGCCACGGCGACCATCAGGAAGGCATAGAGCGTCCCCGCATTCGAAATATCGGCCAGCTGACCCACCGGGAAGAAGGCCGCCGCCACCGCCACGGCCACGCCGGTGATGGCGGTCACCACATGCGGCGTGCGGAACTTCGGATGCACCCGGCTGAGCACTTCGGGCAGCAGCCCGTCCCGGCTCATCACGAAGAAGATGCGCGTCTGGCCGTACATCAGCACCAGGATCACCGAAGGCAGCGCCAGGATCGCGGCGATGCCGATCGCATTGCCGAACCAGGAAAAGCCCAGCACGCGCAAGACGTGGGCCAGCGGCTCGTTCGAGCAGACCAGCGCCGAGGCATGTTCGGGCATGGCGCATTGCCGGGCAAGCTCCACCGATCCGGCTTCCAGCGGGACCCCCGTGGCGCCCATGATCGGCTGCCCGCCCAGCGTGCCGATCGCCCCGGCGGCGACCAGGATATAGAACACCGTGCAGAACAGCAGCGAGCCGACCAGGCCGATCGGCACGTTGCGCTGGGGGTTCTTGGTCTCCTCCGCCGCGGTGGAGACGGCATCGAAGCCGACATAGGCGAAGAACATCGTCGCGGCCGCGCCCACGGCCCCCACCCCGGTGCCGAAGCCGCCGAACACGCCCGCCGGCAGGAAGGGATTGAACTTGGCGCTATCGAATTCCGGGCTGGTCAGCGTCACCGCGACGAACACGGTGAGCGCGGCCACCTTGATCGCCACCAGCACGGCGTTGACCTTGGCGCTTTCGCTGGTGCCGATGATCAGCAGCCAGGTGACCAGCAGCGCGATCAGCAGCGCGGGCAGGTTGATGAACCCGCCCTCTATCCCGCCGAGCGCCAGTGGTCCTCCTCTGAGCCAGGTGGGCAAGTCTATCCCCAAGCCTCCCAGGATCGTTCCCGTAAAGTATCCGGACCAGCCCACCGACACCGCCGAGGCGGCGATCGCGTATTCCATGATCAGCGCCCAGCCCACGGTCCAGGCGAAGAATTCCCCCATGGTAGCATAGCTGTAGGTATAGGCGCTGCCCGCCACGGGGATCATCGCCGCGACTTCCGCATAGCACAACGCCGCCACCACGCAGACCGCGCCGGCGATGGCGAAGGCCAGCATCAGCCCCGGCCCCGCCTTCTGCGCGCCCACGGCCGTGAGCACGAAGATGCCCGTGCCGATCACGCAGCCGATGCCGAACAGGGTCAGCTGGAGCCAGCCGAGCGAGCGATGAAGCGATTTCTTCTCAGCGGTTGCCAGGATGGCATCGAGCGGTTTGACACGGCCGAACATGTGGTTCCCCTCATTCGGCGCGCCTTACGCGCTGCCGCTATTTGAAGTGGTTGCGACGCTAACCGCATTCCAACTCAAGGCAAGCAGGTTCGCAACGCTTTGCACAGCGCTCGCACGGTCCTAGAACACCCGCCATGTCCACGACCTTCCAGCTCGAAACCTCGACCAGCCGGGCCAACCCCACGCCCGCGCCGATGAAGCGGCTGACCGTGCCGCTCATCCAGCGCC
>ERZ778022.2246-NODE-2246-length-21049-cov-75.436887_pt1 | contig 21049 bp, 22 predicted proteins | sample MGYA00375752_ERZ778022 | MGnify/ENA primary metagenome ERZ778022 (study PRJEB29350, sample SAMN05389826) | bioreactor metagenome | isolation source: Thiocyanate bioreactor | place: South Africa: University of Cape Town | collected 2014-04-04 ... | reverse complement strand
GACGGTAGGACCGTCGGCTACATTGCGCTCGGTGGTTCGTAATGCGCGAATAATCCCCGAGCGCGATGTAGGCGTCAGTTCTGCTGACGTGGGCGTGATCTGGTTTAGGGCGCTCTGTTTTGCCGCGCGCGTACGACAGTGGGACCGTCGGCTACATTGCGCTCAGTGATGGGTTGCGCGTTGTGGAGACGGAGCGGGATGTAGGCGTCAGTTCTGCTGACGTGGGCGCGATCTGGTTCAGGGCGCTCTGGTTGGGCCGCGCGCGTACGACGGTAGGACCGTCGGCTACATTGCGCTCGGCAGTTCGTAACGCGTGAGTAATCACAGAGCGAGATGTAGGCGTCAGTCCTTCTGACGTGGGTGTGTTCTGGTTCAGGGCGCTCTGTTTGGTAGCGCGCGTACGACGGTAGGACCGTCGGCTACATTGCGCTCGGCAGTTCGTAACGCGTGAGTAATCACAGAGCGAGATGTAGGCGTCAGTCCTCCTGACGTGAGCGCGATCTGTTTCAGAGCGGTCTGCCAAAACGAACGCGCGTGCGACGGGAGGACCGTCGGCTACGTGTCGCTTTCTTCGTTTACCGAACGTGATTTGTTGACTGGGCGAATGTGGTTGACTGGGGGTGGGGGAGGCTATTCGGGCTCTTGTTCTTTGAGGTCTTTACCGGTTACTTCTCTATAGCGCTTTCGGCTTTCCGACGGAAGTGGCGACATGTAGGTGACGGCGTGGAGGGCGATGGCATTCGGGTCTTGGTCTTCTAAGAACTCTAAAACCACAGCGTTCAACTTCTTTCGAAGTTCGGCGGCACGCTCGGGCGTCAATTTGAGAAAAGTGTGGCGGAAATTGGTGAGGTTGTAGAACTCGGCGTCTTCGTTGGCCACGGCGAGCGCGGAGGCACGCTCGCGTTCAATACCTCTCAGAATGGCGCCGAAACCCCGGTGCATTTCTTCTAGATACTCTTTCTCGAACGGCGGGCGGGGAGTGTAGCCGTCAACCATGGCCTGGACGTATGCCTCTTCGGTCCGAGATCTCTTCTTGCGGGTCTCGACGGGGATCAGAAGACCCACTCGGATGAGTTCGTTCACATGGTAGCGGACGGTGGGGGCGGTTCGGTGGGTGGCGGTGGCCACGTCACCGGAGGACAAGGGCTCGGTTGCCGAAAAGGCGTAGAAGACCTCTGACCGAACGAGCGAGGAAAGAGCTTTCACTTGGTCGAGTGTGAAATAGGCTTTTTGGACCTGGCCGGGCCAGAGTTCGTTCGTCGGCATGGGGGCTATTATAGGTTCAATCACAGGGCGTTAAGCAATTCCCACCCTTCAAAAGCAGAAGCCCGCCTCACGGTTTCAGAAGGTCAAAGTTCTCGGCCCCAAGTGGACACGCGATCTCCTCTCCAAAGCAATGCAAATGATGCGAAGCGGGCACGAAACGAACTTAGTATTCCCGATAAAACAAATAATGGCAATGTTTTCGTTTATAAACTAGGCCAGTTCTTTTGCCAGGTTTTTCGCGATCAGGTCGGAAGTTTGAATCTGTTTTGCCAGATATTGGCGATCTTCAGAGTGGTCGACCAGTTGAGCGTGCAGAGCCAGGAGGCGGGCCGCGTTTTCGTCAAGACGTCCCAGATATTCACGGGCGGAGCCAACAAGGTTTTTCCGGGTCCACCTTGGTTCCAAGAATGAGGCTTGAACGACTCGCTCCGCCTCGATTCTGAGAGCTCTGCCCCGATGTCGAATCTGGTCGGCAACCTCTGTGGGCTGGCCGTCCAAGCATTGCAGGAGGGTATCGGCATATTTGGCTTGATACTCAAAGGCGTCTCGCAAGACGTTTCGTACATTGGCCGATTGCCAGATGGGCCAGATCCATGCGGTGAGAAGGGTGATGGCGATTCCAAGGGCGGTATCGATCAGGCGGGCCAGTCCCAGATGACCCTCCGACGCCCCAGCCGCGGCCAGTCCGTAAACGACCAGAACGGTGAGGAAGAAGCTGTAGGCCAAGTAACTGGCCTGAAAGAACGCGAAAGAGAACCAACCGGCAACGAGAACGACCGTCAGCATGACGGGCGGACTGAGATGGATGGCCAGTCCGACGAGGGTGGTCACAAGCACGGCGAGGAAGGTGCCAGCGATACGACTCAGTCCGCGAGTGAGAGTGGTGGCGTAGTCGGCGCGAAGCACGATGGCGATGGTGAGAGACAGCCAGTATCCATGCTCGACATGAAAGAGTCGGTAGTACGCAGTGGCGAGACCGACGACCAACGAAAAGCGAACAGCATGGCCAATGGTGAGGCGTTGAAGAGACTTTGTGTCCAACAATCCCGTGAAGGAGGTTCGAACATCCGTGAAGAACGAACCCTTTCCTTCTTGTCGGTGGTAGCTATCCAGGTTCAACGCGGCGATCTCGGCGAAAGAACGGTTGAGGAGTTCCACCCAGCGAACCAGTTCTTGGCGGGTCGGGGTCAGGTCCTCGCCATCGTCTTCCAGTCGGATAAGGATTCTTTCCGCATAGTTGGCCTCTTGAAATGCGTCCGCCGCATGGCCAAAGGCAACGGCCATGCGTTGGGCCAGAGACTCTGCCCAGGCTCTTTCGAGAAGACCGGAGCGTCGCTCCTTTGCGTAAGAGCGGGCAAAACCGACGAGGGCGGCGCGCATGGTCTCAGCAACGTTCATCACGTCTCGCAGCAGTCCGACCTCAGGCCCCGCGCCAAAGCGCTCCGTTTCATTCAACCTCTCTCGGGCGGCTTGGAAGGGTTGGGCGTCTGGGATGGACCAGTCTTCTTCGTCACGGTCCGGCGAAGCATTCACTAGGTCTTGCGCGAACTCGGCCAAGGTTCGGTAAGCCTCGGCGACCGCCTTTCGCTCCTCATAGTGGCGAAAGGATGGCCCGGCGATGGCGAAGAAAACGGTTTGAAAGAGCCCGCCCGCAAGCACGAGCCCTGCGTTGGCCAGGGGCATGGAGGCCAGTTCGGGAAGTCCCGAGAGAACGATGAGAACCCCCACGGTCTGGACCGCAACGATATTGGCCGAGGTGCTTCGGGCGCCAATGATGGCCAGGACGAACGACGCCAGGAAAACGGTGACGATGGTGGCGACATCGGAACGACTGACAAGGCTGCCGAGAAAGGCGATGCTGGCGGTGGCCAGGCTGGTAGTGAGCATGCGCTGGACGCGCGCAGGTCGGACCCCACCGAAAGACGCAAACCCGGCATAAAGAGCCCCTAATCCCGCGAGGATTCCACCGGCAACCGATCCCATCGCAACGAATGCGACGATGACGGCGGTCATGCCGATGGTGCAAAGCGTTGCGGTTCTGGGTCGCCAGTTGTTACGGTCGAAATGGAGAACGATTTGGCCGAGAGACATCTTTGATTTTCGATTCGATTTTGGCTTGGTTTTTGGGGGTGGGGACTTGTCGTAGGGCGTTCGGAGGGAACGGTTTTTTGTGGATCGTCGTCGGTTGAGATAGAACGTCGAACACCAGGGGAGCCAATATGCGGCTGAGAGTTTCGAGTCATTCTCGAAAGACCCTGCTAACCTGAAGCGGATAATACCGACGCAGGAACAGTGAGCAAGATCGATGTTCGTAGAAGTGCCGCGGTTCGTTTGGATCGCGGTGCTTTTTTTGGGCGTTGGGCGTTGGGCGTTGGGCGTTGGGCGTTGGGCGTTGGGCGTTGGGCAGGTATGACAGATATTCCAAGTTAACTTGTTCTTGGGCGTAACTTTGGGTGGGTTTTTGCGTTTCTTATTTCGTAACCCCAAAATGCCATGATTGCCGCCGCTACTTTCCTTCTCGTCACCCTGCAGACGCCGACCACTTTCGAAGCGTTAGAGCTTGCCAAGATTCGGGCTTATCACGAGTTGAAGACCTGCCGCGAGGTGTGGGAGGTGGAGATGGGGGATCAGAAGCTGGGGCGGGACTCGATCATCGACGACGGGCAGTACCGGGTCGTGATCACGGTGGGCGATGGTCGGTTTATCTCTTTGGCGGACAAGAAAACGAGTTGGATGCTGATGGAACCGCAGAAGGTCTATTACGAATCTGAAATTAAACCCTGGACCTTTGACCCCAAGGAAAGTTTGCTTAAGGCGGCCAAAGACGAGTTTCAGTTCAAATTCGACTCGAATAAGCCGATGCAGTTTGCGTTGAGCACCGAGGTGAAGCTGATGCCGATTGAGGAAGTCACCGTGGATAAAGAAAAGCTGCGCAAGGTGGTGGCGCTCGCCAAAAACGCAAAGGGGCATGAGATTTCCATCACCCAATGGTTTCTTCCCGATCGATGGTTACTCAAGCGATTTTCGGTCAAGGGGCAGGGCGATGGAGGTCCTTTCGAGTTCGGTGGCGTCGCCAAGGTTTTGGACCTCAAGGCGAAGATTGATCCCGCCGATTTCAAACTCGATCCCGAGAGCATCAAGGGATATCAGAAGGGGGAGTTGCCGCCGACTGACGGAGGTAACAGGTAGTAGGGCCGCTTGCGCGGAGGTGTTAGCGGGTAAGAGCAAGGATGAGGTTGGCGCCTGTCTCCTTTCATCTTTAGAATCTAAGAGACAGGCGTTTCCGGAACACGACCAAGACGCCCATGCCACGGGTTATGCGTGGGTTGGGTTCTTGGGGGGTTTGGCGAGGGAGATGAGGATGGCGGCGGCGAGTATGCCGACGATGACGCCGAGCGAGATGCCGATGGGGAACTTGTAATCCGGGTTGCCGAGCCAGGCGTGGTTGGCGTAGGTCCAGATCATCTTTCCGCCGACGAACATCAGGATCGCCGCGAGGCCGTAGCTGAGGTAATGGAACAGCTTCATCAGGCCGGAGACCGCGAAGAACAGGGCGCGGAGGCCGAGGATGGCGAACACGTTGGACGTGAACACGATGAAGGGCTGTTTGGTGATGGCGAGGATCGCCGGGATGGAATCGACGGCGAAGATGATGTCGGTGAGCTCCGTGAAGATCAGCGCGATCAGGAGCGGGGTGGCGAAGAGTTTGGCATCGATCCGGGTGAAGAACTGCTGGCCCACGAAGTCCGGGGTAACCGGCATGAGCTTTCGGAAGCCTCTCACGACGGGGTTCTTTTCGGGGTCGATCTTCTTGTCTTTCAGCCACAGCATTTTCACGCCGGTGAAGGCGAGGAAGACGCCGAAGACGAGGACCATCCAGCCGAAGGTTTGCAAGAGCGCGGCGCCAGTAGCGATGAAGATGGCGCGGAAGACGAGCGCGCCGATGATGCCCCAGAAGAGGACTCGGTGCTGGTACTGCGCGGGGACATTGAAGTAGCCGAAGACCATGAGGAAGACAAAGATGTTGTCGATGCTCAGGGCCTTTTCCACCAGGTAGCCGGTGAGGAACGCGAGCGAGGCGTCTTTGGGCGTGTAGGCGGAGCCAGGTTGGATTCGGTCCCAGAAGAAGTAGAGGCCGAGATTGAAGAGGAGGGCGAGGGCGATCCAGACGCCGCTCCAGATGAGCGCCTCCTTCATCTCGACGGTGTGCGCCTTGCGATGGAAGACGCCAAGGTCGAGCGCGAGCATGCCCGCGACGAACGCCAAGAAGGCGCCCCAGATCCAGATTGGAATTCCTGCAATCATGTTTGCCTCCCTCAGTCGAAGTCGAAGATTTCACTCAGGAAACCTTTCCGCTTTTTCTTGCCGTGATACATGCCGCCGCCGTTGATGGGGGGCGAGGCGTGGGTGGACGGAGCGCGGGTGGGCTCGGCGGTGCGATCGATGATCTTATCGAGTTCGCCCCGGTCAAGCCAGACGCCCCGGCACTGGGGACAGTAGTCGATTTCTACGTTTTGTCGTTCCGCGATTTTGAGGTCGACGGCGCACGTTGGACACTTCATTTTTGCCTCCTGGTCGGGCGACGGAGGCATAAAAAATCCTTCGCCGCGCAGTTTCGGCGAAGGTCTTGCGATTATGCGAGGACCGGTCCTGGTGGACGTCTTGACGATCACTCGCCCCATCTCTGGGCGCTACTCCCCTTCGGGTTGGTTTATATTACTCTGTTTTCTTATTCTCGGTTCCCTCGAAGAGTTCCTGGAGGACTTGAGCCAGGTCAGAGTGCTGGAATTGAAAGCCTTTTTCGAGGGCGACCTTGGGGACGGCGCGTTGGCTGACGAGGGCGACGTCGGTTTGCATGCCGATGACGCTACCAGCCAGCTTCACGGCGAAAGCGGGGGCGGGGGGGCTCCAGGGGCGGTGGGCGGCGTGGCGCATGGCGGCCATGAGGTCTTTGTTCTGGACCGGCTCGGGGCCGACGCCGTTAATGGGACCTTTGATTTCGGTCTCGGCGGCCCAGCGGAACATGCGGGCGAGGTCTCTCAGGTCGATCCAGGGGACCCACTGGTGGCCGTTCCCGACCGCACCGCCGAGGAAGCCTTTGGTGAGTTTGGCGAGTTGGGGGAAGGCGCCACCATCTCGGCCGAGGACGAAGCCGACGCGGAGTTTAACCTTGCGGGTTTGGGGGACCTCGGTCTCATCTTGGGCGCGTTCCCAGGCGAGGCAGGTTTCGGCGAGGAAGTCGTCTCCGGCGGGGCTGGTTTCGTCTTTGACCTCGTCGCCGGTGTCTCCGTAATAGCCGACGGCGCTGGCGTTGATCCAGACCTTGGGGGGCGCTTTGACGGTGCGGATGGCCTTGGCCATGAGGGTGGTGGATTCCACCCGGCTGTCGAGGATTTTCTTCTTGTTTTCGTCGGTCCAAGGCAGGGTGATGGGTTCGCCGACGAGGTTGATGAGGGCGAACGCACCGTCCACGTAGGTGGTCCAATCGCCCAAGTCGTGGCCGGTCCATTGGGCGACGGTGGCGTCTTCGATGAGTTTGGCGGAGCGGCTGAGGATGACGACCTCGTAGTCGGCTTTTAGCTCCAGGATCAGGGCATTGCCGATGAATCCGGAGCCGCCGGCGATGACGATCTTGGAGCGATTTGTCATGGTTTCCTTAGACGTTTTCTATTCTACGCGTGCGGTAGGCCTCGAAGTCCGGCACGAGGCGCGCGTAGTCTTTGCCCATCAACGGCGAGGAGATGATGAAGTCGGCAGAGGTTCGGTTACAGGCGAACGGGATGTTCCAGACGACGGCCATGCGGAGGAGGGCTTTGACGTCCGGGTCGTGGGGCTGGGGTTCGAGGGGGTCCCAGAAGAAGATGAGGAAGTCAATTTCGTCCTCGGCGATCTTGGCGCCGATCTGCATGTCTCCACCGAGAGGGCCGCTCTGGAGTTTGTGGACCTTGAGCCCGAGTTCCTTCTCCAGGAGGCTGCCGGTGGTGCCGGTGGCGTAGATCTTGTGGGTGGCCAGGGTGCCCTTATTGAACTTGGCCCACTCCAGGAGATCGCGCTTCATGTTGTCATGGGCGACGAGCGCAATCTTTTTGATGCGATCCATTTGGATTTTGGTTTGCATGGGTTTTTTAGAGGATAGTAGTTGGTAAGTGGTTAGTTTAGCGGGGATTGTTTGTGGGTTGGTGATGTTTGGTGGGCAGGGGGCTCCGGCGGATGTGCCTCGGTCGCACTGGGCGTTCTCGGCGGTGGACGAGATGTTTCAGGAGGGCTTGCTGGTTGGGTACCCGACGGGGTCCTTACGGCTGGATCGGAAGCTAGCGTTTGATCAGAAGTTTGTCACGGAGCGACTGAAGCGCTGGCGGCGGAGTGGGTTGATGGTCGGATTCCCGGATGGGCTTGGGCATGTCCATGGTCAGGAGGACAGTCGTTATATGTTCGCTGTGGCGACTTACACTTGCTACACCAATGCAACGGGGCAGGATGTGCCCCTTGATGGAGTTAGAGCGGAGTTGCGGGACTTGGCTCGGGTGATCTCGATGCTATCACCGGAGTTGGACCAGTTAGGGGCAGACGTTCCGAAGATGATCCGAGATTTGAATCAACTTGAGAGTGGGAAGAGTGGGTCGTTTCGGGGATAAACCTTCCCTATTCTTCTGGGGTGACTCGTGCATGGAAACTTTAACGACGATTCTTTGTGGGTTGGCGATGTTTGGTGGGCAGGGGGCTCCAGTGGATGTGCCTCGATCGCACTGGGCGTTCTCGGCGGTGGACGAGATGTTTCGGGAAGGGCTGCTGGTTGGGTATCCGGCGGGGTCCTTGCGGCTGGATCGGAAGCTGGCGTTTGATCAGAAGTTTGCCGACCAATGTTGGAAGCGTTGGGAGGTGAAATCCGAATGGTTCCGACATGGTCTGCCGAATGGCTATGCGCTGGCCGCCTTTACCACCGTCGTCTATGAACAGTATCTGCAGGGGCAAAGAGGGATGGAGGTTCGGGACATTTCGGTTTTGGTGAGGGCCATCTCCAGCGTTGCTTTGGAACTTGAGAAGCTGGGGATGGATCCGGAGAAGATGGTCCGGGATTTGAACCGAATTTGGAAGCCCGATGAGGTTTCGTTTCGGGGTTAGACGTTAGCCGAAGCACTTTCATTAACCGAACGTATCAGTGGATGAGATAAGAAGCAAATTTCATATCCGAATAAGATCTACTTTAGCTCCTAAGAACAAGCTGTTGCCCCCTTTATCACCAAAATGTATCGACCGAATCACCTCAAAGATTCGAGAATTTCTATAAAGGTCATCAACTTCTAAACGATCCTTGATCCAAAAACCGATGCGCCGTTAGTGCCCCAAAAAGCCATAGAAAAGTGCGATAGGCGGCGAAGAGATACAGACGTCTGCCATGAAGTCAATCACCAGGATGTGCAATCACGGCAGAATCTGGCCCCGATGTGTTGTCTACTCAATTCAAAGACGCCGCGGGATTGGCCGATCAAGAGGTCTTATTCGCCGTTACGAGAAGATTGAGCGGCAAAGCCATTTCTTAAAGCTGGACATCAATGACAGTACCCAACTACAACAAATGGTACTATAATACCATTCACTGTATTTAAACTCATTTTCATATCAAAACCCTTGGATTATGAATATAATCACTGTATCATTACCAAACACTCAAATACTTCCTTACCAAGCAAATGAATGATCGAAGGAAAATTGGTATAGCTTCAGGCGTTGCAATTCTAGCCGCGTTCGCCATAGCACATGAAACTGGCATACTTGAAGCCAGCCCTGCTTCACCAAGACTCTTTACCGAATCAAATTCCGATGGCCATGATGTCTTGGTGCAATCCCACATATATTGGGATATAGAAAAACCACAGCTAGATCAAACCGGCAAAACCCTGATAATCCTGATGGGTTCTTGAGGCAGTTGCAGTATCAATAAATACAAGCCCGGCGACGAATTATCAAAAGACTATAAGAATGTTATTTTGATATACGAAGGCAACAGCAAGCAAATAAAAGACTTGCCTGCGATTAACGGGCCATACCATATTGCCTTTGACCATAAGGGAAAATTGCGATCTTTGCTTAATGCGTCAGCCCTTCCTCGGGCCTATGAACTAGACAGCCAATTCCGAGTGGTCTTCGCCGAGACCCGTGACGGAGGAAGAAAACTTGTCAAGTGGCAGTAGAAAATTTGGATTTACTCTGGTCGAGATATTAACCGTAATCGCGATAATATTGGTAGTAACGGCGATTACTTTTCCGTTAATTTCCAAGGCCAAAATTCGGAGTTTTGAAGCGAGTTGCCGACAGGCCCTCCATCAAAACTGGATCGCTCTAGAACTTTACCGCCAGGATTGGGGAAGTGGGATAGATTATGGAACGGCCCAACAGATGGCTCTACCATTGGACTCCAGTGACTTTCACTTTCCTGAACTTCCCCCATATAGAAATCCAAAAATCGCGTCCACAGGTTTTACTTACTATCCGAAGGAAGATGGAGTATCAAGTCCAGCTTTGGTGGATGAATGGGTGCGATATTCTAAACGTTGCTGGGCAGAGAGTATCATCTTAGCCGATTTCAATTTCAACGAAGTAGACCCTTGGGTAAGTAAGCCGTTTAGTCCCAAAAAAGGAATAGGTGTTGTTCTTGGAGGCTCGGTCATTACTCGTATCCGAACAGGAGTTCCAAACATTCCGTTTTGGTGGGACTGTAAGTCTTTATCAGATTAAGCCGAATGGCTAAGGAGAATCATGAATAGACGGAAGAAACTCGTCACTTTTTCCGCAATTGCCGGACTGTTCCTCTCGCTTGTTACAGCTAATGCTGAAGTCTGGATCGATCCGGTCCACGAGCCGAATGTTGACATCTATTGTCCTTCATCTGGAACACCACAAGAGTGTCCATATGTTGAGATTTCACGAGCGTGTGGGACAATCCATCTCTACGGGAGATCCTATACTTATTGCTGTCAACAGATCACTAACAAGTGTATCGGAAATTCTAACACTTGGACCGAGGCAAGTGCGCAGTCACACTTTGCAGAAAAGTGCGTTGGAACCTCCTGTGAGGATCAAGCCACTGGAGAAGATGACAATGATGATCAAGAGACACCAGTCGAGCCATAGATAGTAATTTCCGCAGGTCCACTGTTTCTTGTGGTGGACCTGCATTGAAAATATGAAAATCAAAAATGCTTCGTTGAGTGTCCTAGGCATTGCAGTCGTAGGCTTATGCGCTTATCTTTATGCCTTTCGGCGACTTGATATAGCTCAAGACTGCAAAGAATTCGCTACACGATGGGCAAATGGGGGGCCGATGCCGGATGTAAAACTCCTCTGTGGAATGCAGCCGATGCCGAAGGATGTCTCCCAAGAGGCTTGGAGGCTATTGCAGAAAGTGAGCGGAACTTATCAGATCTCCCAAATGGAGGTTTCGCCGAGATTCGATGACGCGCAGGGCGTGTTTGTCAAGATGTCAGCAGATGGTAAATCTTGGGGATTTGGGATTCAGGGCCATGAATCTGAGGGTTCAACAGCAATCGAGTTTGAGCGAGCCCTCGGCCAAGCCTGTACGATCAGAACCATGCGGGAAAGTGACCAGAAAAGGATTACTGTCAAGCAAGCCTTGATTGCTCAGCTCCCAAAGTACATCGATGAACTCAATCGACTCGGTGTAAAGTCGGTGAGATTCGATGGATATGGTTTCTCGAATTGGGATGAGGCGCTGGCCGGAATTGAGAAGTTTGCAAGAGAGGACCTAGCTCCTCATTGATGTTCGTCCTGTTTTGAATTGCTCGCACCAGGGACAGAGCTCTTTTGAACAGGATCGGCGGGACAGTTTGGTCCCGGCTACACGACCCATCGGGCTGTAAGGATGGCGGTTTTCCCTTAACCCGAAGGGTTGTAGCCGCGGGAGGGGCCCGCGTTGGTTACGTTCTGTCGGTACAGGCTTGCGGTTCTTGGCTTGTGGTGATCGCGGTCGTGCACTGGTGACTGCCATCCTGCTGCGCGGGACCCCGCCCGCGACTACATGACGCACTGGGATTGATATCGCTCTACTGTCTATTGAGCGTGATGTAGGCGGCCGTCTTCTGTCCGTGGGTGAAGCGCTCTGTTGGCAAGATCGCCTAAGCGAAGGCACGGAACCTCCGGCTACACGACCTGCGGTCGTATGGAGTGGGCAGAGCGCTCTGGAATTGAGAGCACCTTACGACGGCGACTAAAACCGGTCGGTGGGTGATATGCCTCCGCCTCTTGAGGTGGAGGCGGCTCGGAAGCACTCGGTGGGATCGCCTCCACCGCAAGCGGTCGGAGGCATGGAGCTAAGTTCCTAACCCCTAGGGTTGTAGCCGGAGGTTCCGTGCCTTCGCCATGAGGATCGCAGGTTCATTTGACTTTGGTTTTTCACTGGGGACTGCCATCCTGCAGCGCGGGACCCCACCAGCGGCTACATGACGCTCAGGGATTGGGCGTTCGTGGTTTTGGTCGGTGTGTGATGTCTACCGCCGGTACGTGTTGGATGGGGCCGAGCGCTCTGTTGGCGTGCGCGCTCACGCTGGCACGGAACCAGCGCCTACACCTGCCGGTGGCCCGAATGGGGTACGGGGGGCCGGGGGCCGGGTGCGGGGTGCCGAAGTGGCGGGACGATCGATGCCTCAGGGTGCGGTTGTTGGAGGCGTTTGGTTTGCTGAGGCTCAGCCTTGAGGCTATCAGCGAGCGCTCGGCGAATAGCCTCAGGGCTGGGGTTGATTTGAGTGGAATTTTGTTCTACGTCGCACCCTGAGGCATCGATTGCTCGTCGCGAATCGCTAGCTCCCCCTCACCTTCTACTCGGCCTGCCACTGCTTCATCAGGTCTTGTTCGATGCCGAGGGATTGGAGGATTCGGGCGACGACGGTGTCGGCGAGTTCTTCGACGGTTTGGGGTTTGTAGTACCAGGCGGGGGCGGCGGGGAGGATAGTGGCGCCGGCTTCGGCGAGGGTGGTGAGGTTGCGGAGCATGATGACGTTCATCGGCATCTCGCGGGGGACGAGAACGAGGTTTCGGCGCTCTTTCAGGCAGACGTCGGCGGAGCGGGTGAGGAGGTCGTCGCTGATGCCGTGGGCGATGCGGCCGGCGCTGCCCATGCTACAGGGGACGATGACCATGCCGTCGTGGCGGAAGGAGCCGGAGGCGGGCGGGGTGAAGTAGTTTTTGGAGTCCAGGAGTTTGATCTGCGGGTAGTCCTGGCCAAGCCAGTCCTTGGTCGAGAAATTCTCCCTTTTGGGAGCGACGCCGAGTTCAGTGGCAGCGACCTGGATGGCTTGCTCGCTGAGGATCAAATAGATCTCATTCCAGTGCTTGGTGGCCTGGATGAGGAAGCGCTGGGCATAGATCGCCCCGCTGGCGCCGGTGACCCCTACTACTAACCTGCCGGTGGACATCTGGATTAGTCTACGAGATGCGGTTCAGGATTCTGGCCGGGTGGCAGGAAAACGGGTTTTTTGGATGAATTAGCAGAACGATTGAGGTCGGTGGTTCGTTCTTTTGGTACTCGATCATGTGGCAGCGATTTACAGAGCATTCTCGGAAAACCATTTACTATGCGCAGGAAGAGGCGCAAAGGTTTGGCGAAAAACATCTCTCGCCTGAGCATCTCTTGCTCGCGCTCTTGCGAAAAGAGAACGTGGCGGGGGCGCTGTTGGTGAAGTTAGGAACCAGTCCGCAACGGGTGCTTGATGAAATCACCCAAGCGATGACTAAGACGGGGTCCTATGAAGGTTCGGAGATGGCCCTGACCCCAGAGAGCAAACGGGTGATTGACCTGGCGTACCAAGAGGCGCGGCAGTTGGGTAACGAATATATCGGTACCGAGCACCTCCTTTTGGGATTGATCGCCGAGGGGCAGAGCAAAGCGGGGCAAGTTTTGCACGGGCTGGGAATCACGATCGAGAATGCGCGGAAGTTTGCGAAGGAGCTTCAAGTTGAGAGTCAGGCGAATCAGCTTGCGAAACGCCCTTCCCCACCCCCTACCTCACCCTTCGACAAGACGCTGGCCATCCACCCCCCAACGTTTGGGCTTGCCGCCTCCGATCAACTGTTGCTCTCTCTGCTCTGCAATCCGCAAGAGCCGTTTACCAAGGAGCTTCTCAAGATTCGCCCGGACCTGGCGGCCTGGATTCCCGCGTTGCTGATTGAGATGCAAGCGGAAGGGGCAAGTAGGGATCGGGGGTTGGATGCGTTGTTGAGTGAGGCGGCTCGGCAGGCAGAATCGGAGAATCGGGATTGGTTGCCAGAAGACATCTACCGGCTAGGGATTGAGAACACGGGTGAACCTTCGCGCGATCTGTTTACTCGGCTGGGTTTGACGGTTAAGGGGGATCGCTGAGATGTGGCAACGCTTTTCGGAGAACGCACGCAAGGTCGTTTTCCAAGCTCAATTAGAAGCGGAAAAGTTTCAGTCGGGCGCGGTGGATGCGGAGCACCTGCTGCTCGGGATCTTGGCGACGCCAGAGTGTAGGGCGGCGAAGTACTTGGAAGACTGCCCGAGCCTGGCGGTTGACATCAAGGCGCGACTCGAGGGGACCTTGTCAAAAACGTGGACGCCCTCCCAAGAGACGACGCTCACCCCTCGGGCCAAGAAAATCATCGACTACGCTTACGAGGAGGCGCGGAATCTGCGCCACATCTACATTGGCAGCGAGCATCTCCTCTTGGCCCTTCTTCGAGATGACTCCGGGACATCCGGGGATGCGCTAAGGGCGGCGGGGATCACCCTGGGGGCGGCTAGGCTGGGCCTGGAAGCACCCGACCAGCGGGAAAGCGTAACGTCTCCATCTCACTCCCAACTGGTTAACCAGACTCAGTTCTATTTTCAGTATCTGAAGCCGGTGGACCAGGTGATTATGGCAATTCTTTCCGATGGGGAGTCCTCGGCGGGGCGACGGCTGCGGCAGGCTTGCTCGTCTTTGGAGTGGATCATGCCCTCGATCGCGGCGACGATGATGGAGTCTCGCGACGCAGTGAAAGGGGGCTGGTCGGAGATTCGGCAACTGGTTCCGGTGAAAGCGTTGAAGGAGAACGGGACGGAAGCGCTTTATCGGGCGGCGATCTCGCTGACCTCGGCGGAAACCCTTGCGGTCCTGAAAGGTCTGGACCTGATTTTGCCGCTTGAGAGCTAAGCGGGCGGGCCGCATCGTCTATGGTGATGTATGGCGACGGAACATCATTTTGAGGCGCTGCTGAAGTGGTCGGGGGCGAATATGGGACCGACCACCGACTACGAATCGTACTCTCGCGACTACCATGTTGAGATGGAGGGAAAGCCGGTTTTAATGGGGTCGGCGGCGACCCCGTTTCGGGGCAATGGTTCCCTCCACAATCCCGAGGACCTGCTGCTGGCCTCGGTGGCGGCGTGCCACATGCTGAGCTACTTCGCGGTGTGCGCGCGGTCGGGGGTGGTGGTGGTGAGCTACGAGGACCGGGCGACGGCGACAATGCGGTTTTCTGAGGGCAAGATGCGGATTGTGGAGGCCACGTTGCGGCCAAAGGTCCATGTGCTGCCGGGGACGGATATGGAGAAGGCGGTGCAGCTTCACGGTCGGGCGAATGCGGAGTGCTTTATCGCGAGCTCGGTGAATTTTCCGATCTATCACAAGCCGGAGGTTGGGTAGGCGTTAGGTCATAGGTTTTAGGTTTTAGGGGTTAGGGCGATGTGGGAGAGGTTTAGTGAGGAGGGGCGGCGGGCGATTGGGTTTGCCCAGGAGGAAGCGGGGGCTCGGGTGGTTGAGGGAGCCGAGGAGGAGGGCGAGGTTTTGATTACCTCGGCTCACCTGCTCCTGGGTGTCATAAGGGAGCCTAATGAGATTCTCGCGTCTGTTTTTGTGGACGCTGGAGTCGAAGCCGATCAAATTCATAAGGCGATTGAACCTTTGGTTTACCTCTCGCCGGTTAGGGCCAACGCGTTTCGATTGAGCCCAGATGGGGTCGATTCCATCGATCGAACTATGTTAGAAGCCCTTATGATTGGAAATGTCCGCGTTGGTCCGGAACACCTCTTTTTGGGTCTGGTTGGCGATCCCTCGGAGCGGGTGGGACAGGTTTTACGGTCGCTTGGTTTCGATCTCAAGCGGTCGCGCTCGGTGGTTCATCGGCTTCAGCCTAAGTCCTTCAAGGAGTGGTTTCGCCGGTATCGGCTTAGGACCTGGGGCCGGTGAGCGCTGGCTCCGGGTGCTATCTTGAGACGTGTTTATTGAAATTCCTTTGAAGTACCGCCTGCTGATTGGGCTGGTGGCGTTGGGGGCTATGGCGTTCGCGGGATTTCGGACGATTGGGTCTGTGAAGCAAGCGGTGGGTCCGGGAGCCGGGTATATCGCCGACCGGCAGACGGGATGCGTCTATCCGGAGCGGTACGTGACGTTGAAGAACGCGAAGGAGCCGACGTTCCTGCCGGTGGATCGGCAAGTGAATTACGCGACGTTGAGCGAAGCGCAGCAAGCCGGGTATCGGCAGTGTACGAATTAGGTTTGTAGGGCGCTGCGCGCGAGGTGTTAGGGTCGCTTCGCGACGAGGGCGTCGAGAGGGGTTGTGGCGTTGTTCGATGCCAAAGGGGTTTATTTTCACGCGTGATTTGTTTCCGCGCGCGAGTAGATGTGACGGAGCGCTTGGCGTACCAACGCTCTCAGGCGGAGGCACGGAACCTCTGGTTTTGATTTGTCTGCTTTGAGTGATGGTGCTCTGTTGGTGAGCACGCTCACGTCAGGGGGACTGACGGCTACATTTTTCGCTCGGTGATTGTTTGCGCTCTGTTGGTTCCGAGCGTGATGTGGGTGATGGTCTACCGTCCTACGCGCGCGGCCCAAACAGAGCGCCCTGAAACAGATCGCGCTCACGTCAGGGGGACTGACGGCTACATTTTTCGCTCGGTGATTGTTTGCGCTCTGTTGGTTCCGAGCGTGATGTGGGTGATGGTCTACCGTCCTACGCGCGCGGCCCAAACAGAGCGCCCTGAAACAGATCGCGCTCACGTCAGGGGGACTGACGCCTACATTTTTCGCTCGGTGATTGTTTGCGCTCTGTTGGTTCCGAGCGTGATGTGGGTGATGGTCTACCGTCCTACGCGCGCGGCCCAAACAGAGCGCCCTGAAACAGATCGCGCTCACGTCAGGGGGACTGACGGCTACATTTTTCGCTCGGTGATTGTTTGCGCTCTGTTGGTTCCGAGCGTGATGTGGGTGATGGTCTACCGTCCTACGCGCGCGGCCCAAACAGAGCGCCCTGAAACAGATCGCGCTCACGTCAGGGGGACTGACGGCTACATTTTTCGCTCGGTGATTGTTTGCGCTCTGTTGGTTCCGAGCGTGATGTGGGTGATGGTCCTACCATCCTACGTGCGTGACCCAAACAGAGCGTCCTGAAACAGATCGGGTCACGTCGGCGGGACTGATGGCTACATTGCGCTCTGAAGGTGAACGCTAATCCTCAAATCCAAATCACGAATCACGAATCGCCAATCGCCAATAAAAAAAGGCTCCCTTTACGCTAAAGCGAAAGGGAGCCTTGAAGAAACCGACTTTATTCTTCGGTCGGTTCTTCGGGGGTTTCTTCCCCGTTGTCTTCGATTTCGGCGTCCTCGAAGTCTCCGTCGTCGGTGTCTTGGACGAGGCGGGCGATGGAGCGGACTTGGTCGTTATCGGCGAGGTTGATGAGTTTCACGCCTTGAGCGACGCGGCCGGTGGTTCGGATTTCCTTGATGCGGACTCGAATTCCCTTGCCGTTGATGGTCATGACAAGGAGCTTATCGGTGTCGTCTACGATCTCTGCGCCGACGATCTTGCCGGTCTTGGCGGTGCAGTTCATGGTGAGGATGCCGGAGCCGCCTCTTCCCTGCACTCGGTATTCCTCCATGGAGGTTCGCTTGCCGTAACCGTTCTCGCTCACGACGAGGAGGCTGGAGGTTTCGTCGACAATGTCGGCTCCGACCACTCGATCCTCTCGATTGCTCTCCTTGAACATGATGGCGCGGACGCCGCCCGCGGCTCGAGAGCGAGAGGTGGCTTCCTTCTCGTTGAAGCGGATGCTTTGCCCCTCGTGGGTGATGAGGATGATATCGTCGTTGCCCCGGGTCTTCAGCGCCCAGCCGAGTTCGTCGCCTTCCTCGATGTCAAAGGCGATGAGGCCGTTGTTGCGGATATTGGCGAAGGCGCTCATGGGCGTTCGCTTGATTTCCGCCCAGCGGTTGGCGCCGGTGCCTCGGGTGATCATGGTGAGGAAGCCTTCGGCGTTCAAGTCCTTGACGCTGATGGTGGCGGTGACCCGCTCCTCGCCCACGATGCTGATGTAGTTAATAACCGGCATGCCCTTGGCATAGCGTCCCGATTCGGGGATTTCGTACGCCTTGAGCTTGTAGACGCGGCCGTGGCTGGTGAAGAAGAGGATGGTGTGGTGGGTGTTGACCTGGAACAGGTGCGCCGGTTCGTCATCTGCCTTCAGCGTGTTATTGACGCCCTTGCCGCCGCGCTTTTGCTGGCGATAGGAGTCGATGGAGACGCGCTTGATGTAGCCGTCTCGGCTGATGGAGATGATGGCCTCTTCTTCGGGGATGAGATCTTCTTCGGTGAACTCGCCGGCTTCTCGGGTGACGATCTTGGTTCGTCGCTCATCGCCGTGCTTGTCTCGCAGGCCGACGATTTCTTCTCTGATGACGGCCTTGAGTCGGACCGGGCTGTTCAAGATGTCCATCAGGTTCTGGACCTTGAGCAGAGCTTCCTTGTAGCGGTTCTCCAGATCCTGCTGGTTCAAGCGGGTGAGCTGACGGAGCTGCATGTTGAGAACGGCGTTCGCCTGGAACGGCGACATATCGAACTCGCGGACGAGGGCGACACGAGCGGCGCCAGGGTCGGCGCTGTTCCGGATGATGTTAATGATGTCATCCAGGAAGCGCCGGGCAATTTGGTAGCCCTCATTGAGGTGCATGTCCTCAAGGGCTCGGTAGAGTTCGTAGCGGGTGCGTCGCTCGACGACTTGCTTGCGGTGCTTGAGATACTCGTCCAGGAGCACGAGGAGCGCGCAGGTTCGGGGAGCCATGTCGGCGAGGCCGAGCATGATGGCGCCGAAGGTGGTGCGCAGGCTGGTGTGCTTGAGGAGGTAGTTGAGCGCCTTGTTCGGGTTCACGTCGCGGCGAACTTCGATCTCGATGCGCATGCCGCGCTTGTCCGAGTAGTCCTGAACGTTCAGGATGCCATCGAACTTTCGCTCCTTGGCGATGGCGGCGATGGACTTGATGAGGGTCTCTTTGTTGACCTGGTACGGGATCTCGGTGACGACGATGACGGACTTGCCAGCGTCTCCGGGCTCGATCATCGTCTTGGCCTGCATGATGATGGAGCCGCGGCCTGTTTCGTAGGCGCTGCGGATGCCCTTGGTGCCCATGATGATGCCGTAGGTTGGGAAGTCCGGCCCGGGCATGACGGTCATGACGTCGTCCAGGGTGCTCTCGGGGTTATCCAGTCGCATCAGGGCGGCGTTACAGACCTCGGTCAAGTTGTGCGGCGGCAGGTTGGTGGCCATACCGACGGCGATGCCCTGGGAGCCGTTACAGAGCAGGTTCGGGAACTTACTGGGGAGAACGGTGGGCTCTTTGAGGGTGGTGGAGTAGTTGTCGATCCAGTCGACCGTTTCTCGGTCGAGGTCCTCCAACATCTCCATGGAAATCGGGGTGAGGCGGCACTCTGTGTATCGCTGGGCGGCGGGGCTGTCTCCGTCCACGGAGCCAAAGTTGCCCTGGCCTTGAATCAGCGGGTAGCGGAGGGACCAGTGCTGCGCCATACGGACGAGGGTCGGATAGATGACCTGGTCGCCGTGGGGGTGGTAGTCGCCACTGGTCTGGCCGGTGACCTTTGCGCACTTGACGTAGTTGCTATCGGGAGAGAGGTTCAGCTCTCTCATGGCGTAAAGGATTCGGCGCTGTACGGGCTTCAAGCCGTCTCGCACGTCCGGAAGTGCGCGAGCGATGATGACCGACATCGCGTAGTTGACGTACGACCGGCCTAGCTCTTCGTCGACTTTTACAATAGAAACGTTGGGGTCTTGTTCTGCCACGGGTGTTCAGTTCCAGACGGTCCAGCAGCGCAAAAAGCCGCGCCAACGGGACATGGGGAGTAATGAAGGGACAGTTTACCCGTTTTGAGCCTGGTACGAGTGAGAGGATTGGCGACTCGCGATTGGTGATTGGCTTCTGGATATTCGAGGGGAGGGGTCTATGCGCATTCGGTGGGTTCACCTCCACCGCAAGCGGCGGAGGTATGGCAATCTTTAGCCTCCCAACGTCTGGCTTTGGGAGTAACCTTGCGGCATGAAGGTACTGGTCATTGGGGGCACCGAATTTGTGGGGCGGCACTTGGTGGAGCGGGGGCTTCGGCTGGGGCATGAGATCACTTTGTTTCACCGGGGGCAGCATGGGACCGAACTCTTTCCGGAGGCCAAGCGGGTGTTTGGGGACCGGGATGGCGGGCTCTCGGCGCTGGGGGACGAGACTTGGGATGCGGTGATCGACACGTGCGGCTACGTCCCGCGCCTGGTTCGGCAGTCCTGCGAGTTCCTGAAGGATAAGGTGGGGCGGTATCTGTTTATCTCCACGATTAGCGTTCTGGGGGACTTCTCGCAGGTGGGGCTGACCGAGGACTCTGAGCTTGCCACCCTGAAAGATCCGAATGTGGAAGTGGTGAACAACGAGACGTACGGCGGGCTGAAGGTGCTGTGCGAAGAGGAAGTGAACCGGGTGTTTGGCGAGCGGGCGCTTAACGTTCGACCGGGGATGATCGTGGGGCCGTACGACAAGACCGACCGCTTTACTTACTGGTTCCGCCGCGCGGCCAAGGGCGGGGCGATGCTCTCGATGGCGGAGCGGGATGAACCGGCGCAGTTTATCGACGGTCGCGACCTGGCTTCGTTCTGTTTTCATCTGCTGGAGATTCAGGCTTCGGGCGCCTATTTTGCGACGGGTCCGCAGTTTGCGATGACCTGGGGCGACATCTTTGACGAGGCGGCGATTCAGGGGGGATCCGAGTATGAGATCATTCGACCGCCCTTGGATTGGATGAAGGAGCAGGGCGTGGAGATCGGCCCCTCCTTCCCTTCCCAATTCCCGAGCGAATTGAACCGCCAAGGGATCTATCAGATCGACGTGCAGAAAGGGTTGGACGAAGGGCTTCGGTTCTTGCCGCTGGCGGAGACGATCAAGGACACGTTGGAGTGGCGGGATTCGGTGGCCGATCCGCTGAAGGTTGGTTTTGAGGCGGAGCGGGAGCAGGAGTTGATTGAGTTGTACCGGCGGTCGGAGTTCTGAGCTTCGCGACTGGGGATTCGCGATTCGCGATTCGCGATTCGAGATTCGGGTTGGGGCAGAGCGCTCTGAAACTGAACACGCTCACGTCAGGGGGACTGACGGCTACATTGCGCTCGATGTTTATTCGCGCGTTGTGGATTTCAGAGCGCGATGTAGGCGACGGTCCTACCGTCGTACGCGCTCTGGTTTTGGCAGGGCGCTCTGAAACAGATCGCGCTCACGTCAGGGGGACTGACGGCTACATTGCGCTCGATGTTTATTCGCGCGTTGTGGATTTCAGAGCGCGATGTAGGCGACGGTCCTACCGTCGTACGCGCTCTGGTTTTGGCAGGGCGCTCTGAAACAGATCGCGCTCACGTCAGGGGGACTGACGGCTACATTGCGCTCGGTGTTTAGGTGCGCGTTGTGGATTTCAGAGCGCGATGTAGGCGACGGTCCTACCGTCGTACGCGC
>ERZ778022.2239-NODE-2239-length-21116-cov-5.309814_pt1 | contig 21116 bp, 20 predicted proteins | sample MGYA00375752_ERZ778022 | MGnify/ENA primary metagenome ERZ778022 (study PRJEB29350, sample SAMN05389826) | bioreactor metagenome | isolation source: Thiocyanate bioreactor | place: South Africa: University of Cape Town | collected 2014-04-04 ... | reverse complement strand
CGGGCGACGTGATCCCGACCGGGACGCCGGCCGGCGTCGGCTTCAAGCGCAAGCCGCCGATCTTCCTCAGGGATGGCGACACTATCACCGTCGACATCCCTTCCATCGGAACGCTTTCCAACCCTGTGGTGAACGAAGGAGCCGTCCTGTGACGAAAGAAGTCTTTGAGCGCGGACTTGGCATCCGCAAGGCGGTTCTCGGAGCCGAATATGTCGAGAAATCGCTGGGGGCGGCGGACGATTTCAACCGCGATTGCCAGAACCTGGTCACCGAATATTGCTGGGGCGCAGGCTGGGGACGGACGGCGCTCTCGCTGCGCGACAAGAGCCTGCTCAATCTGGTGATGCTCGGCACGCTGGGCCGCAACGCGGAATTCAAGCTGCATCTGAAGGGAGCGCTGACCAATGGCTGCAGCCGCGAGGAGATCAAGGACACGCTGATCCAGCTCTCGATCTACGCCGGCATTCCGGCCGGCGTCGAGGCCTTCCGCCTGGCCCGCGAGGTGTTCGCTGAAGTCGAAGCCGCCGGCAAGGCGGACGCCGCCAAGTCCTGAGGTGGTCGTGGTGGATACAGCCAATCCGGGCGGCGCCGCGCCAGCTCTTCTGGCGCCGGGCAGGCTACTGATCGACGGCGCATGGGTCGACGCGGCCGATGGGGCGACGCTGACGGCGTTCAATCCGGCGACCGGGGCGCCGGCCGCCGTGGTGGCCGAGGCCGGACCCGAGGACGTCGACCGCGCGGTCAGGGCCGCGCGCGCCGCCTTCGACGAGGGCCCGTGGACACGAATGCAGCCGGCCGCGCGGGAGCGCCTGCTGCTCAGGCTTGCCGACCTCATCGAGGCGGAAGCCGGCGAGATCGCCCGCATAGAGACGCTCAACCAGGGCAAGCCACTGTCGATATCGAAGGGCGATGCCGCGCGCGGCGCGGCGACCTTCCGCTACTTCGCCGGCTGGATCACCAAGGCGGGCGGCCGGACGCTCCCGGTGTCGCCGCCCAACGGCCATGCGCCCCTGGTCTACACGCGTCCCGAGCCGGTCGGCGTCGTGGCTCAGATCATTCCTTGGAACTTCCCCTTCGCCATGGCGTGCCGGATGCTGGCCCCGGCGCTGGCGGCGGGATGCTGCGTGGTGCTGAAGCCGGCGGAACAAACGCCTCTCACCGCGCTGCTGCTGGGGGAACTTCTCGTCAAGGCCGGCATCCCGGCCGGCGTCGTCAACATCCTGCCGGGCCATGGCCGCAGGGCGGGCGAGGCACTCGTGCGGCACGCCGGGGTCGACAAGATCGCCTTCATCGGCTCCACCGCTGTCGGCAAGCAGATCGCGGCCGTCGCCGGGGCACAGATGAAGCGGGTCTCGCTCGAACTCGGCGGCAAGAACCCGGCCATCGCCTTCGCGGACGCCGATCCGCGCAAGGTCGCGGCCTGGGCGGCGAACGCGATCTTCTTCAATGCCGGCCAGGTCTGCACCTCGGCCTCGCGGCTCTACGTGCACGACGCCGTCTACGAGCCGGTCATGGAAGCATTGGTCGAGCTTGCGGGCCGTCTCGTGGTAGCGCCCGGCAACGAGCCGACGGCGGCCATGGGGCCACTCGTCTCCAGGGATCATCTCGCCCGCGTGTCGGGATATGTCGACCAGGCGAGAGAAGCCGGCGCGCGCCTGCTGGCCGGAGGCGGAAGGCCTGGCGCCCTGCCTGCCGGAACGGAGGACGGCTACTTCTTCGCGCCGACCATCTTCTGCGACGTGCCGGAATCGGCACGCCTGCTGCGCGAGGAGGTTTTCGGACCCGTGCTGGCGGTCTCCCGCTGGAGCGATGAAGGCCAGGTCATCGCCGCCGCGAACGACACGCAATACGGGCTCGCCGCCGGCATGTTCACGCAGCGGCTTGCCACAGCCCACAAGGCAGCGGCGGCGCTCAAGGCGGGGATCGTCTGGGTCAATGCCTTCAACATCCTCGATCCGTCCGCGCCGTTCGGCGGCATGAAGCAGTCGGGCATAGGGCGCGACCTCGGCGAGGAGGGGCTGCTCGAATATCTGGAAACGAAGACCGTCTGGGTCGACCTGGATCAGTAGGCGCAACGCCCGCCAGGGCGTTCGTGCCGCGGCCCGGCAAAGGGTCGTCGAAGGAGTGAGTGTATGATTTCGAACAGCACCGGCCGCTATCTCTGGCATCCGATGATCGAGCCGAGGGTGACCGAGAACAATCCGCCCGTGGTCATCGAACGCGGGGAAGGGGTCTATGTCTATGACGGCCAGGGCCGGCGCATCCTGGACTGCAACGCGGGCATGTGGTGCGTCAATGTCGGCTACGGGCGCAAGGAAATCGCCGACGCGATCGCCGCGCAGCTGAGCCGGATTTCCTACGCCAGCATCTTCGGCAATTCGGCCACGCCGCCTTCGCTGGAACTCTCCGAGCGCCTGGTGCGCATGCTGGAGCCGGAGGGCATGGCGCGCGTCATGTTCGGTTCCGGCGGATCGGACGCGGTCGAAACCGCGCTCAAGCTCTCGCGCCAGTACTGGAAGATCCAGAACCGAGCCGACAAGACCAAGGTCTTCTCGCTGAAGAACAGCTATCACGGCCTGAATTTCGGCGGCCTCTCGGCCACCGGCGGTCCGATGTGGCGGCGCGCCTACGAGCCGCTGCTGCCCGGCTTCCATCAGGTCGACGCGCCGGACCTCTATCGCGGCGCCGAGGGCGAGACGCCGGAGGCGCACGGCCTGCGCATGGCCGCGCTTATGGAGCGCGAGATCCTCTATCACGGCGCCGATACGGTCGCCGCGGTGCTGGTCGAGCCGGTGCAGGGCGCCGGCGCGGGCGTCAACGTGTTTCCGGCCAACTATTTCGCCGCCATCCGGGCGATCTGCGACCGGCACGACATACTGATGATCGCCGACGAGGTGATCACCGGCTTCGGACGCCTGGGCTCGATGTTCGGCTCCCGCCACTGGCACACGAAGCCCGACATCATGTGCTTCGCCAAGGGGATCAACTCCGGCTATGTGCCGCTCGGCGCGACCGTCGTCAGCGAGAAGGTCGCCGCGGCATGGCAGACGGATCATCCGCTGGCCGCCATCACGCACGGCTACACCTATAGCGGCCATCCGGTCGCCTGCGCGGCGGCGCTGGCCAATCTGGACATCGTCGAGAAACACGATCTGCCGGCGAACGCGGCCGCCGTCGGCGGCTATTTCCTGGAGCGCCTGCGGGAGCTGACGAAATATCCCACCGTCGGCCAAGTTCGCGGTGTCGGGCTGATGCTTGCGATCGAGCTGGTCCAGGACCAGGAACGCAAGACGCCGTTCACCGCCCAGCAATCCTATCCGAAGCGGCTCAACCAGGCCGTGATGAGCCGCAACGCCCAGGTTCGCCTCAACGGCAACCGCTTCATCATATCGCCGCCGCTGGTCTTCACGCGCGCCCATGTCGACGAGGCGATGGACGCGTTGCCCCAGTCCTTCGCGGCGACACCGATCGAAGACTGACCAATCCGCGAGATGCCGCCCAGTGTGAAGACCGGGCGGCACCAGCGAACCCCGCCGATCCGGTTTCCGGTTCCGGGGTTGCCAATGGCAAGGAGGATGCCGCCGGCATGCGAAATGAACCAACCATGAAACTGTCCGACGTGACGGTGTCGTATCAGTTGAAGGCCGGTCCGCTGATCGCGCTGGACAACGTCAACCTCGACGTATCGGAAGGCAGCTTCGTTTCCCTGATCGGCCCCTCGGGCTGCGGCAAGAGCACCATCCTCAATCTCATGGCCGGTTACATCAAGCCGACCCGGGGACAGGTCCTGATGATGGGCAAGCCGGTGGAGGGGCCTGGTCCCGACCGCATGGTCGTCCACCAGTCTTCATCTGCGCTGCTGCCGTGGCTGAGCGTCGCCGACAATGTCGGCCTGGGGCTTCGCGCCAAGGGTGTGCCCAAGGCAAAGCGCAAGGAGATCGTGCGCAATTACCTCGACCTCGTCTCGCTCGGCGGCTTCGGCGATCATCCGATCTATCACATCTCGGGCGGCATGCAGCAGCGCGTGGCGCTGGCCCGCGCCCTGGCGACGGAAGCGCCGGTCGTGCTGCTCGACGAGCCGCTGGGGGCGATCGACGCGCTGCAGCGCGAGGTCATGCAGGACCTGCTGCTCGACATCTGGAACCGGACGCGGCGCACCTTCGTGCTGGTGACGCATAGCGTCGAGGAGGCCGTCTATCTCAGCACCGACATCGTCGTCATGTCGGCCAGGCCAGGCCGCGTCCTGCGACGGTCCTCGGTGTCCTTCGGCGCGCAGGCCGTCGCGGAAGGGTCCTCGAAGGTAAAGGCCGAGCAGCCGTTCGTCACGGCTCAATCGGAACTGATGAACCAACTGATCCACGGATAATGGGAGGAGAAAGAGCATGAAACAGCATTTGAAATACCTGTCGGTCGTGGGGGCGCTGGGCCTCTTCGCGGCCCTGTCCAACACGGTCGGCCAGGCGGCCGAGCGCGTGTTGCGCATCACCAATTCGCCATGCGTCTGCTACCTGCCGATGCTGGTGGCGGTGAAGCAGGGCTGGCTCGAGGAGGACCTGAAGAAGGCCGGCGTCAAGCTCGACGTGCAGTCCTACCAGGACGGCCCGTCGCAGAACGCGGCCTTCCTGTCCGGCTCGCTCGACGTCGCCCAGATCGGTCTTCCCGGCCTGGCACTGATCGCCAAGGGCGCGCCGGTCAAGATCTTCATGGTTTCGGACGAAGAGGTCAGCACCGAGGGCCTCGTCGTGCGCAAGAGCGCCAACATCGGGTCGGTTGCCGACCTCAAGGGCAAGACCATCGGCGTAACCGCGGGGTCGAGTTCGGACTACGCGCTGCGCGCCACCCTGAAGGCGGCGAATGTCGACATTGGCGACGTCAAGGTGCTGCCGGCGCCGCCGCCGGCGCTGAGCGCGGCGTGGAGCCGCGGCGATGTCGACGCGGCTTACACCTGGGATCCGTTCCTGACCCAGCTCGCCCGCAATGACGGGACGGTGCTGAGCACGATCGGCGGGCTGTCGAAGTCGACCAACGGCGCCTATTCGATCCAGAACTTCTACATGGTCGGCGCCAAGTTCGCCGAGGAGAATCCCGACATACTGAAGGTCGTCGCGCACACCATCTCGCGCTCGGTCGACTACATCGCGGCCAATCCTGACAAAGTGGCCGCGGACTTCCTGCAGGAGTTCGGCGTCGACACCGCCGCCGAGGCGCTCGTCCAGATCAAGGGTGAGAAATTCTACGACGCCAAGATGCAGCTCGGCGCGGACCTGCTCGGCGAACCCGGCAAGCCGGGCAAGCTGGTGGATTCGCTGATGGGCGTCTGGCAGTTCAACTTCGATACCGGAAAGGTGACCACGCCGCCGAACCGGGACACCATCGTCAAGGCCATCGACACCAGCGCGCTGGTGGAATGAGCCTCGACGTCTGAACCGGCGTGGCAGGCGCCGGGGCGGCGGGAACCGCAAACCAGGTCCCGCCGGTCCGCGCCGGTCATGCCGCCATCTGCGAACAACGGGAAGCCACTATGCGGGTCGCGTCAGGTTCGGCGGAAGCCGGGACGGCTGGTGCTGGAGCGCTGTCGTTTTATCTCTCCAGATATCACTTCACCCTGGTCAGCCTGGCCTCGGTGGTCGCGGGCGTCGTCGTGTGGGAGCTGCTCGCGCGATCGGGACGCTTCTCGGAAATCCTGTTGCCATCGCCGGGCGCGGTGTGGGTCGAATTCCTCAGGCTGTCGGCGGGACCGGGCCTATGGCCCAACTATTTCGTCACGCTGCGGCGGCTTTTCCTCGGCCTGGGCGTGGCTGTCGTGGCCGGCGTGCCTATCGGGCTGCTGATGGGCATGTCGCTCGCGGCGCGCGGCCTGCTCAACCCGCCGATCGAGCTCTACCGGCCGCTTCCGGCGATCTCCTACTTCGCCATCCTGGTCATGTGGTTCGGAGTGGGCGAGCAGTCGATCGTTACAGTGCTGGCGCTCGGCGGGTTTCCGCCGATCGTGCTCGAAACCCTGCACGCGGTGGCCAAGGTTCGCAAGGAGCGCATCGAGGGCGCCCAGTCGATGGGGTTGTCGACGCTTGGCCAGATCATCCATGTGATCCTCCCGTCCTGCCTGCCGCAGATCCTCACCGGCATCCGCGTCGGGCTGGGCCTGGCCTATTCCGTCGTGGTGGCGGCCGAGATGGTCGCCTCGACGTCGGGGCTCGGCTGGATGGTCTACAACGCCAGCCAATTCGTGGAATCCGGAACGGTCATAACCGGCCTCATCCTGATGGGGCTCACCGGCCTTGCCCTGGATGGCATCATGACCGTGGTCCAGAGACGGCTCGTTCCCTGGGTCGCATACGCCTGAGGAAGACGAAGGGATCCGCCAATGCCGACCAGTCTCAAGCTTCTCTGCTACAACGCGCTCTCGATCCTCGTGCTGCTGGCGGTGTGGTGGAGCCTCACCCACGCAGGCAAGCCGGGCGCCTCGGTTTCCCCGCATGCCGTCTGGGCGCGGCTGAGCGATGTCGCGACGAATGGCTACATGGGGGCCAGCATCGGTGAAAGCGCCGGCATCAGCGCCGTTCGCGTGGTGACCGGCTGGCTTCTGTCCGGGCTCATCGGCGTGGTCCTCGGCCTGATTATCGGGCTCAATCCCTATGGCCGCGCGATCGTCGATCCCTGGTTGAACTACGGCCGCTGTGTGCCGCCGCTCGGATATCTGAGCCTCGTCGTCCTCTGGTTCGGGGTCGGCTCCGCCTCCAAGCTGGTGCTGCTCCTGCTCTCGGGCGTGCCGCTGGTGGCGGTTGGTACCGCGGCCGCCGTGGCGGCCGTGCGCCGCGAACGCATCGAGGGCGCCTGCTCGATGGGATTTGGTCCGCTGGGGCGGCTGCGCTTCATCATCCTGCCCTCGGCATTGCCTGGGATACTGGTCAGCCTGCGCATCGCCTTCGGCGCCGTGTTCGCCGCGCTGGTCGGCGCCGAGATGGTGGCGTCGTCATCCGGCATCGCCTGGATGACGATCACGGCGGTCAACCGGGGCGACATGGCCCTTGTCATCGGCTGCATCCTCATCATGGGCGGCTTCGCCCCGTTCGCGGATGCCTGCCTGCAGCGCCTGACGCGGGGTCTGGTTCCTTGGGCGGGACGGGCCTGATGCGACGGAAGGCCTGAGACATCGCCCGAGGCAGATCCCGCGCGACGAGCGCGGGAGGGCCTCACGGCGCGGACGCGAAGCGTCCGGAACGGAAACTCCTCACCGCGCGGACGAATGGCCGGCGGCCTGGCGCGATCGTTCGCCGATCGCCGCCAGCGGCATGGAAGAACACGACAGAACATCAAGGGAAGGGCACCAATGACGACAGCACCTATGACCGACGTGATCATCGTGGGGGCCGGGCCTATCGGCATGACGCTGGCCCTCGACCTAGCCTCGCGCGGCGTGCGCAGCACGATCATCGAGAAGACGGACGGAGGCATCGAGACGCCGAAGCTCGGTCTGGTCAGCATCCGCTCGATGGAGGTCCTGCGGCGGCTGGGCCTGTCGGACTATGTCCGCAAGACGGTGTTCAAGCGTGATTACGGCCTCTCCATGGTCTATTGCACGAGCATAGCCGGCTATTTCCTCGGTCGCATACCCTATCCGTCGCTCAACGATCAGCCGACAGTCGAGGAAAGCCCGGAGACCAAATGGCGATGCTCGCAGATATTCCTCAATCCGATGCTGCATGAGCGGGTGCGCGCCAACCGGCTGATCACGCTGCGCAAGCTCACCCGTTTCGACCGCTTCGAGGAGAAGGAGGATCATGTCGTCGTCCACATGACGGACGAGGCGAGCGGCGAGGCCGGCAGCCTGAGCGCGGCCTACCTCATCGGTTGTGACGGGGCTGGAAGCAATGTGCGCCGCCAGCTCGGCATCGAGATGTCCGGGCGCAAGAAGCTGGACTATTCGGTGGCGATGTTCTTTCGCTCGGCGGCTCTCTCGTCCAGCCACGGCATGGGCGACGCCGAGCGCTATTTCGTCATGGACGACAAGGGCTGGTGGGGCAACATCAGCGCCATGGACGGCTTGGAGCTTTGGCGGCTCACCGTGGTGACCAATTCCGAATCCGAGGTTCAGGCCGTCGTCGCGGATGCCGACAACTGGATACGCCGGGCGCTTGGCACGGATGCCATTGCGTTCGAGCTGATCTCGGCCCTGCCATGGCGGCGCAGCGAGCTGATCGCCGACAATTTCCAGAGCGCCCGGGTGCTGCTTGCCGGAGATTCCGCCCACACCATGTCGCCCACTGGCGGCTTCGGCATGAACACGGGGATCGGCGACGTGGACAATCTCGGCTGGAAGCTCGCCGCCGTCCTGCAAGGGTGGGCCGGCCCGGCGCTGCTGGGCTCCTACACCGCCGAGCGCCATCCGATCGCCGTACGCAACTCGGCCGCCTCGACGCACAATTATCTGCAGCTCAAGTCGGTTTCGCAGTGCGAGGGCATCGCCGAGGATACCCTGGAGGGCGAGGCCACGCGCGAACGCGTCGGCGCGATGATCACAGCCGCGACCGAGACGGAATGGGAGACGCTGGGCATCCATCTCGGCTATCGCTACGAGGACTCCCCCGTGATCGTCGCCGACGGTTCGGGCGCTCCCGAGGACCACAGTCGCTGGTACACGCCCACGGCCAGGCCCGGCCATCGCGCGCCGCATCGCTGGATCAGCGGCGGCCAGCCCAACGGCCTCTCGATCCTCGACCTGTTCGGGCGCGGCTTCGTGCTGCTGCGGCTCGGCAAGGAGCCGGTGGCATGCGAGCGCCTGGCGGATGTCGCCCTCAAGCGCGAGATTCCCCTGCGGGTGATCGACCTCGACGATGCCGAGACAGCCGCGCTCTACGAGAGGCGGCTCGTACTGGTGCGACCCGACGGCCATGTCGCCTGGCGCGGCGACGTCCAGCCGGCCGACCCTGAAGCGATCTGGGCCGTGGTCACCGGCCGCTCAGGGACGGCGTAAGCGGCACGCGCCGCTCACAGCATGAACAGGCCGAGCCCCTCGACGATCTCGCGCCTGGTCGCGTCGGTGCGGCATCGCGCCTTTTCCGTTCCCCGGCGGATCATCTCGATGACGTGAGCCGGATCCCTGGCAAGGGCCGCGCGCTTCTCGCGGATGGGGCCGATCAGCGCCTGGAGGATGTCTTCCAAGCGGCGCTTGATTGCGCTGTCGCCCAGCCCACCGCGCCGGTAGCGCGCCTTCAGCTCGTCCAATGTGGCGCGGTCCTCGTCGAAGGCATCGAGATAGTTGAAGACGACATTGCCCTCCACCTTGCCGGGGTTCTCGACCCGCAGGTGGTTGGGGTCGGTGAACATCGCCTTCACCGCAGCCGAAATGGTGTCGGGCGAGGCCGAGAGCGCGATCGCGTTGCCGCCGGACTTCGACATCTTCGCCTTGCCATCGACGCCCGGCAGGCGGCCCGAGCGCGGGATGACGGCCCGCGCCTGCGGCAGGATGTTGCGGCCGGCGACGGCATTGATACGGCGCGCGATCTCGTTGGTCTGTTCGATCAGCGGCGCCTGGTCCTCGCCCACCGGAACCACCGTTGCCTTGAAGGCGGTGATGTCGGCGGCCTGCGCGGCGGGGTAGCAGAGAAAGCCAGCAGGTATGTCGCGGCCGAAGCCGCGCGCGTGGATTTCGTCCTTGATCGTCGGGTTGCGCTCCAGCCGCGCCACCGTGACGAAGTTGAGGTAGAGCATTGAAAGCTCGGCCAGGGCGGGAAGGTGCGACTGGAGGCAGATCGTGCTCTTTTCAGGGTCGATGCCGACCGCCAGATAATCCAGAGCGACTTCGATTACGCTGTCGCGTACCCGGCCCGGCGCATGGGCATTGTCGGTGAGTGCCTGGGTGTCGGCGAGCAGCAGGAACTGCTCATGGCTGTCCTGGAAGCGCAGGCGGTTGCGCAACGATCCCGCGTAGTGGCCGATGTGAAGCGGGCCGGTGGTGCGGTCGCCTGTCAGGATGATGGGTCTGGTCATGGGTATCCTCTTGAGATGAGGGGGACACCGCACGGGGGATCGTCAAAACAAAAGGCCGCCCTTGCGGCGGCCCCAGATGGCATGAAACGTCTGGCCGCCCTGTCAGCAGGCCAGCCACCAGAGGTGGGCGATGATGATCGTGCGCTTCATGATGGTGTCCCTAGCCGTCGTGCGCGGCGCGGTCAACCGGGCGCAGTCGCGGGCTCAGCGCAGCGCCCTGAAGAAGGCCTGGGTGCGCTCCTGCGCCGGCGCGGTGAAGATCTGGCGGGCTGTGCCGATCTCGACCACGGCGCCCTGGTCCATCATCACGACGCGGTCGGCCACCTCGCGCGCGAAGCCCATCTCATGCGTCACGACGATCATCGTCGTGCCGGCCTCCGCCAGCGCCTTCATGACGTCGAGCACTTCGCCCACCGTCTCGGGGTCGAGTGCGCTGGTCGGTTCGTCGAACAGCATCACGGCTGGCTTCATGGCGAGAGCGCGGGCGATGGCGACCCGCTGCTGCTGGCCGCCGGAGAGCTGGGAAGGGTAGTTGCCGGCCTTGTCGGAGAGCTTGACGCGGGCAAGCAGGTCGCGCGCCTCGGCCTCGACATCGGCGGGCCTGCGCCCCTGAACGCGCACGGGCGCGACAGTGACGTTCTCCAGCGCGGTCAGGTGGGGGAAGAGGTTGAAGCGCTGGAAGACCATGCCGATCCTCTGGCGCTGCGCGGCGATGCGCTTTTCCGAATCCTCGACCAGCCGGCCCCTGTGCTCGCGGTAGCCGATGAGCTGGCCGTCGACGAGGATCCGGCCGGAATGGATCTTCTCCAGGTGGTTGATGCAGCGCACCAGCGTCGTCTTGCCGGAGCCCGAGGGGCCGATCAGGCAGACGACCTCGCCGCGCTGGACGTCGAAGGAGACGCCGCGCAGCACTTCCCAGTTGCCGAAGAACTTCCTGACGTCACGCAGCGATACGAGTGGGGCGGTTTCCATGCTCATGGCTCAGCGCTGTCCCGACAGGAGGCCGCGGAAGCCGGACGGCTTGATCTCGGCGTTGGCCGGCAGGTCGTGGCGGCCGTAATGGGCCTCCAGGCGTTTCTGCACGAAGCCCATGATGGTGGTCAGCACCAGGTACCAGATCGCGGCGATGACGAAGAGCTCGAAGGTGCGGAAGGTGGCGGCGTTGAGCTGCTGGATGGGTCCGAACAGCTCGCGGATGCCGATGACGGCGAGCAGCGAGGGGCCCTTGATCCTCAGCGTGAACTCGGTGCCGAGCGGCGGAATGACGATGCGCGCGGCCTGCGGCAGGATGATCCAGCGCATGGCCGTGTAGGGCCGCATGCCGAGCGCGCGCACCGCGTCGAACTGGCCCTTGTCGATGGAGGCGAGCGCGGCGCGGAAGATCTCGGCCATATAGGCGGCCTCGTTGAGCGACAGCGCGATCAGCGCCGCCTGCAGGGGACCGGTGAAGGTGAAGGGACCGATCTCGATATCGGGATATTTGTAGAAACCGGCGGCGGCGACGCCGGTGTAGATCAGCACCAGTTGCACCAGCATCGGCGTGCCGCGCCAGATCCACACATAGAACCTGCCGAACCAGCGCAGCCAGCCGTGCTTCGAGCGCATGCAGAGCGCGATCAGGAGACCGATCGCAACGCCGAGCGCCTGCGCGACGACGGAGATCCAGATCGTCAGCCAGAGGCCGCGCCAGACGATGGCGGGCGGATTGAACAGGTACTTCAGGAAGAAGGCGCTATCGATGTTTATGTCGCCGGTCATGGGCAGGCACTCGATCTGGAGCAATTCCGGGAAGGTCTGAAACGGCTTTCCCGGGAAAGGCGCCCGGCCTCTTCCCTGAGGAATTGCTTAAAAACAAGGAGATGGAGCAATGAGGTGAAGTCGTCCTCTGCGCCAAAAAAGGCCGGCCGGCGACGCGAGGTCACCGGCCGGAGGGGTGTCACTGGATTCCCATGGCCTCGAAGCCCCAGGCATCGAGCACCTTCTTGTATTCGCCCGAGTCCTTCATCTCCTTGAGCCCCGCTTCGAAGGCGTCATGGAGTTCCTTGTCCTTCTTCAGCGTGGCGACGCCGATGGTCAGCGAGAAGAGCTGTGGGCTGGCGAGCTTCAGCAAGCCCGGCTTCTGCTTGTTGAAGTAGCCCGCCTGGTCGGTCGAGCCGAGATAGACGTCGGCCAGTCCGGCGGTAAGCTGCTGGAAGGCGTCGGTGCCGCTCTGCAGCGAGAGGATGTTGATCTCCGGCTTGCCGGCCGCCTTGAGCGTCTCGTTGGCCTTCTTCAGCTCGCCCTCGAGCGCCGAGCCGACGGCGACCGACACCTTGCGGCCGGAGAGGTCCTCCAGGGTCTTGAAGGTGGCGTCGTCCTTGGCGCGCACGATCAGCGCGTTGCCGGAAACGGCATAGTCGACGAAATCGACCACTTCGCGCCGCTCCGGCTTGTCCGCGAGGCCCGAGATGATGGCGTCGCACTGGCCCGCCTGCAGGGCAGGGATCAGGCCATCGAAGGCGATGTTCTTGTGTTCCGACTTGACGCCCATCGTCTTGGCGAGCGCCGCGGCGATATCGATGTCGAAGCCTTCCGGCGCCTGGGTGTCGGGGTTGACCATTTCCCAAGGCGCGTAGGCGAGCTCGGTGCAGAACACGATCTTGCCGGCCTTGGCGATATTCTCGGGCGCCTTGGACGCGGCCTGCGCCCCAGCGGCCATCATCACGCCCAGGGCGAGGGCGGCGATGCCTGCGCCGCGGCCGCGTAACCTGTCAATTCTTCCGATAGTCCACATTTTCCATCCTCCCATGGCCGCCGCCCTTTGGCGGTCGGTATTGCTGGTTTCGTGATGCCTGCCGCTTCCGGTCAGTCGGCGGCGGCCTGGCGGCGTTTGTAGTTGTGCATGACCTCCTTGCCGGCCTGGGCAACGAGGTTCCTGATCTCCTTGCCGGCACGGCGTCCGTCGCGTGCCTCGATCGCGTCGAGCAGCGACTCCTGCGCTTCGACGGGGTAGCCGGTCTCGTCCAGGTTGACGCCCAGCACGGACAGGATCTGGCGCACCTCGACCGTCATCTCGTCGAACAGGCGCAGGAGCCTGGCATTGCCGGAAAGCTCGCAGATCGAACGGTGGAACTCGATGATGGCCTCTATCAATTCGGACTGCTGCCCCGACTGGGCGCGGGCGATCAGGTTCTTGTGCGTGGCGCGCAGCGACTGGTGCTGCTGGGGCGTGGCGCGCTTGACGGCCGATTCCACCGCCGCCGCCTCGATCCACTCACGCAGCTCGTAGAGATCCTCAATCTCGCGCGCCTCGAACTGGCGCACGAAGAAGCCACGCCGGGGCAGCGAGATCAGCAGCCCGCTCTGCTCCAGCAGCCGCGCGGCTTCGCGCACGGGGCCGCGGCTGACACCGAGCTTCTGGGCGATTTCGCCCTCGACGAGACGCTGGTTCGGCAGCAGCTCGCCATTGGTGATGGCGCGCTGAATCTGCTCCTTCACCTGGGTCACCAGGGTGAGCGTCGGGACGGCGTGAAAACCCTGCTCCAAGCAATTCCTCCATGGCGCGGGCCACTGAATGGCGTTTGACAGCGCAGGGGAAATGAACCACAATCCTCTGAAGACTGTCAACAGTTTACAGAAAACAGAAATGAAACTGGTCGAGACCACACGACGGCACTGGCAACCTTTGCGGACGGATATCGTCAGCAAATTCAATGCATTGTGGTCGAATCCGGAATTGGGGAACATGGAGTTCGCCGCCAGCGGCATCCTTTGCGACTGGCTCGAAGAGCACGATTTCAAGGTCGAGCGCGGTGTCTGCGGCCTGCCGACCGCCTTCCGCGCCGAGGCCGGCGAGGGCGGGCCGGCGATCGCGCTGCTGGCGGAGTATGACGCGCTGCCGGGCACCGACAACGCGGCGGTCGCCCATCGCAGCGGCACCGGCAGGGCGGCTGGACATGCCTGCGGCCACAATCTGATCGGCCCGGCCAATTGCGGTGCGGCGATCGCGGCCGCGCTGGCGGCGCGGGAGGCAGGCCTCGCCGGTCGCGTCGTCGTGCTCGGTACGCCCTCGGAGGAAATCGTCTGGGGCAAGATCGCGATGCTCGGCCTCGGCGCTTTCGAAGGCATCGACGCGATCCTGACCTCGCATGGCGACTACCAGAACGGCGCAATCTCACGCCCGTGCCAGTCGGTGATGAATGGCGAGATCGTCTTCCTGGGCGAATCCGGCCATGGCGGCGGCACGCGCCGCCGCAACGCGCTCGACGCGGCAGAACTAGCGGTGCAATCGCTCGAAAGGCTGCGCGCCCATCATTTCCCCGATGCTTCTCTGGAACATGTGCTGCGCGTCGCCGGCCATATCCCCAACGTCACGCCGGACGAGGCGCGGCTGTGGTTCACCGCGCGCCATGCCGATTTCGAGCGTGCCAAGGCGGTGTTCGATTTCGCAATCGGCGTGGCCGGGCAGGCGGCCGAGATGACGGGCGTCGCTTTCCGTCATCAGTTCATCGCCGGTACGCGCGGCTATCTGCCCAACGACACGCTCGCGCAGGCCCTCCATTCGGCGTTGGAGCTGGTCGGACCGCCGCGCTGGACGGGTGAGGGGCGCGACTTCATGCGGGCGCTGGCGAAGGCCTGCCGTCCGGAGGGCGACTTCACGCTGGATGACGGGATCAGGCTCCATACCGAAGGTCTCGATCCCTATGGACAGGACGATGGCGAGGCGAGCTGGCGCATCCCGCTCGGCCGCGTCAACTGGGCCTTTCCCGAGCAGGTGCCGCTGCACAACTGGGCGCTGACGGCGCTGTCGGGCCATGAGGCCAGCCATCCCGGCCCGCTGATGGCGTCCGAGGCGCTGGCCATCGCCGCCGTGCGGCTGCTGGCTGATCCCGCAGTCATCGAGACAGCGAAGGCGGAACTTACCGGCCGTGTCGGCGGCAAGGCGCTCGGCGAGCCGGCCTTCGGCGCTCTGGAAACGATGCGCCACCGTCCCGGCAGTTTCTGGAACGCGAGCTGGGTGGAATGAGCGCGCTGCCCGACCCGAAAAGCCTGCGTCTCGCGCGCGAGGAGACGGTTCCGGTCGCGGTGCTGACCGGCTTCCTCGGCAGCGGCAAGACCACGCTGGTGCGCCGGCTGCTCACGCTGCCGCAGGCAGCCGACACGGCCGTGATCGTCAACGAGTTCGGTGAGATCGGTCTCGATCACCTGCTGGTCGAGAAGGTCGACGAGAACATCGTCGTGCTGCCGGGCGGTTGCCTGTGCTGTCAGGCGCAGGGCGACATGGCCCGCGCGCTGCGTTCGCTGGATCAGGCCGCGGCGGCCGGCGGGCTGCCGCCGTTCCGGCGCGTCATCGTCGAGACCAGTGGCCTTGCCGATCCCGCGCCGCTGCTGCAGGCCTTTCTTGCCGATCCGCTGCGCCTGTCGCGCTACCGGCTGGCGGCGCTCGTGGCCACCGCGGATTGCGTGCTGGGTCCGGACGGGTCGTTCGGGCATGCCGTCGCGCAGGCGCAACTGGCGCTGGCCGACCGGGTGGTGCTGACCAAGCTGGATATCGCCGGCGCGGAGGGCGAGGCGCGCGCCCGCCGCGCCCTGGATGCGCTTGGCGTGACCAGTGTCGGGCCGGCCGCGGCAGGCGACGCGCTGCTCGCCCAGCTCTTCGCGGCAATGCCGGCCTTCCGTGCCCGCTCCGCGTCGTCCGCCGCGCCGGCCGGGCATTCCTCTGCTTTCGCTTCGTTCGCAATGGATGTGCCGGCCAGACTCGACCTTCAGCGTCTGCTCGCCGGGTTGGAGGCGATGGCCAGCCGTCATGGCGAAAACCTAGCGCGGCTGAAGGGCATCGTCGACACGAACGACGATCCGAGGCCGGTCGCCATCCATGCCGTGCGCCACATGGTGGCGCTGCCGCGCTTCCTGGACGTGGTGTCGCCGACGGCTCCGCGCGCCATCGTCGCCATCTTTCCGGTCGATGCGGGCGCCGCGATCCGCGCGGATCTCAGCGCCCTTGTCGCGGATGCCGGGACGCCGCGCGGCATGCTCGCGGCCTAGGAGTTTTCGATGAAGCTGATGGGGCTCGACCATATTTCGCTGGCCGTCGCGGATTTCGATCTTTCGGTCGATTTCTATCGCCGCGCATTCGGCTACCAGCTCGTTTTCGAGGAGCGCGACATGGCGCGCGAGATCCAGAGCATGATGGGCATGGAGCGGCTGTCGTGCCATCTCGCGCAGCTCACGCTTGCCGATGGCCCGCGCCTCGAACTGATCCAGTTCCTGCATTCCGGCGCGTCGCCGCAGGCGCGGCCGTTGTCGGCCGGCTCCGGCCATGTCGGCCTGACGGTGGAGAATGTCGACGAGGCGCTGCGTGAGGTCGCGGCGCTCGGCGCCGTCGCGATCGGCGACGTCACCGTCTTTCCCGAAGGGCGGTCGGCCTATTGCCGCGAGCCCGGCGGCTCCTTCCTCGAACTGCTCGAATTCAACCAGGACGGCGGCTGAGCGTGGCCGGCCAGGACATCGGAACAAGACACATGAAGCTGAACCCGATCTCACTCTTCCGGACCATGACGCGCATGCGCGCCTTCGACGAGGCCTGCCTCGAAGGCGTGCAGACATTCGAGATCCATGGCGAACTGCACACGGGCATCGGCCAGGAGGCGATCGGCGTCGCGCTGGCGCAATCGCTGACGCCGAACGACGCCGTGGTGAGCACGCACCGCAATCATTTCCATGCGCTCGCCAAGGGCGTGCCGCCGCGCGCGCTGATGGCGGAGATCTTCGAGAAGGAGACGGGGCTGTGCCGGGGGCGGGGCGGCCACATGCATCCCTTCGACCCCGAGCATCACTTCTCGGCCACGGGCATCGTCGGTGCGTCGCTGCCCGTGGCGCTCGGCTATGCCTACAAGTTCAAGATGATGGGCCTGCCCCACATCGCCGTCGGCATCTGCGGTGACGGCGCCACCAACCACGGCACCTTCCATGAATGCCTGAACATGGCCGCCGCCTGGAGCCTGCCGCTGGTGTGCCTTGTCGAGAACAATGAATACGCGATCTCCGTGCGCTTCCGCGACGTGACGGCGACGCCGACCATCGCCGAGCGCGCCAGCGCCTATGGCATCACCGGCCGGCGCGTCGACGGGACGGATGTCGAGGCGGTGACGCTGGCCTTCGCCGAGACCGCCAGGCATACGCGCAAGGGCGGCGGCCCGTCGCTGCTGGAGGCGACCTGCTATCGCTTCAGGGGCCATTACGAGGGCGACCACGACAATTACCGCGAACGGGCCGAAAAGCAGCGCATGCGCGTCGAGATGGATCCGATCCTGCGCTATCGCCGGGAGTTGCTGGAGCACGGCGCGGCGACCGAAGCCGAACTCGACGCCATCGGCGCCAAGGCCAGGGAGGAGATGACGGCGATGCTGGCGGATGTGCGCGCCGACGCCATGCCCGATCCGGCCGGCGCGATGGATTATGTCTTTGCCGAGGTGATGTGATGACGGTACGCAAGATCAACGCCTCGCAGGCCGTCGCCGAAAGCCTGATGCAGGAAATGGCGCGCGACGAAAGCGTCGTGCTGCTGGGCGAGGATGTCGGCCGCTCGGGCGGCGTGTTCGGCTCGAGCCGCGATCTGCTCGAACGTTTCGGCCCGATGCGCGTGCGCGACACGCCGATATCCGAGATGTCGTTCACCGGCATGGGCGTCGGCATGGCGATGGCGGGGCTGCGGCCGGTGGTCGAGATCATGTTCGTCGACTTCATGGGCGTCTGCCTGGAGCAGATTTACAATGCCATGGCCAAGATCCCCTACATGTCCGGCGGGCGGGTGAAGATGCCGATGGTGATCAAGACCGCTGGCGGCAACATCGGATCGGCCGCGCAGCATTCGCAGTGCCTGTGGGGAACCTTCGCGCACCTGCCGGGAATGCATGTCGTGGCGCCGGCTTCGGTGCGCGACCACAAGGGCCTGATGGCCGCCGCCATACGTTCCGACAATCCGGTGGTCTTCATCGAGCACAAGGGGCTGCTCCTGAAGAAAGCCAAGGATTTCCTGACCGGTTCCGAGGTGCCGGAAGATGCGTTCGTGACGCCGATCGGCAAGGCCGAGGTGGCGCGCAAGGGCAATGATATCACCCTCGTCACCCTCAGTGCCGGCGTCGAATACGCCATGGAGGCAGCCGCCGAGGTTGCCGCCGAGGGCATCGACGCCGAGGTGATCGACCTGCGATCCATCGTTCCGCTCGACACGGAAACGGTCGCGGCGTCGGCTGCCAGGACAGGCCGGTTGCTGGTCGTCGACGAGGATTATCTTTCCTTCGCCCTGTCGGCCGAGGTGGCCGTGCGCGTGTTGGAAAAGCTCGGGCCGCCATGCGGTGCCCGACGTTCCGACCCCCGCCGCGCTTTCGCTCGAGGAGGCGCTGGTGCCGGGGCCGGCCTCGATCGCGCGCGTGCTGCGCGAAATGGCGGCGGCATCGTGACGGCGAGGTTGGCATGAGCACGACAGCAAACATCCTGCCCGAGGGGCATGTCACGGTGGTCATCGGTGGCGGTGGCGCCATCGGCGCGGCCTGTGTGCGCGCCTTTGCCGAGGCTGGCGCCACCGTCTGGTCCGTCGATCTTCACGAGCAGGCCGCGGCTGGCGCCTTGACGGGCCTCGCCGGCGCGCATCACGCCGCCGCTTGCGATGTCACCGATCCGGCGTCGGCCGAGAGGCTGGCCGGGGTTGTCGGCAAGGCCGACAGCGTCGTCTACGCAGCCGGCCTCAACGCGGACGGCAACGTCGTCGACATAGACTGGAGTGCCTATCGCAGGGTGATGGCGGTCAATCTCGATGGCGCCTTCCACATCGGTGCGGCGTTCGCCCGGCGCATGAGCACGCGTGGCGGCGGTGGCGCCTTCGTGTTCCTGTCTTCCACGGCCGGCCTGCGTGGCGAGGCCGGCGCTTCCATCTATTGCGCCAGCAAGTTCGGGCTGATCGGCTTCGTCGAGAGCATGGCGTCGGAGCTTGCCGGCGACCGGATCAGGGTGAACGCGGTGTGCCCCGGCAATGTCGACAGTCCGATGCTCAGGGATGTCGCGCGCCGCATCGCCGAGCGCACCGGCGCCGATGCCGGGGCAATCTGGCTGGACATGGCCCATAGCGGCGCGGCGCTGCGGCTGGTGACGCCGGCCGAGGTGGCGGCGCTCTGCCTGCATCTCGCCTCGCCCGCCAGCGCGGCGATCACTGGAACCACGGTGCGCGTCGATGCCGGCGCCATGCTCAGCGCCTAGGAGAGAAAGCTTGGCGACCATGGACAAGCCCATCGACGACGCCGCCGGCGGCATGCGCAACAACACTTCGCCGGTGCCGAACATCTTTCCGCCGCCGGAATCCATGCGGCCGACGCTCGTCGGCGAGCACTATTCGGTGGTCGCCGGTCATCCGCTGGTGGCGATGATCGCCGCCGACGTGCTGGAGCGTGGCGGCACGGCGATCGATGCCGGCGTGGCGGCGGGGCTCGCCAGCAACGTCATCCAGGCCGACATGTGCAATCTTGGCGGCGTGGCGCCGATCCTCGTGCGGCAGGCCGGGTCCGACCAGGTCTGGTCGATCAGCGGCGTCGGCACATGGAGCGAGAGCGTCACGCTTCAAGCCTATCTGGAGCGGCACAAGGGCGACATGCCGCTCGGCGCGCCATGCTCCATCGTGCCGGCGGCGGCCGATGCCTGGCTGTCGGCGCTGTCGCGCTTCGGCACATGGTCGTTCGCCGATGTCGCGGCGCCGGCCATCCGCTACGCCAGGGAAGGCTTCGTGCTCGACCGGCGCACGGCGCTTGCCTACGAGCTCATGGGCGCGACGTTCCGGAACTGGGACAGTTCGCGCGCCATCTACTGGCCGCAGGGCAGGGCGCCGCGCGAGGGGGATCGCCTGAAGCAGACGGACCTGGCGCTGCTCCTGGAGCGGCTCGCCGCCGCCGAGCAGGGCGCGAACCGCGAGCAGGCGCTGGAAGCCGTGCGCAAGGCTTTCTACGAAGGCGAGGTCGCCGAGCGCATCGTGGCCTGGGTGAACGGCAATGGCGGCTGGATGACGCTGGAGGACCTTGCCGGTTTCCGCAACGAGGTCGCGCCGGCGAAGAGCTACGACTATCGCGGCTGGCGCATGTTCACGGGCGGCACCTACAGCCAGGCGCCGGTCATCCTGCAGGCCCTGTCGGTGCTCGCCGGCTTCGATGCCGCCGCGCTCGCCGGCCGCGAGGATGGCTACCTTCATTTGTTGACCGAGGCGATGAAGCTAGCCTTTTCGGATCGCGAGAAATTCTATTGCGACCCGAATTTCGCGGCGACGACGATCGAGGAATTGCTGTCGGACGAGCATGTCGCCCGCTTGCGCGCGCTGGTGAACGCCAGCAAGGCGCTACCCGACCTGCCGACGCTGGACCTGCCGGCGCCCCCCGCAACCTCGCCCGGCAAGCGCCGCGACACCACCAATTTCACTGTCGTCGACGCCAAGGGCAATGCCTTCAGCTGCTCTGCCAGCGACACGATCGACGGCAACCCGATCGTGCCCGGCCTCGGCATCATGGTGTCGCCGCGCGGCGTGCAGTCGAGGCTCGACGCGGCGCATCCGGCCCCGCTCGGTCCGGGCCGCCGGCCACGGCTGACACCATCGGCGAGGCCGACAGCCGGGTCATGGCGTTGTCGTCGAGCGGCGGTGACGTCATTCCGCAAGGCATATTGCAGACGTTCCTCAACATCGTCGATCGCAACATGTCGCCGCAGCAGGCGGTGGAGGCGCCACGCATCACCTGCCTTGCCTTCCCGGACTCGTTCTTCCCGCATTTCCACGATGTCGGGCGGCTCAGCGTCGAATCCCGCATCAGCGAGAACACGCGCGCCAAGCTGGCGGCGCGAGGCCACCGGATCCATCCCTGGCCGGACTATGAGTTCGACGCCAGCGGCGTCGCCGTATCCCTCGACCTGGCGCCGCCTTCGTCCGACGGGCGCGTGCTGGGTTCGGGCGCCGATCCCCGGCGCAGCCATTACGCCATCAGCCGGTAGCCGCGCCGCCAATTGCCCGTGACACCGCCAAGCCAATGGGAAACATCGACGTGAAGAACACAGTCCTCACTCTCCTTCGCCGCGCGCCGGATGCATCTCTTGCACTGAGCGCGCCCGGCCGTCCT
>ERZ778022.2232-NODE-2232-length-21184-cov-5.852336_pt1 | contig 21184 bp, 6 predicted proteins | sample MGYA00375752_ERZ778022 | MGnify/ENA primary metagenome ERZ778022 (study PRJEB29350, sample SAMN05389826) | bioreactor metagenome | isolation source: Thiocyanate bioreactor | place: South Africa: University of Cape Town | collected 2014-04-04 ... | reverse complement strand
CAGTCTACTCACTATCACACCCCCGCCTCCCCGCCCCCGAGTGTCCCTCCATCCCACCCTGTTGTCTGCCAGCGTCCCCCGCCCCCTCGCCCGGCTGTGCGTCCGAGCCGGCTAGACCCCCCTCCGTGACACCTCCTCCTCGTTTTCAAATTCGCCAACAATGCCCCACGACATGCATGTAAAGGTTATCATCGAGATACCGTACGTGGTGGAACGGGAGCAGGAGGTAGTTGCCGTCAGGCGACATCGACGGGCTGCGACAGCCCGGCGCAACCTCCCACATAAAACACAGGCACACACAGTCCGCATGGTGACGGCAGCCCACATTGCGCGCACGACATCCGGCACACAGCATGGGCACACACACACAGACAAATACACAAATACACACAGCGGCGCGCGACGCCACACATTCACATTCCACAGCGCGCGCGCGCGCCGCCAAACAACATGCGAGACACAGGTGCGCTAGGTGGGCGCCACACACAATCACAAGTACATGCAGGCGCTGGTAGTCGATCAGGGGGAAGCCAGCTTATCATACAGAAGTAGTAGAACAGCCGCCAGGACCGCAAGGGGAGCGGGGTGGCCGCACAGTTACCAGTGCCCGACCCGGTGGAACCCGGTGCGGGCAACTGGCTGACAGCCTGCGCGGCGCGCCACCGCCCACCCACATACCTGGTGAACGCCAGCAACAAGAGACACTACACACATGTAAGCATGGACGTCAGCTGGCCAATCAATAAGTCGAGCGCACTCCGGTCGCCTCCCGCGAATCCGACTCCTTACCACCACTGCCGCTGCTGCTGATGGTTGGTTCGATGACTGGGCGCCGCAGCGTTCGCGCCAGTGCGCTGCCAGCACCGGACGCGCGCGTCACCGTGCCGGCGATGGGCGTCGCCCACGGAGGCATCCGCGCCGCACCGTCATCCTCCTCCACCGCCATCGCCGTCATTGGCGGCGCGCGAACGCCACGGGCCACCTCTGGCGTGCTGCGATGCAGACGGCTGCTGCCACTGCTCAGTGACGACGCACCAGATCCGGCTGCAGGCACCGTGGTAGCCAGCATCCGCTTGCTACGCTCTCCGCTGCCGCCACTGCCGCTGCCACCACTGCCGCCACTGCCACGGCTGCCACTTCCGCTGACAGACGTGGATACCACCGACGCAGCGGGCACGCCAGCGTCCCCAAACATGTTGGCCACCGCGTCTTGCGACCCTGCCGACATGGAGGCGCCGTGCGCCACCGCCGCCTCACCCGGCCCCAGGGAGCGGCTGGATGCACCCGCGCCGCTGCTCAGCGCATTTACCAGCCCCATGGGGTGCCGGTCGCTGGTGCTGCGCAGGTGCCCGCTGCTGCTCCTCAACCCGCTGCCGCCGCTGCTGCCGCCGCTGCTGCCAAACAGCGCATCGGGGCCGCCGCTGCCAAACAGCGCATCAGCGCCGCTGCCAGCTTCCAGTGGGCCGCTGGCGCCGCCGCCTCGGCCGCCGCCGCTGCCCACCAGCTGCCGATGGCTGCGCCCAAACGCGCCCCATCCCAGCGTCCCGCCAGCGAGCGACTCAAGCACCACGCTGCTGCTTGCCTCGCCCTCTCCGCCACCACTGCCGCCACCGCCGCCAATGCTGCCCTGCGTGTATGGCCGCGGCGACACAATGGGCATGCCGGCGCGGTCCTCCGTCCGCGCGGTGGCGGGGCCGTCCATGACAAACAGGCCGTGCACCAGGTCGTCGTCCTCCTCCACGTCATCACCGCCGCCCGTCCACACCTCGGCGGCGTCGGCGGCGGCGTCGGCATCCAACCGCCCCACGCCGCCGCCGCTGTCATGCGCGTCGTCGTCGCCGTCGCCGCCGCTGCCGCAGGACGGCCCTTCGCCGCCGCGCGCGGCGCGCGCCAGCACGTTGATGGCCGCCGCCTCCTTGCGCTCCTCCAGGGCGCGGATCTTGCCGCGCTTCCGCATCCGCGCGTACACAAACCCGCCCGCCACCAGCAGCGTGGCAACCACCACCAGTGCCGACAGCGAACCCAGCACAGCGGGCCGCGACAGCACCGACGTCACCCCGGAATTGCTGCCGTCGCCGTCGTCCAGGCTGGCGGTGCAAAGCGCGGTGGGTGTGGAGGTGACAAAGCCCGCCTCCATGGCGGGCAGGCCCAGCGCCGCCACATCCGGCTGCGCCAGCCATGCCGCCAGGATGTTGGGCGCGGTGGACGCATTGGCCACGCCGGCCTCCGCAAACCGGCACGCGATGGCAGCGTCCGGCGCCTCCAGTGACGCCGTCAGCACTAGGCTGAAGGTGGTGGCGTTGATGCCCACCGACGCCGCCACGTCCACGCGCGTCACGCGCGCCGTCGTGCTTACCGCCGCCATCACTGACTGCCGCAGCACCGCCGTGCTGGCGGCCGAGACGTCCGACAACAGCGCCACGGCGGCCGCCGCGCGCGTCGCGTCGCCGGCTGACAGCGCCAGGCCCACCACCAGGAATTGCGTCGTGTGCCGGGATGATGGCGTGGCAGTGGCGGAGCCAGACGACGACGCGCTGCCTGACGCGCTGGTGCTGGCGGACGAGGAGGCGGACGAGCTGGAGGAGCCAGACGACGACCCAGAGCCAGACGCGGTAGGCGTGTCGCTGTGTGTTGCGGTGGCACTGAACGTGCCGCTTGTGGTGCGCGTGCCGCTGGCGGTAACAGTGTGCGACGGCGTGTGCGTCGTCGTGGCGGACGACGTCAGCGACGAGGTGGCCGTCGGCGTCTCCGTCCCACTCGTACTCCCACTCTCGGTCCGGGACGCGCTGCGCGTGCGGCTCGCCGTCCTGCTGCCCGTGCCGGTCGGCGTGCCACTGGCGGACGCGCCACGTGACAGCGACGCGGAGCCCGTGCTGGTTGGCGTCGCCGTCCAGCTGCCCGTGGCACTAGCACTGCCGCTGCTGCTGCCGGTGCTGCTGACGCTGGCGGTTGCGCTGGCCGTGGGCGACGGCGAGACACTCGCAGTCCGCGTCGGCGTACCGGTGCTGCTCATGCTGCTGCTGGCAGTGCCGCTCGTGGACGCGCCCCGCGACGCGGATGACGACGCCGTGGCGGTGGGCGTCCCGCTACCGCTCAGCGTACCCGTGCCCGTTCCAGTGCCCGTACCCGTGCCGGTGCTCGTGCCGGACCACGTGGCGGTGCCGGAGCTGGAGGCGCTTACCGTTGCGCTGTGCGTCGCTGACGCGCTGACGCTGGCGGTGGCGGTTACCGTGGGTGTCGGTGACGCCGTACCCGACGGCGTGACGGAGCCGGACGAGGACGCAGAGGTCGTGGCAGACGGTGATGACGACCCCGTCGCACTCTCCGTGCTGGTTGGCGACCCACTGAGTGACGGCGTCGCAGTCGAGGTGCCAGTGCGCGTGCCCGTACCAGTACCCGTGCCGGTGCCGGTGGTTGTGCCAGTACCTGTGCCGGTGCCAGTGCCAGTACCAGTACCGGTCCCAGTACCCGTGCCCGTGCTGCTGCTGGTCGCCGTTGCGGTGCCAGACCCGCTGGCGGACGGCGTCGCGCTCTCCGTCGCCGTGGCGGTGCCGCTCTCGCTGGCACTTGGCGTCGCTGACGCGGTTCCGGTGCCCGTGCCGCTGCCCGTCGTCGTTGCCGTGGTTGTTGCCGTCTCCGACTCGCTTGCACTTGCCGTGGCGCTCGCCGACTCCGTCGCTGTGGCCGTGCCGGTGCCAGTGCCCGTTGCGCTCCCTGCCCGCGTTGGCGACACTGAGGATGTCCCCGTCGCCGTACCGGTTCCTGTTGTCGTACCGGTTCCCGTTGCAGTCGGCGTCACGGTCAGTGACGGCGTCACCGTGACGCTGCCCGTCGCCGTGCCGGTGCCAGTGCTCGTGGCGCTCCCAGCCCGTGACGGTGACACTGACGCCGTTCCCGTCACCGTGCCAGTTCCCGTTGCGGTAGGCGTCGCGGTCAGCGACGGCGTCACTGTGCCGGTACCCGTTGCCGTGCCCGTGCCGGTACCGGTACCGGGGCCAGTGCCGGTGCCTGTCCCCGTTGGCGTCACCGTTGCCGTCCAAGTCGCCGTGCCCGTTCCAGTGCCAGTACCCGTCCCAGTGCCGGTGCCCGTGCCTGTACCCGTCGGTGTGACGGTGGCGGTCAGCGATGGCGTCACCGACGCGGTGCCGCTCACTGACGGCGGTAGCGTGGCGGACGGCGAGGGCGACGACGTGCGCGAGCCGCTGACGGTGACCGTGCCGGATGCGCTGGCGGTGCCGGTGCCGCTGGGCGTGATGCTGGCCGAGACGCTGGCGGAGCGCGAGCGGGAGACGGTGGGTGCGGCACTGGGGGAGACGGAGGGCAGGGTAAAAGGCGCAACATACAGCGCAAAGGCGGGGAACTGCGGGTCCGCTGCCGACACCGGGTTGTCGCGGTCCCATGCCGTCTCGTACGCCACCGCTGCGCTGGCAGATGCGGGGCCATCCATGTCGGAATCGTCCGCCACCGCCTCCCACGTCACCGCGCCCACGCCGCAGTCAAACCACACGTCCAACTGCAGCGAGTTGCCGGTGCACACGGACGGCCCGCCTGCCAGGTCAAACGCCACCCACGCCGGCGTGCTCACCGTCACCGCCACCCCCGCATCCACCACCTGCCGCGCCACCGGCGTGCCCACTACGCCCGACGAATCTACCGGGCTCGTCACCACCACAATGCGCGCGCGCTGCGGCGCGTAGAAGCCGCCGTTGGACAGCGCCGCCACCAGCTGCGACACCGTGCCGCAGGAGGCGCCCGCCAGGGTGGGCATGGTAAGCGTGAACGTCACGTTGCCGGACGCGCCCGACCGTGTGGTGCAGCCTGCCGGCGCCACCGCGCCGGTTGTAAAAGCAGCCAGGGAGGGCGGCGGCGCCACGCCCACCGCGGTGGAGTTGGCGACCGCGGTGGCGCTGTACGTCACTGGCACCGTGAACCCCGCCGCCGCGTCCACAGCCAGCACCGTGCCGTTGAGGACGGCGGCGGGCAGGGTGAAGGGCGGCATGGTGTATGTCGTGGCCTGCGGCAGCGCGCCCAGTGTAATCGCCGGAATGGCGGACTGCGCCAGCTCTGCCGTGCCCGCCAGCATCACCGGCGGGCGGTCGTACGTGAACACGTCGCCGTCGTACGCCACACCGGCGGCGCTGACGGTGGGCAGCCACCAGCTGGCGTTGGCCTCCAGTGCTGAACCCAGCACGCGCTGCTGCACCGTCAGCGCCCATGCGCCGCCCGCCGCCAGGGTGACGGTGCCGCCCACAAGCGCCAGCGGCATGGTGAAGTAGCCGGCAGCCGTCATGTCGGCGACCGACAGCGGCGCCCAATCCACCGCCGCTACCAGGCCGCCGCCCGCATCCACGCTCCACAGGGTGGCGTAGCCGGACCACGGCAGCGGCGCGTTGGAGGGCGGCGGCGTGCCGTTGGCGCCTGTGCGGTTGACGCGTGCCACCCCCACCAAGCCCAGCGTCAGCGTGGTGGGCACGGCGCCCGCCAGCAGCGGTAAGCGCAGCGCAAGGGCCGGTGGCGTCGACCCCATCTGCGCCGGCGTGCGCAGCACGTCGAGGGAGGCGGGCAGGGAGTAGCCGGAAGACTTGCCTGCCAGCAGCACGCTGGCGTCGAAGGTGGTGTCTGCCAGTGTGCGCTCCACGCTCGCCACGTCAATGGATGGCGACCCCTCCACCAGCAGCGCCGGCCAGGTGGCTGGCGCGTTGTTTACCACCCACGGCCACGGCGACCCCGTCGTTGCTTGCGTTGTCCAGGTGGCCAGCGCCACCAGGGTGCGGCGCGTCGGGCTGACGGCGCCGTCGTAGCACGTCTCCCACACAAACAGGTCGCTGCCCGGCTGCGCCACCAACATCACACCCACGCCTTGGCCCCCGGTCACCACCAGCGGCGGCGTCAGCGGCACGCGCACCTCCGCGCCCGCTGTCACCGACGCGTTGATGCCCGCTGACCGCAGCGTGGCGCCGGTGCCGGTGTCCACCAGCAGCAACGTCGCCAACACGCGCGCCGCCACCCATGACAGGCCGTTGGACAGGCCGACGCGCACCGCCGTCAGGTTGACGGCGGGCAGCCAGGGCGGCACCGCTGTCGCCACGGTGGCCGCCATGACGGCGGGCGGCGTCCACCCGCTGTACGACGGCAGGGCAGAGAGGGAGGGCGCCAGCCACACGCCGCCTGCCTCGTCGTACGGGTACGCCGCCAGGCCCGTGTTATCCAGCACGGTGCACGCCGTCGAGGTGCAGGCGTCCGACGGCGAGGGCGTTGGCGTCGGTGTGGGGGTTGGCGTCGGGGTCGGTGGTACGGTGGCGTTGGGGGGCAGCACGGTGGTGATGGTGGCGGCCGGGTCCTGCGCCGCCAGCAGCATGGCCAGCGACACGTTGGCGGCGCACTGGTACGCCAGCGCGTCCAGCACGGCGTTCGCCGCCGCCGCCACCTCCAGCTGCAGTACGTTAGCGCTGGCATCCGCCAGCGGCGCGGCGGACGCGGTAGACGACGACACCGTCACCTCCACGTTGATGGCGTTGGACACCACCACCTGCTGCGGCGGCAGGCCCGCGTCGCTATCACTCCGCCACGTGCCGTTCACGCGCTGCACGTACTCCAGCGTGCGCCCGCCCACTACAATGTCGCCGCCGTCGGCGGGGCCCACCCACACCAGGCCGCCGCTGCCCGCGGCACCGGGGGCGGCGGCGCAGTCGCCCGCACCTACGCTCACGACGTAGCCCACGCCGGGCGCCATGATGGCGCCCGTCACCGTCATGTCCAGCCGTATCACCACCGCCGACATGTTGCCGCCCGGGAAGGTGACATTGAATGGCAGGGCGGCGACGGGCGGCGACTGCGGCGTGCCGGCGGCGTTCACGGAGCGCAGGAAGGCAACGCCGCACCCCAGCGTCTGCGCCGCGCTCACAGGCGCCAGGCCCAGCCAGTAGCCCGCCACACCAGACGGCCCCGACACGGACGACCGGAAGAGGGCACCGCGCTCGCCGTGCTGCACGTCGTAGGTGGGCGGCGCGGCGGTGGTGTCCACCACTAGCGTGGTGCCGACGGCCGACAGCGCCGGCAGCGTTGTGCTGCCGCGCCGCGTCACATACGGCACAAAAATGCTGCCCGCCAGCGCCACCGCCCACTGCGGCGGCGTGCCCACGCCACCCACGCTGCCCACGCTCCACGCGCCCGTCACGTTGTTGCGGCTCACCAGGCGCATGCCGCTGGGTGTACTGAGGGCATACGCCGTCCATGCCAGCGCCGCCGACGCCGCCGTCTCCCACACGCCCGCCCCGGCAACGCCCTCCACCGTCAGCGCGTACGTCGTGGCCGCCGACAGCACCACGCCGCTGGTGCCAGGCAGCGTCGCCGCCAGGTACGCCGGCGCGCACACCGCGCCAGACGCCAGGCCGCTGCCCAGCACCGCCACGGGCACGCCGGCGCCGTCCACGGCCCACAGCGTCACGTTGAACGTCAGCACGCCACCGCACATGCGCGCGCCAGCCGACACGCCAATGTACACCGTGCTCACCACCGTCACCGCGCTGTCGTGCGCCACAAAGGTAAACCCTGCGACGCGGGCGGCCCCTGCCACCCCAGCCAGCGACACGCCCACGCCGTCGCCCAGCGTCGTCGTCAGCGTGCCAGTGTTGTCGAGCACCATGCGGGCAGTGACAGCCGGGCGGGCGGGCTTGACAGCGCCGCCGCCCACCGGCGTCGTCACTGCCAGCTGCAGCAGGCTGGCGGCGCCGCTGTTGCCGTCGCGCACCCACGTCGCGCCGCCGCCGCTACCGGCCCAGTATGCCACCGCCGACGTCAGCTCGCGGGTCGCCACACCGTAGGTGGAGGCGAGCAGGAGAGAGGTGAGGGCAGGCGAGCCGCCGCCGGGCAGGAAGCCGCCGGCGGGTGGCGAGTACCATGAGAATGACGTCGCGCCGCCCGCGACAGCCCGCACGCTCATCACCACGCCGTACGTGCGCGACGGTGCCAGGGCGCAGGTTGTCGGCAGCAGCACGTCGTACCACGCCGGCACGCCCGTCACATTGGGGAAGTACGCGGAGGTATTGCACACCACTAGTGCACCCGCCAACTGCGGCGCGCCGGCGGCGGCGTTAGCGCCCGCAGTGTCAACACTGGGCGCCACCACCGACACGGCCAGCGCCAGCGGCGCGCCTGCCACGCCCGGCCCGCCCGGCAGCGACGCCGCCAGCGTGAGCATCGACGCGGTGCCGTTGGCGTGCGCCGGCATCTTGAACACGACGGCGCGCGGCGCGGTGGCGGAAACAAGCGTGGAATTGCAAGAGGCGGGTGTGGCAGCGAGGCGCGCCGCGGTGCACAGCGCCACCAGGCCGCCGGCAGTGTTGTCCAGTACCGTCGCCGTCGTGCCAGCGCATGTGGCGGGCGCGTGTGCGTGCGGCGCGCGCAGCAGATCGCTGCCGCCGATGTCACGGCGTGACAGCAGGCCAGCCAGGTGGAAGCCGGGCGGCCGCTGCAGCGGTGCAATCGTCCACCCCGCGCCCGTCGGCGCATAGGTGATGAAGGTGGCGTTCGTGATGAGCGGCCCCGTCACTGGCCACCCGCCACCCACGCCTGGCCCGCCGTCTGGCGTCTCCCATGTCCAGCCGTCCGTGCCCGTCACCGCCAGCGTCACCCAGTACGACGCGCCCGCCAGCAGCGTGGGTGTGATGGGCAGGTCCAGGGTGACGTACCCCGCGCCGCCGCCCGTGGGTGCCGTCAGGTAGGCGGGGATGGAGTAGCCGGGTGAGGCGCCCGGCATGACAATGGCACCAGAGGGGGTGTCGGCACGGTACACGCGCACGAGCGCGGCGGGCGACGCGCCGGTGGACGACACCGCCGCCACCACGCGCGTCAGCACGACGGCGGTGTCAGACGGCACGGTGACGAGGTAGCCCGCCTCAGACACCGACGCGGAAGTGGACACGGCGGGGCGCCACGCCGGAGCCGGGCGGCGCCAGCGGACGGAAGCGCACCGCCACCGACCGGCCGCTCGCGGGTGTCACGCCGTCGTCAGCGCCAGAGTACACCACGCGTGCGTTGGACGCCAGCGCCGTGAAGTCGTCAGTGGTGTTCCAAGACGGCGCCGCCGCCAGCCGCCGCGCTGCCACCGCCACGTCCACGCGCAGCGCGGGTGCAGGGCCCGGCGCAGCCACCCAGGTGCCGGCAGCCGCGCTGCCGCGCACCCACAGCGCAGACTCGTGTGTTGCCACGCTGCGGTTGGCCAGCACGGAGGTGTCAAACCACGGCTGCACGGCGGCGGTGGGGGTGGGGGCGAGGGATGCCAGTGCCGCGCCGTTCGCGCCGCCGGTGCCGTTGATGAACACGGCGGCGTACGCGCCGGCAGGCAGCAGGCAGGGTGCCGGGAACGGCAGGGTCAGGTAGGTGGGTGACGAGCCGACGGGCAGGGTTGGGGTGGCAACCGCAGAGCAGCCCGCCGCGGGTGCCGCGGCTAGCAACGCTGCCAGGGTGCCGTTGCTGGACGACACGGTGACGGTAATCGTGATGCGCGGCTTGCCGGGCGACGCGCCGGTGGCGGGCGCCAGCAGCAGCAGCGTGACGCCCACCAGCGACAGGTCGGCAAGCGGCGTGATGCGCGTTACCGCTGCAAGGAACGAGTACGGCGCCTGCGTCGGCGTGCCGAGCGTCAGGTTGCGCGGCGCCGCCGGGATGGCACCAGTGCCTCGCGCCGTGTTGTCCAGCAGCACGTCCGCCGCGCCCACCGCCGCCGCGCCGGGCGCGTTGTCCAGGTAGTTGGCGCCGCACAGCACGGGCGCCACATGAATGGTGCCGGTCAGCGACAGCGCAAGGCCGGCAAACGGCGCGGCGGGCGTCGCCGACAGTGTGATGGCGGCCAGCGCGGTCAGCGGGTACGACGGCGTGGTCCATGCGGGTGTGGAAAAAGACCGCGCCGCCACGCCACGCAGCGCCAGCAGCGGCGCGGGCATGGCGGCGGCATCCACCGCCGCCAGGCGCACGGGGCCGCCCGACACCAGGTCCACCGTTATGGCGTACGACGCGCCGGCGCCGGGCAGGGGCGCGGGCGGCGCAGAGGAGCCGCATGCCCAGTCCACCGTCAGCGGCGTGGGTGCCGTCATGTTGGGTGTCAAGCTCACCGTCGTGTTCCACAGCTCCGCGCCAAATCGGCTGGTGGTGGCGTTATACGGCCGGAGGCCGAACGCCAGTTTAGCGAGTCCCGCCACGTCTGCCATGACGCCCAGGCTCACCGCCAGCGGCGTGACGGTAGCCATCCAGGCGGGCGCCGTCAGCACGACCGCCAGGCCGGCGGTGGCGTTGGTAGCCAGCCGGTGCGCGTCGGCGGTGGCGGCACGTGACGACCAGGCCGCCGTGCCAATGTTGTCCGCCAGCACGGTACGCGCGCCGGCAGCGGGCGCCACGGGGCGCAGGGCGGGCGTGACAGGCGTGGGTGCCACGCCGCCGTACACGTAGCCGGAGGTGACGGTGAGCAGGCGCTTGATGACGGGGGTGTCTGGCGTCGTGACGTCAATGCGGTACAGCGCGCCCGTCGTGACGGCGTACAGCATGTAGGAGGAGCCCTCAGCGCGCCCGGTCAACTGCGACAGGGCCGTCGTCACACCGGGCAGGTTAAATGACCCGGTCCGCGACCAGCTGCCGCCGGAGCCTGTCGCGCCCGTGATGCCAGCGGGGCCGCCCAAGTTCTCTGACACCCACAGCTGCGTGTCGGAGGCAAACACGAGGGAGGTGGCGTTCACGCCCAGCGCCAGCACCAGCGTGATGGTGGCGGGGATGACGGTGGACGCGGTGGGCACCGGTGCGGAGGCGATGCGGTACACGCCCGCCGACGCGGGTGCGTTGCGCAGCGCATTGACGCCGTACAGCGCGCCACCCGGCGACAGCTGCACATCCTGCCAGTTGAACGCCATGCCGCCCGTGCCGCCGGTGGCCACGATGAGCGGCGGCGTCGTCACCGACGTGCCGTACGTCATGTACCGGATCTCGGACGCCGGCACCGTCGTGTTGGCTGGCGTCACGCTGCCGCCCACATACCAGAACCCGCCGCCCGTCAGCGACGGCGCCGCAATGGCGGGCTGGCTCTTGAAGCAGGTGGTGCACTTGGTGGTGAGGTCGTACGCGGCGGAGGGCAGGAAGCGCGCCACGATGCGCGGGTTGTTGATGCCCGCCGTGCTGGACAGGGTGCTGCGCGACGACACGGACATGCATGCGAGCGCGACGGACGCGCCGTCTGCCGCCACCGCCAGCCGGCCATTTGGTGAGTTCTGCGTCACGGTGCATGCCGTCCGGCCGCCGCTCGTGCTGCTGGGCAGCGTGATCGTCTGCACCGCCTTCCCCGTCGACCCGTCAATCTCGTCAATGTACACCGCCGTGGCGGTGGTGGCGGGGTTGGACCGCGTGCGCGTGCGCTGCACCAGCACCGACGTTGTCTTGAACGCCGCGCCCTCCGCTCCCACCCAACACACCGCCCCCACCACCACTGCCAGCATCAACCTTGCCACCGCCACCGCCATGGCAGGTTTGACGGTGGCGTGCCGCCTGCTGCGTGTCATTGCTGAGGGTCCGCCGCCGCCGCCGTCAGCAGCGGCAGCGGCGGCCGTAGTAGCATCCGACAGGTACCCCTCTCTCATTCGTGTCGGTGGCACTAACACCGTGCGTTTTCGCGTGTCCGTGTGTGTGTATAGGTTGCCCAGGTGGCGGCGGCCAGCGGGCAGCGGGAGGAGCACCACTGCTACGCCCACGCGCCGGCCGCGCGCGTCCACTGCACACCACCGCGGCGCACCGCTGGATCACCCGGTACTCCACCGCGTTCACCGGGAGGTGCGGTGGTGGTGGCTCGCCGTTGTTGCCGCCGTCGACACTGGCGTTGCTGCTGCGTTGCACCTGTCACAGCAGCAGCAGCAGCAGCAGCAGCAGCGAGAAAGAAAGGGAAAGAGGGGGTGGAATGGGTGCTGGAAACAAAAAATCAGTCGCGGAGGCGGGGCGGGGAACGACGGGGCGGTCGGGGCAGCAACACACAATAAAATGGCAGACGGGCCGCGTGTGCGCGAGAGTTGGCGGCGGTGGCAGGCGGTGGCAGGCGCGCCGGCGCGTGTCGGACAATGCGCCACAGACGCTGATTTTACTCAGGCTGTGTTGCACAATTCCTGTCTGGCGTTGTCCACTTCGTTCGCATGGCAATTAGCTGCCACCTCAGGCTGCTGGTTCAAGATTCAGCATCGCAGCAATGGAACGGCGGAAGGGCGCTGGGTGACCAAGTGGAATAGCGTGGGCGCGGCCACTGTGCCATGGGGGCGGGGAAGCAACTTCAACAAGTTGGCGTCCGAATGGGGAGCAAATGCCACTCGGTGAGGTGCGCCACCGCCACCACCGTCACATAGCACCGTACCGGTACATTGTCATCGAAAACGAAAGCGACTGTGCATGAAAGACCGTACGGCGCGGCAAGAGTCGTCGGCACCCACTACCTACGTCGAGCAAGAAAGACAGGACATCGAGCCAGGCATCCGATCGGGTGCAAACAAACAAAACATGGAGCAGCCGGACAAGCATAGCAGCGGGCGGCGTTGTGGGATGGTGGTGACGGCAGCAGCCAAGCGGCCGCGCCAGCACAGCATACCCACAACATCGTCGCCGCCACAGCCGCTGCCGCCAGCCAATGCAAATGCAACGAAGAATATCACATGCACAGCACATGCACAGCACACGCAGGTAGTAGTACCAGTCAGTACACGCAGGAGGGGCTTAGAAATCGTAGTCGTCGGCGGTGCTGCCGGCGCCCGTCGCCGCCTCGTCGAAGCGGAACGACTGCAGGCGCAGCACGCCACCACGCGGCGACGCCATAACAGCGGCGCCAGCGGCGGCAGTGGGCGTGCGACCAAGCGTGCGCGGCGACGCCAGCCCGCCGGGGCCAGACGGCGTGCCAAAGCCAGGAGTGCCAACGCCCGAGCCACGGACAGGCGTCACAGAGCGGTCTGGCGAGTAGCCACGCGCACTACTGCCGCCAGTACCAGTACCGGGGCCCAACGGCGACGCCGTCACGGCAGCGCGGCCCACGCCCACGTGTGCGAGGCCGGCGCCAAACGGCGCCACGCCGGTGCGCGGTGTGGGCGCGCCGCCGGGGCCCATCATGGCAGACGGCGTGCGGCGCATGGCGGAGTTCCACGCCACCGGCGGCGACTCGTCGTCGTAGAACGACGCCGCCGTGTCGCGCCCAAAGTCAAACTCGCCGGCGGACGACATGCTGTCCGCGCCGCTGCTGCCCACGCGCGGCGTGGGCGCCACGCCGGTGATGGCTGCCAGCGCTGTGCCGCGTGGCGCCCCAGGCCCTGCCGGCGGCCGCCCCGTGCCAGGCGCCGACAGCGGCTTGTTGGGTGACTCCGTCGCCCACGCGCCGTCCAGCGGCGGCACGCGGGAGATGCGCGACGCGCGTGACGAGGTACCGCCACCTCCACCGCCGCCCGCAATGCCCGCCAACACGGGCGACGCGTCGCCGCCGCCAGGGACGGGGGACACGGAGGTGGGCACAGGGGAGCTGCCGCCGCCGCCACCGGCGCCCGCTAGCACGTTGCGCATGCTGCCCATGGCCATGAGACCGGCTTGCATGGCAGCAGCACTGGAGCGCGTCCGTCCCAAGCCTCCAGATGCGCCGCCACCAGCGGCGGCACCAGCGGCAGGGCCACCACTGGCGGCGCTGCCCACGCTGCCGTTGCTGCTGCCAGTGCGGGCGGAGAGAGCCGCCATGCTGCGGCGTGGGGACGGCGGCGCCGTAATCGCCGGCGGGGAGGACAGCGCAGAGGCCATGGAGTCGTGGGAGACGCGGCGCGCCGTGTCGCCGGGCGCGGTGGTCGTCACCGGTGACGTGCCGTCCGAGCGGCGGGTAGTCAGTGGCTGCGGCGGTGGCCGCGCCGCCCACGCAGGCCCCAGCTCCGCGCCGTCCTCCGCCTCGCCCTCCTCAAAGTCATCCACCATCTCCACCACGCGGTCACCGCCCTCCTCGCCGCCGCGCGTTACCACAAACCGGCCACGGCTGCCCTCCCCCAGCCACGGCCCGTCAGGCAGCTGGAACACGGGGCCCTTCCGCGCCGTCACCTCATCCACGTACCCCGCCAGGTCGTCGTCACGCAGCGAGCGCGCCGTCGCACTGCCTACACTGCCGCCGCTGCGCGCGGTACCCCCGCCGGTCGTGGACGACGCAACCAGGTCACGCGAGCTGGCAGCGGCGGCGGTGGCAGCTGCTACCAGGTCGCGCGAGCTGGCAGCAGCGGCACCTGACGTCCCCACGCCACGCAGCAACCCCAGCTGCCGCATGCGGCGCAGGTCTTCAGGCGACCACGCTTCCTCGCCACCGCCGCCGCCGCCGCCGCCGCCACCGCTGCGCGCAGACGAGCTGCCACTGCCACTGCCGCCGTCCGCGGCGCTGCCGCCGGGCGCCAGCCGCAGGCGGTCAAACCGGGCACTCTTCGCCGCGCGCGCCGGCTGCGGCGGTAGGGGTGCCGCTGGCCCGGCCGGCGAGGCATCACCTGAAGACGCCAGACGCAGGCGCGGCACCGTGCGCGGTGACGCCATGGTGCTCGCCGCCGCCTCCACTGTCGCCACCACCGGCGGCACCGCTGTGGCGGCGGCGGGGGCGGCAGGTGACGGGACGGCAACGCCGCTGCCCTTGCGCGCCGCGGCGGACGGCGTGCCGCCGTGCTGGGGGGTGGCCATCGGCGACGCTGCCGGGCTGGGCGCAGCCGACGAGGTGCGCGCCGCCGCAACCGGGCTGGACAGCGGCATGCCGCCGGCGGCGTCATCGACAGGCGGCACCGGCGCCACGGACGACGGCACGCTGCCGGGAGCACCGGTAAACATGGAGCGCGCGCTGGCGGCGCGCGGCGCCGGCGGCGGCACATACAGCAGGCGTGGGGTGGGGATGGGGACGCGAGGGCGCCGCGGCGACGCTGGTGGCGGCGGCGCCAGCTCCTCCTCCCCTGACTCGTACATGCGTGCCACGGTGTCATCCTCCATCATGTCGCCGTCGCTGCCGCTGTTGCGGGGTGACAACGGCAGCGGCCCACCGCGGCCGCCGCTGGCTGCTGAGGCCAGCGAGGCTTCCGAGAAGCGAGGGGACAGCGGCTGCCCGCGCGTGCTGCTGCGCGCTGACGGCAGGTTGGTGGTACCGGAATCTGCGCGGCGAGGCGACAGCGGCCCGCCGCGTGCGCTGCCGCGCGCCGATGGCAGGGAGCTGTCTGCGCCGCGGGGCGACAGCGCCAGCGACCGCACCGAGTCCAGTGCCAGCAGCGAGCCGACGGTGCGCACGGTGGGCAGCGAACGGTGGGAGCCAAACAGGTCCTCCACGGCGTCAATGTTGGTGGCAACGCCGCTGCCACTGTCGCCGTCATCGTCGCTGTCGGTACCGCCAGCGGCGGCGTCCTCTGCCACCGCCGCCAGCGTCGCGCTCGCCTTCCGCCGCTTCTCCGCCGTCGCCTTGCGCCGCGCGCCGCGCCGGCGCGACATGGCGTACATGAAGGCGACGGCGGCAATGATGGCCGCCACGCCCACGATGGCAGACAGGCCGCCGTACACCGCCGCCTGCGACATGGAGCCCACCTCAATGGCGGCGTCCGAAGGCTGCGGCGGCGTGGCGCACACGTACTGCCGGGCACCCAGCGTCACGTCCTCCGGCACCAGCCCGGCGTCCACAAATGCGGCACTGGCAAACCACCCGCTCAACAGCGCGTCGGCGCCGCCGCCAGCGCCATCAAGTGCTGCCTGCAGTGCGGCAGCAGCGGCGGCCGCGCTGGCGGTGGAAGTCGGCGAGAGGTCAATGGCCACCGTGATGGGCACCGTCACCGCCACGGTGCGGTTGCGCTGCGGCGGCGTCAGGGCGGAGCGCGTTGCGGGTGACAGCGTCACCGCTGCCGCCGACACGTTGGCGCCCGCCGCCACGGAGGCCACCAGCGCCGCCGCCAGTGGCTGGCTGGCAGACGCAAACGCGGTCATGAGGGCGGTGGCGGTGGTGGCATTGGCGGCGCACACCAGTTCGGCAGACACGCGCAGCGTGACGTTGCCGCTGCCGGCGTTGGCGCACGGCACGACGGACGGCGTGAGCGACACGGTGGGTGTGCCAGACGGCGTGAGCGACGTGGAAGGCGTGCCAGACAGCGAGGATGCAGGCGAGCGCGTGGTGGTGACCGTGCCGCTGGCCGTCTCGGTAAGCGTAGCAGAGGTGGTGGGTGTGTCGGACGCGGTGCCAGTCGCGGTGGCAGACGGCGAGGTGGTGGGTGACCGGCTGCCGGACACACTGACGGTCACCGACGGCGAGCGCGAGCCGCTGACGCTGCCGGTGCCAGACACAGTAGGTGTCATTGACCGCGTGCCGGTTGCCGACACGGTGCCGCTGACGCTGCCACTGACGCTGCCGCTCACGGTGACCGTCGCGCTGCGACTCTGCGTCTCGCTGCCGCTGGCACTGCCGCTCGCCGACAGGCTGCCCGTCGGCGACACTGACACCGTGACAGTGGCAGTCCGGCTGACTGTCGACGTGGCGGTTCCAGTCCGGCTGCCTGACACCGTGACGGTGACAGTGCGGCTGCCACTGACCGACCCGGTGGTGGTGGCAGTGGTCGACGCGGTTGCCGTGAGCGTGCGGGTGGGCGTCGCGGTGCCGGTGCCGGTGCGAGTTTCGCTGCCCGTCATGCTGCCGGTTCCGCTCGCCGTTAGACTGGCTGTCAGCGACGCCGTGACGCTGCGCGTGGCAGTCACCGTTCCGGTGCCGGTACCGGTGCCGCTGCGGCTCACCGTTGCGGTGGTCGTCACCGTGGACGTGCCGCTGGCGCTGGCGCTGACTGTCACCGTGCCTGTGCCGGTGGCCGTCACGGTGGTCGTGGCAGTCACCGTCGACGTGATCGACTCGGTGTCGGTGACGGAGCTTGACGCGCTCACGGTGCTCGTGGCGGTGCTTGACAACGACGCTGTGCTCGTCCCCGTGCGTGACACCGACATGGTCATGGTGCCGGTGTACGTGGGTGAGCGCGTGAGGGATGGCGTGTTGGGCGCGCTGACGCTGCTGGTGGCGGTGGCGGTGCCGCTGCCGGTCAGGCTGCCGCTGGCACTCGCACTACCGCTTGCGGACGACGTAGCAGACGACGTGGCAGATGACGTGATGGATGCCGTGCGCGTGACGGTCGCTGTCGCACTGCGGCTGACCGTTGCAGTGCCGGTCTGCGTGGCCGTGTCAGATGCCGTGGCGGTGGCGGTAGCCGACCGGGTGACGGTCGCGGTCACGCTGCCGCTGGCAGAAGTGGTAGCGGTGGCGGTCGCGGTTGCGGTTGCACTGCGCGAGCCAGTGCCCGTGCCCGTCTGCGTTTCCGACGGCGACCCCGTACCGGTTGCCGTGCCGGTGCCAGACGCCGTGGGCGTGGCACTCCACGACGCCGTGCCTGTACCAGTGCCCGTGCGCGTGCCCGTGGCGGTGCCGGTGCCCGACGACGTGAGAGAGCCACTCGCTGACGCGGTGGCGCTGGCAGACGCCGTCGCGGTAGCGGTAGCGGTAACCGACACGCTTGCCGTCCCCGTGCGCGTACCCGTGCCTGTGCGCGTGCCCGTGGTGGTGGCCGTGGCACTCTCGGTGGCTGTGGCGGTCACGGACGCCGTCGAAGTGGCGGTGGCAGTGGCCGACACGCTTGCCGTGCCCGTGCGCGTGCCCGTCCCCGTGCCCGTGCCAGTTGTGGTGGCCGTTGCACTGACAGTGGCCGTGGCGGTCAGAGACCCCGTTGCGGTGATGCTGCCGGTGGACGTCCAGGTGGAGGTGGCGGTGCGTGACACCGTGGCCGTGCCGGTACCCGTTGTGGTGGCCGTCACACTCTCAGTGGGCGTGGCGGTCAGAGACCCCGTTGCGGTGATGCTGCCGGTGGACGTCCATGTGGAGGTGGCGGTGCGTGACACCGTGGCTGTACCGGTGCCCGTTGTGGTAGCTGTCACACTCTCAGTGGCGGTGGCGGTCAGTGATGCGGTCGAAGTGACGCTGCCGGTGGACGTCCAGGTAGCGGTGGCGGTACGTGACACCGTAGCGGTCTGGCTTGCCGTCTCGGATGGTGTCGACGTCATCGTCAAGGTTGCCGTGGCAGTGTCACTCGCCGTGCCGGTGGAGGTCACCGTGGGCGTAGCAGAGCGCGAGGCCGTCCAGGACGCCGTAGGTGTGAGTGTGCGGGTGGATGTCAGCGTGGATGTGGCGGTGGTTGTCGCTGTGCCGGTGTTGGTAGCGGTCACGCTCCCCGTCGCTGACACTGTGGCCGTCGCCGTGGCGCTCGCCGTTCCTGTGCCTGACGCCGTGCCGGTCTCCGTCCGCGTGGCACTCACGCTCCCCGTTGCGGTCTCCGTGCCGCTGCCGGTGAGGCTGGCGGTGGGGGTGAGCGTGGACGTCGCCGTGCCAGTACCGCTGCCCGTGCCAGTGAAGCTTCCGGTGGCGGTCACCGTCGCCGTGTTGCTGGCAGACGCCGCAACCGACAGTGTCGCAGTCTGCGATGCCGTGCTCGTCACCGTCCAGCTGCCTGTCACCGTCACAGTCGCCGTTTCGGATGCCGTGGCTGTTGGCGACGCCGAGCGCGTTGGCGTCTGTGTCGCCGTACCCGTGCCACTCCCCGTTCCGCTGTTCGTCGTCGTGGGCGTGGCAGACTCGGTCGCCGTGGCACTCAACGTTGCCGTCGCGGTCACCGTACGCGTGGCGGACACCGTGCCCGTGCCTGTCTGCGTGCCAGTGCCGCTGCCCGTGTTGGTGGCGGTCCCCGTGTCGGACGCTGACGCCGTTGTGGAGGCGGTAGCAGTCACGGTGGCGGTCGGCGTGCCCGTGCGGGTGCCCGTCTCGGACGCAGTGCGCGTCAGAGTCGCGGTCGCCGTCAGCGAGCCGGTGCGCGTCACCGTAGCCGTCGCTGTGCCCGTCTCGCTGGCGGATACCGACGCCGTGTTCGTTGGCGTCTGTGTGGACGTCGCCGTCCCCGTGACGCTTCCCGTCGCCGTCAGCGAGCCGGTGCGCGTCACAGTAGCGGTGGCCGTGCCCGTCTCGCTGGCGGTCATTGACGCCGTGATGGTGGCCGTCACTGACGCTGTACCAGTGCCCGTCTGGGTGCCGGTGCCAGTCTGCGTCCCCGTCCGCGTGCCGGTGCCAGTTGACGTGCCCGTCTCACTGGCAGATACAGACGCCGTGTTGGTTGGCGTCTGTGTGGACGTTGCCGTGCCCGTGCCGCTCCCCGTCACCGTCAGCGAGGCGGTGCGCGTCACGGTAGCGGTGGCCGTGCCCGTCTCGCTAGCGGACACCGATGCCGTGTTGGTGGCCGTCTCGGACGCCGTGCCGGTGGCCGTCTTGGTGGCGGTACCAGTCTGCGTCCCCGTCCGCGTGCCGGTGCCGGTAGGCGTGCCCGTCTCGCTACCGCTCACCGACGACGTGCTCGTCGGTGTCTGTGTGGGCGTCGCCGTGCCCGACCGGGTGCCAGTCCCGGTCTGCGTGCCGGTGCGCGACACGGACGGCGTTACCGTGCCCGTTACGCTGCCTGTGGCAGACGTGGTGGACGTGGCGGTGGGCGACGGCGAGGCGGTGATGGTGGCAGTCACCGACACGGTGCCCGTCTGCGTCCCGGTGCCTGACCCCGACGGCGTGGACGACAGCGTAGACGTGGGCGTCTGCGTGGCAGTGCCCGACGCGGTGCCGGTGGGCGTGGCAGTCGGCGACTGGCTGGCGGAGGACGCGCCGCTGCTGGTGGCAGTTACCGACGCGGACGCGGTGGCGGTGGCAGACACGGTGGCGGTGTTCGACGCGGTGGCCGTCGCAGTCTCGCTGGAGGTGGCGGTGCCCGACCTCGTGGCGGTATTGGAGACGGTGGCGGTACGCGTGACGGTGGAAGTGCGCGTGGACGTGGGCGTCTGGGTGGAGGAGCGCGTGATGGAGGGCGTGCGCGACGGCGTGACGCTGGCGGTGGGCGTCTTCGACAGCGAGGGGGAGCGTGTGGCGGTGGCGGTGGAAGTGGAGGATGGGGAGGGCGAGGCGGAGGGTGACGGCGTCGGGGTAGGCCCCGCACACATGGTGGTGCCGGCGCGCGCCGGGTTGGACACCTCCAGGTAGGGCGACGGGCAGGAGGACTCGCACGAGCCCACGGAGGTGGAGTTGCCCCACGCCGACGACGCCGCCGCACCGCTGTCTGGGTTGTACTGAGTGGGTACCAGCACCGTGCTGGGCGTGCAGGACAGGCAGTCATATCGGCCGCCGCGGTATGCGCAGGTAAGGCAGGAGGCGTCGCATGGGACGCATGCGCGCACCGCTGCGGCGCCGCGCGCTGGCGCCCACTCGTTGGCGTAGTAGCACCGGTTCGCGCACCGCCCGCCCACGCCGCCGCCGCTGCCGGCAGACAGCACCACCATGTCGCCGGGGCAGTACTCGCACTGTGACGTGCCGCCCGAGTCACCCAGCGTGGACGTGCTCGCCACCGTCTCGTCTGCCGTCACCTCTGCGTATGCCGCCCAGCACGCGGTGCCCTCCACGGTGTACGATGTGCGGTCGCCCGGCGTCGCACCGGCGCCGTGCGCCACGGACAGGAACGCCTCGCTGGTGCCGTTGGTGCCGGTGTACAGCGTGACCGCCTGGGCGGCGGTGTCCCATGACCCGCCCGGCCACGCCGCGCAGCCGTCAGTTGCCGCCGTGGCGTTGGCGGGCCAGCGCAGGGTGTATGCAAAGCAGGCGACGACGTGCGGCGCGCCAGAAGTCGTGGTGGTAACCACCAGCTGCACTGGGCTGTCGTTTGGCAACTGGTACAGGCGCAGGTAGGAGGTGTTGGCGTTGCCCACGCTGCCATCTGTGATGGACGTTGTCATGATGGGCACGCGCGCCGGCTCGCGGCACGCCACCGATGCCACGCGCGTGTCCCACGTGCCGCTCGTGAGGTCTGCCAGGTCAGCGGGTCGGAACACAAACGTGCCGTCGCCGCCCGACACCGCTGCCACCTCCGTCGCGCTAAAGTCAATGCCCGGCCCCATGCCCACGTAGATGACGGTGACGCCGGCAGCGCGTGCCGCATCGGCGGCTGCTGCTGTGGCCGCCTCTGCGCACGTCGGCGCCATGCACGTCGACGTCTCTGAGTAGCCATTTGTGACCCCCCCCACCACGCGCGGGATGCCAGTGGCCAGCCCGCGGCCCTCCGTGTCAATCTCATCCACCGCCGTG
>ERZ778022.2222-NODE-2222-length-21242-cov-3.494171_pt1 | contig 21242 bp, 15 predicted proteins | sample MGYA00375752_ERZ778022 | MGnify/ENA primary metagenome ERZ778022 (study PRJEB29350, sample SAMN05389826) | bioreactor metagenome | isolation source: Thiocyanate bioreactor | place: South Africa: University of Cape Town | collected 2014-04-04 ... | reverse complement strand
GTAGCCGCGCTCCAGCCCCCAGACGCCGCCGCTGGTGCCGACGTCGACGAAGGAGACGTCCTTCGCGGAAAACTCGGCGGCAAGATCGACCGCAGCGCGATAGTGGGAATTGCCGCCGTCGATCAGCGTATCGCCGGCCTCCATGCGGGCGGCGAGGTCCCGGGCGATGCCGCCGGTGATGGCGGCCGGCAGCATCAGCCAGACGGCGCGCGGGGGAGAGAGCCTGGCGACGAGGTCGTCGAGGCTTTCCGCGCCCGTCGCGCCTTCGGCAACCAGCGCCGCCACGCTTTGCGGATTGACGTCATAGACGACGCATCGATGTCCGGCCTTCGTGAGGCGCCGCACCATGTTTGCGCCCATGCGGCCCAGCCCGATCATTCCCAGTTGCATATGCCAGCTCCGTTTCAGGTGTTCATTCGCCCGGAATTCGTATTTCGTAGTCGATGTTTTCCCAGCGCTGCTGCGAACCCAGCCACAGCAACGTGAACAGGATGCACCCTCCGGCCGCAAGCCCGGCCGTCGGCAGGTCCACCACATGGGTGGCGAAGGCGGTCACGCGCGTCGGGCTGTCGCTGGTCGTGCCCCAGCCGTCGAGGCTCCAGTGTACCAGCGCCGGCGCATTCAGTTCCAGCCGCAGGATCTTGCCGCGCGGCATGGTCGCGATCCTGTTGTCGGGGCGCCAGATGCGCAGGGCGGCGGGTGTCCGGCGGCGGATATAGCGTTCGACCGTCTGCGGCGGCATGTCGAAGACCGCGCCGTCGGCGAGCGAGCGCAGCAGCTTGATATGCTCGGCATGCGCCCAGACCAGCGGCATGGCGCTGCCCGAGGGCCGGCCGAAGGCCAGTTCGCGTGCGGGAACATCCGGGCCGTCCCAGCTCTGCTCGGGCAGCAGGCCCTCGACCCCGGCGGAGGCCTCCAGCGTTGCCAGCAGGGCCTCGGCGCGATCGCGCCGGCCGGCCGCCAGCTCGTAATGGGCGCGCTCGCCGGAAAGAAGCGGCCAGGCACGCCCCTGTCCGATGCCGTCGAACGGCCCGCCGTCCGGCTTCTCGCCATAGCCGTCGCCGGTGTAGCGGTACCAGAGCGGGCCCCGCGGCAAGTCCACCTTGAGCGCGTGGTCGATCGCCTTGATCGTATCGAGAATGCGCGGATCGTCCGGCCTGCGCAGTCCGAACCGCACCAGCGCCAGCGCATCGGGGCTCAGCACGTCCCAGGCCGGCAGCATGGCCTTTTCGGGAACCTGGTTGCGGATCGCGGTCTCGCCGTCCGCGGCGGCGACATCCGTCGCGGCCGCGCCGGCGATGCGCACGTAATAGCCCTTGATGCCGGCCGCCTCGCAGATGTCCGGCCTTGAGGAAAAGGTCCAGTTCTCGATCTGCTCGTTCCAGCAATCGGCCGTTTCGCGCAGGTGTCCGGCGGCATCCGGGTCGCCTTCGGCCTCGATCAGGTCGGCGGCGGCAAGCAGGGCGGCGATCTCGACGGCCAGCGTGAAGGGGCTGTAGCCGCCGTCCTCTTCCCAGCGGTCCTGGATGGTCGCCGGGCCGTTGGCGACCAGATAGCCGGCCGCCTTGCGGATCATCGGCATGAAACGATCGAGATGCCGGCCGGCCAGATGATGGTGGCGGTGAAGCAGGTCGGCGAGCAGGATCGGAAACGCGCATTCGTCCATCTGCACGCCGGGCCAGTAGGGCCGCCCGTCCAGCCAGAGGTTCTGCGGCCAATGGCCGGAGGCGAGCTGGACTTCGCGCAGGTAGTCGAGGATGGCCAGCGCTTCCCGGCTGTCGCCGGCGGCCAGGAAACCGCCCGCCGTCTCGACGAGATCGCGCGGCCAGACGAGGTGGTAGCCGCCGAGGTCGTCGTCGCCCTTGTTGTCGCCCCACGGGATGGAAAGGCTCGCCACGACGGCGCCCGCGCGGTCGGCGGCGCGATGGGCGGCCAGCACGGCGGTGGACACGCGGTAAGCGTTGACCTTTCCCGCATGCGGGCGGTCGAGCCCGACGAGACCGTGCTGCCAGCGGTGCCAGTTCTCGCGATAGCGATCCTGCGCCACGTCGAAGCCGGCATCGAGGCTTTCGAGCGCGGTGGCCGCGGCTTCGGTTTCCGACTGGCCGAAGGCAAGCGCCAGCACGACGGTCGGGTTGTCGGCGGTCAGGCCGATTTCGCCGGTCAGTGCGACATTGCCTTCGTCGGCGCGCTGGTAGCACGGGTCCAGCGTGCCGTGTTCGCGCAATTGCCGGTATCCGTCGGAGGTGCCGACATAGCCCGCGGAGCGTGCTTTCCAGGGGATGGAAGCCGCCAGCGCCAGATAGCGCGAGCGCCCGCAGGCCATCAGCAACGGCGCGCCGTAATAGTCCGCGATCCAGGCCGAATTCTGCATGCCGGCATTGGTGAGATGCGGCGCCAGCAGCGCGAAGACGCCGTAATCGCCGACCGCGCCCTCGGCCGGCCTGAAGGTGATGCGCTGGAGGACGCAGGGGCGGGCCGGATCGCTGACGACATCCTTTTCGATGCTGTAGCGACCGTCGCGGGCGGTATTGACCACATGGAAGGCCGGAACGCCGTCCGCCTGCCGCGTCGTCATCGCGATGCAGTCGCGCTTTTCCTCGGAGAAATAGCCCGCGGGACCCGTGACCAGCAGGCCGAAATCGCGCGTGCAGGCGCTGTCCACGCGCGGATAGTAGATTTCGTTGAGGATGCCGTGGCTGAGCGTGAACCAGACGGGCGATTGCGGCGAGAGCGCCGTGCCCACGCCGCTCTTGGCGCTGGAGGTCCACCGGGCGGGAATGCCGGGCGCGCCGGGAGCGAAATCAATCAGTCGACGCATGGATCCACCTGCCTTCCGTGTCCGCTCTAGGATGTCCACGCGGCGTAATTTGGATCATGGCTTGTTCGGGTGACAGAGATCGCAAATATTTTCTGTGTTGCCGGGCCTGCCCACCGAATCCGGCCGGCGTGGCGCCGGTCGAAGCAGCGACCTTGCAGGCCGGCTCACGAGAGCACGCCTGCCGGGCCGACGGCGGGCTGCGCGACCCGACCGCGCCCCACGCGGGACAGCAGTATCACCGGCAATATGCTGATCGCGACAATCGCGAGGGCGGCAAGGGAAGCCTCCTCATAGGTCCCCCGGGCCGCTTCACCATAAAGGTGGGTGGCAAAGGTTTCGACATTGAGGGGGCGCAACAGCAGCGTTGCGGGCAATTCCTTCACGCAGTCCACGAAAACCAGAAGCGCCGCGGCGGAAATCGCGGTTTTCGAAAGCGGCAGGTGGACATACCAGAACGTGCCCGAGGTGGATTGGCCGAGGGTTCGCGACGCCTGATCCAGGGATCCGGGAATGCGCGAGAGCCCGGCTTCGATACCGCCTGCGGAAATGGCGAGGAACCGCACGACGAGCGCATAGACCACCGCGGTGCCCGATCCTATGAACAGCAGGCCGGTGGACAGGCCCAGCCACGCCGTCGCCGACCTGTCGATGAATCTGTCGAGCCCGGCAAGCACGATCAGCACGCCGATCGCCACGACGGTGCCGGGGGCGGCATAGCCCAGCGTCGAGAGCCGCAGCAGCCAGGAGGATTTCGCGCCGGGCCGCACGCGGGCGGCATAGGCGACGATGAGGCCGAAACCGACGGTCGCGACAGTCGCGGTCGTTGCGATCGTGATGGTGCTCGCCGCCTCGCTGAGGATACGCGGCGAGAGGCCGGCGAACTGGTATCGCTTCCAGGCTTCCGTCACCAGGTAGACCGCAGGCGCGCCGAAGCCCAGCAGCACCGGCAGGGCGCCGGCGCACAGGAACAAGGCCCCCTTCCAGGCCGGAACCAGTTGCAGGACGAGCTGCGGGCTCCGCCGGGCGTCGCTGGCATAACGCTGCCGGCGCCGGGCCCACCGCTCCAGCGCCACCAGCGCCACGACGATCAGCAGGAGCGCCAGCGCAATCTGCGAGGCGCCCGGCAGATCGGAGCGGGTGATCCAGGTCGTGTAGATCGAAACCGTCATCGTGCGCACGCCGAGGAATTCGGCCGCGCCCACGTCGTTCAGCGTTTCCATCAGGGCAAGGCTGATGCCCACGGCGACGGCCGGGCGCGCCAGCGGCAGCGCGACGCGCCAGAACACCGCGCGCCGGGAGACGCCGAGCGTGCGGGCCGCATCGATGAGGTTTGCCGATTGCGTGAGGAACATCGCGCGCGTCGGAATATAGACATAGGGGTAGAGCACGAAGCCCAGGAGCAGGATGCAGCCGGTCATCGACCGGATATCGGGCAGGCGGAACTGGCGCGGGCTGTCATGGCCCAGCATCCACCGGATCGCTCCCTGCACGGAGCCGATCGGGTGCAGGATGTCGAGATAGGCATAGGCTATGATATAGGTCGGCACGGCAAGCGGCAGCAGCAGCGCCCATTCCAGCACGCGCCGGCCCGTGAAATCGTGGTGGTGCCGATCACCGCCGTGACCAGGCCGACGCCGGCTAGCAGGATGACGGTATCCGCCATCGCGGCGGGCAGGATCGTCGAAAAGAGATGGCTCCACAGGCCCGACGATCCCTTGGCCGCCTCGAGCAGCAAGCCGGCGATGGGCAGGAGGACGACAAGCGCGATCACGCCCGCGAACGTCAGCCAGCCGCTGCCCGGACGTTTCGCGGATCGGTCGATTTGGGGGCTGGTCGAGGCCGGCTGAACCATGCTGTGCGGAAAGAAGGCGCCCGATGGGCGCCTTCCTCGTTTCCCTAGTTGTCGAAGCCGACCTTGTCGACGAGTTCGCTGGCCTGTTTGCGGTGGCCCACGATCTCCGACAGCGGCTTGCTGTCGATCTTCAGTTCGCCGAAGGAGGCGATGATCGGATCGCTCGCCACGCCGGCCTTCACCGGATATTCGTAGTTGGCCTCGGCATAGATCTTCTGTGCCTCGTCGGAAACGAGGTATTCGAGCAGCTTCACCGCCTCGTCCTTGTTCGGCGCGTGCTTGGCGATCGCCGCGCCGCTGATGTTCACCTGCGTGCCGCCGTCCTTGAAGGTCGGCAGGACGACCTTGATCGCATCGCCCCAGGCAACCTGCTCCTCGCCGCCCTTGCCCGAGCGCATCAGGCCGACATAGTAGGAGTTGGCGATGCCGATCTCGCAAATGCCGCCGAGGATGTCCTTGGCGACGTCGCGGTCGCCGCCGCCGGCCTTGCGCGCCAGGTTGTCCTTGACCCCGGCCAGCCACTTCTCGGTTTCCTCGGCGCCGTGGTGGGCGATGTAATCTGCGAAGAGAGCCGTGTTGTAGGGATGCTGGCCCGAACGGATGCACACCTTGCCCTTCCAGGCCGGATCGGCGAGCTGTTCGTAGTTGAACGACGCCAGGTCGAGATCCTTGGCGGCATAGAGGACGCGGGCGCGATAGGAAAGGCCGAACCAGTTGCCGCCGGCGTCGCGCAACTGCGCGGGGACGGCGCCGTCCAGCACTTCGGACTGGATCGGCTGGGTGAGGCCCTTGTCCACGAGGTCGACGAGGTTGCCGGCGTCGACGGTCATCAGGATGTCGGCAGGCGAGCTTTCGCCTTCCGATGCGACGCGCTCGGGAAGGCCGTCCTTCAGGAACACGGTGTTGACCTTCGTGCCGGTCGATTTCGTGTAGGCCTCGAGGAGGGGCGCGATGAGCGCCGGTTCGCGCGTCGTGTAGACGTTGATTTCGGCGGCAGCGGCAACGGATGGAACGGCCAGAAGCGAAGCTGCGAGAAACGTGGATGCCAGGGCGGCGTGCGAGTTCATAAGACCCTCCTTTAGGAACGCGACACCCTTGCATCATTTCCTGATTTGATTAGTCAAGTTTCCCGAGGAATTTATTGCCGAGATCACGCAAACTTGATGGGACGTGATCGTCCGGACCGCGCCGTCAGAAGGTCAGCACGCGGTCGGCCTGCACGGAAATCCGCACGTCCGAAACGCCGTCGGGCAAGCGCTCCATCGTGCGGACCTTGAGCGGCGCCTCCAGCCCCTGGACGCGAAGGACAAGCTGCTCGATCTCGCCGTGGAAGACGCGCTGCTCGATCCGCGCAGGCAGGTCGCCGTCGTGCAGCGATACCGCAATCGACTGGGGGCGGATGAACAATGTCGCGGCGCTATCCGGCCGCAGGTCGAGCCGTTGCGGGAAGCTGCCGATCGCGGTGGTGAGCCTTCCGTCCCGGTAGACGCCGGGAACCTTGTTGAACGCACAGAAGAACTCCGCCGCATAGGCGCTGTTCGGACGGTCGTGCAGGTCATGGGCCGACCCCTCCTGGACGATCCTGCCGGACCGCATCAGCACGACGCGATCGCCCGCCGAAAGCGCTTCCTGCGGGTCGTGCGTCACCATGATCACGGTCGTCCCGAGCGATTTCAGAAGCACCAGCGTTTCCGTGCGCACCCTCTCCCGCAGGCCCTGGTCGAGATTGGAGAACGGCTCGTCCATCAAAACGATGGCGGGGCGTGGCGCAAGGGCACGCGCGAGCGCGACGCGCTGCTGCTCACCGCCCGAAAGGGTATGCGGGAAGCGATCGACGAGGTGCTGGATTCCCACACGCTCGACGACTTCGGAAAAGCGGGCCTCTGCCAATTGCCTTGGCAGCCGCTTGAGGCCGAAAAAGATGTTGTCGCGCGCGGTCATGTGCGGAAAGAGCGCGTAGTCCTGGAAGACGAAGCCGACGTTTCGCGCCTCGGGCTCGACGAAGGTGCGCGGACCGTTGACCTGGCGGTTGCCGAGAAAGATCTGCCCGCCATCTGCCGTTTCGACACCCGCGACGATGCGCAGCAAGGTGGACTTCCCGCAGCCGGAATGGCCGACCAGCGAGACCACCTCGCCGCGGCGAATGTCGAGCGATATGCCGGAGACGGCAGGAGTCTGCCCGAAGGCGCGACTGACATCCTGCAGTCTCAGGGCAAATTCTTCGGCGTTCTGGCTCATCAGGGCTGCTCGTCGCACCATTGTTCTTCAGGGCAGAAATAACCATCCCTCCCGTTTTGTCCATGGGCAGGCCAGCGGCAGACGTGGCACTCGCACCACCTATGACAGCCTCAAGCCCAACATATCATATGGGCTGCTCGAGTGGAGACACGTCGTGTCGGCCATAAGCATGGGACGGATCGACGGTGTCGGCGCGTGTGTCGCCTTTTCCGTTAGCTGCCACGACAGCCTCGGCGGCTCCTTCCAGCAACTGATGGGCCGGGAGCCCGTTGTTGATCGGCCGTATCGAGTAAATCTGCAAGGGAGCCGACTTCGGATCGGAGCGCAGCCGCCTCAGCCGCCCGTGCTCGAGCTCCAGCCGATAGAGCCGCTCCGGAAGATAGGCGAGCCCCAGACCTGCGATCACCAGGTCGGCGGCTGTGCGGAACGTGTTGCAGATCGTCAGGTTGCGGAAATGCACGTCATTCGTCGTCATCCAGTTCAGCGTCGAGCCCCGGAACTGCCATTCCCGCGAGGTGGCCACGACCGGCAGCTCGCTGAGGCTCTGCGGCGTGATTGTGTCCGGTATCTCGGGAACGAACGGGCTGCACATCCAGCAGAAATCGATCGATTCGAGGATCGTGGATGCGAAGCGGGACTGGGGCATTTCGCAGGCTGCAAACGCCATGTCGAGAGTCCCTGCATCCAGCTTTTCCTCGATGACATGCGAAAGCGCGACCTCGATTTCGAGTTGCAGGCGCGGATAGGTGCGTCGCACCACGCTGATAAGCGCCGGCAGCCACGTAAGGGCGACGATCTCGGCGACACCAAGCCTGACATAGCCGACCACTTCCTCCTTGGCCGTCGCCGCCTGCCGGAAGCGTTCCGCGGCCAGCAGGATCTCTTCCGCAAAGGGCATGAGCAGCACGCCCTGGTTGGTCAGGCGCGCCGTGCGCTGCGAGCGATCGAACAACGGCACGCCGATGCGCATCTCCAGTTCCTGGATGCGCATGGAGATGGCGGATTGGGTCGCGTTCAGACGATGGGCGGCCTGGGCGAAGCTGCCCAGCCGTGCCGCCCAGTAGAACGTTTCGATATGCCGGTGGTTCATGTCTGTCCCCGAAGCTCTCGGGCGATACTTCAATTTTCCTGATATTTCGTCAATTGAAGAATTCGTTTTTCCTGGGATGCCGCGCGTGGAATGAATTTGACATCGCCCGGCTGGTCATGGGGCCGGCTGCTGGACAGAATACAAGCGACAGCGAGGAAACGTGTCTACCAAGCATATCGAGATCGACCCGGCATTCGTCGAGAAAACCATTCTGGAAATCGCCGTTTTCGGAGCAGTCGGGGAAACGGGCGTTTCCCGCACGGTCTATTCGCCGGAATGGGTGGGGGCGACGGATTATTATGCCGATGCCTGCGCGGCGGCGGGGCTGGAGGTGCACCGGGACGCGGTCGGCAACGTCTGGGGCAGGCTGAAAGGATCGACGGACGAGAAATCGGTCGCCTCCGGCTCCCATATCGATTCCCAGACGCCGGGCGGCCGCTATGACGGCACCCTGGGCGCGCTTGCCGCGCTCATCGCCCTCAAGGTCCTGAAGGAGCAGTTCGGCACCCCCAGGCGGACGATCGAGGCCGTGGCGTTCTGCGAGGAGGAATCCAGCCGCTTCCCGAATGCGAACTACTGGGGCTCGCGTGCCGTCACGGGGCGCATCTCGCCCGAAGATCCCGAACGCGTCATCGCCTTTTCCGGTGAGACCATCGCACAGGCGATGCGCGATGTCGGGCTCGACCCGGCGCGTATCCCCGAAGCCCGCCGCGACGATATCGGCAGTTTCGTCCAACTCCACATCGAGCAGGGGCCGATCTTGGAGCAGGCTGGCCTTCCCGTCGCGATCGTCGACGCGATCACCGGTATCCGCCACTATCGCGGCGAGATCGGCGGCGTGCAGAATCATGCGGGCGCCTTCCCGATGGACATTCGGCACGATCCGCTTGCCGGATTCGCCGAAATCGCCTCGGGGTTGATCAATACGGCCCATCGCATCGGCCGGCCGGCCGTTACGACGATCGGGCGCGTCGTCGTCGAGCCGAATTTTCCGGGCATCATTCCCGCCAAAGTCGGCTTCACCATCGATGCCCGCCATCCCGACCCGCAGGCGCGGCACAGGCTCTATGCAATGCACGAGAGCCTGATGAGCGAAGTCGCCGCGCGGCGCGGCCTGGAGATAGACTGGGAAGTCATGCTCGATCACGAGCCCTCTCCTTCCGATCCTGCCCTCGTGTCGACCCTCCAGCGCGTCGCCGCGGAGCAGGGCGTACCGTTCATGACCATGGCCAGCGGTGCCGGCCACGATTCGCAGCAGATGGCGGCTATCGCGGACGTCGCGATGATCTTTGTCCGGTCGAAGGACGGCCGGAGCCATACGCCGGATGAATTCTCGTCGGTCGAGGACATCGTGGCGGGGATCCGCGTGCTGGCTGCGGGGCTGCACGCATTGGCATACTGAGCAACAGAGGAGAGATTCCATGGTCTATCCGCGCGACCTGAAAGGTTATGGACGCAATCCGCCCGATCCCTTGTGGCCGGGCGGCAAGAAGCTGGCCGTGCAGTTCGTCATCAACTACGAGGAGGGTGGCGAGAATTCGGTTTTGCATGGAGATAGGCAGAGCGAGGCGTTCCTCACGGAAGAGCCGACGCCGGCTTTCGCGAATATCCGCAACATCAATGTCGAGTCGCAATACGAATATGGTAGCCGCGTCGGCTGGTGGCGGCTCTACCGGATGTTCACCGAGCGGAATTTCCCGGTGACCATCTTCGGCATTGCGGCCTCGTTGCAGAAGAATCCGGAAGCCGTGGCGGCGATGAAGGAGGCGAACTTCGAGATCGCCTCCCATGGGCTGCGCTGGATTCAATATGCCGAGATGCCCGAGGAGCAGGAGAGGGCGCAGATCGCCGAGGCGATCCGCATCCATACCGAGGTGACGGGATCGCGGCCGACCGGCTGGTATACCGGGCGGATGAGCATCAACACGCGCCGCCTGCTCGTCGAGGCCGGCGGCTTCACCTACGATGCCGATTCCTTCGCCGACGACCTGCCCTACTGGGTCGAGGTGGAGGGGCAGGATCATCTCGTCGTGCCCTACACGCTGGACAACAACGACGGACGCTACGTGAACACCTTCGGCTACCAGTCGCCGAGTTTCTCCGCCTACCTGATCCAGGCTTTCGACTTCCTGCGGAAGGAAGCGCAGGTTTCTCCGCGCATGATGAGCATCGGCCTGCATACCCGGATCGTCGGTCGGCCCGGCCGGGCGGCGGATCTGGAAAGGTTCCTCGATCACGTCGCGGCCGCGGACGACGTCTGGGTCACGCGCAGGATCGATATCGCCGACCATTGGCGTAAGACGCATCCGCCCCGGTCATGAGCAGGGTCGTTCTCGTCACCGGTGCGAGCGGTCTCGTCGGGAGAGCCGTGGCCTCCACGCTGCGACGGGGTGGGGCCACGGTGCTTGGCCTCGACCTTGGCGGCGATCCGCAAGGGGACGTCGCAGCGTGCGATCTGCGCGACGCACGGCAGCTCGCGGCGGTCACGCATTCGCATGAGCTCGCGGCCATCGTCCATTGCGGCGCGGTTTCGGGGCCTGCTTTGCACAGGGACGATCCCGGCCATGTGGCGCGGACGAATATCGAAAGTACCGTGAACCTGCTGGAACTCGCCGTCGCGCGCGGCGTGCCCCGTTTCGTCTTCGCCTCCTCGGCTGCCGTCTATGGCCGAACGCCGGAGGAGGTGGCGGTGGACGAGGAGCGGCCGTTGCACCCGACCTCCGTCTACGCTGCGACCAAGGTTGCCGGCGAGGCGCTGGTCGAGGCCTTTTCGCGCCAATACGGCCTTTCGGGCGTGAGCCTTCGCATCGCGGCCGTCTACGGGCCGGGCCGCAGGACGCCCTGCGTCATCCGCGACATGATTCTCGCAGGGAAGGCGGAAAGGCCGGTTACGCTGCCTCATGGACGCGACCAGCGCTACCACTACATCCATGTCGAGGACGTCGCCGAAGCCGTCGTGGCGGCGGTTCGCGTGGGTTCCATCCGGAAGCCCGCCTACACGATCGCGGCGGATCGGGGCGTCACGATGGGCGAATTGGCAGAGCTTGTCCGAACGATCATACCGGGACCATCCGTCGTCGTAGGGGCAGCGGACGACCCGCTCTCTGATCCGCAAGGTGCGTACGATCTGGATGCAGCGGCCGCGGATCTCGGCTGGCGCGCGCGCATCGCCCTGCCGGAGGGAATCCGGTCATACGCGGCAGCACTACTTCAGGAAACTTGAAGCGTCTCCTTCAAATCAATTCGATTGCATGAAATGTCAGAGGTTACGATCCTACCCTAGCAGCAGAGCGGAATACCTGGTTTCACGGCGGATACGCCTTGTTGCAAAAAAACAGAAAACGCACCGCGACAGCGGTTCATCCAGAGGGAAAGCAGATGACGACGAAATTTCTCACGAACCTTGCGGGGCTCGCACTTTTCTCCTCCATGGCCGCCATTCCGGTTGCGGCCGGAGCGGTGGACCTCGACGCCATCGGGGCCACCATCGCCGAGCACCAGAAGCTGCCGTCCTTCGTGCCCGCGGGCGAGCCTTTTGATGCGAAAACCTGCATGGCGGGCAAGAAGCTGATGGTGGTGCCGTTCTCCAGCGCCGTCGAGTTCACCGGGGGCGTCGCCACCCGCATGACCGAGATCGCCAAGGAAATCGGCTTCCAGTACGACCACTACCAGACACAGGGCCAGCCATCGCAATGGATCCAGGGTATCAACCAGGCCGTCACGCAGGGCTATGATCTCGTGGACGTGCTGATGTCGGATCCGCGCGTCCTGCTTCCGCAGGCCATGCAGGCCGATCAGGCCGGGCTGAAGATCGTGGCGGCGCATGCGTCCGGCTTCGATACGCCGGCCCCGGAACCCTTCCAGAACGTGCATATCGACTACACCCAGGCCGGCCGCCTCATGGCGCAGTGGGCGATCCTGAAGACACAGGGCAAGGCGAATGTCCTTGCCATCGTCGCCGAGGATTCCTTTTCGGCCAACTCCCTGCAGAACGGCATCAAGGAGGTGATGGACGAGTGCGAGGACTGCAAGGTCCAGTACATCAACGTGCCGGTGACGGATTGGGCGACCCGGATGCAGTCCACGGTTCAGTCGGCGCTGCTGCGCGATCCCTCGGTCAACTACATCCTGCCGATCTACGACGGCATGGCGCAGTTCGTCGTCCCGGCCGTGGAACTGACGCAGTCGGCGGATCGTGTGAAGATCGCGACCTTCAACGGGAGCCCCTACGTGCTGCAGCTCGTCCAGCAGGGCAAGGTCGAAATGGATATAGGCGAAAGCATCGACTGGGTCGCCCATGCCATCGTCGATGCCGAGATGCGCATGCTGTGCGGCCTGCCGCCGGTCAAGGATCCCAAGGTGCCGCTCTACATCTTCGATGCCTCGAACGCGGACACCGCCGGAAAGCCGCCGCAGATCTCCACAGGCTATGGCGATGCTTATCTTGCCGGCTACCGCAAGCTCTGGGGCCTGCAATAATGGTCGAGACGGCGTCCGGGTCCGCCAATCTGATCGTCGAGGGACTGACGAAGTCCTTCGGCGGTTCCAAGGTTGTCGACAATGTCTCGCTTACGGTCGGCCATGGCGAGATCCATGGCCTCCTCGGCCATAATGGCTCGGGCAAGTCGACGCTCATCAAGATGCTGTCCGGCGTCTATGCGCCGGACGGGGGAGCGGTGACGCTGGCGGGGGTGGATCTGCCCCTGCCGCTGCCGCCGGGCGAGTTCAACCGGTACGGCATTGCCGTCGTGCACCAGGCTCTCGGTCTTGTCACGTCGCTCTCCGTCACGGAGAACCTGCTGGCGCGCCGGCTCGTGCGGCAGGCCAATCCCTTCATCCGCTGGGGCGCGGCCCACCGCGAGGCCGGCCTGGACATCGATCCGCGCCTGCCCGTCAGCGATCTCGCTCCGGTCGAGCGTGCATTGGTCGCCATCATTCGTGCCTTCAGGGAGATTATGGAGACGACGGGCGGCGAGGGCGGTCTCCTCATTCTCGACGAGCCAACGCCGTTCCTGTCGCGCGTGGATGTCGAGCGGCTTTTCGCGCTCGTCCGCACGCTTGCGGGGCAGGGGACCAGCATCATCTTCGTCTCGCACGACGTGGACGAGGTCAAGGAACTGACGAACCGCGCGACCGTGCTGCGCAACGGCCGCATCGCCGCCACCCTGACGACGGCCGAAGCGAGCAAGGGCGATTTCATCGCCGCGATCGTCGGGCGCCACCTCGCCTCGGAACGGCCCATATCCGCGAAGCCGCAGGGAAAGCAGGCCATATCGGTTCGTGGCCTTCGGGCGGCGGAACTGTCATCGCTCGACCTGGAGGTGAAGGCCGGCGAGGCGCTCGGGCTCACCGGTCTCGTGGGATCGGGCTATGATCGGGTCCCCTACTATCTCTACGGAGCCGAGAAGGCTGAAAGCGGCACGCTCACGGTCGCGGGCGAGACGGCAAGCCTTTCCGGCATGACGCCCGCGGCGGCGATCGATCGGGGTATGGTGCTCGTTCCCGCGGACCGTCAGAAGGCGGCGATCGCGGAAGGGCTGACAGTTGCCGAAAATATCGCCCTTCCGGCATTCGGCCGTTCGCTGCCGACGGTCTTCATCCGCGCCGCTCAGGTGGCACGCCACGCCGCCCGACTGGTGGAGGATTTCGACGTCCGCCCCCGCGACCCGGAGCGCCTCATCCGTGAACTGTCCGGCGGAAACCAGCAGAAGGTCGTTCTGGCCAAATGGCTTCAGACGGAACCGGCGGTCATCCTCCTCGATGAGCCGACGCAAGGTGTCGATGTGGGAGCCCGCCATCAGGTCTACGACTTCATCCGGGATGCGGCGGCGCGCGGCGCGGCAGTCATCTGCGCCAGTTCCGATCACGAGCAGCTCGAGATGATCTGCGATCGCGTCCTCGTCTTCAGCCATGGCCGGGTCGTGGCGAGCCTGACGGGCGCCGACGTGAACAAGACCACCATCACCGAAAGCTGCCTCGACAGCCTTGCGGGTACGCTCGAGGCGGCACCCGCCCTTCTGGAAGAGAATCCCCGATGAGCAAAGCAGTCACAGAAAATCTCCCTGCGGGCCATGACATCCCGCGCCACGGCCGGCGCCGCTTCCTCGTGGAGCTCGAGCGCGTCGCGCTCCTGATCGCCTGGCTGCTGATCATCGCGATCTTCGGCGCGATCGCGCCCGAGACCTTTCTCACCTGGCCGAACTTCTCCAGCATCTTCGGCTCCCAGGCCGTGCTGGTGATCCTGACGCTGGGACTGATCATTCCGCTGACGGCGGGCGACATCGACCTGTCGATCGCGCAGGTGCTGACGCTTTCGTCGATGATCATCGCCGTTCTCAACGTCAACTACGGCTGGCCGATCGGCCTTTCGATCCTGGCCGCGGTGGCTGCAGGTGTCCTCACGGGTCTGCTGAATGCGTTCTTCACGCTCTATTTCCGGATTCACTCGCTGATCGTCACGCTCGGCACGGGCACGTTCCTGCATGGACTGACGCTGTGGATCAGCAGTTCTCGGACGATCGGCGGCGTTGACTGGGGACTGGTCAACGCGGTCATCCTGACGCGGTTCCTGGGCATTCCGCTCGCCTTCTACTATGCGCTCGCCCTCGCGCTGCTGCTTCTTTATGTCGTCGAGTTCACGTCGTTCGGCCGCAAGGCGCTGTTCGTCGGGCGCGGGCGGGAAGTGGCGCGGCTTTCGGGAATTCCCGTCACGCGCGTCCGGCTGATCTGCTTCATGTCCTCCGGCGCCTTCGCCGCCATCGCGGGCGTGCTTTACGCCGGCACCTCCGGCTCGGCAGATCCCAATTCCGGAACGCAGCTCATGCTGCCGGCCTTTGCCGCCGCCTATCTCGGGGCGACCGCGATCTCGCCGGGACGCTTCAATCCGCTCGGCTCAATGATCGCCGTCTATCTCCTCGTCACCGGCATCACGGGCCTGTCCATCCTCGGCATCGATACCTTCGTTCAGGACCTCTTCTACGGCGGCGCACTGGTGATCGCCGTGGCGCTTTCCCAACTCAGGAGCAAGCACATGACCATCGAACGCGTTCACACGAACCAGCGCATGAGCCAGATCGTCAACCATGGAGGGCTGGTCTACCTCGCCGGGCAGGTGGCGAGCGGCGCCCCCGGCGCCAGCGTGCCCGAGCAGACCCGCGATATCCTTGCGCGTATCGACGGACTGCTCGCAGAAGCCGGCACGGACAAGAGCCGGGTTCTGTCGGCATCGATCTGGCTCACCGATATCGGCACCTTCGACGAGATGAACGCGGTCTGGGATGCCTGGCTGCCGGAAAGCTGCGCACCGGCGCGAGCCTGCGTAGAGGCGCGGCTGGCGGCGCCCCACTATACGGTCGAGGTCATGGTCACTGCTGCGGCCTGAGCGCGCGAGAAGGAGTATCCGGCATGCCCCGGCTTGCGAAACGCAATGCGCTGGTTATCGGCGGCGCTATCGGTATCGGCCGCGCGGTGGCGCTCGCCTTCGGGCGCGAGGGCGCAAACGTCGTCGTGGCCGACCGGAGCCATGAGGCCGAATGCTTGGCCGTGGCTACGCAGATCGCATCCGGTGGAGTAGGCGCCTTGTCCATTGCATGCGACGTGACAGTCGAGTCGGACGTAGCGTCGGCCGTGGAAACGACCATCGCGCGATATGGAAGCATTGATATCCTTGTCAACAACGCGGGGATCGGCCAGCCGCCGGGTGACTTCACTGCGCTGGACTGGGCTGATTGGCAAAAGCTTATCGAGGTTAACCTGCGCGGCACCGCCTTCGGGTTGCGCCATGGCCTGCCGCCGATGCTGGAGCGGGGATATGGCCGCGTCATCAACACCGCTTCCCAGCTGGCACACAAGCCGGCGGCGGGCGCGGCGGTCTACAGCGCCACGAAGGCAGCCGTGGTCGCCTTGACGGTCGCCGTCGCTCACGAGGTCGCAGCCAAAGGTGTCCTCGTCAATTGCGTATGCCCCGGCCCGACCGACACGGCCACATGGCGCGCCAGCGACCCTGAATGGCGGCACTGGAAACAGGAACAGCTTCCGATCCGAAGAATAGCGAGACCGGAGGAGATCGCATCGTCTTACGTTTTCCTCGCATCCGAGGAAGCAAGCTTCATGGTCGGACAGTCGATCTCACCGAATGGTGGCGACGTGAGCTGGTAGCGCGATCTCGTCCGAGGCATTGCCGCTAAAGCAGCCCTTGGCGTCGGTGGCCGCCTTTCAGGTGGCCGTAGGACGCGCGATGCTTTGGATATGCAAATGCGATGTCGACATCGCCTGCTCCGGCGCGTCGAACCAGGCTGCGGGCAGAAGTCGGGAACCCTGCGCGCCTCCTTACCATGCGGTGCGCTGTTCTTGGACCCACCCTGCGGCAAGTACATGTCTGCAAGCTGGCTTGCTGCTGCGCAGATCAGCACGAGCGCGCTCAACGCAATCGTCTTGTCTTCCTATCGATGGTCTCTGGTCGCGACTTGCGCTATCCCATCGCGCTCTATCGGCTATCATGGCATACGGCGGCCTCGCCGACGAACTCTCCCGATGGGGAGTGGCTGCCCGAAGATTGCTTCTCACCCGTCGGCCCTTATGCCCCGGATTCTCCGTCAGCGAGCTTAAGCTCATAAGGAGTGAAGAGATCGGGGAACGTAAGGGCGACGATCGGCGAAGCAGAAATGACAAATGTTCAGTTGGTCCGACATTCGGGCACTGCCGTACTCGGCGGTTGCATGTACGGTGAGACTGTCGGCATAGGTTGTGGCGATTTGCCGCGCTCTCCTTTGGGGGGCGTCAGAGCCGTTTTTTGCTGGAACTTCGAGAGCGAAACGTAAATCCGATATTAGTGCCTCTCAATAAAATATAATAATATCAGATATTTAATCGTTCGTTAGGGCGCCCGCTCGTTACACATGAGGCTTCCCGGCACCACCTCATGAAGAGATGCTTGACTGGGAATGCCCCACATGCATCTATGCGATATAGGGTTGCTACACTTTTTCGTGAATCGCCTTATACGGGCATTTTGTTCGTTCTCGAAGCAGCTCTTGTTGGATGAGAAACGCATCGCATATCGGCGCTCTGGCGAATGCAGGGCACTACAGTTGGAGCAGCATGTGCGCCTCTCACTCGACTGGGTGGCGCCGTAGTGGGGCAGGCAAGAATGAAGAGCGAGTTCGACGCGATAACAGTCCCGAAGCCAATTGACGAAGAGACGCTTGATAAGCTGGCAAATCTTCGCACAACGGTGCAGTCGGCCTTTGGGCAGGTGGTCCTTGCCATGTGTGGTTTGCCCCGCTATCGCCACCAATCCCTGGCGGACCTCGCCCATCTCGTCATAGATCCGCTCGCGCGCGACCGCATTTCAATTGCGACTCCTGTGTCATCTGAAGGCGCGGATCCCGTGGCGGCGCCCGTCCTCACGCCCCCGGCGATTGCAATCTGGGCAAGCGTATCCGAGGCTGTGGGCAAGAAAATAGAAGAGCAGATAATGGCCGGGTCGTTTCCCATCCGTCTGAAGCCGGGGGACTGGAACAGTGGCGAACAGATCTGGTTGCTGGACGTGATCGCGCCGACGCGGAAGATCGCGACAACGGCGCTGACCAATTTCCGCCGCGTCGCAAAACAGGAAAGCATCCGGATCCACCCTTTGATTGCAGGGCTTGTCGATCCCGGCATTCTCGCGGAACTACGGGGCGGCATTGAAGCTGAGCACGGTAATGCGGCGGGTGAGAGGGCCAGATCGCATTGAACATCCCGTCTCCAGTTTTTCAGAAGCAATCAAGCAAGAAAATACGAAGCAGCCAGGAGAGGAACGGCACCGGCTATGTCGATCACAACTCGACCCCGTCATAGGCGAAAGACTGCTGCGGCCTTGCTGTTGGCGATGGCGTTTCTTCTACCCGGCTGCAGGCTGATCGGCCTCTATAACTGGTCTTGGAACCAAGAACTTGAGCTCACGGTGATAACACGCGATGGCGAGATAAGCGGCAGTTCCGTGATTCGGGCCTCGTACGGCTTCCGGCCTGAATGGTGGGGGTGGGGTGATCGCGGGCGAAGCATCATTGCCCATTCAGGCGAAGCGGCTTTTGTCGAGGTTGCTTCGGGCAGGTATCTCTTCGCGATAATGAGCGAAAACGACCCCGCAATGGCCTACGAGACATTTATCGGGCCGATCACGACGTCGCGCGAGGAAAGGATCGAGGGATTCGATCGTCTCTATCGCCTGCGGGAAACCCGCGCATTGCCGCGCGAGCTCTATCCGACACTCGTGACTTTTCGGGATATCAACGATCCGGCAAGCGTCGAGAAGGTCGATCCAGATAATTTGGAAGCGAGCTTTGGGCCAGGATATGCGCTGGATGGCATAAATATATCTATTACAGAAAAAGCTCCAACAAAAGGAAAGGTAAATAATGTCCTGCCTTGGATCAAGAGTTATTACGACCGCTTGCTTGATGGAGAGAAAATACAATACTTAAAAAGCAATACTCCTTTTGCGAACTCCCTAGCATCCGGATCTTTTAATACGGAGAGTGAATGATGGCAATTTCTAATAAAATTTTCCTTTCCATACTATCATTAGATTCGTACAACAGAGGATATAATGAAGGGATAGAAGGTCTTGGCTCTGAAGGCGTTTCTGTTGGAAATGCTAGTCTATCATCCCAGAGCAGTGTTTTAGAAAATTCTCCTGAGCTCAATGCCGGCTTTTTTGCTGCCGTTTACGACTGGAATGGGAGCAGGGTTATTTCATATCGCGGTACGGATAGTGCCGTCGAACTGAGTTGGGCTGCCGACATCTGGTCCGGCTGGACGTTGGGAGCAGGTTTTCCATGGGCTTCCCAAGCCGGCCTGGCGATAAAATTTTTTCAAGACATAGCAAAAGAGTTTAAAGAAAGACCCGAAACGTCGGCGTTCGACGCCATAGACAATTCCGGCATTATCCTGACCGGTCACTCGCTGGGCGGCGGTCTGGCCGGGTTTGTTTCAATGATTTCAGGCGCCACCGCGGTTGGCTTCGATCATATGCCGTTCGGAGAAGGGGCAATGGCCGCCATCCTGTCTGAATTGGGGCAGCGAGTTGGAAGCATGTTCGATCCCGAACTCTATACGGACCCGCAGTTCATAACAACGCTCATGACAAATAGCGGCATGCATGTGCCAAGTTATTCCGACTTCACGGGATACTATGTCGATGGTGAGGTGAATGCCGGATTGCGCGACGGCTCCATCGCGATGAGCCTCGGATTAATTCTCGGCGCAATTGGCGGCATTCCATTCTTCCAGTCGCTCGGCGCCAGCATTTCCGACGGACAGACAGGGGCTGAGTCAAATATCACCAAGCATTCGCTCTCGACATACCAATGGGACAAGCCGAACGACGGTGTATTTGGCACACCAAGGCACTCGCAGCCGCTTCTTACTGCGCTAATGTTCGCCGAGGATTTAACCGAGTGGCGAAGCATCTCGAATGAAGTGCTGACCGCGCTGCATGACGGAGACCTTGCCGAGGCAATAGGCTTCAACTCGCTATCAGGACACTATAATAACGTAGACAAGCTTCTCACGGCAATCGCCTATTCGGCATTGGATAGCGGTTCATCTGCTTCTTCCGACTATGGCTATGTTTTCGGGAATACCGGCATTCGAGCGCTCTTCGACGATGCGGATGCTCTTGGCGCCGTTGTAGGGGCCAACAGGCAGTCGGCGCCGCTTGAACATTTCCTGGATGCAATCACGAAAGTGATCGTTCAGTTCGCCGGTTTGATGGCGTTGCGCAAGATCGACTATCACGCATATGACGCGGGAAGTATCTATAATCCAGAAAAGGGGATCATTGACGTATTACCCGATGATCCTGGAGCGGATGAACCCGAACTTTTGTCGCTCAATCTCTCACAGGAGCTTTGGAAGCTTGGCACCACCGAAAACGAAGCGGTAGAAATATTCGGACTGAGTGACATTCTAGATGATCTCGCTTGGCTGGACACCGTGAGTTTGGAAGATGCTCTTCAACAGCTTCACGGCAGCAACCCTCTTGAAAAAGTAGACCTCCTAACTTTTGCCCTCGGTGAAGAGCCATTTTCCGGAACCTTTGCGCACGGCAGCGAGGACGGCATAACCGTGTTCGTGGGCACCGGCGCCGCAGACGATATAACGGGAACAGATGAGAACGATGTCGTCTTCGCTGGTGATTCAGCTAATCCAGCCGATGCGTTTTCCGGTCAAATCGGCTTGATCGATGGCGGCGGAGGCGACGACATCCTGATTGGCTGGGCAGGTATCGACCACATAATCGGCGGCGCCGGAAACGACATCATCTTCGGCGGGGCGGGAGACGACGAGATATGGGGGGACGCCCAGACGCCGCCCGAGGAGGACGATTGGTGGTCTGACACCGAAAATGACGTTGTCTTTGCAGGTTCAGGAGATGACAAGGTCTACAGCTATGCGGGAGCTGATGTGATATCGCTCGGTGATGGCGACGATGAAGTTTACGTGAAAAGACCCACCGATTATGAAAGTGGATATCAGCGATCAGTAATATGGGGCGGCTCGGGAGTCGATTCTTTCTATTTTGTAGGAAAGGTGCATGCTCTATCGATTACAGTCAGCGAAATTAATGATGAGTTGTTGTTGAATCTCTCAACAACTGCACTATTCTCAATGATAAATAACGGTCTTGAATGGCCATACGATACAATAATCATAAATCTTGAGGATAAAGACAAGATATACCTTAATGGTAATAGGGTTGGTACAGCGATCGCGGTTCAAAATACAGAGTACTCCGATACGGGCTTCCGATTGGATTTCGATGACTACCAGTATAGCGGATCATATGACGGATATTCATATGATTACTATAGAGCCAACAGCATGACGCGGGTTCAAAGGGTTGAGCTTAAGGATTATTATGCAATGGATGGCTTTGAATCTGCTGACGTGGGTGAGGAAGATAGTGTACTTGTCGGCAATGGCCTCGGCATAAGAGTAGTTGCAGGATCAGCAGGGTCACTGACCATGTCCGGATTTAGCGATGGCTTGGCCGGAATTTCGTTTGTTGGAAACGGTATCTATGGAGATATCGAGGAGACGACGACTGTCCAAAACGTGTATGGCGACGGGGAAAACGTAATTGAATATCGCCCATGGGAACACCGTGCGAGGCTGATTTCAAGTGAGTACCAGATAGTTGGGGACCCGGAAGTAACCGTCGAGCTGACGGAAGGCTGGTCGATCAAGCCGGCGGG
>ERZ778022.2220-NODE-2220-length-21247-cov-5.435211_pt1 | contig 21247 bp, 17 predicted proteins | sample MGYA00375752_ERZ778022 | MGnify/ENA primary metagenome ERZ778022 (study PRJEB29350, sample SAMN05389826) | bioreactor metagenome | isolation source: Thiocyanate bioreactor | place: South Africa: University of Cape Town | collected 2014-04-04 ... | reverse complement strand
CGGCCGCGATGCCGGCGATCGGTCCGGCCTGGCCGGAGACCGTGTCGGGCACCAGCGGCAACCCGAAGCTTTCGGACCAGCCCGGCGGCGCGTTGAGGGCGACGGAGGTCACTTGCGGAGAGAGGCGGTCGATGATGTGCCGGAGCATCGGCACGCCGCCGAGCGGCAGCAGCGCCTTGTTGCTGCCCATGCGGCTCGACCGTCCGCCGGCGAGGATGATGGCCGGAACCGGCAATGCCTCAGGATTGGCAATCGTCGTCATCAGGGTTTTTCCGATGCTGTGGAGGATGCGGTCAGAGCCGGTTTTTCCATGGAGACGGTTTCGGCTATTGCCTCATCCTGCCGTTTCCGCTCGCGATGGAAGGTGTAGAGGCCGGAGGCGATGACGATGGCGATGCCGGCGAGCATCGGCAGGTCGGGCATGTCGCCGAAGAAGATCATGCCGAGCACGATCGCCCAGAGCAGCGCAAAGTAGCGAAACGGCGCGATGAAGGAGATTTCGCCGGTGCGCATGGCGATGATGATGCATTGATAGCCGACCAGCACGAGCACCGAGGCGGAGAGCAGGATGGCAAAACTTTCCAGCGACATCGGCCGCCAGCCGCCCATCGGCTGCGTCAGCAGCGCGCCGGCGACGCAGCCGGTGACGGCGGTCGCCAGCGTCACCATCAGCGACGGCACTTCGGAGCGCACCTGGCGCGTGGCGAGGTCGCGGGCGGCGGTGAAGAAAGTACAGAGAACGACGGAAGCGGAGGCAAGGCCAAAGCCTTCCGCGCCTGGCCGGATGATGATCAGCACGCCGACGAAACCCACGGCGATCGCCGTCCAGCGCCGCCAGCCGACCGGTTCGCCGAGAAAGACGGCAGCCCCTAGCGTTACCACCAGCGGCAGGGCCTGCAGGATGGCGGCGGCATTGGCGAGCGGTATCGCCGCGATGGCGGTGAGATAGGTGATGGCGGCGAGGATCTCGAAGAGGACGCGCAGCAGGATCATCGGCTGCAGCAGCACCCGCCATGGCCGCAAGGCCCCAAGATGCCGGGCGATGAAAAACACGAGGACGGTCGTGACGATGCCGCGGACGCACATGATCTGCCCGACATTCATGACCGGCGTCACCGCCTTGATCAGCGCATCGTTGCCGGAAAAACCCGCCATGGCCGCCATCATCAGCAGTGCGCCGCGGGTATTTCTCGACAGAGACATGCGACGATTCTCGAATTCGAATTGTCTTTTCTAGTCACCGGCCTGCAGAATTGCCATTCCCGCAATCGCGGGAGAGAAAAGAATTCTTTTTTGTGCAACTGCGATATATGCGTGCAGCCGAATGAAAAATGACCACACAGGTCACAAATTTTCTTTAAAAAACAAATAGTTTTTGGGAAATGTGCGTGCGGCTCTTAATGCTTCCTCAACGTTCATTTCGCAGGCTGTGGCACAAGGCTTTTGCATGAGGCAACGGCATGCCTTTCCGTATGTCGGAGGATGAACCTTTCGACAGGTCGGACCATCGGGCGAGGTTGCCGTGTTTTTTATCGATCGTCTCCTGCAGAGCCGCCGGATCGTTACCAAGGTGCTGTTGTTCGTCGTGCCGCTGGTGGTGTTGATCACCGGCGTCGGCGTCGTCGGTTATTACACCGCCAACATGCTCAACGGGCATATGACCGTGACGCGGGCGACGATCGAGAATATCGGTGATTTCGAGAACCTGCAGGCGGCGCTCCTGAATTTCACCGGCGCGCCGAACGAGGAAAGCCGACAGGCCCTGCTGGAAACGATCGACAAGCAGGAGGCCGGCATCGGCGTGCTGCAGAGCCTGCTTTCGACGCCGGAGCAGCGGGCGCAGGTGGAAAGCGTCACCGGCCTGGCGCCGCGTATGCGCGATCAGGCCGCTGCCTTGTGGACGATCAAGCTGCAGCGTGACGGCATCGACACGGAGATGGGCAGCGGACTGGCATCGCTGCGCGACTATGGCGAGGCGGCCAAGAAGCAGGTCGACATCGTGCGTAAGGAGTTTTCCGACAAGGAGGCTTTCGCCAAGGGCCTGCTCTATGATGCCGCCGCCTTCAAGGCGCTGTCGGATCGCATGGGCAAGCTGCGCGCCGCCGTGCAGATGGAGGCGTCCGCCGGCAAGCAGGTGAAGACGGCAGGCACCTATCTGGTGGCGCTGACGAAAGAAATCGGCCAGGGAGAAAAGATCGTCTCCGAAAAGGGCAGGGCTTCGGTCAAAACCGTGAAGGATATCGTCGGTAAGGTCGAGGCGGTCCTCCAGGGAGGCGATGCCGACGATGCCAAGAGTGCGGCCCTGGCGGCGCTTCTCGCCGATTTCCCGGCGATCGAAAAGAAGCTCGCCGATCTTGCCATGCGCAATTCCAACATGGCGGCGGAACGGTTCGTCGGCCTCGACCAGGAGGTCAGCCAGCTGCGCGATCTCCTTGGTTTCGTCGACCAGTCGCTGCAGACCATCGACAAGCTGCAGCTGCATATCGGCCAGATGCGCACGACGCTGACCGCCGATGCCCGCGAAGTGGTGCTCACCGACCTGGCAGAACTGACGATTTCCAGCGCGGTGATTTCGCAGCTCGGTTCGAAAAATTCGACGATGCGCGACTTTTCCGCCAAGGTGATGCCGATTGTCTCTCTGGTCGAAAAATCGTCCACCGACGTGCTGCTGACGGCGGCGAACTGGCAGACGGCGCGCACGGCGACGGTCGATATCCTCTCGTCGTCAATGGCGGCGCTCAAGCATTTCGTCAGTACGGCGCAGGAAGTCGGCAAGGAGGACAGCGAGCGTTCCGCCACCATCTCCGTCATCGCCATGGTCGCCGGCACGCTGCTCGCCATCGTCGGCGGCCTGATGCTGGTCGAGACTCTGCGCGGCCCGCTGCGGCGCGTCAACGAGATGATGACGCGGCTCGCCACGGGCGATCTCGACGTTGCCATCGATGGCCGCAACCGCGGCGACGAAATCGGCGACATGGTGCGCTCGGTCGCCGTCTTCCGTGACAATGCGCTGGAGAACGTCCGGCTGGAGCAGGAGGCGGCTGCCGCCCGTGCGCTTGCGGCCCGCGAAGACGCCCTGCACGCTGCCGAGCGGGCACGCATCGAGGCCGAGCAGAAGCAGGCGCTGACGGCTTTGTCCGATGTGCTGCACAAGCTGGCCGACGGCAATCTGGAGGTGGGCATGAGCGACAACCTCGCCGCCGATTTCTCCGAGATGGCACAGACCTACAACCATGCCGTCGGCGCCCTGCGCCAGACGCTTGCCGACGTGCGCAGCACGACGGAGGAGATCCGCGGCGGCACCGGCAACCTGGCCGCCTCCGCCGACGACCTGGCGCGCCGCACCGAACAGCAGGCAGCAGCGCTCGAAGAAAGCTCGCGGGCGCTGAAGCACCTGAGCGAAGTGGTGCGCACCACTGCCGACAGCGCCAAGCGCACGGCAACCTCCGTCAACGAGACGCAAGCCTATGCCGAGCGGTCCGGCGAGGTCGTGGCCCGCGCCGTTCAGGCCATGGGCGAAATCAACCGTTCTTCGGAAAAGATCGCCACCATCATCGGCGTCATCGACGAGATCGCCTTCCAGACGAACCTGCTGGCACTCAATGCCGGCGTCGAGGCGGCGCGGGCAGGCGAGGCCGGCCGTGGTTTTGCCGTGGTGGCGCAGGAGGTGCGGGAGCTTGCCCAGCGTTGCGCCAGCGCGGCGCGCGAGATCAAGGGGCTGATTTCGGCCAGTTCCACCCAGGTGCAGAACGGTGTGCAACTGGTCGAGGAAACCGGCGGGGCGCTTTCGGTCATCATCGACCATGTCACCGAGGTGCAGCGTCTGGTGGCCGACATTTCCTCCGCCACCGGCGAACAATCGACGGGCATCACCGAGGTCAGCAAGGCCGTCAATGCGGTGGAGCTCATCACCCAGCAGAACGCCGCCATGGTCGAGGAAAACAATGCCGAGATCCACGGGCTGCGCCAGCGTGTCGATCTGCTTGTGGAAGAGATCGAGCGGTTCAAGACCCGTGACCTTACCCTGCAGGTCGACATCGGCAGGCATGAACGCCGCAACGCCGGATCGTCCCGCCACGCGGCATGACGGTTCGGGCTGTTACGAAAACGGCATGCAGAAACAAGGAGCGAATCTGAAAGATCGCGACACTTGCGTGCAAAAGCCAGCGGCTGATAGTTGCCGCTGGCTTTTGCATTTCAACTTCATTGCATCTGCGGCCTTTTCAAGAAGCTGCTACGATCGGCGGATTTGATCCGCAGCCAGGCGTCGCGGCCGCCTCGCAGGATGCGCATGGGGATTTCTGCGCCGGCAGGACCGCTTTCCCAGACCTTGCGGTAGAAATCGGCCAATCCGTCCACTTCGCCATCGCGGATTTCCGAGATGATGTCGCCCTGGCGCAGCCCGGCCTTCGCCGCCGGCCCACCGTCCGCGACGCTCATCACCACCACGTCGCCGTTGCTTTCCGCCGAAAAGGCGCCGAGCCACGGACGCGCCGGCTTGTCGATCTGGCCGCGGTTGAGCAGGTCGTCGAGGATCGGCGCCAGCAGGTCGATCGGCACGATCATGTTGATGTCTGAGACCTCGCCCCTCCTGCTCATCTGCAGCCGCAATGAGCCGATGCCGAGCAGCCGGCCTTCCTCGTCAAGAAGCGCCGCGCCGCCCCAGGAGGGATGCGCCGGCGCGATGAAGATCGCCTCGTCGAGCAGATATTCCCAGTAGCCGGCGAATTCCTGCTTGGCGACGATCTTCGAGCGGACGAACTGGCCGAGGCCATCGGCGAAGACGACGGGATCGCCAAGCCGGGCATCCGCGGCGTTGCCGAGTTTGACGGCGGGCAGATCGAGCTGCCCCAGCGCCTGGACGAGCCCGAAGCCGGTCTCCTGGTCGTAGGCGAGCGCATGGCCGGCGACGATGCGGCCGTCCTGGCACGTCAGCCAGATTTCTTCGGCTTCCGTGATCAGGTAACCGATGGTCAGCACGAGGCCGTTGTCGCGGATGACCACGCCGCTGCCTTCGCGGTGCGTGCCCAATGTATTTGCCGTGAAGGCGTCGTCCGGTATCGTCGAACGCACGGCCACGACGGACTGCAAGATCCTGTCCATATCCATGCTTTTATCCTGGCAAAGCGATTGTTTCAGTCCTCCCGAAGCCGCATACGCCGCTGTCGGGACTACCTTGATAGGTATGGAGCGTGATGTCCGGCTACAAGGGGCTGGCCGCAATGGCGATCAGCCGCCGGTAACGCTCATGTGGCGGGCGACGGCGGGCTTGCGGCGGACGCGGTCGATGATGAAGTCGTGCCCCTTCGGCTTGCGGCCGATCGCTTCGTCGATGGCGGCAAACAGATAGGCATCGTCCTCGGAGGCGCGCAACGCGGCACGCAGGTCTGCGGCGTCGTTCTGGCCGAGGCACATGTAGAGCGTGCCGGTGCAGGTCAGGCGGACACGATTGCAGTTTTCGCAGAAATTATGGGTCATCGGCGTGATGAAGCCGAGACGGCCGCCGGTTTCCTTGACCTCGACATAACGGGCGGGGCCGCCGGTCTTGTAGGGAATATCGACGAGCGTGAACTGTTCTTCCAGGTCGGCGCGCAGCTTCGACAGCGGCAGGTACCGGTCGGTGCGGTCTTCCTCGATCTCGCCCATCGGCATAGTCTCGATGACGGTCAGGTCCATGCCGCGGCCATGGGCGAAACGCAGCATGCCGGCGATTTCGGTCTCGTTGAAATCCTTCAGCGCCACGGCGTTGAGCTTGATCTTCAGGCCGGCCTTCTCGGCGGCGTCGATGCCTTCCATCACCTTGTGGAAATCGCCCCAACGGGTAATTTCCTTGAATTTTTCCGGATTGAGCGTGTCCAGCGAGACGTTGATGCGGCGCACGCCGCAGTCATAGAGTTCCTGGGCGTGGCGGGCGAGCTGCGAGCCGTTGGTGGTCAGCGTCAGTTCTTCGAGGTTGCCGGCGTCGATATGGCGGCCGAGCTCGCGGATCAGGAACATGATGTTCTTGCGCACCAGCGGCTCGCCGCCGGTCAGCCGAAGCTTGCGGACACCCTTGGCAATGAAGGCGGAACAGAGCCGGTTCAGCTCTTCCAGCGTCAGCAGGTCCTTCTTCGGCAGGAAGGTCATGTTTTCCGCCATGCAATAGGTGCAGCGGAAATCGCAGCGGTCGGTCACGGAGACGCGCAGGTAGGAGACGGTGCGGCCGAAGGGATCCACCATCGGCGAGGGATCTGCGACCAGGGGCATGCCACCGGTCGAGGGTCTGACGATGCTGTTCAAGCCGTTTCCTCCTGATGAAACAATAATGTGTTATTTCGGAATGGGATCGTCAAGGCGGATGGTCGAACTATAGACGCAAAATGCACTTGCGCCCTATCGCCCTTACGACGTACTCCTGCCTGTGAGCAACTGCGGAAAAGACAATGACCGAGCCCTGGCCCACCGAACTTCGCGTTTCCAAGGACCGGCAGCACCTGCTGGTTTCCTTCGACGACGGCCGGCGTTTCGACCTGCCGGCGGAGATGCTGCGCGTGCTGTCGCCATCGGCGGAGGTGCAGGGGCACGGGCCGGGCCAGAAGCTGACGGTGCCAGGAAAACGCAACGTCGCCATCATCGGGGCAACGCCCACCGGCAATTATGCCGTGCGCATCGGTTTCGACGACATGCACGACACCGGCATCTTCACCTGGAAATACCTTTACGAACTCGGTGAGCGCGGCGCGGAACTGTTTGCCGACTACGAGCGCGAGCTTTCGGAAAAGGGCATGAGCCGGGATCATTCGGAAAAGCCGCGGTAACCGCGGAGCCTCATTCGATTTCCAGTCGGGTTGAAAGGACAGAGTTTGGCAGCGGAAGCAAATGCGAACGATCTGGTGCAGGTGGTCGTGCTTTTGGCAGCAGGCGTCGCAGCCGTGCCGATCTTCAAGCGGATAGGCCTTGGCTCCGTGCTGGGTTATCTGGCGGGAGGGCTGGCGATCGGTCCTTTCGGGCTGGGCTTCTTCTCCGATTCGCAAGCGATCCTGCATATCGCCGAACTCGGGGTGGTGATGTTCCTTTTCATCATTGGGCTTGAGATGCAGCCTTCGCGATTGTGGGGCATGCGCAAGGATATTTTCGGCCTCGGCGCGCTGCAGGTGCTGAGTTGCATCGTCGGCCTGACCGGCGTCGGCATGGCGTTCGGGTTTTCGCCGATCGTCGCTTTCGTCGCGGGCACCGGTTTCGTGCTGACATCGACCGCCATCGTCATGCAGATGCTGCAGGAACGCGGCGCGATTTCGGCGCTGAAGGGACAGCGTATCGTCTCGATCCTGCTGTTCGAGGATCTGGCCATCGTGCCGCTGCTGGCGCTGGTCGCCTTCCTGGGCAGCGGCGGCGAAACGGTCACGGTCACGGAGCGGCTGATTTCAGGCGCAATCGCGCTGGGTGCGATCGTCGCCCTGGTGCTTGCCGGACGCTACCTCCTCAACCCGCTGTTCAGGCTGCTGGCAGCCGCCAATGCGCGCGAGGTGATGACCGCCGCCGCCCTTCTGGTGGTGCTGGGGTCGGCGCTGGCGATGCAGCTGAGCGGCCTCTCCATGGCCATGGGCGCCTTCCTTGCCGGCGTGTTGCTGTCGGAATCCTCCTTCCGCCACCAGCTGGAGGCGGATATCGAGCCGTTCCGCGGCATCCTGCTCGGCCTGTTTTTCCTCGGCGTCGGCATGGCGATCGATCTCAAGGTGATCGCCGCCAACTGGCAGCTCGTCGCCGCCGGCGTCGTCTGCTACATGGCGGTGAAGTCGGTGATGATCTACGCCGTCGCCCGTCTGCTGCGCACCTGTCACGCCGAGGCGCTGGAGCGGGCGGTGCTGATGGCGCAGGGCGGTGAATTCGCCTTCGTGCTTTATTCCGCCGCCATGGCGGTCGGCATCATCAACGGCGAGACGAATGCCATCCTCACGGCAACGATCATCATCTCCATGGTGCTGACGCCGTTGATGATCATCCTGCATGACCGGATCGTGCCGAAGCAGCAGCCGGATACAAGCGGGCTGGCGCTGCCGGAAAATGTCGAGGGCACGGTGTTGCTGATCGGTTTCGGGCGCTTCGGGCAGATTGTGTCGCAGCCGCTTTTGGCGCGCGGTTACACGCTGTCGCTGATCGACAAGGACGTCGACGTCATCCGCGATGCCGGCGATTTCGGCTTCAAGGTCTATTACGGCGACGGGTCGCGGCCGGAAATCCTGCATGCGGCCGGCGCGGCCACCGCCAAGGCCATCCTGATCTGCATCGACGACAAGGAAGCGGCGCTTCGTATCGCCGAACACGTCCGCCACGAATATCCGCTGATACCGGTGCTGGCGCGCGCCTACGACCGCGGTCACGCCATCGACCTCCTGCATGCCGGCGTCAACTACCAGATCCGCGAAACCTTCGAATCGGCGCTGAATTTCAGCGAGGAAGTGTTGCATGTCATGGGTGAGGATCCGGAACTTGCCGCCCAGCTGGTGGAAGAGTTCCGCGATGTCGATGACGAACGTTTCGCGCTGGAGGTCGTCGGCGGCATCTATGCCGGCCGGTCGCTGATCCGCGGCAATGCCCAGCCGGCCGACCTCGTCGCGGCGCGCACCGGGCGCGAGCGGGCTGCCCGCGAAGCCGCGGAGGAGGCGGCACGCGCGGAGGGTGCTTCACCGCAGACGTGACACCGGCGATGCCGTCATCCGTTTGTCGCAACTGCAGGATAGGGCGTCGCCGGCTTGCATGAGAAGGAGGCGAGGATGACGATCGTACGATCGGTTGAAGAACTGAAGGCGCTGTACGGCGACTGCAGCGAGGCCGCGCTCGTCAAGGTTACGCCGTCTTTGACGCCCGACTACCGCCGTATGATCGAGGCCTCGCCTTTCGTGGCGCTCGCCACCGTCGGGCCGGAGGGTCTCGATTGTTCGCCGCGGGGCGATCTTGGTGGAGTCGTGCGTGTCCGGGACGACAAAACCCTGCTGCTGCCGGACTGGCGCGGCAACAACCGCGTCGATTCGCTCGCCAACATCGTCCGGGACCCGCGCATTGCCCTGATGTTCCTCATTCCGGGATCGACGACGACCATGCGCCTGAACGGACACGCGGTGGTGTCGGTCGATGCCGCCCTGCTGGCAAGCTTCGAGATGGACGCAAAACATCCCCGCAGCGTCATCGTCGTCACTATCGACGAGGTGTATTTCCAGTGCGCCCGGGCGGTGATGCGGGCCGACCTCTGGAATGCCGAGCATCATGTCGAAGCGGCGGCGCTGCCGACGCCGGGGCAATTGCTCAAGGCGGCCAGGCAGGGTTTCGACCAGGAGGCCTACGATCGCGAATGGCCGGAGCGCGCCCGCAAAACCATGTGGTAGGCGGCAAACCTTTTTAGGATCGAGCCGGCGCCCGGCTTGCAAGCCGGGCGCCGTTGCTGGAAAGATCGTCGCTGCGGATTTTGATGCGGGCCAGAATAGAAGACCTGTCTCGTCCGTCATACATAGGATTTCATTCGTTCCAGCGAGGGTTACCATGAACATGAAACATTGGTTCGCAGCGTCTGCGATCCTGGGCGTCGTTCTTCTCGGCCAGCCGGCCCTCGCGGACGAACTGATCGAGGAATACAACGCCTATATCGGCCAGGACGATCTGTTCAATTCCGACGGCATGCAGCTGACGCAGCCGTGGCAGGTGATCCGCCAGGACCGCGCCAACTACCACCGCTTCGGCATTTCGCAGCCGGGTGATGACGGCGACAGCTTCTTTGCGTCGGCCAAGAACCGCGAGCGCGCCGAGCGGATGATCCGCAACGGCACGATCACCCGCGACGCCCGCAACGCGATTCTCGGCGGCGACGTGACCATCAACGTGCAGATCTGGCGCGGCAACGGCGGCGACTACATCAATGTCACCGTCGACTAGGCGGCTCGCCCATCTGACGGCGCTGCTGGCCGGAATGTCTGGCGGCGCCTTTGCGGCGGAACTGTCGCTGGCCGAGAAGATCGACATCCTCGTCGCAAGTTATCCCGACAGCATCGTCAAGGCCGAGGGTGGCAAGCTGGTGATGAAGGACGGCGATCCGATCGTCATCGACGACGGCAAGAGCCGCGATCATTTCGCCATGCTGGAAAGCGGCGATGTCGAGGACAGCCTGCAGCAGATCTATCCCGCCGGTGCCTGCGAGACGCGGCCTGCCGTCAATTTCGACCCCGGCCGCATTCGCAGCGAGGTGCTGCTCAAGCGGTTGTTCGGCGCTTCCGCCAAGGCGGTGCAGGCCGATCTCGTGCCGGTGAAATGGTTCGGCGAGACGTTGCGCGTCACCCGCCGCCAAGGCGTGGACAAGGCGCTGGCGGCCGTGCGTGACGAACTCGCCGCCGATCCGGCCCTCAAGAAATACCTGACGCCGTCGGCCGGCGTGTTCAACTGGCGCAAGGTGTCCGGGCAGTCCAATTTGTCCGTCCACAGTTTCGGCGCCGCGCTGGATCTCAACACCAAGCATGCCGATTATTGGGTCTGGTCGGGCGGCAAGCCGGGCAGGGTGCCGGAATACCACAACAAGTTTCCGATGAAGATCGTCGACATCTTCGAACGCCATGGCTTCGTCTGGGGCGGGCGCTGGTACCACTACGACACGATGCATTTCGAATATCGGCCGGAACTGCTGGAAATCGCCCGGCGCGCCGGTGTCTCGGCCTGCCCCTGACATACGAAGCCGGCGACCATTGCGGGCGCCGGCTTGTTCCACCGTCAAAGGTATCAGTCGCGGACGATGACCTGGGTGCCGATCGTGACCTGGGCGTAGAGGTGCTCGACATCTTCGTTCGCCATGCGGATGCAGCCCGAAGACATGGCCTGGCCGATCGATGACGGCTGGTTGGTGCCGTGGATGCGGTATTCGGTCGAGCCGAGGTAGAGGGCGCGGGCGCCGAGCGGGTTGTTGATGCCGCCCTTCATGGTCTTCGGCAGGATGTGGCCCTTCTTGGCTTCACGGCGACGCATGTCCGCCGGCGGGTTCCAGGTCGGCCATTCGGCCTTGGCGGTGACCTTTTCGGCGCCCGTCCAGATGAAGCCGTCGCGGCCGACGCTGATGCCGTAGGCGACGGCCGTTCCGTTGCCGAGGACATGGTAGAGGCGGCGGTCGGAATTATCGACGATGATCGTGCCGGGCGCGACGGCTTCCGTGAAGTCGATCAGCTGGCGCGGGATCGGCGAGGTATGGATGTCCTTCCTGATCCGCTGTTTCTTCGACGGCTTGTCTTCGGTGAGCACGGCAAGCCAGCCGGTTTTGGTATTCTTGTTTTCCAGCGAAGCCATCAGCACCGGCTTGTCGGCGCGGGATTCCGCGGAGGCGACGGTGGCGAAAGAGCCGGCAAGGGCGAGGCTGGACAACACTACGGCAGCGATGCGGTTCATGTGTATTCTCCCCATGTTGACCGGTGACGCTGTGCTTCATGCCAGCTCTCTTCCGGTCCGTGTTCATGGGGATGTTTTAGGAGAACGCGCCTTTTGCCGCTGTTCCCGCCGGAACAAAGCCCGGCGGAGCTGGAAATCCGGTGATTTCCACTGGATTTTTATGGCGAACTTCCGCTCTTCTCCGAAGCGCGGAAATTCTCCATCCATTTGTCGACACGCACTTCCGGACGCAAAACCGCACCGCACTTTTGCTGGAATTGCTTTATCGCTTGTAGATCAGCCAGCTCTTCTGGAAGTCCTTGGTCATGCCGTCCTCGAAGACCATGGAGCGGTTGCGGCCGGCATTCTTGGCGGAGTAGAGGGCGATGTCGGCCTTGCTGTAGAGCTCGCCGGGGTCGCTTGCGGCGCTGGCCATGCAGATGCCGAGCGAGATCGTTACCGGGCCGTAGTTGACGCCGGTCTTGGAGTTCTTGAAGGGGGTGGCTTCAAGACCGCGCCGCAGCCGCTCGCACTGCTGCATCACTTCTTCCTCGGTATTGCCATCCATGATGACGGCGAATTCCTCGCCGCCGATGCGGGCGACGAAGACATCCTTGCGCAGGCTGCCGCGAATGACGCTGGCGACCGTCGCGAGGATCTTGTCGCCGACCGGATGGCCGTAGCTATCGTTGATGCGCTTGAAATGATCGATGTCGATGACGACGAGGCCGGTGACGGCCAGCGTTATCGGCGTGTCGTAGATGGCGATCAGTCGTTCGTCGAAGGCGCGGCGGTTCGCAAGGCGCGTCAGCGAATCGGTGTTGGCAATGCGCTTGTATTCGTCGAGCTCGCGGCGGACCTGGTCCATCTCCTGCGATTTGCGCACGACGCTTTCGACTGTCTTCTCGCCATGAGCCATCGTGTCGTCGGTGGCTGCGCTGAGCAGGGTGATGGCATTGCGCAACAGGTCGGCGCTGTTGTTGTTCTTGTTGGTGATGCGGTTGTAGGTCTCTCCGAGCAGCCGGTTGTAGCTGTCGAGCGACGTCTGCTCCTGCTTCAGAAGCCGCAGCAGGCCGTCGAGTTCGCCGATGATCTTCGAATGCGCGGTCTCGATGGCCTTGGTCTGGTGATGCAGCGAATGCTGGCTGCTGATCGCATCCAGCTCTTCCTGCGTGGCGCGATTGCCGAGCGCGGCAAGGTCGCGGCTCAAAGCCGGGTTGGAGCCGATATAGGCTTCGTAAAACAGCTCGTAGTTGCGCGGAATGGGGGCAACCCCCATGGTGCGCATCGCATACGTGATCTGGCCTGCTATGTCAGGGATCTGCGCTTTCTGCGCCGTCGCCGTGTTCATCGGCCACTCCTAAGCTCTTTTCTCTTATTTCCCAATATTATGGTAGCGCAAAATTGTTCGAAAATTATTAAAGTGCGAACTGTGAATTCTACCCCGTGAGAAAATTGTCGTGCCGTTTTGCACCGCCGTTTTGCCGGCGGTGCGTGTTCAAATCTGTTTCTTCCAACCTTTGAGACTTGGCGTCATCCGAGGTTAAGTGCCTGAAAAAAGTCATTACCTTTGTCGTCGATCACGATAAACGCCGGGAAATCGACGACCTCGATCTTCCACACCGCTTCCATGCCGAGCTCGGGATATTCGAGCACCTCGACCTTTTTGATACAGTCCTGCGCAAGCCGGGCGGCCGGGCCGCCGATCGAGCCGAGATAAAATCCGCCATGCTGCTTGCAGGCCTCACGCACGGCGCGGGAGCGGTTGCCCTTGGCGAGCATCACCATCGAGCCGCCGAAGGACTGGAACTGGTCGACATAGCTGTCCATGCGGCCGGCCGTCGTCGGACCGAAGGAACCGGAGGCGTAGCCGGTCGGGGTCTTGGCCGGACCGGCGTAATAGACGGGATGGTTCTTCAGGTAGTCCGGCATGCCCTGGCCGGCTTCGAGGCGCTCGCGGATCTTGGCGTGGGCGAGGTCGCGTGCGACGATGATCGTGCCGGTCAGCGACAGGCGGGTCTTGACCGGATGGTTCGAAAGCTCGGCGAGGATATCGGCCATCGGCCGGTTAAGATCGATGCGCACGACGGATTCGGACAGTTTCGCCTCGTCGATGTCGGGCATGTATTTCGATGGATCGGTTTCCAGCTGCTCCAGATAGATGCCGTCCCGGGTGATCTTGCCGAGCGCCTGTCGGTCGGCGGAACAGGAGACGCCGAGGCCGATCGGCAGAGAGGCGCCATGGCGAGGCAGGCGGATGACACGCACATCGTGGCAGAAATACTTGCCGCCGAACTGGGCGCCGACGCCGAGTTGCTGCGTCAGCTTGTGGATCTCGGCCTCCATCTCCAGGTCGCGGAAGGCGTGGCCGCTTTCCGAGCCTTCGGTCGGCAGATTGTCGAGATAGCGCGCCGAAGCGAGCTTGACGGTCTTCAGCGTCATCTCGGCGGAGGTGCCGCCGATGACGATCGCCAGATGGTAGGGGGGACAGGCTGCCGTTCCCAGCGTCAGGATCTTCTCCTTGAGGAAGTCGATCATCCGGTCATGGGTCAAAAGCGAGGGCGTGCCCTGGTAGAGGAAGGTCTTGTTGGCCGAGCCGCCGCCCTTGGCCATGAACAGGAACTTGTAGGCGTCGGTGCCTTCTTCGTAGAGGTCGATCTGGGCCGGCAGGTTGTTCTTGGTGTTCTTTTCCTCGAACATTTTGATCGGCGCCAGCTGCGAGTAGCGCAGGTTCTTCTTGGTGTAAGCATCGAGCACGCCGTCGGCGAGGGCGGTTTCGTCGCCGCCTTCGGTCCAGACGCGCCGGCCCTTCTTGCCCATGATGATCGCCGTGCCGGTATCCTGGCACATCGGCAGCACGCCGCCGGCGGCGATGTTGGCGTTCTTCAACAGGTCGTAGGCGACGAAGCGGTCGTTGTCGGTGGCTTCCGGATCGGCAAGGATCGCGGCGAGCTGCTTCAGGTGGCCGGGACGAAGCAGGTGGTTGATGTCGGCAAAGGCGGCTTCCGCCAGGAGCCGCAGGCCCTCGGGCGCGACGGTGAGGATCTCCTGTCCCTTGAACCTATCCACCGAGACATGGTCGGAAGAAAGCTTGCGGTAGGGCGTCGTGTCGTCGCCAAGCGGAAAGAGAGCGTCAGCCATCGTAAAAACCTTTCGAAGAGGGTCAAAACCCCTCTAGCGTCGGGCTTTCGCGAATGCAATCGGTACAAAACTGGACAAAAAAAGTAGCTATCCGGCCCTTTTAGCAAGGGCCGGATGACGCAACGGTAGGCTTATTTCGGGCCGATCATGTTTTCCGGGCGGACGTACTGGTCGAACTCCTCGTTGGTCAGGTAACCGCCGCCGACGGCTTCCTCGCGCAGCGTCGTGCCGTTCTTGTGCGCCGTCTTGGCGATCTTGGCGCAGGCGTCGTAGCCGAGACGCGTGTTGAGCGCCGTCACCAGCATCAGCGAGTTCTCGACGCCCTTGCGGATGTTGTCCTCGCGGGCTTCGATGCCGACGACGCAATTGTCCGTGAAGGACACGGCGGCATCGCCGAGCAGCTGCACCGACTGCAGGAAGTTGTAGGCCATGACAGGATTGTAGACGTTCAGTTCGAAATGGCCCTGGCTGCCGGCGAAGGTGAGCGCGGCATGATTGCCGAAGACCTGGACGCAGACCTGGGTGAGGGCTTCCGACTGCGTCGGATTGACCTTGCCGGGCATGATCGACGAGCCGGGTTCGTTCTCGGGCAGGGCGAGTTCGCCGAGACCGGCGCGCGGGCCGGAGCCGAGGAAGCGGATGTCGTTGGCGATCTTGAACAGGGAGGCGGCGGCCGAATTGATGGCGCCGTGGGAAAAGACCATGGCGTCATGGGCGGCCAGCGCCTCGAACTTGTTCGGCGCGGTGACGAAGGGCAGGCCGGTGATGGCGGCGATTTCTTCCGCCACCTTCTCGGCAAAGCCGATCGGGGCGTTGAGGCCGGTGCCGACGGCCGTGCCGCCCTGGGCGAGTTCGTAGAGGCCCGGCAGGGTGAGTTCCAGCCGCTTGATGGCCGAGGCGACCTGGGCGGTGTAGCCCGAAAATTCCTGGCCGAGCGTCAGCGGCGTCGCATCCTGCGTATGGGTGCGGCCGATCTTGATGATGTGGGCAAAAGCGTCCGTCTTGGCCTGCAGCGCGCCGTGCAGGTGTTTCAGTGCCGGCAGCAGGTGATGGACGATGCGCTCGGCGCAGGCGATGTGCATGGCCGTCGGATAGGTGTCGTTCGACGACTGGCTCATGTTGACGTGGTCGTTCGGATGCACCGGCTTCTTCGAGCCCATGACGCCGCCGAGCATTTCGATCGCCCGGTTGGAGATGACTTCGTTGGCGTTCATGTTGGACTGGGTGCCGGAGCCGGTCTGCCAGACGACCAGCGGAAAATGCTCGTCGAGCTTGCCGTCGATGACTTCCTGGGCCGCTTCGACGATCACGTTTCCGAGATCGGGCGAAAGCTGGCCGAGCGCCATGTTGGCGCGGGCGGCTGCCTGCTTGACGATGCCGAGCGCCCGGACGACGGAGAGCGGCTGCTTTTCCCAGCCGATCCTGAAGTTGCCGCGCGAGCGTTCCGCCTGGGCGCCCCAGTAGCGATCCGCGGCGACCTCGATGGGACCGAACGTATCGGTTTCCGTTCTCGTCTTCGTCATGACGTTTGCCTTTCCAACCGTCCGGGGACCGAAAGAATGCCTGTTTTCAGGGCTGCGGTATGAGCCGCCACCGGTCCGCCTTGCTTTAAGATGAGCCTTCTTATCCAGTTCAATCGCCGGCAGCAACGGAAAATGGCCTGATGTCCGGAGGATATTCCCGGCTGTCGCGAAAGCCTAGGGAAGCGTCATGAAAGCGTGATATTTCCGACACTCCCGGCAAGATTGTCGAATGCCGGCAAAGCTGGAACGGCGGCAAAAAGCCTGTCTCGCATCGAGAAGAATTTCTAAAAATTAACGAATAATTTCATAATTTTGTATGAATGTCTCACGGGCGCCGGCAGCGCGTGGCTTTCGGGAAACACTGGCCTGCGAATAAGCCGACAGGCACGGCCGTTTTCTTTTCAACGGAAAGGCGATCGGCTAGATATGCATGACGATTTGCAACGCCGGCCGCAGGCGATGACGACCGCAATAGACGGGGAATGAGTTTGAGACAGACGAGATTGAAGAGCGTCGGGGCTTTGGCCTTGGCTTTGACCTGTGGCGTCGCATTTTTTGGCGCGCAGCCGGCATCGGCAGGAACTCTTCTGGATTTCCTGCGCAGCAACAAGCATGGCCAGACGAAGCAGGCCCAGCAACGCATCGAGCGCGGGGAATTCCCGTCTCAGCCGGTTTTTGAGGAAAAAGCCGCGGAAGTGAAGCCGCTGCCGAAGGTTTCCGGTCCCCAGTATTATACCTACAAGGCCGAAGGGCTGCGTCTTGTCGCTTCCTCCAAATTTGCCGATCCGCTGGTGACCGGCGCGATCGCTGGCGAAACGGCGACGGTGACGCCTGTCAGCCTCGATGCCGACAGCGACCATCGCCGCCTGCTGACCGAGGCCAGGGTGCGCGCCACCGACGAGATCGCCAAGGCGCTCGAGGCCTATTACGGCAGCAACAAGCCGTTGCTCTGGATCGATAACAACGCCGTCAGCGACAAGGCCAAGGCCGCGCTCGCGGTGCTTTCCGACGCTGACGCTGTCGGCCTCGATGCCCGTGACTACAGCGTCCTTGCGCCTTCCGACCAGTATGACAGCATGGACGAAGCCGGCCATAACCGGGCGCTGATGCAGTTCGAACTGGAACTGTCCGCCAAGGTGCTGGCCTATGTGCAGGATACCGTGCGCGGCCGTGTCGATCCCAACAAGATCTCCGGCTACCACGATTTCAAGCGCAAGACGGTCAACCTGCCGGGCGTCCTGAAGGTTGCCGCCGCCTCTCCCGATATTGCCGCCTATCTCGGCAGCCGCACACCCTCGGGGCCACAGTTCGCGCTCCTGAAGGCCGAGCTTGCCAAGCTGCGCGCCGAGCAGAATGGAGACGACCGCGTCGTCATCACGCTCACCGGCCTGTTGAAGCCGGGCGGCAGTTCCGACCAGATGGCCAACATCGTCGCCGCCATCGGCAAGCATGGTTCGGATGCGCTGAAGGTGGATCACGCTCTGACGCTCTCCGCCTACCAGCAGACGCCGGACTATACGCCGGAACTGGTTGCATTGGTGGAAGCCTTCCAGAAGGAGCGCGGCCTGAAGCCGGACGGCGTCATCGGCCAGGCGACCGTGCGCGCCATGGTCGGCGACAGCGATGCCGACAAGATCAACAAGCTGGTGGTGGCGCTGGAGCAGGCCCGCTGGCTGCCCGCCGACCTCGGCAGCCGCTACGTCTTCATCAACCAGCCGGCCTACATGGTCTATTACCACAACAACAACCGGGAAGAGTTGTCGATGCGCACCGTCGTCGGCTCGCGCTCGAACCAGACCTATTTCTTCCAGGACGAGATCGAGACGGTGGAGTTCAACCCGTTCTGGGGCGTGCCGCAGTCGATCATCATCAACGAGATGCTGCCGAAGCTGCGCTCCGACCCGAGCTATCTCGACCGGCTGGGTTATGAAGTCGCGGTGAACGGCCAGGCGGTTTCTTCAACGAGCGTCAACTGGAACGGCTCGACCAACGCCATCTCCGTGCGCCAGCCACCGAGCGGCGACAATGCGCTGGGCGAACTGAAGATCCTGTTCCCGAACAGCCATGCGATCTACATGCACGACACGCCGTCGAAGAGCTTCTTCAAGCGCGACGTGCGCGCCTTGAGCCACGGCTGTGTCCGCCTCGACGATCCGCGCGCCATGGCTGCCGCCGTGTTGGGCACGACGGTCGAGGACGTCGGCAAGCAGATCGCCGCCGGCAAGAACAAGGCGGTGCAGGTGCCGGAAAAATTCCCGGTCTACGTCGCCTATTTCACGGCCTGGCCGAACAAGGACAATGTCGTGGAGTATTTCGACGACGTTTACGGTCGCGACGCCTATGTCAACAAGGCGTTCGAAACGACCAGCAAGGCCCGCGCCGCGCAGGGCTGAGTGGTTATCGATATCACGTGACAAAAAGGCCGCTTGCGAGAAAACGCAAGCGGCCTTTGCTTTGGAAGCGGGTGCAAGGTTATCGATCGATCAGCAAATGCGCGAGTTCCGGCGTCAATTCGTCGAAATGGCGGATGATATGGCTGGGATCGAGGCTTTCGATCGGTGCGTCGGAATAACCGAAGGGCACGCCGAGCGACGGGATGCCGGCATTGCGGGCGACAAGGACATCGTTGAGGCTGTCGCCGACCATCAGCGTGCGGCGCGGATCGCCGCTGGCGCGCTCGACGGTGCCGAGCAGGTGGGCGGCATCGGGCTTGCGCACCGTAAACGTGTCGCCGCCGGTGATTGCGGCAAAACGATCGGTCATCCCGAGCCTCCCGAGCAGCGTACGGGCCAGCCCCTCCATCTTGTTGGTGCAGACGGCCAGCCGGAAGCCGGCGGCAGCGAGCCGGTCGAGAGCGGCCAGCAGGCCGGGATACGGTCTCGACTCACCGGGCATGGTGTCGCTGTAGAAGGTGATGAAGCGTTGCAGCATCGCCGGATATTCTTCCTCCACCAGCGGCTTTCCGCGCAGCGCGAAGGAGCGCTCGATCATCGCGCGGGCGCCATGGCCGACCAGATGGGTGAGGTCGGCATAGGTGACCGGCTCGAGATCGGCGGCGGCGATGGTGTAGTTCAGGCTGGCGACGAGATCGGGCGCGGTGTCGATGAGCGTGCCATCGAGATCGAAGACGACGAGGGGAGCGGTCACGGAAAGGGCCTCCGGGCAGGAATGGCAACGGTTTCAGGCAGTATGGGAAGGCGTTTGCGATTGCAACCCGATATGCTTTCGGCCGTTTGCGGCAATCGCAAATTTCGCGTTGGGGCGATTCTATTTTGTCTTTCGTTTGCGCCGGCAGCCGTGTAAACAGCACACAACGCAACAGACGGGAGCTTGTGGCGCATGGACGCCCGCCAAATGAAGATCAAGGCTGCGGAAGCAGCGCTTGCGCATGTCGAGGACGGTATGCGGCTGGGGATCGGAACGGGGTCTACGGCCGAAGAATTCGTCCGGCTCCTGGCGGAGAAGGTAGCGGGAGGCCTCCGGGTGGAAGGCGTGCCGACCTCCGAGCGCACCGCGCGGCTCTGCGTCGAACTCGGCGTTCCGCTGAAATCGCTCGACGAACTGCCGCATCTCGACCTGACCATCGACGGAGCCGACGAGGTCGATGCCAACCTGGCGCTGATCAAGGGCGGCGGCGGTGCATTGCTGCGCGAAAAGATCGTCGCCTGCGCTTCCGACCGCATGATCGTCATCGCCGACGAAAGCAAGGTGGTGGAAACGCTCGGCGCCTTTCCGCTGCCGATCGAGATCAATCCTTTCGGCCAGGCCGCGACGCGGCTTGCGGTGGAAAAGGTTGCCGCAAGGCTCGGCCTTTCGGGCTCCATGGGCCTGCGTGCCTCGGGCGACGGGCTGTTCATGACCGACGGCGGGCATCTCATTCTCGATGCATCATTTGGCCGTATTCCTGATGCAGAGGCACTCTCGAGCGAACTGAATTCGATCCCCGGCGTCGTCGAACACGGGCTGTTCATCAACATAGCATCACTTGCCGTTATCGCCGGTCCGGCGGGCGCGCGGACGCTGCAAGCGAAGACAGAATAGGAGCATTCATTCATGACGAAATTTGCAGGTTTCGGCCGTTTTGCCGCTGCAGCCATCGTTCTCACGGGAGCTGCGTTCGGTTCCGCCGCCCATGCGCAGGAAATCAGCGACGCGCAGATCGCCGCTGCGAAGGCGGCGATCCAGTCGCTCAACCTGACGAGCCAGTTCGACAACATCCTGCCGACGGTTGCAGAGCGGCTGAAGGCGCAGCTGATCCAGGCCTCGCCGAACTACACCGACATGATCACCGCGACCGTCGACGAAAAGGCCCTGGCCCTTGCCTCGCGCCGCGGCGACCTGGAGCGGGAAGCTTCGACCATCTATGCCAAGGCGTTCACCACGGAAGAGTTGAATGCCATTGCCGCCTTCTATCAGTCCGACGTCGGCAAGAAGCTGCTGCGTGACGGTCCGGTCGCCACCCGCGAAATGATGAAGGCGGCTGACATCTGGGCGTCCGGCATTTCCCGCGACCTCGCCAACGAAAGCGATGCGGCGCTCGAAAAGCAGATCGGCGAGCAGGTGAAGGCGCAGGGCGATCAAGCCAAGCAGCCCGCACAGCAATAAACCGGAACCTTTTTCCGCGATTTTTCGAAGCCCGGCAAACCTCTCCTGCGTCATCCTCGGGCTTGTCCCGAGGATCAAAGCACGTAAGATATATTCTTTATCGTCAATGGCTTGGCAGGCGCAGGCAGATCCTCGGGACAAGCACGAGGATGACGCAATTAAGACAGTCGAGGTTTGTCGACGCGCTAAGCCCGGATTTTTCCGGGCTTTTATTTTTGCCACCGAAAATCCTATATCAGGGCGAAACAACCCATCGTCTCTGCATTCGCTGAAGGAGTGCCTGCCATGCCGTCTTTCGACTACGATCTGTTTGTCATCGGCGGGGGCTCGGGTGGCGTGCGCAGCGCCCGTGTGGCGGCTTCGCTCGGCAAGAAGGTGGGCATTGCCGAAGAATACCGTTTCGGCGGCACCTGCGTCATTCGCGGCTGCGTGCCCAAAAAGCTGTTTGTCTATGCATCGCAGTTTCATGAGCATTTCGAAGATGCCGTGGGTTATGGCTGGACGGTCGGCGAGACGAGCTTCGACTGGAAAAAGCTGATCGCCGCCAAGGACAAGGAAATCGACCGCCTGGAAGGCCTCTATCCCAAGGGCCTGGAAACGGC
>ERZ778022.2215-NODE-2215-length-21282-cov-4.386630_pt1 | contig 21282 bp, 22 predicted proteins | sample MGYA00375752_ERZ778022 | MGnify/ENA primary metagenome ERZ778022 (study PRJEB29350, sample SAMN05389826) | bioreactor metagenome | isolation source: Thiocyanate bioreactor | place: South Africa: University of Cape Town | collected 2014-04-04 ... | reverse complement strand
CTCTCCGAAGCCCGCCGTAACGGCGCCAGCCTGCCGGTAACGGCCTTGGTCGATAACTTCTATGCCGAAGTCGAGAAGATGGGTGGCAAACGCTGGGATACGTCGAGCCTGCTGGCGCGTTTGCAGCGCTGAATATCGCTCCGGTCTTTGCTCTGGAAGCGGCGCGGAATCCCGCGCCGCTTTTATTTTTTAAAGCCTTTCGCGTTCAGCGAACTGGGCAAGGATCAGCGTACCGCTGACGGGCTCCAAACAGTGAAATTTACACTTTCTTAACGCGATTAAATCGATCTTTAAGCCACCTCTTAATGATTTGACGCCAGTAATAGATCGTCGCTGTTTGCGCGTGCGATTTTGGCCATCGTTCGCGCGTGTTCGGGAATTTGTCGCGTAGCCCATGAGTATGTCCGCCGACACCAACGAGCTGTCCGCGCCTCCTGCGGAAACGCCGGCGAGGAACCGGCGGGCGGCATCCCAGCGCGTGCGCGAGGCCCGCGACCGGCTGACCTCGACCAGCGGCACGCGGCCGGCCTTCGATCACGAACTGCTCCGGCAATACGCCCAGACACGCATCTCCGCATCGCTCGTCGTGGTGCTGCTCGTGGTTGCCGCCGGCGTACTGTGCAGCTGCTCGATTCCGCCGTTCGCGGCCGTGGTCTGGACCGCGGGAATCCTGGCGATTCACGGGATCGTCATCCGCTTCTGCGCGAAGTTTCTCACCGTCACGTCATCGGCGCCCGCCGTTACCCGCTCATGGCGCATCCGCTTCGTCGCGCTCGACTTGGTCTACGGATTAGCCTGGACCGTGGTGCTGATCCATCCATCAGGGATCGACGTTGTTTCCAATACCCTGATGCTGTTTGTGATGCTGCTGGTGATCGCCGTCTCCAGCATGCTGGCGGCCAGCCTGCCGATCGCGGCCTTCGCGGCGACCATTCCGGTCGCGGCCGCCATCTCCGTGAACTTCCTGCTGCGTGGCACATTCGATGATTACATGCTCGCGGCGTTGGCCGTCACCGCGGAAGGCTACTTCGCCCTGCTCGCACATCGCCTGCATTCGACCACGCTGGCGACGCTGGAAGCCCGCGCCGAAAAGGACGCCCTGATCGGCGAACTCGAGCAGGCCAAGGCGATCTCGGACGAAGCCCGCCACCGTGCCGAATCCGCCAACGTGTCGAAGTCGCGCTTCCTCGCGCAAATGAGCCACGAGTTGCGCACTCCGCTCAATGCCATTCTCGGCTTCTCTGAAGTGATGAAGAGCGAAATTTTTGGCCCCCACACCGTTCCGGTCTACAAGGACTATTCCGCCGACATTCATAATTCCGGCGTGCACCTGCTCAATCTCATCAATGAAATCCTCGACCTCTCGCGCATCGAGGCCGGACGCTACGAACTCAACGAAGAACCGATCTCGCTGGTCCATATCGTCGCGGACTGTCACCACCTGCTGAAACTGCGCGCGTCCAATCGCGGCATCACCATTCACGAAGTCTTCGAGCAGGACCTGCCGAAGCTGTGGGGCGACGAGCGCGCGACGCGGCAAGTCGTGCTCAACCTGCTGTCCAACTCGATCAAGTTCACGCCGCCCAGCGGCGAAATCTGGCTCAAGGTCGGCTGGACGGCATCGGGCGGGCAATATCTCAGCGTCAAGGATACCGGATCGGGCATCGCCGAGGATGAAATCCCGGTGGTGCTGGCATCGTTCGGCCAAGGATCGAACTCGATCAAATCCGCCGAACAGGGCGCGGGCCTCGGCCTGCCGATCGCCAAGAGCCTGATCGACATGCATGGCGGCACGTTCACGCTGAAATCCACGCTGCGGGTCGGCACAGAGGTCATCGTCACCTATCCGCCGGAGCGCGTGATGACCGCGCTGGCGCCAATGCGCGAAGACGCGCCGCCGCTGCAGCCGGAAGGAACAACCGGCGACAAGAGCCGGCCGCGCCACAAGCCGATCATGAATGCGGGCACCGGCCTTTAGCCATCTTGCGCGAGCGATGAAAATGTCCATCAGTACGACGCATGACACAGGAACCGACGCCCAAACAGGCGACGCCTTGCATTGCCGTCTGCTTCATCGATCCGAAATCGAAGCTTTGTCTGGGCTGCGGGCGCACCCTGCCCGAGATCGCGCGCTGGCACGCGATGGACAATGCGGAGCGGCTGGCCGTGATGGCGACGCTGCATCAGCGCATGCAGGACGCGGGCTTACCGATTCCGGCCACGCCCAAGGAGCGTCAGGCCCGCTCCTGATCGCGGCAGGTGCTGCATGATCCGAAAAATCGTCATCCTCGCATTGGTCGTCACGGCCGTCGGCTTTCTGCTGTCGCTGTCAAACCCCGTCGCGTTCGCAAACGTGAAAGGCGCGCTGATCCGCGTCACCGACCGCACGCTGAAAACCAGATCCACCCGCGCGGTCGAGGTCGCGCGCAGCGACAATGGCGAGTTCTCGCTCCGCGCCAAGATCAACGGCGTCAGCACACCGATGGTGATCGACACCGGCGCGACGTCCGTCGTGCTGACCTATGAAACGGCGAAGGCCGCGGGCCTGCCGCTGGAATTGCTGAATTACAATGTGGACGTGGAAACCGCCGGCGGCCGTGTCCGCGCTGCGCGGCTGACGCTGGATCGTCTGTCCGTCGGCAAACTGGTGGAGCGCTCGGTGCCCGCACTGATCGTCCCGCGCGGTCAGATGAAATCCAACCTGCTCGGAATGAGCTTCCTCAACCGGCTGGAAAGCTGGGAAGTGCGTCCCGACAAGCTGATGCTGCGCGGATATCCCTGAAACTCAGGCGGCCATTGCGGCGGCAGGACGCGGCTCGACCGTTCGCAGCGCCTCTCGCAGCGTTTCGGTCCCCGCTCCCGGCCTGGTGCAACCCTCTGCAAGGTAACGGCGGAAAGCCCGCGCGCCGGGCACGCCATGAAACGCGCCGACCAGATGCCGCGTGATCGAATGCAGGCGTGTGCCGCCCGCCAGTTCGCGCTCGATGTAAGGCATCAGGGCTTCGATCGCGTCGTGCATGGTCGCATATGGCGCAGGCTCGCCGAACAGTTCCGGATCGACGCTGAGCAGCCGCCACGGCTCCTGATAAGCCGCGCGGCCAAGCATCGCACCATCGACATGATCGAGATGCGCCTTCGCAGCGGCGATGGTGACGATGCCGCCGTTGATCGAGATCGGCACATCCGGCAACGCCGCCTTGAGCCGATAGACCCGGTCATAGTCGAGCGGCGGGATGTCGCGGTTTTCTTTTGGCGACAGTCCATTGAGCCAGGCCTTGCGCGCATGAACAATCAACACATCCGCGCCAGCCGCAATGACGGCCCGGCTCAGCACATCAAGTGCGATTTCAGGGTCCTGATCGTCAATGCCGATGCGGCATTTCACTGTGACCGGAATCTTGACGGCTTGCTTCATCGCCGCGACACACTCCGCAACCAACTTCGGCTCGGCCATCAGGCAGGCGCCGAAGTTTCCACCCTTCACGCGATCGGACGGACAGCCGACATTCATGTTGATTTCGTCGTAGCCGAAGTCTTCGCCGATTTTCGCGCTCTCCGCGAGATCGCGCGGGTTCGATCCGCCAAGCTGAAGTGCGACGGGATGCTCGCTCGCATCGAAACCGAGCAGCCGCTGGCGATCACCGTGGATGATCGCGCCGGTGGTCACCATCTCGGTATAGAGCAGTGCGCGGCGCGACAGCAGGCGATGGAAGACGCGGCAATGCCGGTCAGTCCAGTCCATCATCGGCGCAACGGCGAAGATCGGAGGCTTGAAATATCTATATTTTTCTTTTTTCTCAATGCTTTGCGTCATCAGATTTACGACTCGTTCGCGCTAGTTTTGGACCAAAAACGGCGGTTTAAGCACTAGATTTGGTCCCGTGGACCAACTATAATCCCGTGGACCAAGTCGGGAAGCGGTACATGGGCACCATCACAGCACGCAAGCGGAAAGATGGGAGCGTCGGCTATCGGGCGCGCGTCCGGGTGATGCGGGATGGACAGACGTGCCACGAGACAGAGACCTTTGACAGGCGACCTCCCGCAGCGGCTTGGATGAAACAGCGCGAGCGCGAGCTTGCGAAACCCGGCGTGATCGACAGCGTCAAGTCTGCCGATCCGACTTTGGCCAAGGCGATCGATCGCTACACTGAAGAGTCGATCAAGGAGATCGGCCGCACCAAGGCGCAGGTGCTGAAAGCGATCAAAAAGTTTCCAATCGCCGATATGGCATGTTCGACGATCAAGTCGAAAGACATTATCGAGTTTCTGCAATCGCTGACCAGTCAGCCACAGACTGTTGGGAACTACGCCAGCCATCTGGCTGCGATTTTCGCTATCGCGCGACCTATGTGGGACTATCGGCTCGACGATCGGGAAATGAAGGACGCAATTACGGTCGCGCGACGCATGGGCATCATATCGCGCTCCCTTCAACGTGATCGCAGACCGACGCTTGAGGAGCTGGATAAGTTGCTCGGGCACTTCATTGAACGTCGCAAGCGTGCTCCTCAAGCCATGCCGATGCACAAAGTCGTCGTGTTCGCTCTCTTTTCAACGCGCCGCCAAGAGGAAATCACGCGCATCGCTTGGAAGGATTTTCAGAAGGAGCACAAGCGCGTGCTGGTGCGCGACATGAAGCATCCCGGTGAGAAGCTCGGCAATGATACCTGGGTCGACGTTCCGGCGGAGGCCATTCAAGTCATCGATAGCATGCCCAAGAAGAAGCCAGAGATATTCCCCTATTCCACCGACGCCATCACGGCCAACTTCACGCGGGCCTGCAAGCTGCTTGGCATCGAGGATTTGCATTTTCACGATCTGCGCCATGAGGGGATTTCGCGCCTGTTTGAAATGGGTTTGAATATTCCGCATGTTGCGGCGGTCAGCGGACACCGATCCTGGGTCAGCCTCAAGCGCTATACCCACATTCGAGAAACAGGTGACAAATACGCCAACTGGGCTGGCCTGCAAACAGCGATCGGCGCGGTTTGAGAATTGACGCCGCACATGCGAGCCGTGAACACGAGGCGGAACAATCTTGTGGTGTTCGTAATTTGCACTCCCTTTTGTCTTTAGATCGACGAGAGTCTGCGGCTCAACTGTCATGTCTTCTTCGCTGCGAAAAAGGGAGAATAGACATGACCAGCAATCCAGATCGCATTCATATGCTTTTAGGCTCATCCGAGATTGGCAAACCAGCCGAGCCGCCTAAGCATGCCGGCCCGGCCACGATCTTGTCTGGGCTACCGAGGACGATCCGCCGGCACGAATTGCATATGATCGTTCCGCTTGCCGATACCACCATCTACGAGATGGAGATCAGAGGCGAATTCCCGCGCCGCTACTATCTCACATCGCGATGCGTGGTGTGGGACCTTGGTGAGGTCGAGGCTTGGCTTAGGCAGCGCCGCAAGGACAGCGATGCCGGGCGGATCAAGAAGGCGCCATCGCCAGACGTTCGATTACGCAAGACCCGACCGATTAAAGAGCATTGAGACAGTCTCTACGGAGCTATCGCCCCCGCGGGGCGCGGTGGCTCCGGAACATCTGGCAGAGCAAGGACGCGATCGCAGGATGGCGGAAAGCACGCATGGGATCATTTGGCGCAGTAAAGCCGGCGGAAGTTGAACCCTAAGGCGCCCCTCTGACTATGAAAAGCATTCACGGAGCCTGAAAACTTTCTCCGTTAGCGCTCAATCCATGAAAAACGCTCTCGAGAGGTCGGCAGCGTGTGAGGGTGCCAGTCGGCTTCGATTGGGCCACTTTCAGCCCCGGACACAGCACTCATTCCAGGACCCACTCGATGATCTTTTGTCAGGGCAACGCGTTGAACTCCATGCGCAATTTTCCCTGGGGCAGCGCCAGAATCCGAAAGGCAATCCGTCAAAACGCGTTGCTACTGATTTTACAGCAGAAGATAGCGGGTTGCTTTCGAGGCATACTTCGGCTTCTTTCGCCAACGATCGAGTGAATCTTCGAAGAAGCGAAACGCCTAAGACCGACGTACGGCGGACAGTAGGATACTCCGCCGGTAGATAAAAAAGACCGTCGACACCCATATCACAAGGCATCTATATCGACGTGGGCTAGCAAGCGCCACGTGAGGTCTCAGTGTTGCATTCCTGCATGTCGGCCCTCTTACGCCGATCAGCTTCTCATGCAGATGGTATACGTCATATCCCTAACGAGAGGCAGTGTAAGGCGCTTAAGATGTCGTGTCACCCAACACGCGTGTCGGCCTGCGCCCGACCGTTTAGAGATGAGACCACGCTGGCCAGCGAATGTCAGCACCAAGTCGCAACGCTTGGCACTTGCGACACCCTCCGCCATCTCGCGAGAGAGACGAGGATTAGACACACTCTGGATATCTGATTCGCCACAATGGACGCGTTAGCTAAACAAATCCCTGATAGCCAAATTCGTATGCTTCGCCGATCTCAGGTTGGATACGGCATGGCCGTGAAGGCCAAAGTCCCGCGCTCCGAAAGTGTGTACGGCTTTCATCACCTTGTTAGCCGGCAGATTCCATTTAGGAGGAAAGAAGAGCGAAATCTCGCCGCCCCCGGAAGCGTACTTCGCTTTAATGCGACTGCGCGCACTAGTTAGCTCCGGCACGGCCTCGCGGCAATACTTGTCAAGTTCACAGAACAGCCCTTGGCAATCGATTCCATGCAGTCTGCGACCGAAGAGTCCATTGAATGGCAATTCAAGACGTCGAAACTCTTCTTCTTGCCGGTCCACCATCCACAGTATCGCGTCTGCCGGTGAAAAATCGCCCAGTGAAACAAATGCCTTTTTCAATCCACGTAAGGCGCCAGGACCAGCTTGAGTGTAGTCGTTCTCGTTGAATGAGATTAGGTTTGAATAATTGAGATCAATGGCGATCTGGTAGGCCATGAAGGGACCTATAAGTGGGTAGGTCTCCAGCGTTTTGACGATCGCCTGAAGCGATAATGCGTTCAGCAGCTTGTCGGCGCAGGCATCCACCAAGAACATGTGCTTAAAAAGAGCAACATGGTTGCGATGCTTCTCATCAAAACCAAAGGCTTTATTCGCGCAGAGAATAAAGGCACCTGTGTAAAGTCCACCGTGCTTTACTTTTGCGAGGTTGAGAGCGCTCTCGAACTCTCCACTCTTGAGGTGTTCGAGACACGGCGCACGCCCCAATTGCTGCGTCAGTGCCTCCCAGGTCTCTATCCGGCTGAAGGTTCGGAATGCTACAATTTGGAATAGCCGGTCACTGGCTGTGACTCGCGAATCCTCTTTGTAAGCTACGTCCCGTATCATGTATTGTGATACGCGATCCGCCGCGCGATAAACATTGCAGAACTTATAAATCTGCAAGATACGATCATCCGACCAAGGCCACTGTTGCCCTGAAAGGCGGGCCTCAAACGCAGCCTGCCGACGTGAAGCGAAAGTCCAGTACAGCTCGTAAACACCTGTGCGTGGCTCAGGTGCAGAACGGCGGACAAAACCGTAGGTCGACTTTGTCATTGTACCCTCAAAAATACACCTGTTCCGTGCAGGTTTAAGTACCTATCATCCGAAGCTAGCGTTTTGGCGGCTATTCTTTCACCAATCGTGTCGAGATGCCTGTTGGAACCAGTCCAATGATCAAACACGATCGCGCCGCCTTGGACCGTACGATCTTTTACGACATCTACGATTGCGCTAGCAGAGGTAAAGTTGTCAGTATCCACGAAAGACACAACCAAATTCTGGTCGCGGAGGCATCCAACTGTCGCAACAATATCGCCCTCAATAATCTCAACATTTCGACCGGAAAACATAGATTTTACCAGCGCCGCGTCGCGGAAAACGCAGTCCGGATGGGCGTACATATCCAAGGCGCTACGCTTAGGGGGAAACCCACCGAAAGTATCGAAGCCGAATACTTTCCAGTTCGCTCCCATCTCCTCGATGAACCGCGAGATGAGCATAGTCGTCCCACCCTTGAACATGCCGAACTCGGCCACGACGCCCTTGAGATCTAAGCGATGCGCACTTCGCAGGCACTGATAGATATGCACGAGCGAGTTTGGATAGCCATTCGCAAACGACGGGATAAATGATTCCTGCCGGATGCGATCGAAGACGTCATCTTGAAAATCAAAATGGCCGAATCCGCCGATGAGCAGTTTCGTCGTCGGAGGCACATATTTGGCGACTGCTTCTAGCAACTTCTCTTTGCCTTTATCCTCGGCAATGACAACGATATCCGGACAGTCGGCCTCGAGTGCATCCAGATTCCGCGTAGCTGTGCCTTCGCCCACCCTCTCTGCATATATGCCGCAGAGTGAGGCACTGCCGGTCGTGAACGCTGGATCGGCCGCGAGATCAAGCGCTGTTGGCGTCCATCCTACTATCGCTACCTTCACATGCATCAAGCGGGCCGCGATTTCCTCCCGAAGCTTCAATTTAAGCTTGGATAAATCCTCATCCTGCATGCCGCACCTCAGAGCGAACGAATCGCGCTAGAGATACAGTATCGTCGGCTACGACCCGTGCAATTAGCGCTCCTGTGGCCTCTGCCAGGAGGCTGGCTAACTCAAATCGTTCGGCGGTGCCAGCGCCAGCTTCCGCATTGTGCCAGCATGCGTCGAATCGAATCACAACATCGCTAATCAACTCCCTGGTACTTTGAGACGGCGGCTCCAGATCAAGCCGATCGACAAGAATGTCGAAGTTGGCGTCATGGTCACTATATGGCTTGGGAGCATTGTTAGGTACCAGACCGCCGTCTTCTAGGCCTTCGGCTAAGAACAGGCGGTACTTCTCAGCATAGACGTATAGATCGATAACTGTGTCGAGCAGCGCTTCGCCACGCATTGTCGTGCTCGTTTGCATCAGGTTTTCCAGCCGGTCTGCCTTGCGCGCAATATTGGGCAGGATGCTAACAAGCTCGCCGCGCCGCTTCCATGCACCACCGTAAGCTTTGTCTTTTTCCGCATGCAGCTTTTTTATGGCGTGCTTGAATTCATCCGCAGCATGCAGCGAACTATCGCGGCACGCCTCAAAGAAGCGCCTGATGTCGGGTTGCGCAATGTTGTTCGGAAGTTCGGGGTAACTTCGGCGAAGCTGATCATACATGGCAACGACGTAGTCTTCCGCGGGCAATTGGCCAAGTTCCTTGGCGAGACGCTCGCCGCCCCATTGCTGATGAGCCCAAAACACCTGGACAAGTGCGAGGCCGCTATCCAGAAGTGGGTCCCCGACACGGCCATGGTGAAATAGAGGCACCGTCGGATCGGCTCGGATCATTTCCTCAATGGAGAACCATTTCTCAAGCTTGCTCTCGAACTCGTCCCATAACGTGCGGAACGGCGCGCAACCGATGCCAAAGTCGTACGGCGAGAGCCCATGGAACGACTTGTTCATCTGGCGCGCCCGATCAAAATGAATGTCGTAAAGATGAAAGGACGTCGCGAAATAATTAGCCGGACCCATCTCCACGCCGAGCCAAAACGACATCAGCTCCTGCATCACGCTCCATTCGAATGCATTCACGCCGGAGAACCCCCACATCGCGTCATTGCTACGAATGGCGACGTTTAGGTGGAGCTTACCGTCTCGAGCAATCCAGCTGAGCCAGTTATTGCAGGGAATATCCTTTGAGTCGATATAGTCGCGCGCTGGATCGAAGAGCGCCATTACCGCGCGTCGAGAGGACAAATCCTTTGTGAGCAACTGGCGAACTTCGTTCAACTGGTCGATAGAACTACCCCAGTGTCGGAGGCGCGGGCCGTAGGCACCTTGCCAGATTTTGCCATCGTCCGAAAAATCCGGGGCGCGCGGCAGATATCTTGTCAGCCAAGCAACATCGTCCCGCCCGGCCAGCATCCACATTGTTTCGGCAAATTGCGCAAACACGTCATTATGACGCTTTGGCACAAAGAGATAACGCTCAAACGGCCGGTCAAGGCATGTCACCCTTCCGAGGAGCTCGCGCGTTAGTTTGCTGCGAACACGAATCTCGACGCCGCTCTGAAGCACGTCGGAGACGCTGTCGACCGTTGCGAAGCTGATGTTTCGGTAGGTTGGCATCTGATCAACGACGCCGGATATCGAACGCCTTCATTCCCATTCCTCCCAATCCATTATTGGATTCGCCAAGGCCGAAGTTCTTCAACATCTCGCCATCGACGTTCTTATGAAATAAGTCTGTTGCGCGTCTTGGAGAAACGCTTGCCGCTCATTCGGAATTGAAATGGATCAGCTAGCACGCAGTTACTCTCTTTGGCTTCGGCTTTGATCCAACTAAGCAAAGCTTGACAATCGTTCTGTGAGAAAACTCGATGCCCTCGTCCATTTCTGTACCCAATCTTACGAAGGATCTTCGAAGGGACAAGAGGCGCGTCACCGCCAAAATAGTAAAACTCATCCGAGATCAGGACACGATCTGTCTGGGTATCATGGTTGGTGTTCGGCATGTCTTGCTCGCCGCTAGGCTGACTATGGACGCAATTTTCCTGTAACCATTTCTTCGTTTGAGGGTCTCGCCGATAAACGTTGTCACCTACCATAGTCCGCCGGGTGCCATGTCGGACCGGTCGTTTACAAAGAAACTCCGCCGCATTCCAATATTGATCAAAACTCAGATCGCGCGTCACCTTCATCGCGTAAATACACCGCCCCGTAGCCTTCAGTTCGCTACCGCCCATGCCAATGATCCAGTCACCGATTTTAGCTTTTCTACGGATCACCGGCATGCAGCACGCGAGCGTGCAAACACCGTCGAATGGATTTGGGGCAAATCCGAAGTCATACCGCACCACGTACATGTAGACGGTCGGCACGACGGGCTAACAACTCGATGTCGCGCCGGCATGAACCGGTTCTCGCTGGTCGCTGCTGCCCGGTTTTTCAAAAGGACGATCCTTGCCCTCGATCGCATCAATGATGCTGTCAGAGTTCCAATTAACCAAGGCGGTTCCATAGTCGTTCAAGGCCGGCGGAACGTCGGCCTCCGTTCCGCCTCGAACGTATACGCCCACAATACGCTTCCCGAGCATGTTGGCTTGCTTGATCTCCCAGTCTACCCAAGGCCGTTGGTGGGTCTCTTTGCCGACGACAACGAGAACCGTGGAGGCCCAAGACATTTTCATTCGCAGGAGGCGCTTGAGAACAGCATCCTTGATAAGCCCCTTGTTCAACCGTTCTTGGTTAGCGGGCTTCGCTCGGATCGATGAGTTGCGCAGCTGAAATCCGTTGCGGTTGAGCATATCGGTCAGCCGTGTGACATGATCATCGTCTGCGTGATGATGGCTGATAAAGACGTTTTTCAGTTTAGACATGCGATCTCGCAGAAATTCGAAAACGGTTGCCGATGCCACATCCCTGGGCGCTTGTTCATCCACCTTTACTTGCAAAGTCCGCCGCCGATCCCGTCCAGCCCCTTTGGCGACCGATCAAGCGAATCAGCACAAGCGGTTGCAATAATACAGTATTCTATCGTACCGAGTGGAGGACGTCCCCACTTACCTTTATAAGAACATATCACGAACAACGAGTCGAGCCATAAGTGGACTGGGAAAGCCCGTCTATCGTCCCCTTCTAAGCTCATGGCGCTTTTCCGTCCCACACCTTAGCGGGGCGTTGGACCAGTTCTGAGGGTGCTCGCTATGTCCCAGCCCAACATTTCCGATGCTTCCGAGCCGGCAGATCTCAATCCTGATCAGCGCGCTGCTCATGAACTGCTTTGCGAGTTACGCACGCGCATTGCGACCCAACCCTTGCGCTATCAACACGGTGTTGAAGCACGTGCCCTCGAAAGTCTCTTTGAGATATTTCAGTTTGCCCGACAGGCGATGAAGAACCATCCGGGATGCGCGCATTTTGCGCGCATTACGACCACGATGCTGAATGTAAATTTGCGGCCAATCACGGCGAAGTGGCATCGCGCGTACAAAGCAGGCATCTTAGAATCGCGCGATGGCGCCAATGATTTTCGTGCGGACTTCGCGGCGGTGCGACCGTGCCTCGCGGCGTTCGCGGAAGAGCTTCAGAAGCTGGCCTACGGAGAAGCTCGGCCTGACGACTTAACGCCCGCCGTTGTCAAAGACGACGAATTGGCGAAATGCCTCTCGCCCCTACGGTTCGGGATCGACGAGACTGACGAAATTTGGAAAGCGATCAATTCCAGTGAATCCAAAGACATCAATGCAAGACGGGCGCTGCACGGCATTGCTACAGAGTCAGGCTTTGATGCTACCGGCCTCTCGTTGTCGGGAGGCGGCATTCGATCTGCCACCTTCTGTTTGGGCGTGACACAGGTCCTTGCTGACCGAGGCTTGATGAAGGACATTGATTATCTCTCCACCGTTTCCGGCGGTGGCTTCGTAGGAGGCTTCGTTTCATCACTTATTGGGAGCGGCGCGACCTTCGATCAAATCGCAAATCCATCTGGTCCTGATAGTAACCCTATCCAATATGTCAGGCAAAACGCCAAATATCTTAGCGCTGTCAATCTAAAGCGGCGTTGGATGATGATCTCCGGCACCTTGTCCGGCTTGATTTTGAATTGGACGGCACCCTTAGCAGTCCTTTCCGCGCTAGCGTTCCTCGCGTCATACATCGCTGTGGACGCACATTTCTGGATTTCCGCCTGCATTGCCTTTGTCCTTGTCACACTGGCCTCGATAATTTTGCATGGCGTCACGTTGCGGTTTTGGTCCGCGGCTTCGACGACAGTTTTGGTCGCTGTTTGTGTCGTGGCCGCACTTTTTTGCGGCGCGCTGGCCCTAATTGAATGGGGCTACAGCCAATTTCACTCCCCGCATGCACTGACGATCTTTGCTTCGCTTTCAATCGCAGCGATTGTCACCCCCGTGCTCGTGCGGTTCTTACGTTTCACTTCTAGTGAGAAGTATCGAAGATTGCTCTTCGAAATCTCACTCTATGCCGCCGGCCTCTTAGTCCCTCTCTTGGCAGTGCTTGTATTCTATTTGCTCCGGGACCTTGGACGCAGCGAGCTGAGTCCGACATCACCATGGTGGAATCCGCTTCACTATATGAGCGGCAACGCCGCCCTCTTGGTTATTATCGGCGGGAGCGCCGCGGTCGCCGCGTTCCTCATGAATATCAATCTGACAGGACCTCACAAGCTTTACCGCGACCAGCTTGCGCGGACCTTTGTCTGGCCGCCCGACGCACCTGACGTCGAGCTGGCGAAAGTCGATCCGCAAAATCGGGGACCATACCATTTAATTAACGCGACAGTTAACCTGCCCGCGAGTACGAGCCCCGTGCTGCGAGACAGAAAGGGTGACTTTTTCCTGTTTTCCAGGAACTGGATCGGCTCGCGAGCAGTGGGCTATTCAGCGACAGACTCTTGGCGAGCTAACGGAAGTCCAATGGATCTTGCCACCGCAATTGCCATCTCGGGCGCTGCCGCCTCTCCTCAAATGGGTTTAGGTTCTGTCCCCAGCTTGTCAGCTCTTATGACCTTACTGAACATACGGCTTGGGTATTGGATCGTGAATCCAAAGCGCCCGAAGTGGCTCACATCGCCGGGTTTTTCCTGCATTCTCCGAGAGATGACAGGAGCGGGTATGACCGAAAAGGCACGTTGGCTCAATCTTTCCGATGGTGGCCACATCGAGAATATGGGGCTGTACGAGCTGCTGCGCCGACGGTGCAAATTCATCGTATGTGTCGATGGCGAGGCTGATCCTGACAGCACATTTCACGGTCAACTGACCTTGATCAGGCAGGCACAGATCGATCTCGGCATTCAAATCGAGCCACGCCTGGACGACATTCGTCCCGACCCCACTTCGCGAACTAGCAGAGCTCACGCCCAACTATTCCGTATTAAATACCCGATGGCTGCCGACGGAAGGCCTGCGGCGACCGGCCTCTTGCTTTATCTCAAGCTTTCATTGACCGGTGACGAGACCGAACTTCTCAAGCGGTATCGGCATTTGAATCCTGATTTCCCGCATCAGTCGACGTTGAACCAATTTTACGACGAAGAACAATTCGAAGCTTATCGGCAGCTGGGCGTTCATGTCGCACAGGGAGTGTTTACCGACGCGCTACTGACCGAAAATCCACGTCCTGCCACCGTGCGTGAATGGTTTGCGCAACTCGCGAAAAATATGCTCGACCCATAACATGCATCATTTCTTTCGAAGCCGCTCGATGCGTATCCAAATAAGTCGCAATGACGGCGGATGAAACACACGTAAAGCGCAAGCCAAACTAGCTGGATTAGAAATAAACGCATCAGTCAAACTGAATGCTTAGCGATCTCCTTTCTGCCACGTACCCACTCAGGGTATTCGGTATATTCGCGCTCACCTCGATTGATCCAGAGCGCCCAAGTCGTCCCTTCGCTAATCTTCGCGCGGTCAAGATATGGATATAGACCGAGATACTGCTCGCCATCGAATGTGTTGCGCGCGGTTTTAACAACCGGGGCAACTCCTATTTTACGGTTTGCGCCGTCCATAAAACCAAGCTCCCACGGCATCCAGCGCGACAGCTGGGAATGAGTTGCTGCCGGTTTAGTGGACAGGCAGTTAAGCTAAACCCAGCTTTCGTTCGAACTCAACCGGGCTGACGTATCCGATTGTCGAATGGCGTCGGGTCATATTGTAGAACCGCTCGATATAGTCGAACACATCTGCCTTGGCCTCGTTCCTCGTTCGATAGTTCTTGCGCGCCGTGCGTTCGATCTTGAGCGAGGAGAAGAAGCTCTCCATCGCCGCATTGTCCCAGACGTTGCCGGATCGGCTCATGCTGCACACGATGCCGCTGTCGGCCATCAGCCGCTGGAACTGCTCGCTGCTGTATTGGCTGCCACGATCGGAGTGATGCATCAGAGCATTCGGTTTTCCCCGGCGCCACACCGCCATCAGCAGCGCATCCGCGACGAGTTGAGCCGTCATTCCAGCACTCATCGACCAGCCGACCACACGTCGCGAGAACAGATCGATCACCGCCGACACATAGAGCCAGCCCTCCGCCGTCCAGATGTAGGTAAAGTCGGCAATCCACTTCTGGTTCGGCCGCTCGGCCACGAACTGCCGGTCCAGCAAGTTCGACGGGAGAACCGCGATCTGCCGGTTGCCATTGTCCTGCGGCAGACGCCGTCGTCGCGGCCTGGCCCGCAGGGCTTGCAGGCGCATCAGGCGCTCGACCCGGTGCAGGCCGCAATCGATGCCCTCGGCCAGCAGGTCGCGCCAGACACGTCGTGCCCCATAGGTCCGATCGCTACTGGTGAAGCTCGCCCTGATACGCTCGCCAATTGCTTCGTCGCTGCGGGATCTGGCGCTGGGCGAGCGGTTCAGCCAGGCATGGAAGCCTGACCGGGAGACGCCCAGTGCGTTGCATAGCCATGCCACCGGCCAGACGCTCCGGTGCTTCGCAATGAAGACGAACTTCATGTCGCTTCCTTCGCGAAGAAGGCTGCGGCCTTTTTTAGGATATCCCTCTCGGCCTTCAGCTTGGTGACCTCGCGCCGCAAACGCTCGATCTCCAGCTGTTCGGGCTTCATTTGTCCGTGGCCTGGAAAGGCCTGCATCGGATCGGCGCCGAACTCCCGCACCCATTTGCGAAGCACGTTCTCGTGCACGTCCAGATCACGTGCAGCTTGCGCCACCGAGACCCCGCGCGCTCTGACCAGCTTCACCGCCTCAAGCTTGAACTCCCGACCGAACTTCCGTCTCTGCATGGCAACCTCCGGCTTCATGAAACACCCAATCTCGGTGTCCATCAAACCGGCAGCAGCTCAGAATGATCGCTATATACATAGAGGAGTGATTGCGATGCTCGCAGCCTGCCGCGCAGGATCTTTGCTGTTTCCTGCGTCACTTTTTCAGGGGACAGATGCGGATCGGTATATCTGTCCACATATAGGCTCAACCCAGCGTCTTCGAGATAGCCTTTGATCCCGAGCAGGATCTCCTCAGGTTCGCTCGACGAGTGGCTGAGGAAAACGTCGAACCGAGCCCCTGCCGATGCCGTCTCGGTGAGGATTTCTCGCGCCGCGCTCTTGCGCAGCGTAGTCATCTGTCTCGCGCGAGCGCGCACCTCAGTTTCGGTAAGCAGCGCCATCAAAAGGGTCCAGCTGGCTGTTTCGCCAAGCGAAGCAAGCCTCGCAGGATGAACGCCACCGCCTCGTCCACGTGGACCGTCCTCACCAAGGTAGCGTTCTCATCCACGGTAAGACCATTGCGTAGCGCACCGCTATCGAAACGTCGAAACTCATCCTGCCCGTTCCAAGCTACAAAGCTGACCGGCTCTGGTAAGAGTTTGAGCGTAATCGCGATGTCGCGCGCACATCCTCCGAAGCCACCAAGCAAGAACAGAGGCTGGGCCGCTTCGAGCGCTGTTAGCGCCTCCTCAGCTATACCGGGCATCCGGCCTTTGTATCCCTCGGTACGTCCACCAACGACCACGCGCGCGTCGCTTACTCGGGTCAAGACGCCGCGCATCGCGGTCAGTGCGTCCGCCCAATCCGCATCGGTCAGCGTCGGCCGGACCGGGTCTTCGAGCGCGCTAGGCGCCAGATCAGCGCCCTGCCGGTCGAGGAAGTGAAATTCCGCTAACCCTGCAAGTTCGTCCATCAATTTGTGCAGCTCTGCTCTAGGCTTTGACATGACGACGGGCCAAGCGAGATAGTTGATCACGGCAGGACGGGTGTCGCCAACATCGGCATCCCGGCGATAGCGCGCCACCAGTTCGAAGAGAAGCTGCGTGAAGCCATTGGCGCGCAGGTCACCTCCATAAACCAACCGCGCACCCATCGCGAGTAAGTGGCGGGCGATCTCCGCCCTCGCGTCACGAAGATGCTCGGGCGCAAGTCCAAGCCCCGCCATATCCGCACTCTCGGAAACCGCGATCGCGACCGCCTTCTGACTCAATGGTTCTTGGTAAGTCATGTTGCAGCCTCCGTTTCAGCGACCCATTCTGTGAGACTACGAAGCCGGACATCAGGCGCAATCTCCTCGAACAAACGCTGTTCCTCTGTGCCAAGCGGCGGATCTGGATAAACAAGGATCGTCTGACCTTGGCTCGACCGATCTAACCCAGCAAGCGAGATAAGCTCCGGCGGACGGGGCAGGAAACGGACCTGTTCCCCCGCGTCAGCGCGCACAAGTTTAACACGGCAGCGCCAAAGAAAATCCTTCAGTATCTCATCTAGGAGGCGGCCGATCACATATTCGATCCGGTCGGCGTGCGCCGGGTCCATGCGCACGACGGGCACATTGCCCATATAGGGAAAGCCGCGTTCGTCTAGGTCGGCAAGGCAGTTTGCGACAACAAGCGGCACGCTCGCCCGTTTGGCCTCGATGATCTCGCGTCGGCACCATTCGCGCGATGAGAAGCTGTCCGTGTGAATGGCAACGACGGCACTCACGCGCACTTGGTTCAGGATCACTTTGTCGAAGCGCAGCCCTGGCGCTATATCGTGGACGTCGAAAAAGCTTGAGAGCCCTTCGTTGCCATCGAACAAGGCTCGGCGGATCTCCTTGGCAATCCGCGTACCGTCGCTGTCCCACTTTGAATGGCTCAGAAAGACTTGAACCTTTTTCAGGTAGCGTTCGAGCGCCTCCTCCTCATCGGTCGGATGCCTGAGCCGCTCCAGGTAGGACCGCAGCATGCGCGCGAACTGGTAGCTCAGGCTCGACACGAGACGACGGGTGCGCGCTCCTTCTTCGATCTCTACCCATTTGTCCCAGCGAATCGCCTGTTCGGCCAAGCCAGAGCTAGCCAAACCCGCGTCCATGGCAACCGGAAAGACACGAACGCCCAAGCCTTTGGCCTCCGCACGCCCGGCAGTCTCTGTTAGCCAAGCCATGTAAGACTCATCGCCGGCGAAAGCGTTGTCAAACAGCACGACGACCGCCGCAGTCTCGCCTTCGTCGAAGTCGATCGAGAGCGGCGCCGCAGCGCCTTCCGGCGGCGTTGATCGATAGATCACGCTTAAACCGGTCCCACCAGCGACGTTCTCAAAAAGCTGACGGCGGAAATGATCGTAAAGTGCCTTGGCGACGGCTGGGCCAGTCGCAAAGCTAGGATGCCAGACGATGTAGACAACGAGGAACGGGCGAGTTGGAAGCGCCATGGATTACCCGTTGTGAAGGCGGCGCGCGCGCGAATTGTCAATCAGCCGCTTGTCCTTGGAATTCGCGACCTCGATGTAACGCTGGCAGACATGCGCGTTCGCGGTGATGTCCGCCCATGACAGCCAGAGTGCGTAGCCAGTGTTAATATTATCGCTCAGTCTGGCCGGAACGGAGACGCGGCCTTGAGAATTGATAGGCAGGCTCGGAAGCTGAACCCCGATAAGGCTATGCTCCATATCAAGTGTGGCCTTGATTTCCCAATCGATATACTTCCGTAGGTGCGTCTCTCGCCCGACAAGCACTATCGTACATGAGCTGCTCCGAACACAGTCCTCGCGGATGCGTCGCATCACATATTCAACGTCACCGCTATCAACAGCCCGCTCGAGCGAGTTGTCGGTAATCACGTCATACGCGTCGTGAAATGCTTGAGAGAACGTATTGTAATAGGCTTGGTCGCCGCCGTGATGGTAACTGACGAAAACTTTGCGCCTGACTGCTGCCTCGATGCGCAGTCCCAACCCAAAGAGCGAGCCGCTCATCCTCAGCGTCCTTCTGCAGTGGCAACAACCGAAATACGACCGCTCGAACGCGAGCGCGGCTTGTTGCGGATCACAATCTCCACATCTTGGTCGAGCACGGTAAGGAGCACCATCAACCGCTCGACCGAAAAACCGTCAAGCTTCAAATTGGCAAGCGCCGACACCTTGGGCTGGCCAATGCCGAGCCGATCGGCAGCCGTCACCTGGGTCAACTGCCGACGCGCGATCAGGGCGTTGATCGCGTGCGCCAGGCGCAGCTTTGTCTGCCGCTCATCAGCACCCACACAGTCTGAATCAAGCAAGGCATTCCCGTCGCTGCGAATGATCCTGTCGCCGGCGGCGACCGCTTCGCCATTTCGATTGGCCATGATAGCGCGCTTCATAGTCTCTAGAAAAAGCAAGTAAGCTCTTCCTATAAGAGCCACCAAATTAAACGTCTTGCGCACAATCCCAAATATCCTCGTTTTGGGATATAAGATCAAGGTATTTCCAGGCGGGTTCGCATCTGCCGCGTTTTGTATGCCGTTCTGAGACTGTGAACAAAGCATAGGAGTTCGTAATAACACAAATCCCCGCGCGCATCGGCACCTGCACCTTAGGCACCAATTCTTCCGCTAGTGGTCTGCCCATGCACCGTCGCCCACCAGATTTTATGTGGAAGCTCGGCAGCGCGCATGCGCCGCGATCTTCACCTTCGCGCATCCTGATCGGCAAAGAGTTCAAGGCTGGCGCCAAAACTGCGTGCTGTAATTGTTAAGCCCACGGGAATAGGAATCGACCGTCGCCTGGAAAGTGTCGGGGATCTTGTCTCCATCGCCGCCTTCCCTGAAATAGTCCCTGACCGAATAGAGCGCGCCTCTCATTAAGTGCTCCCAGGTTTGAGAGAGCCTGTTTTGCACGTCCTGCTCCCGCTTAGCAGCGCTCGGCTTTCGCTTAGCGGTGCGCGTCGTGTAGTCCGGACTGGGCTCGACATCGTGGACGAACGTTATGTTGCCGAACGTCCACTCATCATCGACCGTCCGGCGCCACCGATAGCTAACCCTCACACTCAGATGTTTGCTGAAGCGATGCGGCGGCATGATCTGATCATCGACGAAGAAGAGCTGTGCTTCTTTCAATTCCGCTTCCACTCGCTTCTTCATAACCCCGACAGCGAAGGACAAATCGTATCCTGCGCGTCGAAGGGCCTCCTCCGTCTCCGCCCGCTTTCGGGTTGCCTTCGCTTCGCGATGTCTCGTTAAAGCTCGGTCGAAGGCATGGAGCTTTGTTGCGATGTAGGAGCCACAGTTCGTAAGAGCGAGACGGTGCAACTCTCCCGACCGTTCCTCCCCGACCGCCTGATCGATGAGACGGTCCAACTCGCTGTCGTCGATCGCCGCGATGACAATTTGCTGATCGCGGGGAATATTAATCTCGCCCATATTCAATATCCTAATTTCTATCGTCAGGACTAAACCGTTCTTCATTGGCGAGAGCGCAATACCGGCACCCCACTTGCCGTCACTTAGGTTTTGATTTGAGGTTCAGGCTGACACGGCTGCATGAGCAGCGCACAACGTCCGGCGTTCCACGCGGGCTGATATAAAGCCAGGACTCGCATGCATCACACCGAAAGCAATCGATCAATTCACGGAATGCCGCGACCACCGGCTCGAAGTCTTTGCGTCCGAAGTTCGCCCACTCATTGTAATGCACCGCCCTATTGACGGCCCATTGCTCCACATTTACCGCACCGTTACATGTTGAGAGCGTTTTCTTGCGGGCGAGCGCTGCGTCCTTCTCTGCAGCATTTCCCCAGGACTGTGCGGTATCGGCCGCTTTGCCGCACAACTCCCGCAGGCGTACGAGAACACTCGGGAGTAATTCACCCAATTCATAGTTGCCATCCGACTTGAAAATCGGACTGGCGCCGAGGTTATCCGCGAGGCGCCGTGCGGCATATTCGAGGTGCCGCCGAAGGCTGCCTGCGGCCTCGGGCACTTTGTTCTTTGCCAATGACGCTGCGATATCGTCCCAGATTTCTGCGTTCGACTCCACCAGTGGACCAGTTTCGACGGTCCAACCATGAAAAGAGAGTGAAGTCTTGGTCGTGACGAGCCCTGCTGACCGCATCTGCTCCGCCCAAAGGCGATCATGGGTCGTGATGATGAACTGTGTGTTCGGAAAATGCGTCTTCAGAAGCTTGCAGAACTGATAGCGATGACCGGAATCGACAGACATGACGACATCGTCCAGCAGCGCAAGCGTGAATGCATCACCCGAAAGCCGTTTCATCAAGGCAAGGTACAGGCAGACGCCCATCCCGTCCTGATGGCCTTCGCTGTGAAACGCTGCTGGCGGAAACAGCCCGCGCTCATAGAAATTAACCGCAAAGTCCAACTTACCGGCGCTCGGCGATAGCTTCGCCGTGAACTTCTCTTCATCCCCTTCGTTGATCAAACGATAGAACGTGCTGAAATCTTCCTGCACTTCCGCATAGAGCGCGTCGAGCTCGGCCTCCATGACTTTGCAATAGGCATCATAGGTCGCCTTGGCGGCCTGGCTTGCACTATCAGCGCGCTGTTTGCGACGCATCGCGTCGCGATAGTCGTCGAGGCGAAGCTGTGCGAGATCGGAAGAGCGTCGTGTAGGGAAAGAGTGTAGATCTCGGTGGTCGCCGG
>ERZ778022.2208-NODE-2208-length-21338-cov-4.435277_pt1 | contig 21338 bp, 20 predicted proteins | sample MGYA00375752_ERZ778022 | MGnify/ENA primary metagenome ERZ778022 (study PRJEB29350, sample SAMN05389826) | bioreactor metagenome | isolation source: Thiocyanate bioreactor | place: South Africa: University of Cape Town | collected 2014-04-04 ... | reverse complement strand
AGCAGCTCGTCAACAGCCCGAATGCGCTGCGCGCCTTCCAGGGTCTCGGCTACTTCATTCGCCACAAGAGCACGGTCGATTCGCGCCTTCGCGAACTCGCGATCCTCCAGGTCGGCTGGCTCGCGCGTTCGCCCTACGAGTGGTCGCACCACATCAAGCTCGGCTACGAGTTCGGCGTGACCGATGCGGACATCGAGGCGCTGATCGCCGACACGGCCGGCAAGGCGACATCGCTCGCGCCGCTCGACCGGCTGGTGTTGCTGGCCGCGCGTGAAGCGACGAATGATGGCGCCGTCAGCCGCGCGACGTTTGATGCGCTGCGCACGCACCTCTCGAACGAGCACATGATCGATCTCGTGATGACCATCGCGTTTTACAACGCCGTCGTCCGCGTTCTCGCGAGCCTCGAGATCGATGTCGAGCCCGACTATCAGAAGTACCTCAACAAGTACCCGTTTCCCGCGACCCCGGCCTGAAGGAGTGCCCCCATGCGGATGAAGGATAAGGTTGCAGTCATCATCGGCGCCGGCCAGAGCCCCGGCGAGGGCATGGGCAACGGCCGCGCCACGGCGATCGTGTTTGCGCGCGAGGGTGCGAAGGTGCTCTGCGTCGACAACCGCTTCGAGTCGGCCGAAGAGACGGCGGCCATCATCAACAAGGACCACAGCGGCGCGGCGGCAGCCTTCAAGGCCGATGTGACGAAGGAAGCCGAGATGAAGGCGGCCATCGACGAGGCCGTGAAGCGCTGGGGTCGCCTCGACACGCTGCACTACAATGTCGGCGTCTCGCTCGGCGGCGGTGACAAGCCGCCCCTGGAAATCAGCGAGGAAGCTTTCGACAAGGTCAATGCGATCAACCTGCGCGGCTTCATCATGGCCTGCAAGCACGCGCTGCCGATCATGCGCGAGCAGCGCTCGGGCTCGATCCTGTCGATTTCGTCCGTAGCCGCTCTATCGGCGAGCTACGCGACCGTCGCCTACAAGACGACCAAGGCCGGCATGATCGCCTACACCGAGCAAATCGCACGCCACAATGCCGAGTACGGCGTGCGCGCCAACATCATCCTGCCCGGTCTCATGGACACGCCCATGGCGGTGGATACCCGCGCCCGCGTCTGGGGCCAGCCGCGCGCCGAGGTTGTTGCGTCGCGCAATGCCCGTGTGCCGCTGCGAAAGACGATGGGAACGGGTTGGGATGTGGCCAATGCGGCCCTTTTCCTCGCTTCGGACGAGGCGAGCTTCATCACGGGAGTTGCCCTCCCGGTTGACGGCGGCGCCCTCCTGCGCTCGAGCGATTAAGGAGCCGAGCAAACTTTATGACGACGAAGATTGATCACGCGTCGGTGCACGACTAGCCTGACGATCAAGAGGATGCCCCGACAGGCAAGAATTGGCTCAACAATCGGGGGCGCAGAGGAAACGTAAAGCGTTTGGCGTCCGGCGAGGCGCCGACAGAAATAACAAAGGAGGAGACGTATGAAAGCAATTTGGTATGCGGCGGCGGCCTTAGGGCTTGCTGTCGGCGTCGGTGACGTTGCTACGGCCCTCGCCCAGAAGCCGGGCGGGACGCTCCGCATTTATCACCGCGACACACCAGCGAGCGCGTCGCTGCACGAGGAAGCGACCGTTTCGACGCAGCTTCCGTTCATGGCGATCTACAACAACCTCGTCGTCTATGATCAGCAGGCCAAGCGGAACACGATGGAGACCATCGTTCCTGATCTCGCCAAGAGCTGGGAATGGGACGCGACGAAGACCAAGCTCACGTTCAAGCTGAACGACGGCGTCAAGTGGCACGACGGCAAGCCGTTCACGTCCGCGGACGTCAAGTGCACGTTCGACCTGCTGCTCGGCAAGGGCAAGCAGCGCCTGCGCAAGAACCCGCGCGCGATCTGGCACCGCAATGTCGAGGACGTGACCGTCAATGGTCCGCTCGAGGCGACGATCGTGCTCAAGGAGCCGCAGCCTGCGTACCTGACGCTGCTCGCATCGGGCTACACGCCGATCTATCCGTGCCACGTCAGTGCTGCCGACATGCGCACGAAGCCGGTCGGCACGGGCCCCTTCAAGTTCGTCGAGTTCCGCGGCAACGAGATCATCCGTCTTGCCAAGAACCCGGACTACTTCAAAAAGGGCAAGCCTTACGTCGACATGATCGAAATGCGCATCATCGACAACCGGTCGACCCGCATCCTGGCCTTCCAGGCCGGCGAGTTCGACATGACCTTCTCGCAGGACATCACGATCCCGCTGCTGAAGGACATGGAGAAGCAGGCGCCGAAAGCGATCTGCGAGACCAAGCCTCAGTACGTGCACCGCAACCTGATCGTGAACCGCGAAGCGGCGCCGTTCGACAACCCGCAGATCCGGAAGGCCATGGCGCTGGCGATCGACCGCAAGGCGTTCGTCGACATCCTGACCGAGGGCAAGGGTGACATCGGCGGCGCCATGCTGCCGCTGCCGGAAGGCGCCTGGGGCATGCCGCCCGAGGAGCTTGCCAAGATGGCGGGCTATGGCGGCGACGTTGCTGCCAACCGCGCCGAGGGCCGCAAGATCATGGAGAGCCTCGGCTACAGCGCTGCGAAGCCGCTGAAGGTGAAGATCTCGACCCGCAACATCGCCATCTACCGCGATCCGGCCGTCATCCTCATCGATCAGCTCAAGCAGATCTACATGGACGGCGAGCTCGAGGTTGTCGACACGCCGCTCTGGCACGCTAAGGTCGCCCGCAAGGACTACCAGGTCGGCATGAACCTGACCGGTGTCGCCGTGGACGACCCCGATGCCAACATGGTCGAGAACTACGCCTGCAAGTCCGAGCGCAACTACACCGGCTACTGCAACCCGGAGGTGGAGAAGCTCATCGAGGCGCAGTCGAAGATCGTCGACGTCGCCGAGCGCAAGAAGGTCGTGTGGAAGATCGAGCAGATCCTCAACGACGATCTCGCGCGCCCGGTCATCTATCACGATCGCGCCGCGACCTGCTGGTGGCCGTACGTGAAGGGCTTCGTCGGCCACGAGAACTCGATCTACAACAACTGGCGCTTCGAGGACGTGTGGCTCGATAAGTGACGCCGGAGACCTGAGGCCCCGGCGCGGTAGAGGACATCGCTTCTCTGCCGCGCCGGAGTCTACCCGCTTCGGCGGGGCCAAGAGCGGATGCGGCGGCCTTGATTGCCGCATTCGATGAACCGCAACGATGTCCAAGACGAGCTTGAAGGAGGCTCCGCGTGGGTGCCTATATGATCCGACGATTTCTGCTGATGATCCTGACGTTGTTCGGGATGTCAGTGCTGATATTCGTCATGCTCCGCGTGGTGTCGGGGAACATCGTCGATATCCTTTTTGATTCTGCGGGCATGGTGACCCCCGCCGACAAGAAGCGGCTCGAAGCTGAGCTCGGTCTCGACAAGCCGATCGTGCAGCAGTACGTGACGTGGATCACCAACATGATGAAGGGTGATCTCGGTTACTCGTACGTGTCGGAGAAACCGGCGCTCGACGAGATCCTGCCGCGCATTCCGGTCACGGCCAAGCTCGCGGCGCTGGCGCTCTTCTTCTCCGTTCTCTTCGGTGTGCCGCTCGGCGTCATCAGCGCCGTCAGGCAGAACACGGGCCTCGACTATTTCCTGAGAGTCGTGAGCCTGTCGGGCCTGTCGCTGCCTTCGTTCTGGCTCGGTCTGCTCATTCTCATGGCCTTCGTGCAGTACGCGGGATGGATTCCCATTTATTCCGACGCGCCGCGCGGGTTCTTCCATGAGCTCTTCCTGCTCAGTATCCCGGCGGCCGCGGTGGGCTTCCGCGCCTCCGCGCTCATCATGCGCCTCACGCGCTCGTCCATGCTGGAAGTGCTTCGCCAGGACTACATCCGCACGGCGCGCGCCAAGGGTGCCTCGGCGAACACCGTCAACTACGACCACGCACTGCGCAACGCGGTGCTGCCCGTGGTGACGATCATCGGCATCGAGGCGGCCTTCCTGATCGGCGGCCTGATCGTCACCGAGACCGTGTTCAACATTCCGGGCGTCGCCCGCTTCCTCGTCGAGGCGATCCGCTGGCGCGACTATCCGATCGTCCAGAACCTGGTGATGCTGATCGCCGTCGTCACGGTCGTCGTGAACTTCATTGTCGACATGGCCTACGTCGTTCTCGATCCGCGCATCAAGTACGAGGGCTGAGGCAAACCATGGCAACCATCGACCACAAGGCCGAACTCGCCCGTGCCGGCGCCGGCGTCAGCGGTTTCTGGGGCACGACGCTCCACCTCGCGCGCCGCTATCCGCTCGGCGCGGCGGGTGCCGTCATCGTCCTCATATTCGTACTGACAGCCCTCTTTGCCGGCTATCTCACGAGCTACGACCCGACCACGACCAATCCGCGATCCTCGCTCTCGCCGCCGACGACCGACCACATCCTCGGCGCCGACTTCATGGGCCGCGACATGTGGAGCCGCATCGTCTATGGCGCCCGGATCTCGCTTGCCGTCGGCATCGGCTCGACGGTGCTCGGCTGCTTCTTCGGCGTGCTCATCGGCCTCATGTCCGGGTATTACGGCGGCTGGCTCGATCTCCTCACGCAGCGCCTCATGGATATCCTTCAGGCGCTGCCGCTACTCGTCATGGCGCTGCTGATGGCGGCATCCCTCGGGCCCTCGCTCACCAACACGATTGTGGCGATCTCCATACCCATCGTCCCGAACGTGGCGCGCGTCATACGCTCGAACACGCTCGCGTTGAGGGAAATGCCCTATGTTGAGGCGGCCCGCGCCGTCGGCATGAGCGAGTGGAAGATCGCACTACGCCACGTGCTGCCGAATACGGTGGCGCCGCTGATCGTGCTCGCAACGGCGCAGCTCGGCTCGGCCATTCTGACGGAGGCCTCGCTCTCCTTCCTCGGTCTCGGCATTCCCGAGCCGCATCCGTCCTGGGGGCGGATGCTGTCGGAGTCGGCCGCCGAATATGTGAGGACGGCGCCGTGGCTCGTCGTCTTCCCGGGCATTGCGATCTCGCTCGCGGTGTTCGGAACCAACCTGCTCGGCGACGCCGTGCGTGACATTCTCGATCCGCGCGAGCGCAGCTAAGGCACAACCACAGACCGGGGACCGGGACGTCATGAACGACTGGGCGGCAAGGGAACCGGTACCGCGACAGGCGGCGACGAAATCAGGGAGTCCAATGACGACGACAGCCTCAACACCGCAGACCGCCCCGCCTCGTGCGGCCGCGGCGGAGAACCTTCTCGAAGTCACGGACCTGCGCACGTACTTCTTCACGCGCCATGGTGTGGTGAAGGCGGTGGACGGCGTGGATTTCGCGCTGAAGCCGAGGGAGACGCTCGCCATCGTCGGCGAGTCCGGCTGCGGAAAGTCGATCACGGCGCTCTCGCTATTGCGGCTCATTCCGGTGCCGCCCGGACGGATCATCAGCGGCTCGATCAAGCTCGATGGGGTCGACCTCATCAAGCTCAGCGAAGAGGAGATGCGCCGGATTCGCGGCAACGACGTCTCGATGATCTTCCAGGAGCCGATGACGTCGCTTAACCCGGTCATGACGATCGGGCGGCAGATCGCGGAAGTGCTGCTGCTGCACCAGGGCATGACGACGAGGGAGGCCTACGCACGCGCTGTCGAGATGCTGAGGCTTGTCAAGATCCCCGAGCCCGAGCAGCGCGTGAAGGAGTACCCCCACCAGCTCTCGGGCGGCATGCGCCAGCGCGCGATGATCGCGATCGCGCTCGCCTGCAATCCGAAGGTGCTGATCGCCGACGAGCCGACGACGGCGCTCGACGTGACCATCCAGGCGCAGATCCTCGATCTCATCGTCGAGCTGCAGAACCGGCTCGGGACGGCGGTGGTGCTCATCACGCACGACCTCGGCGTGGTCGCGGAGACCGCGCAGCGCGTCATCGTCATGTACGCCGGGCGCAAGGTCGAGGAAGCGGACGTTGGCGAGCTCTTCGCGCGGCCCATGCACCCCTATACGCGCGGCCTCATGGCCTCGATCCCGCGGCTCGACCTCATGCGCGGCGAGGAGAAGGACAGCGTGGAGCGTCTGCAGGAGATCCCGGGCATCGTGCCGGCCTTGAGTGCGCTGCCGCCGGGCTGCGCCTTCGCGCCGCGCTGCCCGCACGCCGACGATCGCTGCCGCGCGGAGTATCCGCCCTACGAGCAGAAGAGAAGCGGCCACTGGGCTGCCTGCTGGCGCTCGGAAGAACTTTTTGGAGGCGCCAATGCATGACGGAGCGGAGAGCGGCGTAGTGCCGGGCACGGCCAACGGCGCCGGCGACAGCAACCCGCGTCACAACCGGGCGCCCGCGCTCGAGGTGCGGGATCTGAAGAAGCACTTCGCCGTCAAGAAGGGGCTGCTGCAGAAGACGGTCGGCCACGTCTATGCCGTGGACGGGGTGTCCTTCACGATCCGCGAGGGCGAGACCCTCGGTCTCGTCGGCGAATCCGGCTGCGGCAAGTCCACGGTCGGCCGCGCCATCCTGCGGCTCGTCGAACCGACCTCGGGCAGCATCAAGGTCTCGGGGCAGGAGATCATCGGCCTCTCGAAGCCGGAGCTGCGCCCCTATCGCCGCGAGATGCAGATCATCTTCCAGGATCCTTTCTCGTCGCTCGACCCGCGCATGAGCGCCGGCGACATCGTCGGCGAGCCCTTGAAGGTGCATGGCGTCGGCAATGCCAAGGAACGGCGCGCGCGGGTGGCGGAGCTTTTCGCCCGCGTCGGCCTCCGGCAGGCGCAGATGGACAACTTCCCGCACCAGTTCTCGGGCGGCCAGCGCCAGCGCATCGGCATTGCGCGCGCGCTCGCGCTCAACCCGAAGCTGATCATCGGCGACGAGCCGGTCTCGGCCCTTGACGTGTCCATCCAGGCGCAGGTCATCAACCTGCTCATGGACCTGCAGCAGGAGCTCGGTCTCGGCTATCTCTTCATCTCGCACAACCTCGCCGTGGTCGAGCACATCTCGCACTACATCGCGGTGATGTACCTCGGCCGCATTGTCGAGTACGCCGACAAGCGCACGCTCTTCACGAGCCCGCGCCATCCCTACACGGAAGCGCTGCTCTCGGCGGTGCCGGTGCCGGATCCCTCGATCAAGCGCAAGAAGGTCGTGCTTGAGGGCGACGTGCCGAGCCCCATGAAGCCACCCTCGGGCTGTCATTTCCACACGCGCTGCCCGATCGCGCAGGCGCGCTGCAAGGTCGAGAGCCCGGTGCTGCGCGACGTTGGCAACGGCCAGAAGGTCTCCTGCCACTTCAGGTGAGGATCGCCGAAGCATTTGCTTTGCCGCGGGCTGCCGGGAGGAGGTGCTGTCGCCTTCTTCCGCTTAGGCCTGCCCGCGGCGGCCATGCAGCGCCGGTGCGCTGCGGACAGCACTTCAGTCAGCCTGCTTCAAGCTCTCGAAGGCCGCGAGCGCGCGGGCGCGCGCCGCCTTGTGCTCGACAATCGGGTGCGGATATGTCCGCCCGAGCTCGATGCCGGCCGCAGCTAGCAGGTCGGCCGGCGCATCCCACGGCGCGTGGATCTGAGGCGTCGGCAGCTTGGCGAGCTCGGGGCACCATTTACGCACATAGTCACCCGAGGGATCGAAGGTCTCGGCCTGCTTGATGGGATTGAAAATGCGGAAGTAAGGTGCCGCATCGACACCCGAGCCCGCGACCCATTGCCAGCTCGTGGCGTTGTTGGCGAGATCGGCATCGACGAGCGTGTCCCAGAACCACGCTTCTCCGTCCTGCCAGGGCTGCAGAAGATGCTTCACCAGGAATGATCCGGTGATCATGCGCACGCGATTGTGCATCCAGCCTGTCGTCCACAGCTCGCGCATTCCCGCATCGACGATCGGGTAGCCCGTGCGGCCGCGCTGCCAGGCGGCGAGCTGCTCGGCATCGCGCTTCCAGGGAAAGCGCACGAAGGGCTCGCGGCATGGCGCCTCCGGCAGCGACGGGTGCTGCACGAGCAGATGATAGGAGAACTCGCGCCACAGCAGCTCTTTCAGGAAGACATCGGCGCCGTTGGCGCATTCGGGATGAGCCGCCGCGTGAGCGCGTGCGCGCTGCCAACATTGCCGCGGGCTGATCTCCCCATGATGGAGATGCGGGGAAAGTCGCGATGTGCCCGCGATGTCCGGCCGGTCGCGACGCTCGCGATAGTGTGCGAGATCCTGCGCGACAAACGTGTCGAGACGCTGCTGTGCTGCCTTCTCGCCGGGCGTCCATGTCGTCCTGAGGCCCGAAGCCCAATCGGGCTTCGTCGGTGTCAACTGCCAGTCGGCGAGCTTCTCGGATGTCGGCCAGCGCTTGGGCGCCTCCAGAGTTCTCGGCGGCGGCAGTAAGGTGCCGAGGTCGCCGGTAGTGAAAGCAGCACGCGCGAACGGCGTGTAGACTTGGAAAGGTGCGCCCTGGCGCGTGCGGAGCGCCTCCGGCTCGAAGAGCAGCGCGCCGCGATGGCGCTTCAGCGCAATGCCCGACTTCTCCAGACTGACCTTGAGATCGGCTTCGAGCTCTATGGCCCAGGGCTCGTAAGCCCGCGAGCAATATACGCTTGCGGCACCGCTCTCGGCTGCGAGGCGCGGCAGGACTTCGCGGGTGGGGCCGTGCGCGAGAATGAGGCGCGACCTGACTGAGGCGAGGCTCTCCGCCAGAGCCTGGAGACTGCCATGCAGCCACCAGCGGCTCGCGCCGCCCGCGCGCCAGCGCCCGGGCGCGGCATCATCGAGAATGAAGACGGGAATGACTGGCGCGCCTGTTGCTGCGGCCGCATGGAGCGCGACGTTGTCGGCGAGGCGCAGGTCATTGCGGAACCACATGATCACGGCGGCCGTCATCGGCGGCTTTGCTCCTGCAGGCGCGAGCGTTGGAGCCGGCATAACGCGCGTGAATGCACGTCAGTTCTTGAAGAGCAGGTCGAACAGGGTCTTGGGTTTGGCCTTGGCGCTGCCTCCGCCGTCGCTCGAGCGGCCGCGGCGGCGCTCGGGCGTGTACTCGCCATAGTTGCCCTGTGCCCATGGTGCCCAGCTTGGCGTCTGGCTCCCGCCGCCGCTATAGCGCGGACCGCTGTCCGGGCGGCGCTGCTGTGCGAGCTCGCGGTCCACGGGAGCGACGAGCAGATACTCCTCGCTGCCGCCCTCGAGCCCGGCGACGGTGAGCTTCGTCTCTGTCCAGGTCCATTCGGCGGCGCGCGCGCCCTGACGCACTTGCTCGATGGTGATGACGCGGCGCGCGCGCGTGTCGATGACGGCGGCGTGCTCGACTTCCTCCGGGCCGCCCTTGCCGTCGATCGTGCCGGCGGTGAAGCGCAGGAGGCCGATGTGCTGTGAAGCCTCGGGGCGCATGGACCAGTCCGTCAGGCGCGGAACACCGTCCCCCATCAGCTCGAGAGGGACGGTCAGGCGCGGAAATCGCGCGTTCGTCGCGAAGTACTGATTGCCGCGCACTTGAAGGCGCCATTCGCCGAGGCTCTGCTCGTCGAGCTCGTGGCTTGCTGCGATCTGCGCGGCGCCATTGCGCTCGAGCGCGATGGCGGCTTCGCGCAGCATGGGCTTGAGCTCGAGCGCGCGGCGCAGCTCGACGATGGCCTCGTCCGAGCGCCCCATGGCCTCAAGCATCTCGCCGCGTGCCCAGATGACTTCCGGCCGCTCGGGCTCGAGGCCGATGGCGCGCTCGATGTCCTTCTGCCCGAGCTCGGGGCGTCCCATGAGCTTGTAGACCCAGCCGCGATAGGCATAGGCCTGGGCCGAGCGCGGGTCGATCTCGATGGCGCGCGAGAGGTCGTTGAGCGCCTGCTCGTAGCGTTCGGCCTTGGCCTCGGCAAAGCCGCGCGCCTCGACCGCGGCATTCGACTGCGGCTGCATCGAGACCGCGCTTTCGAAATCCCGCAGCGCCGCGGGAATGTCCCGGGCGGCGATGGCGGCATAGCCGCGCAAGAGCACTACCTCGATGTTGTCGCGATCGATCTCCAGGACGCGCCCGAGATCGTCGATGGCGTCCTTGTAGCGCTCCAGCGCGAGATAGGCCTCGGCGCGCGCACGGAGCGCCGGCGCGAAGCGGGGTGCGACGGCCAGCGCCCGCCCGAGATCGCGAAGGGCGGCGTGAGGGCGCGCTTGCGCAAGATGGACGCGTCCGCGGCCGGCAAAAGCGGCGCCATCGCTCGACAGAAGTCCGATGGCGCGCGAGTAGTCGCTGAGCGCGGCGCGATGATTGCCGAGCTTGACGTGCGCCGCGGCGCGGTTGGTGAGTGCGGCCCCATAGTTCGGCGCGAGGACCAGCGCGCGGTCGAGGTCGCGAACGGCCTCGGCCGTGGCGCCGGCCTCCAGGAGAACGGTGGCGCGATTGTTGTAGGCCGTAGCGCTCTCCGGCACGAGCTGGATGGCGCGGTTGAAATCCTCGATGGCGGCACGAACCTGGCCCAGACGCGCGCGCGCGACGCCGCGGTCGATGTGCAGGAGCGCGCGCTGGTCATTGGGGAGGCTGTCGGCGGCGAGGGCCGCATCATAAAGGCGGATGGCGTCGTCGGGCCGATCCGAGCGGAGCGCGGCAACGGCCTGGCGCACGCGCATGGCTGCATCGGTAGATGCCGGGCCGCCGGCCTGAGCGAGGGCAAGCTCGGGCATGAGCGCGAGCGCAGCCACAGCGAGCAGCCTGCAAGGCGCGCTGCGATGTCTGCCGTGCGTCTTTGCTTCAAAGGACATGTGCGCTCATACGACCCCCTCTCCCGCAAGAGCGGGGAGAGGGGATGAAGTGTGATACCCGGCGCTTAGCGCCTTCACCCCTCAAGAATCATGACTTTGTAGCACAATTCGGTCGGCGGACGGCTGACGGCGGCCCCGGCTGCGACGACCTATGCCGGCAGCTCGAAGCCGATCGCGGCTTCGACTTCGATGGTCTTCTGCACGGCGGGGCGGGCCATCATGCGCGCGTAGTGGGCATCGAGGCTCGGGAACTCGCCCGGTGCCGGATGGAGCGAGTTGAAGAAGCGCCAATACAGGCGAAAGAGGTGAATGTCGGCAATGGAATAGGTGCCGACCGCCCAAGGCTGATCGCCGAGCCGCTTGTCCGCCAGCGCATAGACCGTGCGGGCATGGTCGAGGCCGCGGCGGCGCGCCGGATGGATCGTCGCGGCGATGAACGACATCCAGGAGATGACCTGCGCCTCGGCCTCGCTGTCGTGCATGGGGAGCAGGCCGGCCTCGGGAAAGCGCCGCGCGAGATAGAACAGAATGGCCGCGACCTCCGTCAGAGGCCGGCCATCGATCAGCAGCGTCGGCACCTTGCCCTCGGGATTGAGCGCGAGATAGGCCGGCGCCCGGTTCTCCTTGCGCGCGAACGAGATCGGCCGAGCCTCGAAGGGCACGCCGATCTCGCGCAAGGCAATGTGCGGTGCCATCGAGCTTGCGCCGGGAGCGAAGTAGAGCGTCAGCATCGCCACTCCCTTCGCACTGTGGTGCTTAGTCGCCGCCGGACGGCTTGAACTCGGCTTCGCGTGTCCGCCGTGCGATCTTGTCGAGCACGCCATTGACGACGCGCGGCTCGTCCTCGTTGAAGAACGCCTTCGCGACTTCGACATACTCGCTGATGACGACGCGGGCCGGCACGTCCGCGCGCTCGATCAGCTCGTAGACGCCGGCACGCAGGATCGCGCGCAAGGTCGAGTCGACGCGCGTCAGCCGCCAGCCCTCCGCGAGCTGGGCATCGACGATCGGATCGATCTCACGCTGCCGGCGAACGACGCCGCGCAGGATCGCCGCAAAGAAGTCGCGGTCGGCGGCGGCGACTGACTTGTCCTCGGCATTCTCGCCGAAGTGATGCATGTTGAACTGGCCGATGACGTTGTTCAGGTCGGTCTCGGCGAGATCCATCTGATAGAGGGCCTGCACGGCGCTGAGGCGCGCTGCGCTTCTCGGCGCGAGCGGACGCGGCTCGTTGGCGGGCGTTTTCATTCTTGCCGCCTGGCAAAGTCGTGGCCGATCTCGATCAGCTTGAGGCACGCGCGCGCAGCATCCGCGCCCTTGCCGGCGAGGCCGCCCTCGGCGCGCGCCATGGCCTGAGCGTGCGTGTCGACCGTCAGAATGGCATTGCCGACCGGCAGCGCGAGATCGGATGCAATGTGCATCAGCCAGTGGTTCGCATTGTTGCAGACGATATCGTAGTGCGAGGTCTCGCCGCGAATGACGCAGCCGAGCGCGATGACGCCATCGACGGGGCGCGGATCATCCTCGTCGAAGCGCCCGGACGCGGCACTGACCGCGAGCACCTGGGGGATTTCCAGCGCGCCCGGCACGACAATGCGCTCGTACGTGCAGCCGTGCGCATCGAGCACGGCCAATGCGCCCTCGATCAGCGCGGCGCTGACGTCCTCATAGTACGGCGCCTCGATGATGAGGATGTGCGCGTCGATTTTGCCCGCGCGCGGGCCAATGGGGGTGCCTCTACCGGCCATGATCTTTTACCGAACCTCTCGGGTGCCTACGATGCGCAGGCCATAACCTTCGATGCCGACATAGCGCGAGCGCGGCACGTTGGTCAGCAATTCCATGTCCGTGACGCCGAGATCGCGCAGGATTTGTGCGCCAATGCCGATTTCGACGCGGCGGCGCTCCGCGCGCGCCTGCGGTGTCTTCGGCTGCTCGCGCTCGGCAAGCCACGTGGAGAGCGAGCGCGGCCGAAGATCGCGGATCAGCACGATCGCGCCGCGACCTTCGGCGGCCACCATCTGCATGCATTTCTGCAGGAAGGCCTCGGGACGGTTCGGCGCACCGATACCCAGGAGATCTGCGGGCATGTTGACGGCGTGCACGCGCACGAGCACCGGCTCGGGGCCGGAGAGGTCGCCGCGCACGAGCACGAGATGCTCGACGGGGTCGACGGTCGTCTCATAGACGTGCAGGTCGAAGGTGCCGCCGAAGGTGCTCTCCACCTTGCGCGACGCCGTGCGATTGACGATGCGGTCGTTCTGCAGGCGATAGGCGATCAGGTCCTCGATGGTGCCGATCTTGAGGCCATGGCGCTGGGCGAAGGAGACGAGGTCCGGCATTCGCGCCATGGTGCCGTCGTCGTTCATGATCTCGCAGATGACGCCGGCCGGCAGCAGGCCCGCCATGCGCGCGAGGTCGACAGAGGCTTCCGTGTGGCCGGCGCGAACGAGCACGCCGCCCTCGCGCGCGACGAGTGGGAAGACGTGCCCCGGCGAGACGATGTCCTCATGCGTCTTGTTCGGATCGATGGCCGTGGCGATGGTGAGCGCGCGGTCGTGGGCCGAGATGCCCGTCGCAATGCCTTCCTTGGCCTCGATGGATACGGTGAAGGCCGTGCGGTTGCGGGCACCGTTGTTGCGCGTCATCAGCTCGAGGCGGAGCTGATGGGCGCGCTGCTCGGTCATCGAGAGGCAGATGAGCCCGCGGCCATGCTTGGCCATGAAGTTGATCTTGTCGGGCGTCGCCATCTGCGCCGGGATGACGAGGTCGCCCTCGTTCTCGCGGTCCTCGGCATCGACGAGAATGACCATGCGGCCGTTGCGCAGGTCATCGAGGATGTCCGTAATGGGCGAGACGAAGCCCTTCCCCTCGGAATAGGCGACGCGCGCAAGGTCGGCGAGGTCGTTGTTGGTGCCGTTCGTCACCGGCGCATCTCCAGAAGCCGCGCGACATAGCGCGCGAGGGGATCGATCTCGATGTTGACGCGATCGCCGGGCTTTTTGCCGCCCCACGTGGTTACCGTCAAGGTATGGGGAATGAGGTTCACGCCAAAGCGGGCGCCTTCGACCTCGTTGACGGTGAGCGACGTGCCGTCGAGCGCGACCGATCCCTTGGGGGCAATGAACGGGGCGAGTGCCGCGGGCGCCTCGAAGGTCAGGCGGTGGCTCTCGCCGTCGGGGCGAATATCGACGATCCGAGCGACCCCATCGACGTGACCGGAGACAATGTGGCCGCCAAGCTCGTCGCCTGCCTTGAGGGCGCGCTCCAGATTGATTTGACGGCCCGAGCGCCACTCGCCGAGCGTGGTCAGCGAGAGCGTTTCATTGGAGACGTCGAGCGTGTAGCGGCTGCCCGCGCCCTCCGGCTCGATGCTCGTGACGGTCAGGCACACGCCATCGTGGCAGATCGAAGCGCCGAGGGCGATCGAAGCTGCCGGATAGTCCGAGCGGATGGCAAATCGCCCGCCGTCAGCGGCAACGACCCTGCCGATGCCCGTGATGATGCCTGTGAACATACCTACGTTCCGCGCAGGGCGGCCCGATGGGGCCGCCGGAGAGTGCCTCTTTGCACCATGACCTAGGCCCAATCGGCACTCTGGGCAAGGCGAACCGGGGCATGGCCGGGCCGCGGGGTCGCCGAGGCTGACGTGAGGCGATATTCTACGCTTGGAGGGCGGGTGAGGCACGTCCCGTGCCTGAAGGAGGCCGCCATGCAACTCGGGCGATTGAGGATAGCGGAGATGCCGGCGACTGCAAGCGGGGCAGGGGACAACTATGCCCTCGTGCGGCGTGCGATCACCTATCTGACCGCGCCTCACGAGAGGCAACCGTCGGCGGTCGATCTTGCAGCCCACCTCGAAGTCGGCACGGCCGAGCTCCAGCAGGTGCTCGCGCGTTGGTGCGGTCTTTCTCCCGCCGCGTTCGCGCAGGCCCTCACAGCCGAGCATATCCGAGGTTTGCTAGCGGCGTCGGATGGTGTGCTCGGCAGCAAGGTTGCGGGCGGTCGCCACAGGATCCATGCCTTCGATGTCCGGATCGCCGGGACGGTCAGCGACGACGCGCGGCGCCGCGGAGCCGGGTTGGACATCGCGTATGGCGTTCATCCCTGTCCTTTCGGGCAGGCGCTCATCACCATGAGCGAGGGCGGGGTTTGCGGTCTCGCATTTGTCGATGAGGACGAGGGCGAAAGCCGGCGTGCGGCGCTCGAGGATATGATGGGCCGCTGGCCGAATGGGCATTTTCGCGAAGTACCGGTGGAGACCGGCGTCATGGCGGCGCGTATCTTCGGCACCTCCCCCTCATCGGATGGGGATGCCGTTCCGCTCACCCTGATCGGCACCTCCTTCGATCTCAAAGTCTGGCAGACTCTGCTGCGCATTCCGGTCGGCGTGCTCGTGAGCTACACGGACATTGCCTGCCATATCGGTCAGCCAAGCGCCTCTCGCGCGGTCGGCACCGCCAACGGCCGCAATCCCATCTCGTTCGTCGTGCCGTGCCATCGTGCGCTGCGTGGCGACGGCACACTCGGCGGATACTACTGGGGGCTTACGCGCAAACGAGCCCTCATTGCTTGGGAGTCGGGGCGCCTGCAGACGCAGAGAATGGAAATTGATCAGCATTCGGAAATGGGTGGTGATTAATATATCATCATTGTTGCGTCTGAGCCACTGTCAGCGCACGGATATAACCTCCTTCCCCGTTGAGAGAATTTCCACGCGCGCGCCGTTTCGCGGTTTTTAACGCGCAATTGGAGGTTGTTTGTGACGCCCGTGGCCGCGTGTTCCCTTACTGGGCATGGCCGGGCGTGATTCGCGTCTATTTGGCAAGCCAATTCCCCCGACCAGCATTCGATGCATGAACCCGTTATCAGGAGAGAGCTATGGTACTCGCTCGAGCAATTCGGCGTGCCTTAGTAGCGTGCGGCGTTCTCGCAATCGGAATACCCGGAGCACATGCTCAGAGCCTCAAGGACGGGCCAGCGCCAGTTCCCGTCTTCACGTGGTCCGGGGCTTACTTCGGTCTTCACGCCGGCTGGGGATGGGCCGACGTGAACTGGCGGAACGATTACCCCTACTACATCGTGGATCCGAGGCGTCCGACGAGCTTCGATATCGATAGCCCCGTTTACGGCGGGCAGCTTGGCATCCAGACGCAGCGCGGGAACTGGGTGTTCGGCGCCGAAACATCTCTCTCTGGCTTCACCGACAGAGAGAGGAAGAGAGGCGTTGATCTGTATTATGGCTCCCCCGTTGGAGAGATGACCGCGCGCGTGGACTGGCTCTTCATGGCAGTCGGCCGCGTCGGGTATACGTGGGGGAATACACTCGGTTACGTGAAAGGCGGGTATGCCGGGGCCGAGCTCAGGCTCGAGACCAACGACAATGTTCCTCCCATCTATACCTCTACAAGCAGCAAGTGGCACAACGGCTGGACCATCGGCACCGGCTTCGAATATCTGTGGCTGCCCAACATAACAGTTGGCGTCGAATACAATTTCGTGAGCCTGGAAAGCACAAACCGCGACACGTTCATCAGTGGTCCCAGTACGAGGTTCAACTCCCGCGCCGATCTCGACATCCACACGGTACTGGCGCGCATGAACTTCAAGTTCGACTTCCTGAACACCCCCTAACTTGAGACTGTGGTTGCCGGGCGCTTGCGTGGTGGCTGAAGCTCAGGCTCAAGCTGTCCGCCAGCGCCCCGCATACACGGCTAGGCCGCGCTGCTCTTTTGCAGCGAGCTTTTCGGCGAGACGATGCCCACGCATCGCAAGCCACGCATAGAGGGGCGGGAGGCGCTTGCCGCCACCGCTCTCGAGGCATTCGCATTCGATCCGGCGACACATCCCTCGAATCAAGATAGCTAAACCACGCTCAATTTCTGGCGGGATTGAGCGGGACTCGGGGTTTGGGGGACGTTCAATTGCTGAGAGAATTGGGAACCGCTTTGGCGGTAGGGACTGCTTTGACCGTAGCGCCGAGCATCGGTTCGGCGAGTGATCCTGGTGGGGTCAAGCAGCCATCATGGAGCGGGGCCTACGTCGGTCTGCACGCCGGCTACGGCTGGGCGGACGTGGATTGGACCTCCAATTATCCGTATGGCAGTGCCGCTGCGCGGCCGACCCAGTTCGACAGCAACAACACGGTCCTCGGCGGGCACGTGGGTGCACAGCTTCAGTTCGGCCCGTGGGTCGTGGGAGCCGAGGCCTCTCTCTCCAGCGGCTACGATCGTGTGATCGAGCGCAATGTGGATCTGTACGCCGGCATCATGACGGGCGACATGATCGCACGCGTAGACAGTCTTGCGCTTCTGACGGGGCGCCTCGGTTACGCGTGGGGCAACGCTCTCTTCTACGGCAAGGCTGGATATGCCGGGGCGGCCGTCCAGCTCAAGACGCACGAGCACTACCCCTTTGGGGAAAGCTGGGTGTCCTCCTCACGCGAATGGTACAAGGGCTGGGTACTTGGTTCAGGCATCGAGTACAGGCTCGACTCGAACCTCGTATTCGGCATCGAATACAACTTCGTGCATCTGAGCGGCAGCACGGCCGCGAGCATCCTGACGGAGAACGGTGGGGCGTTGGTCAATACCTTCAAGTCCCGAGTCGATGTTGATGCGCACACGCTCCAGGCGCGCCTCAGCATGAAGCTCGATTTCGTCGACTAGGTCTTTCGGGGGCTTGCGCGGCGGCTGAGACTCACGCCCTCAAGCTGTCCGCGAGCGCCCGCATGTAGCCTTCCGCAGCGACAATGTGGTCGATGCGGTGCGGCTCGATGCGCGTGGGCGTGCCCTCGAACTCCTTGAGTGCGTGAAGGCGTCGCTCGACACCGGCGAGGCGGCGCCCGTCGACGTGGCCCCTGAGGGTCGCGACGATCGTTTCCACATATCCAGTGAGCCGACCGATCTCGCGGAGCGCACCACGGCGCGCGGCGCGATCGGCGGCATCGCCTTCGAGCTGCTCGAAGGCGGCGGCCATGCGGGCGAGCGAGTCGGCGACCGCCTCGGCATACTGGGCGACCTTGGCGCGCTTTGCCTTGTCGAGGTGGGCGAGCTTCGTCCGCCAGGCGCAGATCACGTCGGCGAGACCGAGCAGCTTCAATGCGATGTCGAGGGCGCGCATGGCGCCATCGTAGGCGGCGGGCCGAAATGCGGGGATTACCTGCCGCGGTATGGTTTCAGCGGACTTTCGGATCCGCGTAGCACTGACGCATGGCCTCGCAGCGGTGTGAGCCCGAGAAGTGCATGGTCGAGCCCTTCGAGGGGCGAATGAAGGCGCAGATCTCCTCGAGGCCTTCCGGGGTCAACCATCCTTGCCGCCGGCCGCGCTGAACGGCGAAGCAGTCGGCAGTCTCCTCGTCGGGGCCGCGGAACTGATGGCCGCATTCGTGTGCATAGATCCAGAGTTTCACCGACGTCGGCACGCGTGCCATGAGCTTCGAGTTGAGAATCAGAAAGCCTGGAAAGGCGGCGCCGTAGTCGTCGAGCTGGTCGTCGATCACAGTTGGACGCTGGCCGCACGTCATGCGCCGGCCGTCGAGGCGCAGCTCGCCGGGTGAAACGATTTTTGCGCCGTTGGCTTGCGCGGCATAGCCCTCGGGTGTGGGCCCTCCGGTCTGGGCGAAGGCGCCCCAAGCCGTCGCGGCCAAGAGCAGAAGCGCGGCACCGGCAAGCTTTCCGAGGCCATGCCCTGCCATGCAGAGTGCGCGCGCAACCGTCACCGTAAGGCCCTCTCAACAACTTGCCGCATGCCAGCAGGCACTGATTTGATCATTGCGCGGACGGGCCGCGCTTTCAATGCGTCATCCCGGCCGCGACCACGCTCCTGTGATCCCGCGGCGTGCCGGCCACACCCGCATCTGTCGGGACATGCAATTTAGCCCGCCTTGGCCTCGATCGCCTCCATGTCCGCGTCGGACAAGCCGAAATGGTGGCCGATCTCGTGGACCAGAACGTGCGTGACGAGCGCGCCGAGCGTTTCGTCGCTGTCCGCCCAGTACTCCAGAATCGGACGACGGTAGAGCACCACTGTGTCCGGCCCCTGCGCAATGTCCATGACACTTTTCCGCTCGAGGCTGACCCCTTGGTAGAGGCCCATGAGATCGAATTCGTTCTCGATGCCGAGGCTGTCGAGCACGTCGTCCGTCGCAAAATCCTCGATGCGGATCAGCACGTCCTTCGCGAGTTGGCGGAACTCGTCCGGGATCTGGCGCCAGGCCGCTTCGGCCAGCTCCTCGAATTCTTTCAGCGTCGGCGCACGTGCTTCCGCCCACTTCTGCCGGCTCATCCACGGTTCTCCATCCGGAAACAGAGACAATCTCAGATGGAGGAATGCCGCGCAGCAATCAAGGGCTAGGTCCGGACTTCAGCTCAATCCCGAGCTACTGGCGCCAGTTTTTTTGCGTCTTGAAGACGAGCTGGGCCCCCAGGATGACGATGGCCAGGCGGGCGAGATGGTGCAGGGCCACATAGGCCACATCCACGCCGAGCACGAAGGCGAGCAGATTGAGCTCGGTCTGGCCGCCAGGCGCGAAGGCCAGGAGCACGGAGACCTGGTCGAAGCCCGTCCAGCGCGAGACCAGGAGGACCACGACCGCCGTCACCGAAAGCAGGACAACGGCATTGAGAATGCCCCACACCATGGTGTGGCTGAACTCCTTGAGCGTCAGACCGCGGAACTGGCAGCCGAGAAGCACGCCAACGCCGATCTGGGCGAAGACCAGGAGCTCCACCGGGAGCCGGACGGTCGTAAAGCCGAGGGCGTGCGCGGCGCCGCTCACCACCATCGGTCCGACAATGGGTGCGCCGGCAAGGCCAAGGCGCTGAGCAATGCCCCAGCCGGCGGCCGCCATCGCGACCAGCGTTGCAATGTCCGTGAAACTCGACTGCGCAAGCCGGACGGGGCTCGCGAACGGGCTCGAGGCGGCGAGGCCGTCGTGCACCTGCAGCCAGAGCGGTACGGCGAAGACGATGAGCACGATGCGCGTCGCCTGCACGAGAATGACCGTGCGCTGATTGGCGCCGGCCTGCTCGGCCATGGCGGTCATGTCCGCGAGGCCGCCCGGCACGGCGGAGAAAAAGGCGGTCGGCCGGTCGAAGCCGGCGAGGCGCCGGTAGAACGTCATGCTCGTCGTCGTGATGAGGATCATGAACGGCACGAGGACCATGAGGCTGACCGTCATCGCGCTCACCTGGCCGAGGATCGCGGGCGTGAAGGCCGAGCCGACGGCGACACCGAGCGTTGCCCGAAGCGGTCCGGCGAGCGGGCGTGGGCGCTCGACAGGGACATGCAGAACCGAGGCGATCAGGCAGGCCGTAAGGGCGCCCAAATACCAGGGAAGCGGCAGGTGGAAGTAGACGAAGATGACGGCGCCGATGGTGCCGATGAGAAATGCGAGGGCAAAACGCGGCACGCGCGCCCACATCGAGCGCTTGGCGGCACTCGATGCGTCTTCGCTATCCTGCTCGCTCTGCGGGCGGCCCGCCCCGTCGGCCATGCCGCGCTTCCCCCCGTTTATTAAGTTTCGATGCTACCAGCTCAATGCGCCGACGACGGCTGCCGACAAAAGTGTTGCGAGCGCTCCGACCAGCAAAGAGCGACCGCCGAGGGCTACGATGTCGGCGCGTCGCTCCGGTGCCATGGCGATGAGTCCGCCGATCATGATGCCGAGAGAGCCGAGATTGGCAAACCCGCAAAGTGCATAGGTGATGATCAGGCGGGAGCGCGGCGCGAGGTCGGTCGCGTCACGCGTCGCGAGATCGAGATAGGCGAGAAACTCGTTGAGCACAATCTTCTGGCCGATCAGGGCGCCGGCCGTGCCCGCTTCATTCCAGGGAATCCCGAGCAAAAGAGCGACCGGCGCGCAGATCCAACCGAGAACCTGCTGAAGGGTAAGCGGCGCACTGACGAGCGCCGACAGGGCGCCGAGGATTTCGTTGGCGAGGGCGACGAGCGCCACCATGACGACGAGCATGGCAGCCACTGCGGCGAGGAGCCGCACACCATCGGCCGTGCCTTGGATGACTGCATCCATGGCCGAGCGCGGCCCATCCTCGATGGCAAGATGCGCTGCCGGCGGGCCCTCGTCGAAGCCCTCGGGCAAAGCGAGCCGGGAGAGCATAAGTGCGGCCGGGACGTTCATGAGCGAGGCCGCCAGCAGATGCCCTGCCGCGCCCGGCACATGCGGCTCGAGCAGGCTCGCATAGACGACCCTGACAGTGCCGGGGATCGTCGCCATGCCGACAGCCATCGCCGCCAAGAGGGCACCACGGCTCATGTCCCTGAGATAGGGGCGGATGAGCAGCGGCGCCTCCACCATACCGACGAGCACGTTTGCTGCCGATGCCATGCCGAGCGGGCCACCAATGCCGAACGTGCGCTGGAGCAAACGCGCGAGCGCCGCGACGAGCCGCTGCAGAACGCCCCAATAGTAGAGAAGGCGCGACAGCGCGCTCATGAGCAGGATGAGCGGCAGCGCCTGGAAAGCGAGGATGAAGCCGTTCGTCGGCCGCGTTGCCTCAAAGGGCGCCGGGGCGCCCGCGAGATAGCCGAAGACGAGGCTCGTGCCCGCATTGGTCGCGCGCTGGAGGGCGCCGATCACGCCGGTCGCGGCATCGAAGAGCAGGCTCGCCTGCGGCACCTTCAGAAAGA
>ERZ778022.2205-NODE-2205-length-21364-cov-4.638510_pt1 | contig 21364 bp, 17 predicted proteins | sample MGYA00375752_ERZ778022 | MGnify/ENA primary metagenome ERZ778022 (study PRJEB29350, sample SAMN05389826) | bioreactor metagenome | isolation source: Thiocyanate bioreactor | place: South Africa: University of Cape Town | collected 2014-04-04 ... | reverse complement strand
GGTCTTGATGATGTCGTCGGCCGAATAGGTCATGTAATCCGGCCCCATATAGGCGGTCAGATCCTTCATCATCTTCAGGGTGGCGAGACCCTTTTCGTTGTTGATCGCCGGCTCGGCCGAGCCGGCCTTGAACAGCTCTCCGCCATAGCCGAGATACATGTTGACGAATTCGGCGGCGAGATCCCAGCCGGCCTTGTCGGAGGCGGCCAGCGGATGCTCCATCAGGCCCTTCTCCTTGATCGCCTTGGCGGCGGCGAGGATATCCTCATAGGATTTCGGCGGCTGGACGCCGGCCTTTTCGAGAATGTCCTTGCGGAAGAAGAGATGCTGCGAATTGCCCATGAAGGCGATCGCCATCACCTTGCCGTCGATCTTGATGAGCTGGTTCGGCTGCAGGTCGGCACCATACTTGGCGACGAGATCGTCGAGCGGGCGCACCAGGCCGTCATTGAGCAGGGGCACGATGGAATTGTTGGCGATGACCGCGACCGTATACTGGGCCGGATTGACCTTCAGCGCCGGCACCTGCAGGTTCTTGTGCTCGGTGGTCTGGTTCTTGCTGACCTTGACCGTCGCGGACGAACATTTCTCGGCCTCGGAGGCGATGAGCCGCAGCGCCTCGAAATCGTTGGATAGGATGCGCACCGACCCCTTCTCGATGCCGCAATCGGCTTTTGCAGGGGCGGCGGAGAAGATGCCCGCGGCGAGCAGGAGGGCGGTGGTGGCAAGCAGTCCCGATCTTTTCATGTTCCCTTCTCTCTTTCTCTTGGCAGCGAAGGCTGCACGTTCGCTCATCGCCTTTCCTCGGACGATTGAGAGTTACGTTATGACAATTTGCATACGTATGCAATAGCTATGCAAAAGAATCGGCGCGAGAGACCCCGCGCCGATGCGAAAGGCTTACCGCAGGATCTGCGTCAGCGCGCCGAACTCGTTGAAGGTGGTCCATTCCTTGGTGACGTGGCCGTTCTCGACCACCCAGTGGGTGATGCCCCAGAGGCTGACTTCGCGGCCGGTCGGCGCACCGTAACGGCCATGGCCGCGATGCGAGCCGAGCATCGACCAGCGCTGGGCGACGAGGAAACCTTCCCCGGCATTGCCCATCCAGTAGAGGTCGTCGACCGAATAGAGCGCATCGGGGAACATCGCCATCAGCGACAGCATGAAGGAGCGAAGCTGGCCGGTGCCATGGAAGACCCGGCCGCCGGTGACTTCGGAGACGATGCCGGGATGATAGACCTTGTCGACGGCGGCGAAGTTGCGCCGGTTCCAGATGGTCTGCGCCGCGGCGCGCACGAATTCCTCCGGATTGTCGCCGATGCGGTCGGGGATCGGCACCAGCGCGGGCTTGGACTGGCCGATGGTGCGGCCGGGCTCGCTGCTGAGGAAATCGGCCGGCAGCACATTGTCGCCGAGCGCCTCGCCGGCGCGGCGCGCCGTCTCCAGCGGATCGAAGCCGAGCTGCTTGACGAGGAAGCAGGTGTCGTAGGCCACATGCTCGTAGAAGATCTCGTTGTCGCGCGTGACGCAATTGGCCATGCACAGGAACTGGATGCGCTTGCCGGTCGGCGCGCCATGGGCGCTGTAGCCGGTATTGGTGCCGATGATCTGCGAGCGATGCGAGGTGTGGAAACCGACCTCGTCGTCGCCGGCCCAGATCACCTCGTCGGCGAGGATGCGCATGTCCGGGAAGGCATTGCTCTGCTCGATGACATGCTGGACCACCAGATCGCGGCCGGCGGCAAGGCCAAGCTCGCCCCAGACCATGCAGTCATGGCTGTAGGTGTCGTAGATATAGCCAATATCCTTCTCCTCCCAGATCTGGTGGGTGATACGGATGATGTAGTCGACGATATTGGCGTATTGCGGCTCGAAGCCGCGCATCGGCTGGCGCGCGGCATGGGCCGGCGTCTTGCCGAGAAAAGCATCGGTGCCGCCGCGCCGATAGGCATCCAGCGAAATCGAAAAGTCGTGCGGCATGTGGCGGGCTTCCAGCGCGCGGAATTTTGCGCGGCCCTGTCGCGCTTCGGACGCCGGCCGTGCTGCCGGCTGGGCCTCGTTTGCCTTGGCCGGGCGCTGGCCTTCCTGTTCGCTCATCCTGTCCTCCAATTTGCAGTCGTATGCAGATTGGCAGCAAATGACCGTTCGGTCAATACGTATGACTGTTCGGTCGTAAAATATTTATGAGTCAGCCAGCAGCACCGTGACGCCGCGCTCAGTCAGATCGGCGGCCAGCGCCGGCGAGAGCGCATCGGTGACCAGCGAGACGGGTGCTGCCGCCGGCACGACCTCGAAGACGCCGAGCCGGTCCATCTTGCTGGAATCGGCCAGCACCACCGGCTGCGCCGCCTGCCGCGCCATGGCGCGCGCCACCTGAGCCTGCTGCAGGTCGTGATCCATGAAGCCGCCGGCGCCATAGGCGGCGACGGTGAGGAAGGCGTAAGCGGCGCGAAACTCGCCGATCTGCCGCACCGCCATGTCGCCGACGCTTTCCTGTCCACCGCGCCGATATTCGCCGCCGATCAGGAAAACCCGCGAATCCTCGGCCTTTATCGCCAATGCGGCGATGGCGGCGGAATTGGTAATGACGGTCAGCCCGGCGATCTGCGGCAATTCCTCGGCAAAGATCAGCGTCGTCGAGCCGGTGTCGATGAACAGGCTGTCGCCCGGTTTCAACAGGCCTGCGGCCTTGCGGGCGATGGCGCGTTTCCGGGTGAGGTTCTGGGTCATGCGGGCGGCAAGCGCCCCCTCCGCCTTCTCGAAGCCGGAGGGCTCCGCCGCCGTCGCGCCGCCATGCACCTTGCGCAGCAGCCCCTGGCGGTCCAGTTCGGTGAGGTCGCGGCGGATGGTCTCGCGGGAGGCGTCGAGACTATCGGCCAGCGCTTCAACGCTTGCCTTGCCGTCGCGGTTGACGATTTCGACGATGCCGTCGCGTCTGGCTTCAGGTGTCATGTCGTGACCGATCAGTCTTTAAGATTGACCGAACGGGCAATCTTGGTTAGGTTGCGATCATGAATAGCGTCATCGGGCGTTGAGTTCCAGCCAGACGGGCAGGGTCCATGGATATTTTCGACATAGCCATCATCGGCGCCGGCGCCGTCGGCTGCGCCGCCGCGCGGCGGCTGGCGCTGGCAGGATGCCGGGTGCTGGTTCTGGAAAAGGGCACGGATATCCTTTCCGGCGCCAGCAAGGCCAACAGCGCCATCCTCCACACCGGCTTCGATGCGCCGGAGGGTAGTCTGGAACTGGACTGCATGCAGGCCGGCTACCGCGAATATCTTGGCCTCCGCGCCGATTTCAACCTGCCGCTGCTCGAAACCGGAGCCATGGTCGTCGCCTGGAACGAGGCCGAGTTTTTGCGCCTGCCGCAGCTTGCCGAAATCGCCCGCCGCAACGGCGTCGCCGATGTGGCGCTGCTGGAGGCGGCCGATCTGCGCCGACGCGAGCCGAACCTCGATCCGTCCGCGCTGGGCGCGCTGCTAGTGCCGGGCGAATATGTCATCGATCCCTGGTCGCCGTTTCTCGGCTATGCCCGTCAAGCCATTGCTGCCGGCGCGGTCTTTTCCTTCAAGGACGAGGTGCTGCGCGGCGCTTTCGACGGCGCGTGCTGGACCGTCGAAACCGTGAAAGCCCGCTGGACGGCCCGTCATATCGTCAATTGCGCCGGCCTCGGCGGTGATCTCATCGAACAGCGGCTGCTGGGCGATGCCAGCTTCGAAATCCGGCCACGCAAGGGCCAGTTCGCCGTCTACGACAAGGCGGCCAGCCGGCTGGTTGACGCCATCATCCTGCCCGTGCCCACGGAAACCACCAAGGGCGTCGTCCTCTGCCGCACCGCCTTTGGCAATGTCATCATCGGCCCGACCGCCGAGGAGCAACAGGATCGCGACCGCCCGACCGTCGAGCGGGCGGAATTGCAAAAACTGCTGGCCCGCGCCGAAGCCATGCTGCCGGGGCTGAAGGATATTCCGGTCACCGCCGTCTATGCCGGCCTGCGCCCCGCAACCGAAAGGAAGGAATACCGCATCCGCCACGAACCGGACCGTCACTGGCTGACGGTCGGCGGCATCCGCTCGACCGGGGCGGGCGCAACTGGTCGCCCGTCTGATCCCCGGCAAAGACAGCGTGCCGCAGGATGCGCCGAAACCGCCGGTGATGCCGAACCTCGCCGAGCATCTGCCGCGCGACTGGTCGACGCCCGGCTATGGCGAAATCCTCTGCCATTGCGAAATGGTGACCGACCGGGAAGTCACCGCCGCGCTGGCCTCCTCGCCGCCGCCGCGCGATCTCGCCGGCCTCAAGCGCCGCACCCGCTGTGCCATGGGCCGCTGTCAGGGCTTCAATTGCCTCGGCCGCCTTTCGGAGCTTGCCGGCGACAGGCTGGCGGGATTGGGAGAGGCGCTATGAACGCGCCGGCCGCCTTCCTGCCGGTGGTCGAGACGCCGGCCGAAACCGCCGATGTGCTGATCGTCGGCGGCGGGCCGACGGGGCTGGCCGCCGCCGCCCGCCTGGCCGCGCTCGGCGTCGGCCGCGTCGTGCTTCTCGAACGGCAGACGGAGACCGGCGGCGTGCCGCGCCATTGCGGCCATTCACCCTTCGGCATGCGGGAATTTTCCCGGATCATGGGCGGTCGCGCCTATGGCCGCCGCCTGACCGAAACGGCGCTCGCCGCCGGCGCGCATATCCGGCTGCGCCATTCCGTGCTCGCCGTCGAGGCGGGGCCGTCGCTGCTGATCGCCTCGCCCGAAGGCGTCTATCGCTGCAGGGCGCGCGCCGTGCTCCTCGCCACCGGCGCGCGCGAAACCACCCGCGCCGGCCTGCTGGCCTCGGGAAGTCGCCCGAGCGGTATCATCAACACCGCCGCCTTGCAGGACATGGTCTATCTCCGGCACCGGCGACCGGTCAGGAACCCGGTCATCGTCGGCACGGAACTGGTCGCCATGTCGGCGATCCTGACCATGCGCGGCGCCGGCGGCACGGTCGCCGCCCTGATCGAAAGCGGCCCGAAACCCGTCGCGCGCCGGCCCTTCCGCTGGCTGCCGCCGCTGCTGCGCATCCCCGTCCATTGCGGCGTGGAGATCGCCGATATCATCGGCGCATCGCAGGTGGAGGGCGTCAAAATCCGCAATTTCACCGACGGCTCTGTCCGCGAGATTGCCTGCGACGGCGTGTTGTTCAGCGGCCGTTTCACGCCTGAAGCCGCCTTGCTGCGGCTTTCCGGCGGGCGGATCGCGCCCGGAACCGGCGGCCCCGAGATCGACGATCATGCCCGCACCAGCCTGCCCGGCGTCTATGCGGCCGGCAATGCCCTGCGCGGCGCCGAAACGGCCGGCTGGTGCTGGGCCGAGGGCCGGCGCGTCGCCAAGGTCATCGCCACCGACCTTGCCGGCGCGGCGGCGGACACGGGTGCCATCGCCGTCCATGCCGGTGAGGGGATCAAATATGTCTATCCGCAAAAACTAACCGCTGGCGGCCAAAAAAGCTTTTCGCATCTCGAACTGCGCCTGAGCGACTGGATCTGCGGCGAACTATCGGTGACGCAATCCGGCGTCTGCCTGTATAACACACGCATTTCAAGCGGCCCGGAGCGGCGCGTGCGCATCCCCCGCGCGCAACTGCCAATATCAGGCGATGCGCCGCTCGTTATTTCCGTGGGGAAAGGAAAAAGCTGATGCGCATTCTGGCCATCGATCAGGGCACCACCTCGACCCGCGCCATCCTGTTTGAGGACGGTCGGCACAGGCCGGTCGGCGCTCGCAAGCACCGGACCCGCCACCCCCAGCCCGGCCGGGTGGAGCAGGATGCCTCGGAACTGCTCGCCAATATCGCCGCACTGATTGAGGCCGCGGGCCACGTCGATGCCATCGCGCTCGACAATCAGGGCGAGAGCTGCCTCGCCTGGGATGCCCGCAGTGGCGAACCGCTGTCGCCGGTCGTCGTCTGGCAAGATGTGCGCACCGCCGAAGACCTTGCTCGGATGGCACAGACCGATGCGGCGGCGCTCAGTCGCGATCTCGCCGCCCTGCCGCTCGACCCCTATTTCTCCGCCTCCAAGCTCGGCTGGCTGCTGCGGGAAAACGAGGCGGTGAAACAGGCGGCGGGCAGGGGCCGGCTGCGGATGGGCACCACGGATGCCTTCTTCCTCGACCGTCTCGCCGGCACCTTCGCCACCGATTGCGCCACGGCCTCGCGCACCGGGCTAATGAATATCGAGACCGGGCAATGGGACAGCCGGCTTTGCGCCCTGTTCGGCGTGCCGCCGGAAAGCCTGCCGGAGATACGCACCAACATTGCCGGCTTCGGCGCCGTCGGCGGCGTCCCGGTCGCCGCCGCCATCGTCGATCAGCAGGCCGCCCTTTACGGCCATGGCGCGCGGGGAAACGGCGATGCGAAAATCACCTTCGGCACCGGCGCCTTCGCGCTCGCCGTCACCGGCGGCACGCTGCATCGCGGAGCCCTCGACAAGGGGATATTGCCGACGTTCGCCTGGAACCTCGGGAACGGCCCCGTCCATGCCAGCGACGGCGGCGTGCAGGATGCCGGCTCGGCGGTGGAATGGGCCTTGCGGGCCGGGCTGGCCGAGAAACTGGCGGATTTCGATGTCGTGCCGGACCGATCGGCCATCGCGCGCGGGCTGGTGTTCGCGCCGCTGTTTTCCGGTCTCGGCTGCCCGCATTGGGACAGGAGCGCCGCGCCCATCCTACTCGGCCTGCAACCGGATATGGGCAAGGCGGACATGCGCCAGGCGTTGCTGGAAGGTATCGCTTTCCTGACCGCCGACGTCATCGAGGCCATGGAAGACATCTGCCCGATGGGAGACACGCTTTCCATCGACGGCGGCCTGTCGAACAACCGCTATTTCGCGCAGTTCCTGGCGAATTGCCTCGGCAAGACGATCAGGGTCGACGGCTTTGCAGAGCGAACCGCCTTCGGCGCTGCTTCGCTCGCTGCACTGGCTCTTGGGCGAACATTAAGTCTTGAAACCGAACCGGCAACGCTGTTTCGACCGCAAGCCTTCACGCCGGACCTCCGCCACCGCTTCCAGGATGCCTTGCGGCGCGCGCAAAACTGGCGCTGACACTTCGGCAGGCGGTGGCGAGTGAGGCGAGCAGCCCCGGCCGGCGGCAACAGGATGAAGATTGATCCGAAAGATCCATTGCCTCTCCGGCGACAGCCAGGAAAATGTGCGACAAGCCCAATGTGAGGCTTTCGGTCTTGTTTCATGTCATTCCTCAAGGATGGCGTTTGGTCTGTTCGAAGCTGTCGATCATGACGGCTTCCAGACTGGGGCTATCCAGGTCGAAGCATCCGATCTGCCGCATCAGGCCAGAGAGTTCGTCGTTGAATATCTCCATCGCCCGGTCGACGCCGTCTTGTCCGAGGCCGGCGGCGCCGTAGAGGAAGGGCCGACCGGCGAAGACATAGTCGACCCCAAGGCACAGCAGCGCGAGGATATCCGATCCCCGGCGAACCCCGCCATCGAACATCACCGGAAAATCCGGTCCAACGTCCGCTCGGATCGCCGGCAGGCAATCGATGGACCGTGCCGCGCGATCGAACTGCCGACCGCCATGGTTGGAGACGATGATCGCGTCCGCTCCTTCCTCGCGCACAAGGCGCGCGTCCTCCGGATGCAGGATGCCCTTGACGACGAGCGCGCCCGGCCAGAGCTGGCGGAACCGCCGGAGGTGGTCCCAGGTCTGTAGCGCATAGCCGTGCCCGATCGAGAATTTCGCGACATCGAGCCCGGAAGAGCCCTTGGGCAGATAGGGCGCCCAGTTCTCCATCACCGGCAGGCCGCCCGTGCGAAGATAGCGCAGCGTCCAGCCCGGATGAAGCAGGCCGTCGAGGATGGTCCGTGCGGAGAGTTTTGGCGGAATGTCGATGCCGTTGCGGATGTCGCGCTCGCGCTTGGCCGCCACGGGAATGTCCACCGTGATCACCAGCGCGCCGCAGCCGCAAGCCTCGGCACGCCGGATCATGTCAGCGTTGATGGCGTCGTCGGCAGTCGTATAAAGCTGGTACCAGAGGTTCGCGCCGGCGATCTCGGCGGCGGCCTCCATCGAGGCGACGCTGACGCCGGACATGATATAGGGCACGTCATGTCGCTTCGCCGTCCGCGCGAAGAACAGCTCCGCCTGCGGCCGGAACAGGCCCGCATAGCCCATCGGGGCAATCCCCAGCGGCCCGGAGAACGCGCGGTCGAGCACGCGCCTGGAAATCGAACAGGCGCTGACGTCACGCAGATAGCGCGGCAGGAAGCGGAAGCGCCGGAAGGTTTCGCTATTCTCGCGCAGGCCGCTTTCGTCGCCCGCCCCGCCGGCGATCCAGTCGTAGAGCATCCTTGGGAGATAGCGTCTGGCCGAACGCTCCAGGTCGTCGGTATTCACGATCTTGTCGAGGGGCGGCTTGAACATCGTCTTCCAGTCGGGTTGGAAATCGGAGCCTTCATGGCTGTGACGGCAAGTCAGATGACCTTGCCGGGATTGAGGATGCCCTTCGGGTCGAGCGCATTCTTCAGCAGCCGCATGGTGGCGACCTCCGCCGCCGTCCGGGAATGGTGCAGATAGTCGCGCTTGGCGAGGCCGACGCCGTGTTCGGCTGAGATCGATCCGCCATAGTGGGAAATCAGTCCGTAGACCAGCCGGCGGACCTCGCTCTTGCCTTCCGGCGTGGGAAGGCCGGTCGTGACATGCAGGTTGCCGTCGCCAAGATGCCCGAGCACATGAAGGCCGAGATTATCGGGTGCGTCCTCGTTCAGGCAGCGCGCGACGTCATCGACGAAAGCCTCCATGCGGCCGAGCGGGAGCGACACATCGAAATCGATCATCGTCGTGAACAGGCGCATCTCGGCTTCGAAATCCTCGCGAATCTTCCACAGTTCCTGCCGCTGGCGCGAGGAAGATGCGATGACCGCATCGGCGACCAGCCCTTTCTCGATGGCCCGGCCGACGACGCTCTCGAAGAGTGCTGCGTCCACGTCGGCCTCGAAGCCTTCCGATTCGCACAGGACGTAATAGGGAAAGCGGCCTGTGATCGGCGAGCGCCCGTTCAGGAGCGCATCGACGTTGAAATGGAAGAACTCGGCCCACATGATCTCGAAGGAGGACAGCGTGCCGTGCAGATCGCGCCCCATCAGGCCGAGCGTTTCCGCGACCGCGTCAAAACTCCCGAAGGCGAGCAGGGCGGTGTTGACCGATTGTGGCGCGGGATGCAGCTTGAGCACGGCCCGCGTGATGACACCGAGCGTTCCCTCCGAGCCGATGAACAGATGCTTCAGGTCGTAGCCGGTATTGTCCTTGACGAAGGGCGTGAGATGGCTGAGCACGGTGCCGTCCGCCAGCACGCATTCGAGGCCGAGAACCTGGTCGCGCGCCACCCCGTAGCGCAGCGCCTGGAAGCCGCCGGCATTGGTGGAGAGCGCCCCGCCCAGCGTGGCGCTGCCCCTTGCCCCGAAATCGAGGCCGAAACGAAGGCCGTCGGCGACGCAGCGCTGCTGGATCGTCTCGACGATCGCGCCGGCGCCGACCTCGACGGTCATTGCCTGCCGGTCCGGCGCGTCGATGTCGTCGAGGCGGTCGAGCGAGATCAGCAGCGTTTCGGCCGTCGATTGCGTCGCGCTCACGAGATTGGTGCGCCCACCCTCGACGATGACGGCCTGACCTTGCGCATGGCAGAGCCCGAGCAGGGCGGAGAGTTCCTGCACGTCCGCCGGCCGTGCCAGTCCCAGCGCCTCGGTCGGCGCATGAATCCAGAAGTCCTGCGGTCGCTGGCGCAGCGCCGGCCCGTCCACGACGTTGCGCGCGCCCACGAGTTGCCTGATGTCATCGAGATCGACCATATGCTTACCTTTCCGCGATGACGGCCAGCTCGCTGACCAGGCTGCGCCCCGATGCCTGGACGAAGCCCGTGTCGGAACCGATGGTGAAGAGCGAATAACCCATATCGATCAGATCGTGAATGAGGGACGTGTTCGGCGCATCGATGGCCGCCAGCTTGCCCGCCCGCCGCGCCGCTTCGGCGACACGGCGCAACACCTTACGCAGTTCGCCATCGAACCGGCCGATCGGCAGCCCCAGCGAGCTGGCGAGATCGGCCGGACCGACGAACAGGACGTCGAACCCTTCCACGGCCAGGATCGCCTCCAGATTGGCAAGTCCCTTGACGCTTTCGAGCTGCAGGATCAGCGTCGTCGCGTCGTTGGCGCCCGCAAGATAGGCGTCGAAATCCTCGTAATAACCCGAGGCCCGCCAGGGGCCGATGCCACGCGCGCCCGCCGGTGCATAGCGGCAATGGGCAACGATCGACGCGGCTTCCTCAGCGGTTTCGATCATCGGCACCATGATGCCGGATACGCCCGCATCGAGCGCGGCCTTGATGTCACCGGCCGATTTCGACCGCGTGCGGAAGATCGTCGGCGCGCCGTGCAGTTCGGTTGCCGGCAGAAGGCCCCCGAGCGCGTTCACGTCGATTGGAGAATGCTCGCCGTCGAGGAGGAGGAAGCCGAACTGCGCCCGCGCCATCAGTTCGATGACGATGGGATGGGGAATTCCCACCCAAGCGCCGAAGACCGGCTTTTCGCTGCGAAGTCGCGCTTTCAGGCTTTTGCCCAGAGTAAGTGACATGATGCGTGCTCTTTTGCCGTCAGGTTTTGCGGAATGCAGTGTTGTCCCGGCTTTTCCCGGAAAGACGGGTGAAGACCCTGGTGATCACCACCGCCAAGACGATGTAGATCGCGCAGATGAGGAGAAGTGGCTCGTATGTCAGATAGGTTTGCTGGCGAACCTGTGCGGCCACCGAATAGACATCGACCACCGTGATCGTCGCCACCAGCGGCGTGGCCTTAAGCTGGAGGATCGTTTCTCCGGCCAGCGTCGGCATCGCCCGGCGGAAGGCCTGCGGCAGCCATATGCGCCGGAACGTCAGGAAGCCGGACATGCCATAGGCCCGCGCGGCGTCGAGCTGGCCCTTGGGCACGCCCTTGAAGGCGCCGCGGAAAACCTCGCCCTCATAGGCCGCGTAGGATAGTGTCAGCCCGAGCAATGCATAGGGCCACGCCTGCCTGAGGATCGGCCACAGTCCGGATTCGCGAATCCAGGGAAACTGTGGGAACAGCGATCCAAGGCCGTAATAGAGCAGCCAGAGCTGGAGCAGCAGCGGAGTTCCACGGATCACGGTGCAAAATGCGCGCGCCGGCAGCGCCAGCCATTTCGGGCCGACCACCTGCACGAGGCCGATGGGGATCGCCAGGAGCATGCCGAGCGAACTGGTGACGACCACCAGCAGCACCGTCATGCCCAGCCCGCGCACGAGAAGCGGATAATAATCGCCGAGCCAATCCCAGCGCATCCGCAGCGCGGCATAGATGGCGAGAACGGCGGCCGCCACGATGGGCGTCAGCGTGCCCGTATCCATGCGAAGGCGCCCGGCGGCGACTTTCTCGCGATGGACCATTCCATTTGATCCGCTAGACATGCGCCACGCCCTTCGTCGCCCAGGCTTCCAGCCGGCGGGAGAGGAGATTGGAGAGCATCGTCGCCAGCAGATACATGCCGCCGGCGGCGATGAAGAAGGTGAAATAAGCCTTCGTGGTGCCCGCCGCCTGACGGGTGACCTGTGTCAGCTCGCCGAAGCCGAGCACCGCGAGCAATGCCGTATCCTTCATCGCGATCAGCCAGAGGTTCGAGAGCCCCGGCAGGGCGAAGGGCAGCAGCGCCGGCAGCGTGACGCGCCGCAGCGTCAGCCACGGCGACATGCCGTAGGCATGGGCCGCTTCGATCTGGCCGTAGGGAATGGAAAGGATTGCGCCGCGGATTACCTCGGTGGAATAGGCCCCTTGCACGACGGCCAGCACGACGATCCCGGCGACCGCCCCGTTGAAATCGATCTTCTCCTGGCCGAAGGCGGTGAGCACGCCGTTGATCAGATCGGCGCCGGCGAAATAGACGATGAGGATCAGCACCAGTTCCGGCACCGACCGCACGATCGCCGTACAAAGGTCGAGGGCCTGCAGCGTCGCGCCGCCGCCACCGAGCTTGCCCAGCGCGCCGGCGACGCCGATGACCAGTCCGAGGGCAAAGGCGCCGAAGGCGATGGTCAGGGAGCGCATGAGTCCGACGAGCATGGCGCTCGCCCACCCTCCCGCCGTCAGCAGCTCGATGCTGGCGGCGGCGGGAGACCAGATCGTGTCGAACAGTTCGTTAATCGTCGTTCTCCAGCATCAGGCCCCAAGGCATCGAACCCCCGGCGCAGCTCTCAGTCGCCACCGTAGATGTCGAAGTCGAAATACTTCTTGGTGATGGCGTCGTAGGTTCCGTTCTTGCGGATCGCGGCAATCGCGGCGTTGATCTTCGCCTTGAGCGCGGCATCGTCCTTGCGCAGGCCGACGCCATAACCCTCGCCAAGCGTCGACGGATCGCGCTTGAGCACGCCCTTGGATTCGCAGCAGGCGCCGGATGGCGACTTGAGGAACTCGTTCATGGCGACCACGCCGTCGATGACGACGTCGATGCGGCCGGCGGCGAGATCCTGGTAGGCCTCGTCCTGGGTGTTGTAGCCGCGGATGTCGGAGGCGTGTGCGGCGAAGTTCTTTTCCGCATAGGCCTGCTGGCCGGTCGAGACCTGAACGCCGATGACCTTGCCGTCCATGCTCTCGGGCGTCGTGTCGATCGTGGCGGACTTGGCGGCCACGACCACGGTCGGCACCTCGTAATACTTGTCGGAGAAATCGATGACCTTGCGGCGTTCGTCGTTGATGCGCATCGAGTTCATGATCATGTCGATCTTGCCGCCGAGAAGGGCGGGAATGATCCCTTCCCATGCGACGGGAACGCGTTCGCAGTCGAGCTTGGCTTCGGCACAGACCGCATCGATCATCTCGACCTCCCAGCCCGTCCAGTTGCCGTTGGCATCCGCTACCCAGAACGGCGGATAAGGCTCCGGCGCAAAGCCGACACGGGTCTTTTCGGCATGGGCGGTTCCGGTCATCGCGAGCACGGCGCCCGCGATCATGCCCAGCATGATTTTCTTCATTCTACTCCCCTTTTTGTCTTGGAACGTTAGTTGAGATTGCCCAGAAAGCGTGCGAGCCGTTGGGAGGTGGGATTGCCGAAGACTTCCGCCGGCGCTCCCGCTTCCTCGACCCGGCCGCCATGGAGGAAAAGCACCTGGCTGGAGACCTCGCGCGCGAAGGACATTTCATGCGTGACAAGGATCATCGTCCTGCCTTCCTCCGCGAGCTCCCGGATGACCTTCAGCACCTCGCCGACCAGCTCGGGATCGAGCGCCGAGGTCGGCTCGTCGAACAGCATGGCGACCGGCTGGACCGCCAGCGCACGTGCGATGGCGCCGCGCTGTTGCTGCCCGCCCGACAGGAAGGCCGGATAGACGTCGCGCTTGTCGTAGAGACCGACGCGCTCCAGCAGCCGCAGCCCCTCATCGACCGCCTGCCGGCGCTCGACGCCGAGAACGTGGATCGGCGCCTCGATGACGTTTTCGATCAGCGTCATGTGGCTCCACAGGTTGAAGCTCTGGAACACCATCGCCAGCCGCGAGCGGATGCGGCGCATCTGCGCCTTCGAGGCCGGCTCCATGTTGCCATTGCCGTCAGGCCTGAAGGCGATCGCTTCGCCGTCGACGCGGATCTCGCCCCCGGTCGGATGCTCCAGACAGTTGAGACATCGCAGGAAAGTCGACTTGCCCGAGCCGCTGCCGCCGATCAGCGAGATGACATCGCCCTTGTTCGCCGTCAGGCTGACGTCGCGCAGGACCTCGAGATGGCCGAACGACTTGCGAATGCCTTCCGCATGAAGCATTTCCATCCCGCCACCTCCCTGGACAGCTGGCAATCTGCAAACAGAATTTGACTGTCAGCTATTGCTAGTGCAAAGAAGCGCCGCTGTGACTGGCAAAAAAACTCATATTTGGTTGAATTCAGCTCATGCGAGACATGCGCCGCTTCATCCCCTCGGGGAACCTGCTCTACGTATTCGACGCGGCCGCGCGCCTGGAAAGCTTCACAAAGGCCTCCGAGGAGCTGAACGTCACGCCGGCCGCCATCAGCCATGCCATCCGCCAGCTTGAAACCGGCCTCGGCGCATCGCTGTTTCATCGCAAACACCGGCAACTGCAACTGACGGATGACGGGGAAAAACTCTATCGATCGGTCGAAGCCGGGCTGGACCAGATCGAGCGTGCAGCGCTGGAGATCCATTCGACGGCGGCGTCGGACATCAAGGTCTATGCGTCCATCACAGTCGGCACCTACTGGCTTCTGCCGCGGATCTCTACCTATCCCGGCAACGACGCCCGTATCGAGATGCAGCTCTACAATTCCGACAAGAAGCTCGAATTGCCAGCCGATGGAGTATCGATGGCGATTACGAACGGGCGCGTGGATTGGCCTGGCTATGAGGTGCTGCCGTTCACCCGGGAGACGATGTTTCCCGTTTGCAGCCCCGACTATCTGGCGAAGCATGGACCGATATCATCGCTCGCGGCGCTTCTGGCGCACAACCTGCTTCATCTGGACAGTCACTATCACGAAGGCCATACGTGGCGGGAATTTCTGGCCCATTATGGCATCGACTACGCCGTTTCCAGCGGCGCCTCGACTTTCAACAACTACATTCTTGTCGTCCACGCCGTCCTGGCCGGGGCAGGGATCGGCCTCGGCTGGCAACATTCGGTTGGCGATCTCGTCGCCAGCGGCGCACTGGTGCGCCCGCTGGAAGAGTTTCAGACGACCGAGAACGATTTCCTGCTGGTTTACAGGAAAGGCCGGCCGCTCACGCCGAGGGCGTCGGCCGTCCTCGACTGGCTTCTGGAACTTGGCTGTGTCGAACGCGGTCCGCCTTCTCTTGGCGCATCCCTGCGGGCCTGAAGCGTTAGCTGGAGGAGACCATATCCGCGAGGCAGCGACCGAGTTCGCCATCCGGATCAGCCAGATCGAGGACCACGCTCATATGGTTGAGACCGGGCACCGAGAGGAGCCGGGATTGGTTGTTCTGATTGCTCAGCCGCGCCTGGAACTCCGACGCCTGCTCGTGGAACGGTGGCGTCTCGTCACCGCCAAAGGCTATGATGCGCTTGGGGCATGCTCGTTGCTGCGAGGTCAGAGGTGACCAGGCCTGTGCTTCGGTCGGTGTCATCCGGGCTTCATCCCGAAGGAAGCTGTCCGGTATTCCCGAGAGGTCATAGATGCCGCTGATCAGCAGGAGCCCTTTCAAATCGGGCAACCGCGGCGCTTCCGTTTCTGCCGGGCCGGTCGCCGCCAGGAATGAGGCGAGATGTGCGCCTGCCGAATGGCCGCTGACCGACAGCCGTGCCGGATCGGCGCCAAAATCGCGGGCATGCTGCTGGAGCCAGACGACCGACCGTCGCACCTGGCCGACCAGCACATCGAGACGCTCGCCCGGCATCAGATCGTATTCGACAAGGGCAGCGATACCGCCGGCGGCCAGAACCGGCGCGGCGACGAAACGATAGTTTTCCTTTTCGCCGGAGCGCCAGTATCCGCCGTGAACGAAGACATGCAGCGGCGCGCCGGCTCTGGGGCTCGCCGGGAGGATGACATCGAGGATTTCCCGGTGCCGCGAGCCGTAGCGAATATCCGCCAGCATGTCCGCGTTTGCCGAAAGCGCGCGGCTACGCGCCGCGAACTCGGCGGCAATCGCGTCGAAATCGGGCACGAAATCGCGAATCCGGTAAAGATCTTGTGAAGTCATCCTCTGGCTCCCTTCACGTCAGTATTCAACCGCGTAATATTTTGCTTCCATGAATTCAAGAATGCCGGTCACGCCGCCTTCGCGGCCGAGCCCGCTTTGCTTGACGCCGCCGAACGGCGCGGCCGGGTCGGACATCAGACCCCGATTGATGCCGAGCATACCGGTTTCGAGACGCTTGCCGACTCTGAGCGCCCGCTTCAGGTCGCCGGAATAGATGTAGGCCGCCAGGCCGTATTCGGTGTCGTTGGCAAGGCGAACCGCCTCGTCATCGGTTTCGAACCTGTAGACCGGCGCGACCGGGCCGAAGATCTCCTCACGGGCGATGGCGGCGTCGACCGGTACGTTTTCAAGCACCGTAGGGGGATAGAAATAGCCGTTCTCAGTCAATGGCTTGCCTCCGGTCGTGGCTCGAGCGCCGGCAGCCACCGCCTCGGAAACCAGCCGGTCGATCTTGCGCACGGCGTTGGTCGTGATCATCGGGCCGCATTGCGTGGCCGGATCGTAGCCGGGCCCGACCTTGAGCGCGGCCATGCGCGCCGTCAATCCCGCAACGAAGGCGTCGTGAATGCCGGCCTGCACATAGAAGCGATTGGCCGCCGTGCAGGCTTCCCCGGCATTGCGCATCTTGGCGATCATCGCCCCGTCGAGCGCCGCATCCAGATCCGCGTCGTCGAAGACGAGGAAGGGTGCGTTTCCGCCAAGCTCCATCGAGCAACTGACGACCGACCTGGCCGCTTCGGCCAGCAGGGTGCGGCCGACGCCGGTCGAGCCGGTGAAGGACAGCTTGCGCACGCGCGGATCGGCCAGCATGGCATTGGTGACGCCCGCAGCGTCCCTGGTGGTCAGAACGTTGACGACGCCGGCCGGAACACCGGCCTCTTCGCCAAGACGCGCCATGGCATAGGCCGTCAGCGGCGTCTCGGAAGCGGGCTTGAGGATCACCGTGCAGCCGGCGGCGAGCGCCGGGCCGATCTTGCGGGTGGCCATGGCGGCCGGGAAATTCCACGGGGTGATCAGCACGGCGATGCCGATCGGCTCGTGGTCGACAAGGATGTTGTGCGAACCCGATGGTGTGTGGCGGTATTCGCCCGGAATGCGCACCGCTTCCTCGGCATACCAGCGGAAGAATTCCGCCGCATAAGCCACCTCGCCGCGCGCATCGGGCAGCGCCTTGCCGTTTTCGAGCGAGATCAGCATGGCGAGCTCCTCGCGATGCTGCGTCATCAGTTCGTACCAGCGGCGCAGGATCTCTGCCCGCTGGCGGGCAGGGGTGGCGCGCCATCCGGCCGCGGCGGCCTGCGCCGCATCGACGGCGCGGAGAGCGTCGTCGATCGAGGCGTCTGCCACTTCTGCAAGCGTGCTTCCGGTCGAAGGGTCGAGAACCGGAATGCCGCCGCCGCTGTGCCAGGCGCCGCCGATATAGAGGCCGTGAGCGTGAAGGGCGGGATCGGCATAGCCGGAAACCTTGGCATGGAACGTCATGGGTTGTCCTTTCAGATCAGGTGAGGCTTGCGCGGTCTCCGCCATGAGCGGCGGCGACGAGATTGCGCATCTCCTGCGCGTTCAGCGGGCGGGGATTGTTCTGGATGAGGCGGGGGATGCCGCAGCTCTGCTCGGCCACCCCGTCGATCCGTTCTTCGGCAAGGCCGAGATCGCGCAGGGGCGCGGGAATGCCGATGCGCGCGAAGAGGGCGGCGAGGGCGGGGACGACCTCGCCGGGGCCTTTCAATCCGGCGGCGGCGGCGATCTGGGCCAGTTCCGGCTCGATGGCCGGTGCGTTCCACGTCATGACATAGGGCATGAGGCAGGCGACGCCGAGGCCATGGGCGGTGTGGGTGAGGGCGCCGACCGGATACTGGATGGCGTGGGCTGCGGCGGTGCCGGCGACCCCGAAGGCAAGGCCGGCGAGCGTCGCGCCGAGCATGACCTTTTCGCGTGCTGCCCGATCGGCGCCATCCTTGCAGGCGGCTTCGAGCCCCTGCCAGAGAAGTTCGATGGCGCTCAGCGCAAACTGGTCGGACAGCGCGTTCTTTCCGACGAAGACACGCTGCTGCGCAATGCCCGGTACGGGCTCGCGGCGGATGGCGGAAAAGGCCTCCAGGGCATGGGTCAGCGCATCTGCGCCGGCAATCGCCGTCAGCCCTGGCGGGCAGGAAAGCGTGAGTTCGGGATCGCAGATGGAAACCGTCGGGATGAGATAAGGGCTCGATATGCCGACTTTCAGGCTGCGCTCCGCGTCCGACAGAACGGCGACGGGCGTCACCTCCGATCCCGTTCCGGCGGTGGTGGGAATCGCGATCAGCGGCAGGACGGGTCCTGGAACGGTATGTTCGCCGTAATATTGCTGGGGCCGCCCTCCATGGGCGAGAAGAAGCGCGACGCACTTCGCCATGTCCAGGCAGGAGCCGCCGCCGATGCCGATGACGAGGTCCGGCTGGAAATTGCGGGCGTTGTCGGCGCTCGAAACCGCCGATTCGACGGGGACGTCCGGCAAGGTCGAGCTGTCCACCAGGACGGCAAGGTTTGCGGCTTCCAACTGGCCGACCAGCGCGCGCAAATCGGCGTCCGCGGCAAGGCGCGCGTCGGTGACGACCAGCGCGCGCTGCCCGAGCTTTGGGGCGACTGTCCCGAGCGCATGGCGTTGGCCGGCTCCGAAGAGCAGTTCGCGCGGCGCCCTCAATGTGCCGAATAGGTTCATTCCGTGTCTCCTCCAGTGATTCAGGCGGCCTCAAGGGCCATAAGCTGTTCGAAAAGCGGTTGCGGCAACGCGATCCCCTCCCGCATCGCGGCCGCGCGGCGGGCGCGCGCGCCATCGCCCGGGACGGCGACCGGCCGGCCCGGATCGAGCGGGCGCGACAGGCGCAGGCTGTCGAGATAGGACGCCAGCACGGAGATCGCGCCCATCCCCGAAGCGGGGTCGATCAGCACCAGTAGATCGCCCTTGTTGGCCGGCTGGGCGTCATCGAGCGTACCGCGCACCTTCGGCGACGTGTCCGAGCCAGCCAGTGCGGCAACGAGAAGCTCGATGGCGAGGCCAGGCCCATACCCCTTGGCGTCGCCGAATGGCGCGATGGCGCCGCGCTGAGCCGCCACCGGGTCGTCGGTCGGCCGTCCCTCGGCATCCACGGCCCAGCCGAATGGGATCGGCGCGCCGCGCAGCGCGTGATTGTTGATCTTGCCCATAGAGACCACGCTCGTCGCCAGATCGAGCACGAAGGGGTCGCCGCCGGTGGGAATGCCGATCGCCACCGGGTTGGTGCCGAGCATCGCCTCGGTGCCGCCGAAGGGATGAACGAGCGCCTCGCTCGTCGACATCACGAGCGCGATCAGGCCATCGCGCGCCGCCGCTTCGGCGTAATAGGCGAGCATGCCGATATGGTTTGTGTTGCGGATCGCCGCGAGGACAATTCCGGTCTGCGCAAGAGGCTGCTTCAGGAGGCGCAGGGCGTTCATCATGACCACCGGACCGAGCCCACGCTCGCCGTCCACAGTCATGAAGGATTGACGCGACCAGGTTTCTGCGCCCTGCGTTCGGGGGTTTGCCAAGCCTTTTTCGATGCGGGAGAGCAGGAGCGGAAGTCGCTGAAGGCCATGCGATGCCAGTCCGCGCAACTCGGCTTCCACAAGCAGATCCGCCTGCAGCCGTGCAGCTTCGTTCGGCGTTCCCCGGCTTTCGAGGAGCTCTGTCGCCAGCCGTCGCAGCCGGTCGGGGTGATGATGCATTTTCATATCCTATATCAAATCATATACGATATTGTATTTGACATAGGATATCTTATTTGCAACAAAAGATCGCATGTCAATAAGCAGTCGGAGAGCGAGCGTGGCAATTGCAGCGGAACGGGATGGCAGGGCGTCGAGCATTCGCCCAACCAGCGTGGTCGATGGCGTCTACGACAGCATCTATCATCGGCTGATGTCGCTGGAGATTGCGCCCGGCGCGCGTATTCCGATCGATGTCCTCTCGCGTGACCTCGGCGTCTCGCAGACGCCGATCCGCGAGGCGCTCAGCCGGCTCGAGCGCGAGGGACTTGTGCGCAAGGAACACCTCGTCGGCTACAGCGCGGCGCCGCAATGGACACGCAAGCAGTTCGAGGATCTCTACGCCTTCCGCCTGCTGGTCGAGCCTGAGGCTGCCCGGCTTGCCGCCGTCCACATGACGCCGAAGGCGCTGTCGGAACTTGAGACCTCGGCGGCCGACATGGGGCACGGCGAACCGCCGGTCGACCGCAACACGCGCTATTCCCGCTTCGCGCGCGCCGACGCGCAGTTTCATGACGCCATCCTGAAGATCGCGGGCAACGAGATCATCCGCAGCACGCTTTCGAACCAGCATGTCCACCTGCATATCTTCCGGCTGATGTTCCATACGCGGGTCACGCAGGAGGCTCTGGAGGAGCACGAAAACCTGCTGGCGGCGTTCCGTTCCGGCGAGCCGCAGGCGGCCTATGATGCGATGCGCCTCCATATCGAGCGCTCGCGTGATCGCCTGCTGTCGGCCTTCGAATGAACGCGGTCGTCTCTCCAAAGCCGGTCGAGCCGCCGGCAAGCGCCTTGACCGCCGCACTCGGCGCCGAAGGGCTCGGCAAGACCTACGGCCAGATCACGGTACTGTCGGACGTCACGCTCGACATCCTGCCGGGCGAGGTTCATGCGGTGATCGGCGAGAATGGCGCTGGCAAGTCCACGCTGATGAAGCTCCTGTCCGGTTATGTCGCGCCGAGCGCCGGCAGCCTCTCGATGGAAGGCCGGCCGGTCGCGTTTCGCAATGCCGTGGAGGCGGAGGCCGCCGGCATCGTGCTGGTGCATCAGGAAATCCTGCTGGCGGGCGACCTGACGGTTGCCGAAAATCTGTTTCTCGGCCGCGAGGTCGGCCGCGGGTTCATGGTGGACGACCGGTCGATGAACCGCCGCACCGCCGAACTGCTGGCGAGGGTGGGCTCGACGGCCCGGCCGCGCGACCGCGTTAGCGACTTGCCGCTCGCCCAGCGCCAGCTCGTGCAGATCGCACGCGCGTTGCTGGACGAGCGAAAGGTGGTGATCCTCGATGAGCCGACGGCCGTGCTGGCCAATGACGAGGTAGCGGCGCTGCTCGACATCGTGCGCGGCCTGCGCGATCACGGCGTCGCCGTTCTCTATATCTCGCACCGCCTCGACGAAGTGCAGGCGCTGGCCGACCGCATCACGGTCTTGCGCGATGGCCGGATGATCGGCACCTGGCCGGCGGCGGGGCTCGGCCAGCGCGAAATGGCCGAACTGATGGTCGGCCGCGAACTCGATATGCTTTATCCGCACAAGCGACCGCAACCGACAGCCGCACCGATCCTGACCGTCACGGATCTTGCCGTCGACCATGGCGCGCAGAAGGTTTCCTTCGAGATCCGCCCGGGTGAGGTGCTCGGCATCGGCGGCATGATCGGGGCGGGCCGCACCGAACTGATCGAGGGGTTGATGGGGCTTCGCCCCTCCGAGGCCGCCAGCGTTCACCTCAAAGGCAAGGAGATTTCCAACCGCTCGGTGCGCACGCTGATGGATGCCGGGCTGGTCTACCTGACCGAGGATCGCAAGGGCAAAGGCCTACTGCTGGAGGAGAAGCTCGGCCCTAACCTGACGCTGCAAGCGCTCGATGCCGTCAATCC
>ERZ778022.2200-NODE-2200-length-21481-cov-3.761785_pt1 | contig 21481 bp, 16 predicted proteins | sample MGYA00375752_ERZ778022 | MGnify/ENA primary metagenome ERZ778022 (study PRJEB29350, sample SAMN05389826) | bioreactor metagenome | isolation source: Thiocyanate bioreactor | place: South Africa: University of Cape Town | collected 2014-04-04 ... | reverse complement strand
GGGCGGGGGCCGGGCCGCTGAAGGCCATCGTCCCCGGCTTCAAGATCCCGGAAGGCACCCGGATCAAGATGCCCGCCGCCATGCCGGTGGCCAACATCTCCGAGGTCGCGCTGACGGAAGTGGCGGGCCATCCCAACTCGGCGCGCTACCGCCTGTTGATGGGCGATACCGCCAGCACGCGCGACCGGCTGGCGGTGGCGCACACCATGGTCAGCCTCTATCTGCTGGAACTGGCGCCCGGCGGCACCAATGCGCCGCACCATCACGAATTGCAGGAGGAAATCTATCTGCTGCTGGACGGCAGCGGCGAGATGGTGGCGGGCAGCGGCATGAACGGCATCGAGGGCAAATACCCGGCCAGGCCGGGCGACGCCTATTTCTACCGCGCCAACGCCACGGTCGGCTTCTACAATGCCGCCGACAAGCCGGCGCGCATCCTGGCGCTGCGCAACACCGCGCCGCTGGGCATCGGCCTGCGCGACCGCTGAGGAGACCATCATGCAACGCCGCGATTTCCTCAAATATGCCGCCGCCCTGCCCGCCAGCGCCCTGTTCGCGCCGCTGAACGCGCTGGCCCAGTCCACACGCGGACAGGTGAAGATCACGGCCATCAAGGCCGTCGGCCTGAAAGACCCGGGCAGCACCTCGATCAAGCAGCAGTCGCTGATCCGCATCGATACCGATGCCGGGATCAGCGGCTATGGCGAATGCGGCGCCGACGGCCCGGTCGCCCGCCGCGTCATCGCCAACTATAACGGCGAGGGCCGCCTTCCCCATCTGGGCCTGATCGGCAAGGATCCGCTGGCGATCCAGGTCCATTTCCACAATATGTTCTATGCCTATGAGCAGCGCGGCCGCGCCATGCGCGTGCTCAGCGGCATCGACATGGCGCTGTGGGATCTGGCGGGCAAGCTGCTGAACCTGCCGGTGTCCAAACTGCTGGGCGGCAATTTCCGCGACGAGATCGACCTCTATTCGCACTGCCCCGGCGGCGATTTCCTCGACAAGGGCGCCTGGCGCGCCCGCGCCGCCGAACTCAAGGCCGACCCGCACGGCTTCAAGGCTTTCAAGGTCGACACCCACCATGTGCTGGGCGTGCCGATGCAGCAATACACCCCCAGCCTGGGGCCGCAGGATTTCCGCAAGATGGAACGCGCCTATGCGCTGGCGCGCGAGGCGCTGGGCGACGATACCGACATTCTGGTGCATTGCCATTGCGAGTTCGATGTGCCCAGCGCCATCGGCATCGCCCGGGCGATCGAGCCGATCCGGCCGCTCTATTTCGAGGACGCGCTGCAGCCGGGCTGGTCGGAGGGCTGGAACGCCCTGCGCCGCGCCACACGCGTGCCGCTGATGACCGGCGAGAATATGGAACTGGCGGAATGGGCCATTCCCTTCCTGGAGAACCAGGCGGTGGACATCTTCCAGCCCGACATCATCAATTCGGGCGGCATCACCGGCACCAAGATGATCGCCGACACCGCCGCGCGCTGGCGCATTCCCATCGCCCTGCATAATGTCAGCGGCCTGTTCCTGAACCTGGCTTCACAGCAACTGGCCGCCGCTTTGTTCAACTGCCCGCGCATCGAATGTTCGCGGGGGGCGACCAAGCTCAAATGGGCCAAGACCAACCCGCTGGTGATCCGGGACGGCAAGATGAAAGTGCTGACAGCGCCCGGCCTGGGGGCGGAACCCGATCCCGATTTCGTGCGCGCCAGCCTGGCGCCGGGCGAAAGCGGCTGGGCCTGACTTCCTTACCGGTCTTTACCGGGCCGAGGACGGCCAGGGCAGGCCCGGCCCGTCGGCGGCGATATGGGCCAGCGGCACGCCGTTGCGGTCGATACAGGCGCGAGCGGTGTCATAGCCCTGCTGGATGGCGGCGTCGAACTTCCGCCAGTCGCGCAACTGGATGTCCGGCATCGGCGGCTCGATCAGGAAATCGCACTGTTCGCGCACCACCCGGCGCTGGGCTTCCGACCCCACCGTGCCCGACCGCATCAGGATGGAGATGATGCTGGGATTGCCGCGCATCCGCTGGCCGATCAGCCACCACCAGGGCCGCTCGCCATAGCGGGAGTCCTGGGCCTTGAGGTCGATCTCGCCGGTGATGTCGCAGGCGATGATCGGCCCCTCGCCGCCCTGCTCGCGCATCACATCCACCGGCAGGTTGTTCATCACGCCGCCATCCACCAGCAGATGGCCGTGATGGGTGACCGGCGGCAGGATGCCCGGCAGCGCCACGCTGGCGCGCAGCGCCCGCCACAGCTTGCCTTCGCGATGGACATGGATGCGGCCATTGGTGAGGTCGGAGGACACCGCGAAGAACGGCAGCGGCAGTTCCTCGATGCAGGCTTCGTCGAAATGCTCGCGCAGGCGGCTGCTGACCTTGCGGCCGCGCACCAGGGCGATCAGGGGAAGGGTGTAATCCGACAGCGGATTGTCGTCGACGAACACCGCCCGCATCCGTTCGCGCAGCTCCTGCACATCCCACTCGCGCGCCAGGCCCGCCGCGATGATCGCGCCCATCGAGGTGCCGCCCAGCTGGTCGAAGGGCACGCCCGCCTCCTGCAGGGCGCGGATAATGCCGATATGGGCGAAGCCCCGCGCGCCGCCGCCCGCCAGCACCAGCCCCACGGCGCGGCCGGCGACGAACCGCGCCACCCGCGCCACGTCGCGCGTCTGGCCGGCGCGCAGATGGTGATGCGCCTTGAACAGCCCGGCGCGGGTGGAGAAATGCTCGGGCAGCACGGCGCTGGCGCCGTCGGGATGCAGCAGCAGCAGTTCGGGCAGGCCCGACGCGCGCGCCTTGAAGGCGGGCATGTCCAGCGGCCGCTGCGGCAGCGGCCGGTCGGCCCGCGCCAGCAGGAAGATGCGGTCGGCCTGGCGCAGGCACTGATGGGTCCAAGGGCTGTCGGGCGCATCGCCGCGATAAAAGACGATGTCGTGCGCCGCCTCGAAGGTGGCGAACCAATCCGCCGTCTGATTGCTGGAGGCGAAATCCAGCACCGCCGCCTTGATGCCGATCCGGCCCAGCGCCTCGGCCAGCCGCCGCGCGACAGGCGCATCGTTCAGGCCCGGCTGCATCGGCACGATGGCGAAGGTCTTGGGCCTGGGCTTCTCGCTGCCGCGATTGGCGTCCTTCAGCCGCTTCACCAGCATCTGCATCAGATTCATCATCACCCGCGGATGCCGCCCGATCAGGGCCTCGAAGCCCTCCGGGCTGATCCGCAGCAGTTCGGTGTCGCGCAGCGCCACCAGCTGGGCGCTATGATGGGCGCTGGGCTGGATCAGCGACATCTCACCCACGGTTTCGCCCGCGGGCACCAGCGCCACCATCCGGCGCATCCCCGTATCGTCGGACACGAACACGCCCAGGCTGCCGGTCACCACCAGGAACAGCGCGGCGTCGTTCTCGCCGCCGCGCTCCAGCAGCCAGCCGCCCGGCAGGCCGAACCAGTTGGCCTCGCTCAACAGGTTGCGCAAGGCCGCGTCGCCTACATTGTCCAGCAAGGGGAAGCCGTGCAGCCTCTCCATCAGCCCTTCGGGATAGACGGTCTGCTGGCCGACGCGGAAGGAGGACAGGAATGCCATCTGCATTCTTTACTCCAGGGCTTCGGGACTCACCAAGCCGTCCAGCCGCCGTCCACATTGAGCGCCGCGCCGGTGACGAAGGCGGCGGCGGGCGCGGCGAGAAACAGCAGCGGACCGGCGATATCCTCCGGCCTGCCCAGGCGGCCCAGCATGGTGCGCGCCGCCAGCCTCGCGCCGAACGCCGCCTCCACCCGCGCCGGAAAGGGGCCGGGCACCAGCGCATTGACGCGGATGCCCTGCGGGCCCAGTTCGGCGGCGAGATGGCGGGTCAGTTGCAACTGCGCCGCCTTGGCGGGACCGTAATGGAAAGGGCTTTGCCGGGCCGGGTCGTCATAAAGACGCGCATCGGGCGAGACCTGGCCATACATGGATGCGATGGTGATGACACTGGCATCGCCGCTCGCCCGTGCGGCGGCGGCCAGCGCGGGCCGCGCCGCGCGCACCGCCTCGAACCCGGCGGTGACGGCGCTGGCATAGGTGGCGGCGAAATCCTCGGGCGATACATCGGCAAAAGACTTCATCTGCATCGCCACGGCATTGTTCACCAGGATGTCCAGCCGCTCCAGGCCGCCGAAGAAACGGCGCACGGCGGCGCTGTCGAAGGCGTCGAAGGCGGCGCGGCTGACGGCATGGCCGTCACGGCGAAGCCCCGTCTCGAAATCGGCCAGCGCGGAATCGTCGCGGCCATTGACGATGACATGGGCTCCCGCTTCGCACAGGGCGCGGGTCATGGCCGCGCCCAGATGGCCGCGGCTGCCGGACACGAAGGCGGTTTTACCGTCCAGACGGAAAGGAGACTGCGACATGAAGGGGCGGCCCGGAACCCAGACGCAACCTGACAGGGCATGGTAAATAAGCTATTACAGCGCCGCGATGCCCCGACGGCTTCTCGCTGCATCGCAACATGAGGGGATTTGCGAAGCTGTGCGGTCTGTCCGCCTTATTGGAAACAGCCGACCGCCACAGTAAAGTTGCAAACAAGCTCAGAATGGAAACGCATCTGGGGCTTTTCTTCGCGGCGGGTGTCCTGCCGCCTTACAAGGGAACGACTTCAACATGACCATCAAATTCCTCCGCGCCGCCATGACGGCGGGCCTGGTGCTGGGCTTCGCGGCCGGTACCGCCATGGCGCAGTCTTCCGCGCCCAAGCTGACCGCCTCGGTGGGCACGCAGCTCAACGCCGCCCAGACCGCCGGCAAGGCCAAGGACTATCCCGCCGCGCTCGCCGCGCTCGAAAAGGCCAAGGGCATCAGCAGCAAGAAGCCCTATGACGACTTGTGGATCTATCGCATCGAGATGAACACCTACATCCAGATGCAGGACATGGCGGGCGCCGCCAAGGCCGCCGAAGCGGCCGCCGACCTGGATCCCGCGGCGATCCCCGATGCCGAAAAGGCCGGCGTCTACAAGCCCGCGCTGCAGCTGGCGCTGAACCAGAAGCATTATGACAAGGCAGGCAAGTACGCCAAGCTGTTGCTGGCGACCACCCCGCCGCCCTCGGCCGCCGACCGTTCGCTGGCCACCCGCGCGCTGTTCTTCAGCGGCGACTATGCCGGCGCCACCACGCTGGCGCAGCAGAGCATCGACGCCGCTGTCGCCGCCGGCCAGAAGCCGCTGCGCGACGATCTGGACATCGTGATGAATGCGCAAGTCAAGCAGAACGACCAGCCGGGCGCCGAAAAGACCCTGGAAACCCTGGTCACCAACTATGGCGATGCCGATGACTGGAAGCAGATTCTGGGCGTCTCGTTGAGCACCAAGGGGATGCGCGACGTGGACTATGTCTATGTCGGCCGCCTGTGGCCGCTGACCGGCGCGCCGATGACCGCCGCCGACGCCAGCCTGTTCGGCTCCACCGCCAGCAAGCTGGGCCTGTATGGCGACGCCATGGTCGCGGTGAAGGAAGGCGGCACCGTCTCGCCCGATCCGGCGCCCCGCGCCGACGCCGACAAGAAGACCATCCCGGCGCAGATCGCGGCGGGCAAGGGCAAGGAAGGCGGCCAGTACAACGTCAAGCTGGCCCAGGCGCTGTACGGCTATGGCATGTATGCCGAGGCCGAAGCGGCGGCGCGGCTGGCCCAGACCAAGGGCGGCGCCACCGATCCGACCGAAGCGCCCATGATGATCGGCATGTCGCAGGCCGCGCAGGGCAACTATGCCGACGCCGCCACCACCTTCGCCGGCATCACCGCGCCCAACCCGGCCTCGGCTCGCGTGGTGCGCCTGTGGACGGCCTATGTGAAGCAGAAGGCCGCGCCCGCGCAGTAAGGCCATGACATCGGGGCCGGGGCGCGCGATCCGAGCGCGCCCCGGCCTTTTCTTTTTCGCCGCCTGTTCCGCCGCCTTTGTCGCAACGGGCCCATGACGCGGACCATATGAACCTGATCGTCGGCTTTTCGCCCTTCATCCTGTTCGCCTTCCTGTCGCGCCTGTCGGCGGACCTGGCGCTGTGGGCCGCCTTCGCCGCCGCCTTTGTCGTCACCATCCGGGATTTCGTCGAAAGCCCGTCCCTGCGCCTGCTGGATGCCGTCAGCCTGCTGCTGTTCGCCCTTCTGGCGCTGGTGCGCGGCTTCTTCGATCCCAATCTGTCGCTGGCCGCCGTGCGCTTCATCGCCGAGACCGTCTTGTTCCTGGCGCTGGCCGTGCCGTTGGCGGCGGGCCGGGCCTTTTCCATGGACTATGCCCGGCTCGATCCGCGCGAGGCGGAATGGCCCCCGGCGCTGTTCCGCCAGGTGAACCGGCGGGTATCGGCGGTGTGGGTGCTGGCCTTCGCCGCCATGGCCGCCGCCGACGCCGCCGTCACCTTCAGTCCGGCGGTGCCGCTGTGGAGCAGCATCGCCGTCAGCATCGCGGCCCTGGGCGCGGCCATCACCGTCACGCTGCGCTATCCGCCGCTGGCGGCCAAAGACCTGAACCGCTAACCTTCGCTTTTTACCGGAGTTCCCTCATGAAACAGGCCGTCATCGTCTCCACCGCGCGGACCGGTCTGGCCAAATCGGTGCGCGGCGGGTTCAATCAGACCCATGGCGCGGTGATGGGCGGCCATGCCGTCAAGCACGCCATCGCGCGGGCCGGGATCGAACCGGGCGCGGTGGAAGACATTTATATGGGCTGCGGCTTTCCCGAAGGCGCCACCGGCAACAATATCGCCCGCGAAAGCGCCGTCTGGGCGGGCTGCCCGGTGTCGACGGCGGGCGTCACCGTCAACCGCTATTGCGCCTCCGGCCTCAACGCCATCGCCATGGCGGCGCAGCAGATCATGACCGACGGCACCGAGATCGCGGTGGGCGCGGGCGTGGAGTCCATCTCGCTGGTGCAGATGGCCGGCGTGAACCTGCGCAACTTCACCGAGGAGCACCTGCTGCAGGTCAAGCCCGCGCTGTGGATGACCATGATCGAAACCGCAGAGATCGTGGCCGAACGCTATCGCGTCAGCCGCGAACGCCAGGACGCATACGCCCTGCAAAGCCAGCAGCGCACGGCGGCGGCGCAGGCGGCGGGCAGATATGCCGACGAGATCGTGCCGCTGGCGACCAAAATGAAAAAGGTGGACAAGGCCAGCGGCGCCGAGAGCCTGGTGGATGTCACCGTGGACCGCGATGAATGTAACCGGCCCGACACCACGCTGGAGGGGCTGGCGGCCCTGAAGCCGGTCCATGCGGGCGGCCAGCAGGTGGCGCAAGGCAAATACGTCACGGCGGGCAACGCTTCGCAATTCGCCGATGGCGCGTCGGCCTGTGTGGTGATGAGCGACGCGGAAGCCGCCCGGCGGGGCCTCAAGCCCCTGGGCATCATTCGCGGCTTCGCCGTGGCGGGCGTGGAGCCGGACGAGATGGGCATCGGCCCGGTGATCGCGGTGCCGCGCCTTCTGGCCCGTCATGGCCTGACGGTGCAGGATATCGACCTGTGGGAACTCAACGAAGCCTTCGCCAGCCAGACACTCTATTGCATGGACAGGCTGGGACTCGATCCGGCCAAGACCAATGTGAATGGCGGCGCCATCTCGATCGGCCATCCCTATGGCATGACGGGATCGCGGCTGACCGGCCATCTGCTGATCGAGGGACGGCGGCGCGGCGCCAAGCTGGGCGTGGTCACCATGTGCGTCGGCGGCGGCATGGGCGCGGCGGGGCTTTTCGAGATCCTTCCGGGCTGATCTACAAACACCCATGACGCGCCCTGTCCTGATTCCCGTACTGCTGGCCGGTCTTCTGGTATTGGGCGCCTGCGCCCAGCTGGACGCCGGCCGGGGCCCGCTTCCGCCCGATCCCAAGACCCAGATGCCCGCGCTGGAACAGCGCATCGCCCTTCTGGTCGTCGAGCAGCGCCAGAAGCTGGATCCCGCCGCCAAGCCCCTGGCCCTGGACCCGGAACTGGCGCGGATCGCCCGCGCCCGCGCCGCCGACATGGCCAAGAAGAAGTATCTCGCCCATGCCGCCCCCAATGGCGAAACCTCGGCCACGCTGCTGATGAAGCAGGACGCCCGCTGGCAGGGCCTTCTGGGCGAGAATCTGGCGGCCCAGCACTACACCCGGGAAGGCGGCGTGGTGGTGGACGATTACGCCCAGCGCTTCCTGGCGGAATGGCTCAAAAGCCCGCCGCACAAGGAAAATATGACCTTCGGCCGCTATGACCGGGCCGGGGTGGGGGCGGCGGTCAACAATGACACCGTCTATGTCGCCCTGCTGTTTTCCACCGATATGGGCCTGCCCCGGCTGACCAACCAGCAACTGGGCCAGCAGCCCGGCGTGGCGACCGCCTATGAAAGCGCCGCCGCGGCCAGCAGCGCCCCGGTGCCCGAACCGCCCGATCCCCTGCGGCTGCGCGGGGCGGTGGGCGCGGGCCGGTAACGTTCAGTTAAGCCTATAAGGCCAACTATCTGTGTATGACCGGACACAGATTTCCCCCACCCGCCGGTGGTTTGGTCAACATTCCTTTACACTATATGTGCCCGCCGGTACTTTCTGTAGCGGGTGCGCGGTGCCAGTGAGTCGAAATGCGTGCAGAACTTCCCTGGAATGTTGCCGGCATCCCGCCTGAGGCGCGGGAGGCTGCGCGCGCGGCCGCCCGGCGCGAGGGCCTGTCGGTCGGGGAATGGCTGACAAGGCGCATTTTACGCAGCTTTTCCGGGCTGGAAGACGAACTTTCGGCCATGCCCTATGACAATCGCGCGCCCTCCGGGGCCGGGCTGGACAGCTGGGGCCTGCCGCCTTCCGCCGCCAGCCGCCGCGACACCGAGGAGATGATGGCCCGGGTGGGCCGCTCCGAAACCGAATCAAACGAAGCCTGGCGCCGCATCGAGGACCAGATGCGGGGCCTGGGCCGCCGCCTGGACTCCTCCGAGCGCAGCCATTCGGAAAGCAACCGCGTCCTGTCGCGCACCGCGCAGGAAATGAACATCACCGCCCGCGAACAGGCCCAGGCTTTCGACCAGCTTGGCCTGAATGTGATGGCGCTGAACGAACGGCTGGAGCGGCTGGAGCGCAGCGCCGCCAATGACGGCATCAAGGAGGCGGTCAAGGCGCTGCACCAGGGCTTGTCGCGCCTGGCCGACCAGATCACCGCCACCGCCAACAATTCGGCCACCCAGGTCACCACCATCACCGCCAACCTGGAGCAGCTGGCCGGCCGCGTCGGTCAGGCCCGGGTCGATGCCGAGGACAATCACAAGGCCCTGGAAGCGCGGCTGGACAACGTCCAGCAGTCCATCGAGAACCGTCTGGCCGCCGCCGACCAGCGGCTGACCACGGCCGAGAAGTCCGCCCAATTCAACACCAATGCGCTGGATCACGCGCTGGAAAAGATCGAGGCGTCGGCCAATCAGCGCGCCACCGATCAGGTGGAGAGCCAGCGCCGCCACGCCCAGTCCGAGGAAAGCCTCAACCGGCTGGAAGATTCCCTGGCCCGCCTGGAGATGCGCCTGCCCGACGGCGCCTTCGAGCGCCGCCTGGACTCCATCGAGCAATCGGTGGGCGGCATGGCGCAGCGGCTGGAGACATACGATCCGGCGGCGCGGTTCGATTCCACCATGCAGGCCCTGTCGCATCGCCTGGAGGCGCTGGAAAAGGACCATAACGACCTGCTGATCGAGATGCGGACCCGCACCCGGCAGGAGCCGCCCGCTTACGAGCCGCCAGGTTTCCAGCCATCAGGCTTCCAGCCCATGGCGCAGCCCGCGCCGCAGTCCGTGCCGGTGCAGCAACCCACGCCGCATGGGCCCGCCGCCGCCGCCTTCGAGGCGCCGCCTTTCGCCGCCGAGCCGCCGCCTTTCGCCGAGAATGCCTTCGCGCCGGACGATTTCCTGGGCTATGGCGCGGACGGCGCCGACGCCTTCGCCGAACCCTCCGGCTTTGCGCCGCAGAGCCATCCCGCGGCCGAGCCGTTCGCGCCCGAATTCGCACCGGAATTTTCGCCGGAATTTTCAGATGTCTTCGCCGAGGCGCCCGCCGAGCCGGAGAATTTCCTCAGCGCCGCCCGCCGCTCGGCCCGCCAAGCCAGCGAAAAGGCCGAAGGCGAGCGCCGCTCGCGCTTCGCCGGATTCCGCTGGGGCGGCGAGGCCGCCGCGCCGGTTGCCCAGGACGAGGCCCAAAGCCAGGCCAAGGCGCGCCCGCGCTATCTGGTCCCGGTTCTGGTGGCGCTGCTCGCGGTGCTGGTGCTGGCCGCCGGACTGGTCCTCAGCCAGCGCATGGGCGTGACGCCCGCGCCTGCGCCCGCACCGGAAGCCGCCGCCGAAAAGGGCCCGACCTTCTCGGTGCCCGCGCCGCCCGACGGTACCGAAACCCAGTATGTCGTCTCGCCCTCCGGCTCGGAGGACAATTACGTCCAGATGCCGCGCGACGAGGCCCCGCCGCCGCCGCGCACCGCCGCGCCGTTGCAGCAACGCGACGTCCGCAACGCGCCGGTCAGTTCGGTGCCGGATGCCGCGCCGCCGCGTGCCCCCGCCTCCGGCGACCGCGTCATCCAGATGGCCAATGCCGGCAATCCCATCGCCCTCACCATCCTGGGCCTGCGGGCGCTGGACGGAACGAACGGCACCGCCGTCAATCTGCCGGACGCGGTGAAGTTCCTCACCCAGGCCGCCGAAAAGGGTCAGGCGGTGGCGCAGTATCGCCTGGGCACCATGTATGAGCGTGGCCAGGGCGTGCCCGCCGACGGCGCCCGCGCCGCCCAGTGGTACGAGCGGTCCGCCAACCAGGGCAACCGCAAGGCGATGCACAATCTGGCCGTGGCCCATGCCAGCGGCGCGGCGGGCAAGAAGAACATGGCCGAAGCGGCGCGCTGGTTCGCCCGCGCCGCGGGCCTGGGCCTGTCGGATTCCCAGTTCAACCTGGCGGTGCTGTATGAGCGCGGCGACGGCGTGCCGCAAAGCCTGCTGGACGCTTTCAAGTGGTATTCCATCGCCGCCGCCGCGGGCGACAGCGAATCCAAGCAGCGCATCGGCGTGCTGCAGACCCAGCTCAGCGATTCCGACCGCGCCGCCGCCGCCAAGTCCGCCGCCACCTTCCACGCCGCACCGCTGAACCGCAGCGCCAACGTGCCGCCGGAAGCCGCCGACCTGGGCGCCTAGCGCGGCGATCCATGCGCGGTCTTACCGCCGCTGGCTAGGAGCGCGGCGCGATGTGGGCGTATAGTCCCATGCGCAGCACCGGACGCCAGAGGCCAGAAGACAAGCGTTAGATGGAGATCTACCTTCCCGTCGCCGAAATGTCGGTCTACTGGCTCCTCATGGTCGGGCTGGGCCTGATCGTGGGTTTCCTGTCCGGCATGTTCGGCGTGGGCGGAGGCTTCCTGATGACGCCGCTGCTGGTGTTCAGCGGCATCCCCTCCACCGTCGCCGTCGCCACCACCCTCAGCCATGTCACCGCTTCCTCCATGTCGGGCGCGCTGGCCCAGTGGCGCAAGCGCGCCATCGATTTCCCCATGGCCGGCGTGATGCTGGTCGGCGGCGTGGGCGGCACGCTGGTCGGCATCTGGCTGTTCGCGCTGATGAAGAAACAGGGCCAGATGGATCTGATCGTGGCGCTGTCCTATGTGATCATGCTGGGCAGCATCGGCGTCATCATGCTGCGCGAGAGCCTTGCGACCCTGCGGGCCTATCGCAGCGGCACCACGGTTCCCGCCCGGCGCGTCAACCATCCCTGGATCCACCGGCTGCCGTTCAAGATGCGCTTCCGCCAGTCGCGCCTCTATATCAGCGTGATTCCACCGGTGGCGATCGGCTTCGTGGTCGGCGTTCTCAGCGCCATCATGGGCATCGGCGGCGGCTTCATCGTCGTGCCGGCCATGATCTATCTGCTGCGGATGCCCACCAATGTGGTGATGGGCACCTCACTGGCGCAGATCATCGCCGTCTCCATCATCACCACGCTGCTGCAGGCCACCAACAATTACGCGGTGGACATCGTGCTGGCGCTGCTGCTGGTGACCGGCGGTGTGGTGGGCGCCCAGCTGGGGGTGCGGGCGGGGGCGAAGCTGCGCGGCGAGCAGCTGCGCCTGCTGCTGGCGATCCTGGTCCTGACGGTGGCGGTGATTCTGCTGTGGCGGCTGGTGGCCAGTCCGGCCGACGTCTACAGCCTGTATCTGGGGCCGGCGGCATGAGGCGGCTGATCCCGATCGCGCTGCTGGCTTTCGGCACGCTTGGCGCCGCGCCCGCCGCCGCACAAGAGATCGTGTCCGGCATCAGCCAGGACGTGATCCAGATCACCTCCAACTATACCGGCACCGACATCGTGGTGTTCGGCGCCATCGACCGCATCGATACGCCCCAGAACCGCAATATCGTGGTGGTGGTGCGCGGTCCCGACACCCCCATGACGGTGCGCCGCCGCGACCGCATCGCCGGGGTGTGGGTGAACAGCGACGCCGCCCGTTTCACCGGCCTGCCGTCCTTCTATTATCTCGCCAGCACCGAGCCGATCGAGCGCGTCGCCCCGCCCCGCGCCCTGGCGCGCTATGGCATCGGCGCCGACTATCTGCTGCCGGCGGGCGTGTTCAGCCATCATGACCCGCAGCCTTTCCGCCAGGCGGCGCTGCGGCACCTCAAGCAGCAGGGCCTTTATGCCGAGATGCCCGGCACCATCGACTTTCTCAGCGAGACGCTGTTCCGCACCCGCGTCCCGGTGCCCGCCAATGTCACGCGCGGCCAGTACAATGTGGAAGTCTATCTGTTCCGCGACGGCGAGGTGGTGAGCGCCCAGTCCACCCCCCTGTTCGTGGATCAGACCGGACTGGAACGGCGGCTGTTCAATCTGGCGCACAATTCGCCGCTGATATACGGCCTGGCCTGCGTCTTCATGGCCATGCTGCTGGGCTGGATTTCCTCGGTGCTGTTCCGCCGCCCGGTCTAGCGCTTATGCGCCGGGCATCCGGCGCATGGCATAGACCCGCGACGGACCCAGCATATAGGCATGAAACGGGCCCGCGAACAGCGCGGCGATGGCCGCCTCGCCCACATCCAGCCCGCCGGTATAGGCGCCGAAGGACGGCAACACCATGCGCAGACCGTCGGAGACGAAGCAGCGGCGGCGCACCCGGCGGCCCCATTTGGAGACGCTGGCGCAGGGATGCAGATGGCCCGCCACCTCGCCCGGCTCGAAGGCCGCCCCCGGCTCATGCCGGAAGACCAGCCCGCCCAGCCGGTATTCCGCCGCCACCAGGCCGCCCAGCCAGGCAGGCGGCGCCGGATCATGATTGCCCGCGATCCAGACCCAGTCGCCGCACATGGCGGCCAGCGCGTCGCGGGCCGCGCCGTCCAGCCGGTCGGCGGCCGCCGCGTCATGGAAGGAATCGCCCAGCGCGATCACCCGCGCAGGCCGGTGGCGCGCCACGGCGCGCGCCATCCGCAAAAGAGTCGCCGCCGTGTCATAGGGCGGCAGCAACTGGCCGGAACGGGCATAGGAACTGCCCTTCTCGAAATGCAGGTCGGCGAAGACCAGGGTGCGATGCCGCGGCAGGAAGGCCGCGCCGCAGGCGTCCAGCAGCAGGGTTTCGCCATGGACGTCGATGATGACGTCATCGCCGCTGGCAAGCTGTTCGGGCGGGCTGTCCGCTGTCCTGTCAGTCAACACGCATCGCGTCCCGGATCAGGGCGTCCTCATTCTCGCGCAGGATAGCTTCCTCCACCTCGCCCGCAACCATTTCGCGGGAGATTTCCAGCAGGGCGGGAACCGCCAGCGGCGAAACCCGGTCCAGCTTTCGGGTGACGATGCGCTTCTTCACCCGCGCCAGCATGTCGCCCAGCCGAGCGATATCCAGCAGGCCGCTGCCCGCATCCTGATAGGTGGCGCGCAGCAGCACATGGTCGGGTTCGTGTTCGCGCAGCACGTCATAGATCAGGTCGGAGGAAAAGGTCACCTGCCGCCCGGTCTTTTCCTTGCCCGGGAACCGGCGCTGGATCAGCCCGGCGATGATGGCGCAGTTGCGGAAGGTGCGCTTGTAGAGATTGGAGTCCGCCAGCCAGGCATCCAGATCGTCGCCCAGCATGTCCTCGTCGAACAGCGCGCCCATGTTCACGCCCTGCATGTCCTTTGCCGCCCACACCGCCAGGGCATATTCGTTGGCGACAAAGCCCAGCGGTTGCAGCCGCAGCCGCTCCAGCCGCCGGGTCAGCAACATGCCCAGGGTCTGGTGCGCCAGCCTTCCCTCGAAGGGATAGCAGACCAGATACTGCCTGCCGCCGCGCGGAAACGTCTCCACCAGCAACTGACCCGGCGCCGGAATGACACTGCGCCATTCCTGGATCTTCAGCCATTCCTGCACCGGCTCGGGCAAACCGCGCCAACGCTCCGGCGCCGACACCATCTCGCGCACCCGCTGCGCCAGGAAGGTGGAGAGCGGGAACTTGCCGCCGTTATAGCTGGGAATCTGCGCCTGCGGGTCACTGGCGCGGGTGACATGGGCGCCGGTTTCGCGCAGCCCCTCGAACCGCACCACTTCGCCCGCGAAAACAAAAGTGTCGCCGGGCGACAACTGTTCGACGAAATATTCCTCGATCTGGCCCAGCTTGCGCCCGCCCGCGCCGGCCGGACGCCCCCTGCCCTGCAACCGCACATCCACCATCGGGTCTTCCACGATCACGCCCGCATTCAGCCGGTATTCCTGGGCGATGCGGGGATGGGCCAGCCGGTAGGCCCCGTCCGGCGTCAGCCGCAGGCGGGCGAAACGGTCATAGCGTTTCAGCGCATAGCCGCCGGTGGCGACGAAATCCACCACCGCCAGGAAATCCTCGCGCGCCAGACCGGCATAGGGCGCGGCGGTGCGGATTTCGTCGAACAGGTCCTGGGGCTTGAACGGCGCAGCCACCGCCATGCCCAACACATGCTGGGCCAGCACATCCAGTGCGCCGGCCTTCAAGCGTTCGCCGTCCAGTTCGCCCGCCAGCACCGCATCGCGCGCGGCATGACATTCCAGCACCTCGAAGCGGTTGGCGGGCACCAGCAGGGCGGAGGACGGCTCGTCCAGCCGGTGATTGGCGCGGCCGATGCGCTGCACCAGGCGGGCCGCCCCCTTGGGCGCGCCGATGCAGATCACCCGGTCCACCGCGCCCCAGTCTATGCCCAGGTCCAGGGTCGAGGTGCAGACCACGGCGCGCAACGCGCCCCGGGTCATCGCCGCCTCCACCTTGCGGCGCTGTTCGGGCGCCAGGCTGCCGTGATGCAGGGCGATAGGCAGGTTGGCTTCGTTGATCGCCCACAATTCCTGGAAGGTGCGTTCGGCCTGGCTGCGGGTATTGACGAACACCAGCGCCGTTTTCGCAGCCTGGATCGCCGCCATCACATCGGCCATGGCATGGCGCGCCAGATGACCCGACCAGGGCACATAAGAGTCCGAAGCGCTGATCTCGATCCGGGGCATCGCCCCGCCCTTGGCCAGCACCAGTTCCGACAGCGCCTCGCCCTGCGGCGGCTGCGGCGCCAGGAAACGCCGCAGCGGCGCGGGATCGCGGACCGTGGCCGACAGGCCGACCCGGCGATGGCCCGGCGCCAGGGTCTGCAACCGCGCCAGCCCCAGCGCCAGCAGATCGCCGCGCTTGGAATTGTGCAAGGCGTGAAGTTCGTCCAGCACCACGGTTTGCAGGCTCTCGAACATCCGGGCGCTGCGCGGATGCGCCAGCAGCAGCGCCAGTTGTTCCGGCGTGGTCAGCAGGATGTCGGGCGGGGCATGGCGCTGGCGCTGGCGGCGCGCCAAAGGTGTGTCGCCGGTGCGGGTTTCCACCGTGACCGGCAGATTCATCTCCGCGATGGGCGCTTCCAGATTGCGCGCCACATCCACCGCCAGTGCCTTGAGCGGGGAAACATAAAGCGTGTGCAGCGCCGCGGCGCGGCGGCGCGTCTTCGGCTTTTGGGACAGCGCGATCAGGCTGGGCAGGAATCCCGCCAGGGTCTTGCCGCCGCCAGTGGGCGCGACCAGCAGCACGCTTTCACCCCGCGCCGCATGGTCTGCCAGCGCAAGCTGGTGCGGACGCACGGTCCAGCCGCGCGCGGCGAACCAGGCCAGGAATGGCGGAGGCAGCATGGGTGGAACAAACCATGTACCAATGCCGCAAGGCGAGTCTTATTTGGCGTCCCGTCGGCCGGTCGCGTCGCCGAACAGGCGCTTCAGTTCCGCTTCCGGCGTGCCGTAAAAACTGCCCGCCACCTGTTCGATGCCCGCCCGGTTCACCAGGGTGAGCTGGCCGCGCCGGGTGGTGACCAGGCCGCGCTGTTCGAAACTGTGGATCGCCACGGTCACACCCGCCCGCCGCACGCCCAGCATCACCGCCAGGAACTCGTGGGTCAGCGGCACCGTGTCGGTGGTCATGCGGTCATGCGCCATCAGCAGCCAGCGCGCCAGGCGCTGCTCCAGCTTGGCGCGGCCATTGGCCAGCGCGGTATGCGCCGTCTGGATCATGAAGCCTTGCGTCCATTTCAGGAACAAGGCGCGCAAGCGTTCGCTTTTGCCGATGGCGCCGCACAGGGCATCGGCGGCGATGCGATGGCCGCTGCCGGCGATCTGCATATAGGTGGAATGCTGGGCGCGGTTGTCGCCCAGCAGCAGCGGCACCCCGGTCATGCCCTCAAACCCGATCACGCCGACTTCGATGCGGTGATCCTCGGCATCCACCGCCACCACCGAGGCGACACCGCTTTCCAGGAAACAGGCATGGGGGATCGGCTTGGTCGAGACTTCCAGGACATGCCGTTCCTTCATGGAGACGGGCTCCAGATGCGGCCCGATCCAGTCCCAGTCTTCCAACGCGATGGCTTGCAGCAGCCGGTTGCGAATCCCGGCGCGCGCGTGTGCTTCCAGCATCAATCCAGCCCAGCCAGGGTGCGGGCCCTTCCCGCAGGGCCCGTCTTTCCGCGCTGCGATTCGCACGGAATTGCGCGCTCGAACTTAACGATAACGCGCTGGAAGCAAACGCCTATTTCGGTACGGAACCGTACTGCCTCGGACAACATACGACATCGCATCGGCACCTCCCATCCGGCTCCGGGAAATAAATCTGTATACAGACGATGAGCCCGCCACAGGATGCGCACGGGCCCCATGAAGACACCCCGCAGGGCGTCCCTGTGAAAACGGATGTACGCTGGGATGGGTTCCGCTAGCCGCGGAAGAAGGTGATGACGGCCTGGCGCGTATGCCGGTCGCCGACCGCCGACATGTGGTCACGGCCCGCGATGGTCACGGCGACGCCACCGGGCAACGCGGCAGCCAGAATCTCCGGCGATCCGGCGGTGTCGTCCTCGCTGCCGCAGACCACCAGGATCGGCCCCTTGAGCGCCGCCAGCACGGCGGGCGGCAAATGCGGCGACATCCCCCGCATACAGGCCGCCAGCGCCAGCCGATCCTTGCCGGGCTGGTCGGCGAAAGCGCGAAACATTTTACCGCGCGGATCGGTGATGCTGTCCTTGTCCGGGACCGTCAGCGCATCGGCCAGGGCGGCGCGGGCGGCCGGATCGGTGATGCGGTCTTCCAGGTAATGGGCGCCCACGCCCGCCACGGCCAGCCGCGCCACACGGTCCGGATGCGCCGCCAGCAGACGCAGGCCGATAAAACCGCCCATCGAATAGCCCAGCACGAACGGCGCCTGAAGGCCGCAGGCATCCATCACCGCCAGGGCATCCCCGGCCATCCGGTCATGGCCATAGACGGCGGCATCGTGCGGCTTGTCGCTGTGGCCATGGCCCCGGCAATCCATCGCCACGATGGAAAATCCCGCTTCCGTCAGGCCGCCATACCAGCCGGTGGATTTCCAGTTCTGGTTGCGGCTGGAGCCGAAGCCATGCACCAGCAGGATGGCGGGGCCTTCGCCCAGCCGTTCAAAGGCGATCTTCACGCCGTCGCTGGCGGTGGCATACTCGCTCATGGACCGGCTTATAGAGCCTGTCCGGGGAGAGAGACATGAGAATCTGGCTGTTCACGGCCGCCCTTCTGGGCGCGGGCGGGGTGATGCTGGGGGCGTTCGCCGCGCATGGGCTGGCCGCCCGGCTGGAGCCCCGCGCCCTGGCGGTGTTCGACACCGGCGCGCGCTATCACCTGGTCCACGCCCTGGCGATGGCGCTGGCGGCGCTGGCCATGCGGGGCGCGGCGCGGCCCCGGGCGCGGATCGCGGCGGCGCTGTTCGGCGGCGGCATCCTGCTGTTCAGCGGCTCGCTCTATCTGCTGGCTCTCAGCGGGCTGCGCGGCCTGGGCATGGTGACTCCGCTGGGCGGGCTATGCTTCGTCGGCGGCTGGGTGATGCTGGCGCTGGCGGCGCTGAAACTGCCCGCGCAGGACGCCTAATAACGCCGCGCGATAAAGGCGTTCAGCGCCTCGCCCTGGGCCTCGCCGTTTTCCGGCCCCATCAGCGCCGCCAGGAAACGGTCGCCCCAGTCGGCGATATCGTTGCGCAGCAGCGCGTCATACAGCTCGGCGTGACGCTTGCGCCGCTCCGCCAGCGGCATGTCGATGGCCCGCGCCATGGCGGCGGCGGTCGAATCCGGGTCATAGGGATTGACCAGCAGGGCCGCGCCCAATTCGTCCGCCGCGCCCGCGAAGCGGGACAGCACCAGTACGCCGGGATCCTCCGGATCCTGGGCAGCGACATATTCCTTGGCCACCAGATTCATGCCGTCGCGCAGCGGCGTCACCAGCCCCACCTTGGCGACGCGATAGAAACCGGCCAGCGCGGCCCGGCTGTAGGGCCGGTTGACATAGCGCATGGGCGTCCAGGAGGCATGGCTGTAGGTGCCGTTGATGCGCCCGGCCAGGGCGTTCACCGCCTGGGCCATCTGGGAATATTCCTTGATCTGGCTGCGGCTCTTGGGCGTGATCTGCAGGTACGTGACCTTGCCGTGCCATTGCGGATAGGCGGTCAGGAAACGCTCATAGGCTTCCAGCCGCGCCGGGATGCCCTTGGAATAATCCAGCCGATCCACGCCGATCATCAGCGCGCCGGGAATGGATTCGCGCAATTGCGTCACCATCTGGGTCCGCATCGCACGGGCCGCCGCCCGGGTGAATTCGCGGGTCTCGATCCCGACCGGGAAAGTGCCGATGCGCATGGCGCGCGCGCCGCTGCCCAGCGCCATGGACAGATGCGAGGGCGTGCCCAGTTCCTTGGCCAGATAGCGCGCGAAATTGGCCGCGCCGCCGTCGGTCTGGAATCCCACCAGGTCATAGGCGCCCAGCGCCGGAATCAGCCGCTCATGATTGGGCATGGCGGTGAGGATTTCCGGCGGCGGCAGCGGGATATGCAGGAAAAAGCCGATCCGGTTGTTCAATCCCTTGTCGCGCAGCGCCTTGGCCAGCGGGATCAGGTGATAGTCATGCACCCAGATCACGTCGTCCGGTTTCAGCATGGGCGCCAGTTCGTCGGCGAACTTGTTGTTCACCCGCAGATAACCGGACAGGTCGCGGCGCGAGAACTCCGCCAGGTCCAGGCGGTAATGGAAGATCGGCCACAGCACCCGGTTGGCGAAGCCGTTGTAGTATTCCTCGAAATCCTCCTGCCCCAGATCGGTGACGACATAGGCGTTGCGCCCCTTGGTGAAGGTCTGGGTGCGGGGCGTGTCGCTGAGCTCGCCGCTCCAGCCCAGCCAGACGCACGGGTGCTTTTTCAGCGTGGCCTTGAGCGCGACCTCAAGCCCGCCGGGCTGAAGGCCGGCCTTGGGCACCGCGACCCGGTTGGAGATTATGAAGATGCGCGCCAATAGCGGTCCTCCCAGCTGCGGCTCAGGCGCATGGCACTGAGAACCACGCCCGCCATGGAATAGGTCTGGGGAAAATTGCCCCACAAGGCCCCGGTCTGGGGATGGATATCCTCGGCCAGCAGGCCATAGGAATTGCGCAGCGCCAGCGCATCCTCGAACCGTTCGCGCGCCTCGTCCTTGCGGCCCAGGACGCAGAGGGCGTCGATCAGCCAGAAGCGGCAGACCAGGAATTCGGTTTCCGGCAGGCCGAAATCGTCCTCGGCGGCATAGCGCATGACATGGTGGCCCCGCACTAGATCCTTTTCGATGGCGGCCACGGTGGAGACAAAACGCGGATCGTGCGGCTCCACCAGCCCCAGATCGGGCAGCAGCAGCACGCTGGCGTCCATGTCGTCCACCCCTTCGGCGGCGGCGAAAGCCTGGCGCTTTTCATTCCAGACGCGCCGCAGCAGCTCGACGCCGATCGTCTCTGCCAGATTTTGCCAATGGGCGGCGCGGTCCCGAAAGCCCAGCCGCGCCGCGATGGCGGCGGTGCGCGACAGGCCGGCCCAGCACATCGCGCCCGAATGGGTGTGGATTCGCTTTCTGCCGCGATATTCCCAGATGCCCGCATCGGGCTCCAGCGCCAATGCCGCGCATTGCCCGGCCATCTTCTCCAGCAGGCGGAACAGGCCTTCATCGCCCGGCAACGGCAGGCGCTTGTCGAAGAACATGGGCGTGGCGGCCAGAATCACGCTGCCATAGGCGTCATGCTGCACCTGTTCCACGGCGGCATTGCCGATGCGGACCGGGCCGTGCCCCTCGAAGCCCTTGAGGTCGGGCGCAATCCATTCGGTCAGATCGTCGCTGGGCACGATGCCGTAACAGGGCGCCAGCGTGTCGGTGTTGCCCGCGATGGACAGGATATAGGCGATATACTGCTCCATGGTGCGGGTGGCGCCGATGGCGTTCAGCGCCTTGACCACGAAATAGGCGTCGCGCAGCCAGCAATAGCGGTAATCCCAGTTGCGGCCCGAATGGGGCGCTTCCGGCAGCGACGTGGTCAGCGCCGCCACGATACCGCCGGTTTCCTCGAAATTGGTCAGCTTCAGCGTGATGGCGGCGCGGATGCTGGCTTCCTGCCACTCATAGGCGATGGACAGGCGCCGCGCCCACTCGCGCCAATAGTCGCGGGTGCGCGCCGCGAAGTCGCGCACCGTGGCGGCGATGTCGCCCATGAAGGGCTCGTTCTGCCCGAACACCATGTGCAGCGGCCGCGTCAGGGCGAAAGGCGTTTCCTGCTGGATATAGGACAGCGGCGCGTCGGTGGTCAGCCGGATCAGCGCCGGTTCGCCATAGGTGACATGGCTGGAGCCCGCCACCCGCCGTTTCATCGGATTGCCGTAGAACTGGGTGGGCCGCACGCGGATGGTGACGCGGGGCACGCCCGCCAGCGGCTCGATCATCCGCATCAGCTGCGGCGGGCGCAGCAGGCGCTCGAAATTGCGCAGGCGCGGCGCGAAGTCGGTGATCTTCACCTGCGCCCCATCCGCGGCCGTCAGGATGGTGGTGACGATGGCGGTGTTGCGGTCATATTCGGACCGGCTGGACACCTGCCGGTCCAGCACCACGTCGGAAAAACCCTTCTCCTCGTCGCCCGCCACCAGGCGGCTGAACACCGGATCGCTGTCGAAGCGCGGGAAGCACCACCACACGATCCGGGCGCGGGAATCCAC
>ERZ778022.2196-NODE-2196-length-21496-cov-3.812695_pt1 | contig 21496 bp, 16 predicted proteins | sample MGYA00375752_ERZ778022 | MGnify/ENA primary metagenome ERZ778022 (study PRJEB29350, sample SAMN05389826) | bioreactor metagenome | isolation source: Thiocyanate bioreactor | place: South Africa: University of Cape Town | collected 2014-04-04 ... | reverse complement strand
CTTTATATTTTGAAATGAAACAACAAAAAGCTATTTTAGCAAAACTCATGGCGCACACAACAAATCATAACTTTAAAACCAATATCGCTCCCGCGATGTGTTGTTGTATGTGCTGTATGCCCTGCAGGGCATAATATTCGTTAAAGAAAGGCACGCCCTTTCATCGTTCCCATTACAGTTCCCGATTACCGGTTTAGAAAAATTCCAATCTATGTTTCCGGACGACAAATCCAACAGGTAACTCACAACCAATAAAATAAATTTACTCAACAATTAAAATTTTAAAAAATGCATTTCGACACATTACAAGTACACGCAGGCCAGCAACCCGATCCCACAACAGGAAGCAGGGCCGTACCTATTTATCAAACTACCTCGTACCAGTTTAGTGATTCCAATCACGCGGCCAATCTTTTCGGATTGAAAGAATTTGGAAATATTTACACCCGCATGATGAATCCCACCTCAGATGTTTTTGAGCAGCGTGTAGCCGCTTTAGAAGGCGGTGTGGCGGCGTTGGCAACTTCATCAGGACAGGCAGCGCAATTTTTGGCGATCACCAATATTCTGCAGGCCGGTGAAAATTTTGTTACTTCTTCGCATTTATACGGCGGTACCTACAATCAGTTTAAGGTTTCGTTTAAAAGATTGGGCATAGAAGCGCGTTTTGCTAACGGCGATGATATTGAAAGTTTTCGCAGTAAAATTGACGACAAAACAAAAGCCATTTATCTCGAAACCATTGGCAATCCCAAATTAAGCATCCCTGATTTTGAAAAGTTTGCGGCCTTAGCAAAAGAAGTTGATTTGCCTTTGATTGTTGATAATACTTTCGGGGCTGGGGGCTACCTGTTCAAGCCCCTGCAACATGGCGCCAACGTTGTGGTGGAAGCTGCCACAAAATGGATTGGCGGCCACGGTAACAGCATTGGCGGGGTAATAGTAGACGGCGGAAACTATAACTGGGGCAACGGCAAATTCCCGCAATTCTCCGAGCCTTCTGAAGGTTACCACGGGTTAAATTTCTGGGAGGTATTTGGCGAGGGTAATCCGCTGGGGCTCCCAAATATCGCTTTTGTCATTCGCGCGCGTGTGGAAGGCCTCAGGGATTTCGGCCCATGCCAGGCGCCATTAAATGCCTTCCTTCTTTTACAGGGATTGGAAACTTTATCGCTTCGGGTACAACGCACTGTGGATAATTCGTTGGCGCTGGCTCAATGGTTGGAGCAGCATGAAGACGTAGAATTTGTTTGGTATCCCGGCCTCGAAAGCAGCCCTTATCACCAGCTTGCAAAAAAATATCTTGCAAATGGTTTTGGAGGTGTATTACAGTTTGGGGTAAAAGGCGGTATTGAAAATGGCAAAAAATTCATCAATGCATTAAAGTTGGTGAGCCATTTGGCCAATGTAGGCGACGCAAAAACATTGGCAATCCATCCTGCATCCACCACGCACGATCAGTTATCCGATGAGGAAAGAAAGGCTGCCGGTGTGCTGGATAACCTGGTTCGGATAAGCCTCGGCATTGAACATATTGATGATATTAAAGCAGATATCGAACAGGCATTGAAAGCGGCTGTTGCTTAAATAATACAGGCCTGTAGGGTTTTTAAAAACTTTACAGGCCTTAATTTCTAAAGATGGATTTTTTATTACGCCCCTGGCATATAAATGACGTGCAGAGCCTTGTGCAAAACGCGAATAATTTTAATATCGCAAAGGTCATGACGGATATGTTTCCGCACCCTTACAACGAACAGGATGCGAGGAATTTTATCGCGATGGCAACTAAAGATGACCCCGTTCACATTTTTGCGATTGACGTGGATGGCCGGGCTGTAGGCGGAATCGGTATTCATCCGCAGTGGGATGTGAATCGCAAGAATGCGAAACTGGGTTACTGGCTTGGCGAGGAATATTGGGGGCTGGGAATTATTACGAATGCTGTGAAACAAATAGTTGATTTTGCATTTGGGACTTACGACATCACGCGTGTTTATGCACGACCATTTGGAAACAATATTGCCTCCCAAAAAGTTTTGCAAAAGGCAGGCTTTACCCTTGAAGCAAAAATTGAAAAAGGGATATTTAAAAACAACGAATTTGTTGATGAACTGATATACGCGGTGAGAAGAAAAGCAGTTTAAAAGTTTAATATTGAAAAGTTAAAAAGAAAAGAACACGGCACTCTTTGCACATCTTTCCTTTTTGTGAGACAAAAAATGCAACAGAAAGTTTTTACATACGGTCAGCCATTTCTGCTGGAGAGCGGCGCATCACTGTCAAATTTTCATTTGAGCTATACTACTTACGGAAGTTTGAATGCGGCAAAAGATAATGTGGTGTGGATCTTTCACGCACTTACAGCCAACAGCAGGCCGCACGAGTGGTGGACGGAGATGGTGGGTGACGGAAAAATATTTGATCCTTCAAAGTATTTTATTATTTGTGTGAACATGCCCGGTAGCTGTTATGGCAGCATCAGCCCGTTGGACCTGAACCCCGCAACCGGCGAAAAATATTTTCACCGGTTCCCATTCTTCACCCCGCGGGATATGATCCACTCCTACCAATTATTGAGAAAGGAATTAGGTATTGATACAATCAGGATCGGTATCGGCGGAAGCATGGGTGGCCAGCAGTTATTGGAATGGGCCATTGACGAGCCGGAACTTTTTGAACACATTATTCCGATGGCAACCAACGCCGTACACTCTGCCTGGGGCAAGGCTTTCAACGCATCACAGCGTTTTGCAATTGAGGCTGACCTAACCTGGAATGAAAAGAATGAGAATGCAGGCAAAAAGGGAATGGAAGTGGCAAGGAGCATCGCGCTATTGTCCTACAGAAACGCCACGGCCTATAATAAAACGCAATCGGATGTTTCGGATGAAACACTTGAAAGTTTCAGAAGCGAAAGCTATCAGCGCTACCAGGGAACAAAATTATCGGCACGTTTTAACGCCTTTAGCTACTATGTTTTAAGCAAGGGCATGGATTCTCATAACGTTGGCCGCGGCAGGGGCGGTGTTAAAAAAGCGTTGGACCGCATCAAAGCAAAAACGCTGGTATTAAGCCTTGAGGGCGATATTTTGTTTCCGCCGGACGAGCAGGAGTTTTTAGCAACGAGCATTCCCGGTGCGAAATTGGAATTAATCCGCTCAGATTACGGGCACGATGGATTTTTACTGGAGTTTGAACAGATCAGCGAAGCGATAAAAGAATTTTTACAAATTAATAAGAGTAAGGAATAATTAATAAGGAAAATGAATAATTGACTTGGTCACAACGATTAATGATTTAACCTGGCCTGGAATCTGCAATCAGTAATTAACAATTAACAATTAATAATTAACAATTAAAAAGATGAGTAAGCATAAAGAACTAGTGATCGGTATGTTTGGTTTTGGCGTAGTAGGCGAGGGCCTGTACCGGGTGTTACAGCAAACGCCTTCCTTAAAGGCATCCATAAAAAAAGTATGCATCAAACATCCGGGTAAAAAAAGAAATGCACCGGCAGAACTGTTCACAACCGACAAAGATGAGCTGCTGAACGACAAAGAAATTAATGTAATTGTTGAGGTGATTGATGACTCAAAAGCAGCATTTGAAATAGTAAAGACAGCTTTAAAGAATAAAAAGGAAGCAGTGAGTTCCAGCAAAAAAATGATTGCTGAAAACTTACCCGAACTGCTGGAATTACAGCTAAAAACAGGCCGGTCTTTTTTGTATGAGTCATCAGCCTGCGCCTCAATACCCGTTATCAGAAACTTAGAGGAATATTACGATAACGACCTTTTACACAGCATACGTGCTATTGTAAACGGTAGTACCAACTTCATTCTTACAAAAATTTTTGAAGAGAATTTAAGTTTTAAAGAAGCCCTGTTACTGGCCCAACAACTCGGCTTTGCCGAAAGCGACCCGACGCTGGATGTTGAGGGTTTTGACGCGGTGAACAAATGGACACTGCTGCTCAACCATGCGTACGGAATTGTTACAAGCCCCGATAAGATTTTATTCAACGGCATTCAAACCATCAATAAATCTGATGCCGTGGTTGCACGGGCCCGCGGACAACAGATTAAGTTGGTAGCGCAGGCAAAAAAGCTGATTGGTGGCGGTGTTGGCGCTTTTGTATTGCCACAGTTTGTAACCAACGATAGTCCGCTGGCATTTGTAAAAAACGAGTATAACGGCTGCGTCATAGAAAGCGGTTTTGCCGATCAGCAATTCTTTTACGGCAAAGGCGCCGGAAGTTTTCCAACAGCTTCGGCAGTGTTAAGCGATATTTCTGCATTGCGTTATGGTTATAAATATGAGTATAAAAAGCTCTACCACCACGAGCCGCATAAGCTCAACGATGATATTTATCTGAAGGTTTTTGTAAGCTTTAATGACCTGGCCGACATTCCAAAGGACGATTTTGAATGGATTGAACAATGGCATGCCCAGGAAGACAGGAAATATCTATCCGGGGTCATTCATTTAGAAAAATTAAAGAAGAGCAATTGGTGGAAGGAAAACGGAACTTCGCTTATTTTAGAACCCGATCCGATTATTGAGAACATTGAAGAAAGAAAGCTGAAAAAAAAGAGCCTTGAGTTAGCAGGCCTTGTTTAACCCTTTACTACATTTAAAGAGCTGCTCCTTGCGCTTTTGTCAGGGAGCAGCTATGGTGTTGTCCTTAGGGTGGAGTTTCTCTAAATCAGCAGAAAGTATAATTATTTTTCAAGGCTTTTTACCGTGACAGTGTAGAGCCTGTGCCAATCTTTTCTCAACAAGTTACTTCAAATTCTGTTTAAAAGGAAATACGCAGCAGTATTTTCTTTTTGAAATCATTAAATGCTAACTGCTTTTTAGTTATTTTTGAGTAATTCGCAGCTATCATTTTGCAGATTGTTTTCCTGAAGAAGTTGCAAGTCTCAAATCGGGTTCAAATTTGAGGATTAAAAATTAGTAATGCAAGAAAACCGGGTGGACAATCGGTGGACAAATTTCATCATATTGATTTTCATTGTTTTATGAGATATATTTTTTGTTTTTTGTTTCAGATCCAAAAACTAAACTTGGGGAACAGGGGATCCTGCTTCTAAATTAAATTTTGAACGAACGGCTCATTTTAACGGTTTTGCTTTTGGCTTTTGCCTTACAAGGCGGGGCTCAGTTTTTCTCACAATACAAGTTTTGTGACCGGGGTCAACTCGAGCCGGTTATCGAAAAAAGCAGGAAGATTGCAAGTGAAACCGCACTTGATTCTACACTAAATCTTGTGATCGCGCAATCTCGCGGAAAAACCAAAGAATGCATTAGAATTATCAAAGATGTTTTGTTGGCGGAACTGACCGCGAAAAAGGCCGATAGCCTCAATGAACGGAGCCTCAGCCTTTATCAAACCGCAATAAAAAAGGCGGTGAGCGAAAAGAATCAACAAATGGAGATTTGGGCCTCCATCAATTATGCGTTCTACCGGTATCAATATAGTAGTTACGATGCGGCGCTCTATTATTTTATCAGAGTTGGGCAGCTCGCAGAATCCTTCCCGCCTGAGGAGATGATTTTTCCGGGAGATACTTTTAAAAAACTCGGGTATTTCATGGGCTACATCAGAGAATATGAGCAGGGAATCGCCTATTTAAAACTTGCTGAAAAATATACTTTCGGCCTGTCGGCCGAAATGGCAGCTTTGAAAGACAATATCGGCTTGCTTTATTCAAAAACAAACGACTCAAATAAAGCCCGAAAGTATTTCGATCAGGCGCTGGAAATTGCTGTAGAAGTTAAGGATACACTAAGGCAGGCAAAAGTGCTTGGTAATACTGCCGATCTCTACAAAAAATCCGGTGACTACGAAAAGGCCATTCAACTCCTTCACCGCGATATTTATCTTTCCCGCAACGGTGATAATAATATGAACACCATGTATGCCCTGTTGCGGCTAAGTGAAGTATATTTAGAAACCGGGAGCATTAACAAAGCCCGGCTGGCAGCCTTGCAAGCCAACTCAATTGCCCAATCAAAAGTGTATTTTAAAAGTTCCCAATTAGAAGCAACGGAGCTGCTTCTTAAAATTGCCCAAAAGACAGGGAATAGTGATGAAGAACTGACGCTCAGGCGCAAAATTGATTCTTTGAATATCAGCCTGAAAACTCCGGAAGGAACCAATACCATCAGCAAATTGAATTGGGAGGCCCAGAAGCAAAATTTTAACGAACAGCTTAATAAAGAAAAGCAGCGGGTAAAAAAGGGAGCCTGGGTGCGAAATGGTATTGTGCTATTGAGTGCTTTGCTACTGTTAATTACTGTGTGGTTTTTAATAAAGTTGAAAAGAAAGAGCAAAAAAAATTCAAGCCGTTATCAATCAAGTTTAAAATTCCTGCAGAATGAAAAGCTGAAATCAGAAACAAGACTTCGTGAAGCCAGTAACTCCCTGACGGCTCATGTTAATTACCTTTCTGAAAAAAATCATCAAATAGAAAAACTTGAATCAGAAATCAAAAACATAAAATCAGTTTTTAATACAGATGAGAATCGCGCGGAGCTGAATAAGTTACTCGAATCGCATTTAATGACAGAAGAAAACTGGAACCGGTTTAAAAATGCCTTTGCGCTTGAGTACCCTAAGTTCTACGCCCGGCTTGTTAATAATTACCCTGAATTAACCGAAGCCAATTGGCGAATCATCCTGTTGCAGCACCTGAGACTCAGCAACGGTGAAATAGCGCGTCTGCTGGGCGTAACGGTAGAAGCTGTGAAAAAAGCAAAACAGCGGTTAAAGAAAAAGCTAAATGAAGCATATGAATCCCTGATGGGCGTTGCCGCGGGCGAGGATATGTCTTAAGCATAAGTATTATTTTTGCCATTTTATGGTCAATAATTTTTCAATAGCACGAAATGTTGCAGATGAACGCAAACTGTTGTTGCTGTTCATGCTGGGTTGGTTCATCATCAATTGCCTGCAGGCGCAGTTCCTTGGGCTTGATGGTGATGAAGCCTACTATTGGGTATTGTCAAAGCAAATTGGCTGGGGTTATTTCGACCATCCACCACTTGCTCCGTTACTCATAAACCTGGGTGAAAGCATTGGCCACGGCCCTTTGTTTACGCGGCTTTCCACCATTATATTAAGCACACTTACTATTCCGTTTGTTTGGGGGGCATTGCCGAATGGTTTAAAAAACATCAGGTGGTTTTTGATTTTGTATGCGGCCACTTTAGTTTTTAGTGTGTACGCCTTTATTACTACGCCTGACGCTCCGCTGCTTTTTTTCTCGGCTGTGTTTTTTTATGGGTACAAGCGGTTTTTAAAAAATGAAAACCTGTTAAATACATTTATTATGGCGCTTGCCGTAACCGGAATGTTTTACAGCAAGTACCATGGGATATTGCCGGTTGCGTTTGTAGTGCTTTCAAATTTAAAGCTACTCGTCAACAAATATTTCTGGTTGATGGTGGTGATGGTGACGCTGCTTTTTTTGCCGCATCTTTATTGGCAGTACCAACATGAATGGCCTACCGTAAAATACCATTTGGTTGAAAGGCTGAGCAAGAAGTACCGCATTAATTTCACATCAGATTATATAATGGGGCAATTGCTCATTTGGGGGCCGGTTATTTCATTGCTTTTCTTTTTTAAACTGTTCACAGTAAAAATAAAAGACCAGCTCTCCCGCGCACATCTCTTTAATTTTGGCGGGGTGTTGTTGTTTTTTGTGCTTTCCTCTTTCAAAAATACGGTTGAGCCTCACTGGACGCTGATTGCAGGCGTTTCCTACGTTGTTTTGTTTCTCACGATTTTAAAGTATGGAACTCCAAAATTAAGACGCATATTTTTGAAGATGGCATACGTCAATATCGGGTTGATTCTTTTAGCGCGGGTATTATTTCTGGTACCACATTCGCCGTTTCAAATGCTGAGGCATTACAGTTCTTTTTTCTGGGGAAAGGAGTGGGCGAGGCAGGTAAAGGAAAAGGCGCAGGGCACACCGGTGATTTTTACCAATTCCTACGCGCTGCCGGCCTTATATAATTTTTATAATCCTGATGAAACTACTTACGGCTATAACACCAAACAATATCGTAAAACCAACTATTCATTGGGAACCAAAGATTGTGTTTTTGATGGTAAGCCCGTTCTCATTTTTTCCGATCAACCCTTGAGTGTGGATACTTCGGTAAAAATCCTGTCAAAATACCGGAGCGGTTTCCTGCTCCCCATGAAAAATTACAAGTGCATCAATCCGTTAAGAATAAATGCCGTTTCGTTAGCGAAACAATTCAAGCCTGAAGAAACGAAAATTGCGGTTGTGGAACTTGAGAATACAGGATCCGTCGCCATCGATACAAAAGATTTAAAAATTGATTATGCATTTTTCATTTCCAAATTTAATTTCATCAACTCCACGGTATCGTTCAAAATGCCGGATGAAATTTTGCCTCCGGGGTATAAAAAGCGCATTAGAATTCCAATCACCACTCCTGCCGCAAGCGACGATTATAAAATACTGTTTTCGGTAGTCAACGGGTTTTTGCCCGGCAACTTTGCTGGCGATTTTTATGAAGTTGAGGTTCGTGATTAGAAAATAATCAGTACTTGAAATAGCCATAAGCAAAAAGTTGCTTACAAACTGTAATGATTATTTGGCGTATTCCATGTGACCATTAAAAACATAAAAATAAACACATGAAACACGATTTTTAACCAAATACCTATTTTTCTATTTCCTATCTTTGCAAACCTGTCAAATTGGCTTTTTGGCGGTGTAGCATTGTTTTTGAAGAAGATGGGGGTCGTTTTTAGCTGAGAAACAGACAAAAAGCCGAAGACGCAATGCTCGATTGGCGGGCCGCGGCCAACAAAAAATATACTTTTAAAAAAATATCATGTTTGGATTTGTAACGAAAATGTTTGGAGGTAGTAAATCTGAAAAAGACGCAAAGAAACTGCAGCCAACGATTGAAAGAGTTAATAAATTTTTCGCTGAATACCAATCGCTTAATAATGACCAGCTTCGGGGCAAAACGGTTGAGTTCAGGCAACGGATCAAAGATCATTTAACAAAAATTGATGCCGAAGTTTCAGAGTTGAACGCAAAAGCAGAATCTTTATCCCACAACCAACTTATAGAAAAAGACGAGATTTACAAGCAGGTAGATGACCTGAAGAAAGACCGCGATAAGGAAATTGAAAAAATCCTGGAAGAAATAATGCCTGAAGCCTTTGCCGTGGTAAAAGAAACGGCGCGCAGGTTTAAGGAAAACACTGAGATTGTTTCAACAGCCACCGATTACGACCGCGAGTTAAGCGTGAAAAAAGGCGAATATGTGAGCGTTGACGGCGACAAATCAATCTTTCAAAATACATGGACGGCCGCCGGGGGAAAGATTACCTGGAACATGCTTCACTATGATGTGCAGTTGATTGGGGGCGCAGTGCTTCATTCCGGTAAAATTGCTGAAATGGCAACAGGTGAGGGTAAAACGCTTGTTTCAACTTTACCTGCTTACCTGAATGCTTTGGCAGGTGAAGGCGTTCATATTGTAACCGTAAATGACTATCTGGCACGCCGTGACCAGGAATGGAATGGCCCCATCTTTGAATGGCTGGGCTTGCGTGTAGATTGTATTGACAAACACCAGCCCAACAGCCCTGAAAGAAGAAATGCTTACCTCGCCGATATTACTTACGGAACCAATAACGAGTTTGGTTTTGATTACCTGCGGGATAATATGGTGCATACCGCAAGCGAAATGGTACAGCGCAAACACCATTATGCAATGGTGGATGAAGTGGACAGCGTTTTAATTGATGACGCCCGTACGCCACTCATTATTTCCGGCCCTGTTGAAAAGGGCGACGACCAGCAATACCATATTCATAAGCCGCGTGTACAGCAACTTTATCAGGAGCAGGAACGCATTGTGCGGCACGAACTGAACGAAGCCAAAAGGCTGTTTGAAAAAGGCGAGGACGACCCTAAAACCGGAGGCCTGCATTTATTTCGCGCTTACCGCGGTTTGCCCAAATACAGTCCGCTGATTAAATTTCTGAGCGAGCCGGGTGTGAAAGTGAAAATGCAAAAAGCCGAAAACTTTTATCTGCAGGAGCAGGAAAAGAATATGCCGGTGGTTGATAGTGAATTACTGTTCAGGATTGATGAAAAACACATTTCGGTTGACCTCACCGAGAAGGGATTAACGGCGATCACAAAATCCGGCGAAGATCCTGATTTCTTTGTATTGCCCGACATTGGCGTGAAGCTGGCAGATGTTGAAAAAAGCGATGCGCCTTCTGATGAAAAGCTAAAACAAAAAGAATTAATTCTAAACGATTATACAAGTAAAGCCGACCGCATTCACACGGTGCAGCAATTATTAAAAGCCTATTCACTCTTTGAAAAAGATGACGAATACGTAGTAATTGACGGAGCCATTAAAATTGTAGATGAGCAAACCGGCCGTATTATGGATGGCCGCCGTTACTCTGACGGTTTACACCAGGCACTTGAAGCGAAAGAAAGTGTGAAAATTGAAGCAGCCACGCAAACCTATGCCACCGTTACCTTACAGAACTTTTTCAGGATGTACCACAAGTTGTCGGGTATGACGGGTACTGCCGAAACAGAAGCCGGCGAGTTCTGGAGTATTTATAAATTAGATGTGGTTTCAATTCCTACGAACGTTTCCATCATAAGAGACGATATGCAGGATTTGGTGTTTAAAACCAAACGTGAAAAATATAAAGCGGTTATTGACGAAATTGAAAGGCTTCGCGAAGCCGGAAGGCCGGTGCTCGTAGGTACCACATCCGTTGAAATTAGTGAATTGCTCAGCCGGATGTTGCAGCAAAAGAAAATTCCGCATAACGTTTTAAACGCCAAACAACACGCACGCGAGGCGCAGGTAGTTGCCGAGGCAGGTTTGCCTGGCGCAGTAACCATCGCCACTAACATGGCAGGCCGTGGTACCGATATTAAACTTGGGCCTGGTGTAAAAGATGCCGGAGGCCTTGCAATTATTGGTACCGAGCGGCACGAAAGCCGCCGTGTGGACAGGCAGTTACGCGGCCGCGCGGGCAGGCAGGGCGATCCCGGAAGCTCGCTGTTTTATGTTTCGCTTGAAGATGATTTGATGCGGATGTTTGGTAGTGAAAGAATTGCAGGAATGATGGATAAGCTGGGTTACAAGGAAGGTGACGTGATACAGCATAGCATGATCAGCAACAGCATTCAGCGCGCGCAGAAAAAAGTAGAAGAAAATAACTTCGGCATACGTAAAAGATTATTGGAGTATGACGATGTGATGAACAAACAAAGGAATGCCATTTACGACAGGCGTAACCACGCGTTGTTTGGTGAAAGGCTTTCTCTTGACCTTGACAATGCCTTTTCGATGGTGGCAGAAAGCCTCGTGAGTTCTTTTCGTGAGCAGGAAGATTACGAAGGGTTTAAACTGGCCTGTATCGTAAACTTCGGAATGGACACCACCATCACACCGGAAGAATTCAGGGCGAAGGATGAAAACAAACTGATAGATAAATTATACACTGAGGCCACTCAAAAATATAATGAACACATTGCTACCGTAAGTTCAGAAGCGGTTCCGGTATTCAAAAATATCAGGGCCACACAGGGCAACCACATCGAAAATGTAATTGTTCCGTTTACCGACGGCCGAAAAACCATTAACGTGTTAGCCGCACTTGATAAAACGGTTGAAACGAACGGCCAGGAGCTTCTTTCAAATATGGAAAAATCAATTACGCTTGCAGTGATTGATGATGCCTGGAAGGAACACCTGCGGGCTATGGACGACCTGAAACAGAGTGTGCAAACCGCTTACCTTGAACAAAAAGATCCGCTCGTAATTTACAAGGTAGAGGCGTTTCAGTTGTTCAACAACATGAGTACCAGTTTGAATAAAGATATAATTAGCTTTCTTTCGCAGGCAAACCTGCCGGTACAGGAACAAAGCAATATTAAGGAAGGCCGCCAGCAAAAGACCGATTACAGTAAAATGCAAAATAACAAAGCTGCCATAGATGCAGCGGGCGATGATTATGGTGCAAATGAAAATGATTATTTTGATCCCTCGGGGCCGGGCGTGAAGCAGGAGCCGGTACGTGTGGCGCCAAAGATTGGCCGCAACGAACCCTGCCCCTGTGGAAGCGGTAAAAAATATAAGAACTGCCACGGCAGGGGAGAATAGTGGGGTGAACCTAAACAATATTAAAGCCGGGCCTGTTGGTTCGGCTTTTTGTTCATGATTTGAATCATTCTGTTTTCAGGATGATTTCAAAACTTTTGAGAAACCGAAAATAAAAATATACACAACAACCGATTGCATTTTTTGCAATTGAAAATTTAGTGGTTGTTGAACGCCCAAAAATGATCCGCCGCCTGGCCAATTAATTGCAATTTCATTAAACGGTTCTCCTGCTTAATTGAAATAGAAGATTCTGATCAAATTTCAATGCATACGACACGGGTGCAGGTAATTCTGTTTTCTGTACCGAAAAAGAAAAAAATAACAACAGGCCCTTCACCTAAGTTTTACAGTAACAAGGGGATTTTCCCGGTTAAAAAATAGCTTCTGAAAATAAGGAACAAGGATAAAAACTCAGAGCCAATATCAGATTTAATGAGCTGCTTTCTTTAAAAACGGCATTCAATATCCGGTTGGGCAATCGCTGCCATTGTGGATATTTGGGTTTTTATATTAAGAAGAAATTCTTTACTATTGCGGGTACCGATACATGCTGCCATGAGATTTTTAATCAAGCTCAATACAAACAACAGGGAAATACCTATTAATTATCAATATCCGCTGTCTGCGGCTATTTAAATTCGAAAATAATTTGACATGAGATTATACATATGCTTATCAAGAAACAACGAACTAATTCCTTTTAATTACCAGCATTTACTCACCGGAGTTATCCATAAATGGATTGGTAACAATAATAATGAACATGGGAAAAAGAGTTTATATAGTTTTTCCTGGCTTAAGAATACTGAGACAAGTAGGATGGGTATTAACTTATCTCAAGACTCGTATTTCTTTTTTAGTTCGTATGATGAGGAGTTAGTAAAAAAGGTTGCCAGGGGGATTTTGGCAGACCCCTCAACTTTCTGTGGAAGTAGGGTTATAGACGTCCAAATAAAAAGCACGCCTATATTTTCTCGTAATGAAAAATTTATTTTAGATAGTCCGATTCTTATTAAAAAACGTGAAGGTGATCGTGTTAAGCATGTAACTTTCAATGATGAAGATTTCAATTTTCTCTTGACTGAAAATCTTAAAACGAAACTCGGGTTGGCCGGATTAAGTAGTGAGAATATTAGAGTTAAGTTGGATGAAGAGTACACATTTCCTACGACAAAGCTTGTGGATTATAAAGGTGTAAAAAATAAAACTACGCTTGCCCCGGTGTTAATTAATGGATCGCCAGAACAAATCGCGTTTGCGTGGGAAGTCGGTTTAGGCCATTCAACAGGAATTGGTTTTGGAGCTTTAAAATAGAAATTTATGGAAAAGTATTATGTAGTAAAATATACCGGGCAATTTGGTTTTATAAAACCATGGACAGCCGTTAGGGATAGTGAAACATTCTCTCAACAATTTCTTACACCTTCAATAGTAGAAGGAATGGAAAAAAAACTTTTTCCAGAGTTGCTAAAAGAAAGTGGAATTAAGAAAATTAAAAGACACAGACTTTCTTACGCTCAAATCAACCAACAACAAGAAGTAATTCAAACAAGAGGTTGGAATTCTACTAGAAAGGGAAAACAAATTCTTTTCGATCGACCGACAGCAGTTCTAATACGAGGAATATTAATTGAACCCATTCTTCACTTAGCTTTTGAAAATAAAGAAGATGCAGAAATTGCGTTTCAACAACATATTTGTTTGAGTAGAAATGAAGATGTATTAATGCCTGTTGATATGCTCGAAATTCAACAAGATGAGTTTGAAGATGAAGAAAAATTCAATGGTTATGAATTGATTTTTGAAAATAATGAAAATGCTTTCCAAGTAGGATACGACAGATTGACCAATGAACCCATGTTCGGTTGGCTAAAGATTGTAGGGAATCCGATAAATAATTAAAAGATGAAAAAAATATTTGCAAAATCCGGTCCTGAATGGACATTGCTAACTACTCACTTACAACAAGTGGCAGTAGCTTCGGTTGCTTTTGCCAAATATTTAGGGATGGATGAAAACATAGCTTACAATGGTGCAATATTGCATGACATCGGAAAAGCACACTCATTTTTTCAAGAAAGACTTTTTGGGAAAACCAATAAATCTCAAACTTTCAGACATGAAATCACCTCTTTGTTTTTTCTTTCAGCGTTTCCAAGAGAACAATGGAACGAACTGATTGAAATGGTGGCAGCACATCATAAATCAGTGATTAAAGACATTGGCGAAAAAGGCTTGCTAGATTTAGAAGAAAATGATGATTATGAAGATTTTCATCTTGGAAAATGGGAAGATTGGAGCACAGAGGCTATCTACATTTTGAATGATTTAGGCATTAAGTGTAGATTTATTTCAAGAAAAGAAGCATATCAAAATCTCGAATATTGCATCGATTATTGTGAAAAGACAATCAAACAAAAAGGATACTCAACTTGGCGTGGACTATTGATGGGAGCAGACTATTTCGCCTCTTCCTTGATTGATAAAACTGGAAATGCGATTGAAAGAAGTTTTAAAGTTCCAAACTTAAACTTTTATAATCGCCAACATGAGTTATATCCTTTATCATTTAAAGAAGCAACATCCGAAAAAAAGCATACGATTGTAGTGGCTTGTACTGGAGCAGGTAAAACGGATTATTTATTCAGAAGATGTAAAGGGCGAGTTTTCTATACTTTACCTTTTCAAGCTTCTATTAATGCGATGTTCAGAAGAGTGGGGAGTGATTTAGAAAAGGACAATCCTGATTTAGACATCCGAGTATTGCATTCCACCTCCATTATCGTCAAAAGAAAGCAGAACGAAGAAACTGCTTTACAAAACTTGATGGGGTCTTCGGTGAAAATATTAACGCCTCATCAATTATCTGCAATCGCTTTGGGAATGAAAGGCTATGAAGCAATGCTTTTAGATTTAAGAGGTTGTGCTGTTATTTTGGATGAAGTACATACTTATTCTGGAGTTTCCCAAGCTTTGGTTTTGAAATTAATTGAAGTATTAAAATCTTTGAATTGCAATATCCATATTGGCACTGCTACTATGCCATCCATTCTGTATAAGGAGATTAAAAAACTATTGGGAGATGATGTTCTGGAAGTTAGTTTGTCCAATGAAGAACTGAAGCAATTTAACCGGCATATTATCCATAAGATTGACGATTTTGAAATAGCACAACAACTCATTTCAGACAGCATAATAGAAAATAAAAAAGTGCTTGTTGTGATGAATACGATTAAGGAGGCTCAACAGGTTTATGAAATACTCAAAGAACGGTTTGATGATATTCCAACGCTGCTTTTGCATAGTAAATTCAAACGAGGAGACCGAAACCTAAAAGAAAAACAACTGATCGGATTAGATGAAAGTGGAAATTCAACTTTTGAGTTTAATACAAGTGAAGGGGCTTGTATCGTAGTTTCTACTCAAATAGTAGAAGTAAGTTTGGATATTAGTTTTGATGTAATGATTACGGCAACAGCACCTTTAGATGCCATGATTCAGCGTTTTGGCAGGGTGAACAGAAAGCGAACGAAAGAAACTATTGGTAAATTTAAAAACATCTATGTCTTAGCTCCACCAGATAACGACAAAGATGCAAGACCTTATGATTTGGAAGTTTTAAACAAATCTTATGAAGTATTGCCGGATAATGAGGTGTTACAAGAAAAAGATTTGCAGGAAAAGATTGATGAAGTTTATACTTCTATTGACTTCCTGAAAATAGAAGAACATAGCATTTTCAAATTGAATGAAGGATTTACTCTTGGGAAATTAATCCATAGAAGTAAAGCTATTTTATTTGAACTATTAGAAATTGACAGTGTGAGTTGTATTTTGGAATCAGATGTAGAGGAATATAATAACGGAAATTTTGAAACCAGATTAAATTTAGAAATACCTGTTGCATATTGGGCAGTAGCCAAAATGCAACAATCAGAAAAAGGAAACAAACCCTTTATCATACCAGACAAGGCTTATGACTTTGAAATGGGTTTGCAAACCGCAGAAATTAAACAAGAAAATTTTAATGTTTTAAACCAATTTTTATGATAACAACATTAGTAGGAAAAACATTTTTGAAAGCATATAATGAGAAATACAATCAAAACTATTCCGCCAAAGAGTTTTTTGAAAAAGTGTATTTTGAGTTGTTCTTCAATCATAATAAATATTTGATGTCAGGGGGAAACTCTCCTTTTGAGAACCCAAAAATAAGTTGGGAAAAAATGGCAAAAGGTTTAATACCATACGAAACTTATGAGATGCATGCAGATAGGCTTAAAAAATTTATTTTTAAAGCTGAAAATACTGGCCCTGTTTTAGACATGGGTATAGCCATAGGGTATCCTGCTGCTGAAAACACTGCTGCAACATCAGGAATGGTAAGTGATATTTTAATTGAAAGCTTAGAAGAAGATATTTACCTTTCTTGGATTGGTGGAGGTTTAGGCATTGGAGTTGCCGGTGGGCTTAATCTTTTAATCAATGACCCTGAAATAACTTTAGAAACTTTTGAGGGATGGCAGTTTTACCGAAAATATTTGAATGACCCAACATTAGAAAAACTAAGAGGGAATCAGATAAATTCTTGGAATGGTCAATGGTTGACTTATAAACTTGGGAAAAGCTATTCTGAAGATTTTAGTTTTGCGGATTTGGAGCAAGAACAAATTTTCAAAGTTGATACTTCCTTAGCCGAAGTCAATACGGTTAACTGGTCAAATTTATTCTTTAGCTTATCCAATCGCTTTCCTGAAGGTACTTTCAATGCATATATCTACAGCTTTGGTCAAACGAATAAAACTATCGGTTTTATTCCAATTTATTTAAAAGCTGGGAAAAAGCTAAAGGATATTTTTAAGCAATTGTATCATACCGAAGCACCTTTTGATGCCAAAGATTTTCAAGCGTTATTTGGAATGCATATTAAAAGAGCTTGTGAGTTAGGAAGTGTTGGACTTCATGCACTTCGTCCGGAAGGTTTAAAAAAATACATGGAAGACAGTAAGAATATGTCTTTCAAAAAAGAAGAAGAAATTTTAATTTATCAATCATATAAAACTTGGTTAGTAGCTATGTTATCTAAAAACAAAGAACAAATCACAGATTATACGCTTGAGTTAGCAGAGCTGATTCAAAGGTATAGAGCAGCAGCAAAAGGGACAGACAGAAAAAATCTGGTTGAAAAAGATCTGCTGGGAGCAAAGTCCAAAAAAGGATTTATAGATGCCTTAACAGAAATGGTAAAAGGTATTGATGGTGATGACCTCACAAAAATTAAACAATTGAAAGATGGGGTTCACTTAATGACTAATGAAGAATTTGGTTATTTCAACACTTTATTAAAATTCGATTACGCATTTGTAGAAAAACAATCTTAAACTTTAAAATATCAATCATTATGAGCAATACAATTTATATCAGAACTTTAAAAAGAGCAGAGCATACCGTTTTCTGCGTTTCCGATGGCCAGAAATATTATTATGACGCCCAATTCAATCGACGTATTCCTTTTTCAAGTGGACAACAAGTTAAGCGTTCCATTGTAGATTCAATTTCCGAGCATTTGAATGTAGCACCAAGTCCAACCACTTTCCTTTTTGATGTAACCAAACAAAAGGAATTAAAAGAAGGTGAAGTGTATGGAACTTGCGACCCGTCTTATCCTGACCAATTATTTGGAGGTTGGATGAAAGCAGCAAAAGGAGGTAAAGACAGAACTTTAAAAAGAAGAAGTCCTTTATCTATCTCGGCTATGAGAGGATTGCATCCATTATTAGCAGGTTTGGATAATGACAACGCCTCTTTTGACAGAAGCGACCGACCTAATAATGTTGTAATAGTAAGAGATGAAAATGGGAATCAATTATCAGATGAAGATATTGCCCAATTCTTGGAAGGAAAAGATAGAAGTTTAAGTAGAAAATGGATTCCTAACCAAAGTAGAGCTTCAGGGCTTTTCGTATCGGACATTGCTATTGATTTACGTCGTTTATTTTGTGTAAGCTTAAACTCTTTTGAGCCAGAAATGTCTGATGAAACCATCGATAAATTGAGAGCAGAGGATTGGGTTGAGTCAGAAAATGTTTTTGGAAAATGCTTGGTTGCACCAGAAAAATTAAGAAAAGAATGGGCTACAGCTTTAGCAAAAGCGATCATCAATTGGAAAATCACTTCCAACCAATCCAGAACTTTCAGTTTGATGGATACGCTTGCAGTTTCTATCAGTGATAATGCTAATTTGATTGCAGGAAGTATTCGTGCAAAATTATCAGAAGAAGATTCTGGGAAAGCTCAGCCTATCATTGAGGAAAATATGGATAATGTAAAGACTTTTGTAACACTACAAGCGGGTGGTTTTATTCAAACAAAATCTGAAACTGTAGATGCCATAGAAAAAGCAGAAAAGGAACTTTACGATAGAATAATGGCTTTCGAGTTTGAAAATCAACTATAATTCATCAAAAATTTTAGCGATACGCTCAATGTTTTAAACTAACAATGCACCTCACCGGAACCCATATCGCTTACCTTCATACCTGCCATCGAAAATTGTGGTTGTTTGCCAATGGCATTCAAATGGAACACAATTCTGAAATGGTAGCTGAAGGGAAGCTGATTGCTGAAACCACTTATTTGGACCGTGCCAGAAAATATACAGAGTTAGCCATTGAAGGCATTAAGATAGATTTTTACGATGCTAAGGAAAAAGTGGTACACGAAGTAAAAAAATCGGATAAAGTAGAACATGCCCATAAAGCACAAGTCATTTATTACCTGTACATTTTACACAAGAACGGAATTAATGAACCATCGGCTATTATAGAATATCCTAAACTCAAACAAAGAGAAATCATTAATTGGGATGATGACTTTATTACACTTGGAAGAGATTGGGAAGAAGAAGCCTTAGAGATTATTCGCCTGGAAGGATGCCCGAAGTTAATCCGGAAAAGTATATGTAAAAAATGCTCCTACTACGAACTCTGTTATATTGATGAAATATGAAAAAAACCTATTACCTCTTTAATCCCGGCAGAATGAGCCGAAAAGACAACACCCTTAAATTTATTCCGGTAGATGAAAACGGCGCGGAGGGCAGCCCTAAATACATACCGGTAGAAAGCGTATCAGACTTGTTTTGTTTTGGTGCTTTAGATGCTAATTCAGCCCTGTATAATTTTCTGGGAAAGCAACAAATTGCCGTGCATTTCTTTGATTATTACGAACATTACACCGGTAGTTTTTTGCCAAAAGAATATCTGCTGGCGGGTAAAGTACAAATTGAGCAAACAAAACAATACATCTCTAAAAGCAAACGCCTGATTATTGCGCAAAAATTTGTAGAAGGCGCGGCTTTTAATATTCTGAAAAATCTGAAATATTATCAGTCACGCGGAAAAGAGGTGCAGGCATATATTGATATCATTTCGGGGTTTGCCGGATCGCTGCCGCACGCCAAAGCAATAGATGAACTGATGGGGATTGAAGGAAATATCCGACAGGTTTATTACGAAACCTTTGATGCTATTCTGAATGATTTTGCCATGAACGGCCGAAGTAAGCAACCGCCCAAAAACGAAGTGAATGCATTGGTTTCCTTTGGGAATATGATGTGCTATTCACTTTGCTTAGGGCAGATATACCATACCCAGCTTAACCCGACAATCAGTTTCCTGCACGAACCGGGGTATCGAAGGTACTCATTGGCATTAGACATTGCCGAAATTTTTAAGCCCATTTTGGTAGACCGTGTCATTTTTAAAGTGCTGAATAAAAAAGAAATTCAGGCAAAAGATTTTGATATTCAGGTGAACAGTGTGGTACTAAAAGATGCGGCGCGCAAAACCTTTGTTCGTGCATTTGAAGAACGCCTGAACGAAACGATTAAACACCGGTCATTAGGGCGGAGCGTAAGTTATAAACACCTGGTGAAATTAGAATGTTACAAACTCACCAAACACATTTTAAATATGGAAGAATATAAACCTTTTAAAGCATGGTGGTAATATGTATGTAATTTTAGTGTACGATATTGGCGAAAAGCGGGTTGGGAAAATGCTAAAATTATGCAGGCAATATTTGAACTGGATTCAGAACAGTGTTTTTGAAGGGGAGATAACGGAAGTGAAGTTGAAAGAGCTGAAGTTAAGGGCAAAAAATATAATGGATATGGATTATGACAGTATCATTATTTTCAGGAGCCGGCAGGAGAAGTGGTTGGAAAAAGAAGTAGTAGGGAAAGAAAAAAATGAGCTGGATAATTTTATATAGTTGTCGTAGTTCAAGAAATGGAGTGTTTAAAGTTCTTTGACATATTGGAAAAACCTCAAAATATCTGATAATCATGTGTGTTGTAAGGTTGTCGAAACAGGGAAGAGTTTTTAGTATTGCCGGTCGACAACTTTTTTCGATTTTTTTATTTACTTTCACCTTCTGTAGGCCTTGGAAACAGGGCTTTTTTAGTCGTCGATGCGGCGGCTTTTAATCGCACCATAGAGGAATTGAAATATAATACCTCCTGTTTGTAACTTACAATTTCAGCATTGCTTTTAATCGCACCATAGAGGAATTGAAATTCATGTATGAATAGGTCGCTTAGCTTTGCCGTATCTTTTAATCGCACCATAGAGGAATTGAAATAACGTGAGCGCGGAGTGGGAGGCGGTAAACCAGCTACTTTTAATCGCACCATAGAGGAATTGAAATCGTGGTATTTAACGAACTACCCGCTCAAAACACGACTTTTAATCGCACCATAGAGGAATTGAAATCCACCATCGTTTGGTTAAGTTGCTGCACTTTATACTTTTAATCGTACCATAGAGGAATTGAAATTGTAGCCTCCCACGTTAGAGGTACAGCATGTGATGCTTTTAATCGCACCATAGAGGAATTGAAATATATCTACCGCAACGGCGGCGGCCTTAGCAGGCAACTTTTAATCGCACCATAGAGGAATTGAAATAGCACTGATGCGATCTTGCTTGCACAAAATCCTGGCTTTTAATCGCACCATAGAGGAATTGAAATGGTGATTTATCAAGTATAACATTCATTGAAAATGGTTCCTTTTAATCGCACCATAGAGGAATTGAAATGGAATTAAAGGTTGGTTCTGGCGGAGCTTATTATCTTTTAATCGCACCATAGAGGAATTGAAATGGGGCTTATATAAACTTAGAACTATCCGATGGCTCTTTTAATCGCACCATAGAGGAATTGAAATGGTATTGTAGCATTTAATACAGGGCAACCTAATATCTTTTAATCGCACCATAGAGGAATT
>ERZ778022.2192-NODE-2192-length-21543-cov-4.751210_pt1 | contig 21543 bp, 19 predicted proteins | sample MGYA00375752_ERZ778022 | MGnify/ENA primary metagenome ERZ778022 (study PRJEB29350, sample SAMN05389826) | bioreactor metagenome | isolation source: Thiocyanate bioreactor | place: South Africa: University of Cape Town | collected 2014-04-04 ... | reverse complement strand
GGCGACCACCGAGATCTACACTCTTTCCCTACACGACGCTCTTCCGATCTGAAAAGCTGGTAGGTGGTACCGGCGAGCACGAGATAGACCATCATGATGATGCTTTTGCGCGACAGGATCTTACCGACGCCACGGCCATAGGCATTCGAGCTGGCGCCGAAGGCGCCGTTGAAGCCGCGGAAGAACCAGCCGAGCGTCCGGTCCATGACACGCGTCAGCCAGTCCTTCGGCGCATGATGGCCCCTGAGCAGCAGCGCCGACAGTGCCGGCGACAGCGTCAGCGAATTGATCGCTGAAATCACCGTCGAGATAGCGATGGTCAGCGCGAACTGGCGATAGAACTGGCCGGAAAGCCCGGTAATGAAGGCGAGCGGCACGAAGACCGCGACCAGCACCAGCGCAATCGCGATAATCGGGCCGGAGACTTCGCGCATCGCCTGATAGGTGGCCTCACGCGGCGAAAGCCCGTTCTCGATATTGCGCTCGACGTTTTCGACCACGACGATGGCATCATCGACGACGATGCCGATTGCCAGCACCAGTCCGAACAGGCTGAGCGCATTGATCGAGAAACCGAAGGCATACATCACGGCGAAAGTGCCGATGATCGAGACCGGGACGGCGAGCAGCGGAATGATCGAGGCGCGCCAGGTCTGCAGGAAGAGGATGACGACCAGCACGACCAGCGCCACCGCTTCGAGCAGCGTATGCACGACCTTGTCGATGGAGGCACGCACGAACTGCGTGGTGTCGTAGACGATGTCGTAACGCACGCCTTCGGGCATGGCGAGTTGCAGCTCGTTCATCGTCGCGGTCACCTGGTCGGAGATCTCGATGGCATTCGAGCCCGGCGCCTGGAAGACGGGGATGGCGACCGCCTGCTTGTTGTCGAGCAGCGAGCGCAGCGAATAGTCGGCAGCGCCGAGTTCGATGCGGGCGACATCCGAAAGCCGGGTGATCGCGCCGTTTGCACCGCTCTTGACGATGATGCGGCCGAATTCCTCCGGCGATTGCAGACGTCCTTGCGCATTGACGGACAGCTGGAGGTCGATGCCGTCAAGGTTCGGCGAGGCGCCGATGACGCCGGCGGCGGCCTGAACATTCTGCTGGCGGATGGCAGCAACGACGTCGCTGGCTGAAAGGCCACGCTCGGCCGCCTTCTGCGGATCGATCCAGATGCGCATCGAATAATCGCCCGAGCCGAAGATCTGCACTTGGCCGACGCCGTCGATGCGGGCGAGCCGGTCCTTGATGTTGAGCACGGCGTAGTTGCGCAAATAGGTGATGTCGTAGCGATTGTCCGGCGAGGAGAGATGGATGACCATCATCAGGTCCGGCGAACTCTTGACCGTGGTGACGCCGAGGGCGCGCACCTCCGCCGGCAGGCGCGGCTCGGCCTGGCTGACGCGGTTCTGCACGAGCTGCTGCGCCTTGTCGGGATCGGTGCCGAGCGCGAAGGTGACCGTCAGCGTCATGACGCCGTCGGCGGTCGCCTGGCTGGACATGTAGAGCATGTCCTCGACGCCGTTGATCTGCTCTTCCAGCGGCGTCGCCACCGTCTCGGCGATCACCTTCGGGTTGGCGCCCGGATATTGCGCCCGCACGACGATGGAAGGCGGCACGACTTCGGGATATTCGGAAATCGGGAGCGAGCGCATGCCGATCAGGCCGGCGATGACGATCAGCAGCGACAGGACACCGGCAAAGACCGGGCGGTCGACGAAAAACCGTGAGATGTTCATGGCGGCACCCTCTCCAAAGGGCTGACATAGGGACGAACTGTCCCTGGCCTACGGCCAAGGGCCGAAAGCTTGGGGGTAGATCAAAGGGAAAAGCCGGCGGGTCCATGCCCGCCGGAGAGGTTTACTTGGCTGCGGCGACTTCCGTCTGCGGATCGACTACGGTGCCGGGACGGACGCGCTGCAGGCCGTTGACGACGATGCGATCGCCGGCGGCGAGGCCCTTTTCGACGATGCGCATGCCATCAACCGAGGCGCCGAGCTGAACCTGGCGATAGGCGATGGTGTTCTTCGCATCGACGAGGAAGACGTATTTCTTGTCCTGATCGGTGCCGAGCGCTCGCTCGCTGATCATCAGCCGCTTTTCCGCCTTCGGCTCGCCCATGCGGATGCGCACGAACTGGCCGGGGATCAGGCGGTTGCCGGGATTGTCGAAGACGGCGCGGACGCGGATCGTGCCGCTGGCGGCATCGACCTCGTTGTCGATCAGTTGCAGCTTGCCAGACAGCGGCGTGCCTTCGTCGCTGAGCGTGCCGATCTCCACCGGAACCTGCTCGATGGCCGGCAAAGCGCCGGAATCCTGCGGCAGGGCAGCGAGCGTGCGGGCGATCAGCTCCTCATTGGCGTTGAAGCCGGCATAAATTTCGCCCGAGGAGACCAGCGTCGTGAGCGGCAGCGAACCGGAGCCGGCGGCGACAAGATTGCCCTCGGTGATCTCCAGCTTGCCGGCGCGGCCGGAGATGGGGGCGCGGATCTCGGTATAGCCGAGATTGAGTTTCGCGGTGGTCAGCGCCGCCTCGGCGGCCCTGAGATTGGCGCGCGCCTCGTCATGGACGCTGCGGCGCTGGGCGAAATCGCTCTGCGAAATCACCTTCTTGGCCTGCAGCGTCTCGCCGCGCCCCAGCTCGGTCTCGGCCAGCGCCAGCTTGGCCTGAGCGGAAGCGACCAGACTTTCGGCCTGCGCCACCGCAGCCTCGAAGGGCGCGGGATCGATCTTGACCAGGAGGTCGCCGGCTTTCACCAGCGCTCCCTCACGAAAATGCACCGACTGGATGGCGCCGGCGACGCGCGAGCGCAGTTCCACCCGGTCGACAGCCTCCAGCCGGCCGGAAAATTCCTGCCAGGTGGTAACGTCGCGCGGCTCGATGGCCGTCACGGTGACGGGAACGGCCGGCGGCGGGGCGGCGGCAGGGGCGGATGCGGCATTGGCACCGGAGGTCAGGTCGAAATGAAAACCCGCCGCGGAAATCGACGCAGCGACACCCAGGCCGGCGCCCCACAGGGCCCAGCGTTTCTTGTTCGACGACATGTGTATCTCCTTATGGTCCTCAGTCGGACCGGTCATGTCTCTTGAAACAGGAGGCTCTGGCGTCCAGACCCTCGATAAAATTCTCGAATTCGGTGCGAAGCTCGCCGGGCGGAACGCATCCGCAGCGGGCTTGCGCCTCATAAATCTGCGTCCAGCCCCGGCAGGCCGGCAGGACACGGCTCGTCACCTTGACGCCCGCCGCAACAAGGCGGGCGGCATAGGCGGCCGCCTCGTCCCGCAGCGGATCGTCCTGCGACGTCAGGATCAGCGCGGGCGCCACGCCTGACAATCGCGAACAGTGCCCCGGCGCGGCATAGGGGTGGCAAAAACCGCCGCCGGAGCCGAGATAATGGTTCCAGCCCTCCGTCCAGCGCTCGCGCATGCCGCTTTCCTCCGCCTCGCGAAAGGAGGCGGTGGCCATCAGCGGGTCGATCAGCGGCGACAGGAGGATCTGGCCGTCGATCTCGTTCGGCATCTGGTCGCGCGCCTTCAGCGCCACGCCCGCCGCCAGGTTGCCGCCGGCCTCTTCGCCGGCGACAAGCAGCGGCGAACGCCGGCCGCCATATTGCTTGCGTTTGCCGCTGAGGCAGCGCAAGGCGGCGAAGGCGCATTCGAGCGCCTTGGGAAAGACGTTTTCCGAGGGCCGGGCATAGTCGGCCTCGACGACGACCGCGCCGGACTCGGCAAAGGCCCGCGCCACGGGGCTTTCGTCGTTCCGCTCCCGGTCGAGGAAGGCGCCGCCACCGAAATACAAAACGACCGGCGCATTCTTGCCCTGGGCGGAACCGTCATAGACGCGAAACGGCATGGTGCAACGCCCGGTGCCATCCACATCCATGTCTTTCCATTCGCCATTCATGGCCTTCACCTTTCACATGCCGCTCACTGTCCCCGGGGGGATGGGTGCATGTTCTCACTTGCCAAGTCATATCATTATTCATCGAAACTTGGATAAGAGCATATTATCGGGTATCACTATTCGGATTTTCGAATAATGGTATAATTTTTTCCGCGAAGGGTTCTCCCATGGATCAGCTTTCGGCCATGCGGGTTTTCGTGCGCGTGGTGGAAACGGGCAATTTTTCGCGCGCCGCCCTGGCGCTCGGCATGCCCAAGACCACCGTCACCAATCTCATCCAGGGGCTGGAAGCGCATCTGCGCACGACCCTTCTCAACCGCACCACCCGCCGCGTGATGGTCACAACCGACGGCGCACTCTACTACGAACGCGCCGCGCAGATCCTCTCCGAAATCGATGAGCTCGACGGCAGCCTGTCGCATTCCCAAGCCCAGCCCTCCGGCCGCCTGCGCGTCGAGATGGCCGGCGCCTTCGCCGACCTGATCGTCATTCCGGCGCTGCACGATTTCCACGAGCGGCATCCGCAGATCCAGATCGACCTCGGCGTCGGCGACCGGCTCGTCGACTACATCGCCGAAAACGTCGATTGCGCGCTGAGGGCCGGCACGCCGAGCGACCAGTCGCTGATCGCCCGCAAGGTCTCCGAAATCGACCTGGTCGCCTGCGCCGCCCCTGCTTATATCGACCGGCACGGCGTGCCGGAAACACCAGACGACCTGACCCGCGACCACTATGCCGTCGCGTATTTACAGGCGCAGATGGGCCGGGTGATGCCGATGGAATTCGAAAGGCAGGGCGAAGCGAAGCAGATCCTGCCGCGCTACATCGTCTCGGCCAATGACAGCCGCACCTACATGGCGGCGGTGCTGACCGGTCTCGGCATCGCCCAGATGCCGCTTTTCATGGCCCGCGAAGCGCTCGCCGAAGGGCGGCTGGTGCCGGTGCTGGAGAGCTGGCATCGCGATCCTCTGCCCCTCTATGTCGTCTATCCGCAGACGCGGCATCTTTCCAACAAGGTGCGGGTCTTCGTCACCTGGCTGGTACAGCTGATGCGCAATATCGACCAGCCCGACAGTGCCAGGCTGAAGGCCTTGGACCTGCCATAAGGGTGAACTTACGCGGCGCGTGCGCCGGTGCGCAAGTCGGTTGGGGTCATACCATAGATGCTCTTGAAGACACGGGTGAAATGCGAGGCGCTGGCAAAACCCGTCTCCAGCGAGATCTCGATCAGCGGCGCCTTGGATTTCAAAAGGAGCACCTTGGCGTGCTCCATGCGCACCTTCTTGTAGACCACCATCGGCGACATCTTGACTTCGTTCATGAACAGCCGTTCGAGCTGGCGGCGTGACAGCCGCGCCGAGGCGGCGAGCTTGGCCATGGTCAAGCCACCGTCGAGATGGCCTTCCATCAACAGCAGCACGGATTTGATGCGGCTGTCCTGACATTCGATCGCCAGCGGGCGGCGTGGCTGGATGTCGAAGGGCGAACGCGCCTTCTCGATCTGCAGCACTTCCAGCGCGTTCTTTTCCGCGGCGCGGCTGATATAGCGCCGCACCAGTGCCGCGGCCATGTCTGCGGTGCTGGAGCCGCCGGCACAAGAGCCGCGATTGCGGTCGAGGCTGTAGATCCGGTCCGAGCGCACCTTGTGGTCGGGAAAACGTTCGCGGAACGCCTGCACATGCAGCCAGCTCACGCAGGTATGGTGCTGCTTCATCAAGCCGGCTTCGGCCAGGATGAAGGTGCCGGTACAGACGCCGATCAGCGGCACGTTGGCGGCGCTGGCGCGCCTGAGATAGGTCAGCGTCTGGCTATCGACCGGCTCCTTGACGGTCAGCAGGCCGCCAACGACGACGATGTATTGAAATTGGGAGGGATCGACGAGATCGGAGGTCGGCGCCACCTGCACGCCGCAGCTGGACGAAATCAGATGGCGGGTGCTGCTCAGCACCTGCCAATCAGCCAGCACGCGGCCAGAGCGATCGAGCTCGTCGCTCGCCAGGCGCAGCGTATCGACGAACAGCGCGAAGGCGGAGAGCGTGAACGACCGGGCGAGCACGAAGCCGACCCTGAGCTTGCGCTCCGCAATATCGACGCCGACAGGTTTCGGGACCGAAATCGTCATTGGTTTTGCCTCCCAGCATTCAAAAGTCCCGCGCGCCGCCACAGCCTGCATGCGCGAAATCCGACGCCTTGGTACGGGGGCAAGGCCCGTTCCTGACGCCGGCGGATTCGCGCATCCTGGCTGAATTTGTCCGGTTCGCGCCGGTCAATTGTCTATTTGTAGCTGATATAGCCGCCATGTACAGCCTTCTCGCAAGAGGGCGGGCAATGACGGGCTTTCGAAGCGGGCGACGATACTCCTGAGAGGCGAACCCATGGCCTTTCGGCCATGGGGTTTTCACAGGCGTGAGGATCAGGCGGGGGTAAGCGTTACCGAAACGCCGCCGGCGGCGGCGTTCAGGCCAAGCTGGCCGGTGACGCTGATCGTCTGAAGGTGGATCGAGCCGCTGGTGCCGCCGATCAGGACATTGGCGCCGACACCGGCGCCGACCGTCGCCTCCGCCGTCACCCCTTCATAGAGGCCGGCGAGCGAGCCCTGATGATAACCGGCGGTCGGCGCGAAGACGGCCCAGACCAGTCTTCCGCGCGTGGTCACGCCGACATCGACGCCGAGCTTGCGGATCACACCGGTATACTGATCCAGCGGCTCGTTGCTCCTGGCAGAACGGAAAGTGCAGCCGACTTCCTTCGCAGAGCCGAGCACGTAGCCGGCGCCGCCGCCGATATCGCATTCCAGGTAACCGATCTTGACGCCATCACGCGCGCCTTCCGGCGCTTCATAGCGCCGCTCGACGAGATCGGCCGCCTGGGCCGCGCCGGCAAGGCAAATGCCCGTGGCGAGCATGATTTTGAAAAGGTTGTTTTTCATTCCCTGTCTCCTTGGTATGCAACCGCGCGCGGCGAAGCGATGGCGATCGTCGCGGGGGTTAACGCATGTCATCGAAAATCGATCCGGCGGCATTGAGGCGGGATGGAAATTCCGGATTGAGACCACAGGTTTTTCATCTCCGCATGTCAGGACTCGCCGTCCAATTCCGGATAGTGGCGGAATATGCCGTTTTCGTTGAAGGCGAGACGGCGGGGCGACGCCAGATAAGCGGCGATGCGCGGCCTTGCGGCAACGAGCCCATGCAACGCCGCCAGCCCCGCAAACCGTTCTTCAAAATCCCTCATCGCCCGTGGAAAGGCGTAACGGAGACCCTCGACGACCTGGAACAACGACAGATCGACGGTGCTCAGCGCGTTGCCGACAATATGGGCGCCGCCAGCCGGGTTGCGCTGCAGCACACGCTCGAAATAGCCGAGGAATTTCGGGATGCGGCTGGTGCGGAATTCGGCGCTGCGCGCCTTGGACTCGGCTTTCTGGTCCTCGTAATATTTCGACAGCGCGATCGGGTGATGGGAGTCGTGGATCTCGGCGACAAAATCGGTGATCGTCAGTTGCAGGCCGTTGGCGAAGATGCGCAAGGACTCATCCCCAGGCGCCAGACCCAGCTTGGGTCCGAGATAGAACAGGATGTTGGCGACATGGGAGACGATCTGGGCGCCATCCTTCAGGAAAGGCGGCGCGAAGGGGATATGCGCCTCGGCTTCGCTCTTGATGATCGCCATCATCGCATCGGTGCCACGACCGGGCTCGCGGGTCACGTCGATGTAGTCGGAACCCGCCTCTTCCAGTGCCAGCCGCACGAATTCCCCTCGGCCCTGAATGCCGTCCCAGTAATAAAGCTCGTAGGTCATGGCTGATCCGATGCCTTTTCCAGTTTCACCGGCTAGAAAGGGTGCCATAGTTTTGCGGCGATGGCGAGTTTCCGGCGGCGCGGCACGGACAGGAACAATTCTCCCGTGCGGTCGTTCGGTTGGCGTTGCATCATGAAGGAAACCCCATGCCGCTCAGCGCCCTCGCCTTCAACGCCACCCTGAAACCTTCCGGCTCTTCGGAAAAATCCTCGACCGACCGGCTGCTTGCCCTGATCGTCGAAGCACTTGCCGAACAGGACGTGGAAACCGAAACCATCCGGCTCGCCGATCACGACATCAAGCCGGGCGTCACTTCAGACGAGGGAAAGGGCGACGCCTGGCCGGCGATCCGCAAAAAGATTCTCAAGGCGGATATTCTGCTTGTGGGTACGCCGATCTGGCTCGGGCAGCCGAGCAGCGTCTGCAAGCGGGCGCTGGAGCGCATGGACGCCTTTCTCGACGAGACCGACGACGAGGGCCGCATGGTCTCCTACGGCAAGGTGGCGGCCGTCGCCGTCGTCGGCAACGAGGACGGTGCCCATCATGTCTGCGCGGAACTGTTCCAGGCCCTCAACGATGTCGGGTTCACCATCCCCGCCAATGCCGGCGCCTATTGGGTCGGCGAAGCCATGGGCTCGACGAATTTCGTCGATCTCAAGAAGGTGCCCGAGACCGTGGAAACGATGGTCTCGATGCTGGTGCGCAACACCATCCATCTGGCAAGCCTGCTGAAGGACGCGCAATATCCGGGTGAGGAAAAATAACCTGCAACGAATGCAAGAACACTGGATCCGTGTTTTTTCCCGGCCAAAGGTCTTGCATCCTTCGCAAGGATTGGTGGGTTTTTCAAGGAGAGGCCGCCCGCGTCGCCGGATCGATTTCCTCCGACAGCAATCTCAGCAGTTCGTCGCGATCCCGGATGCCGAATTCATACCAGTCGATCAGCGAGCGGGCCTTGGCCGCACCGGCATCACTCAGGATCGAGGCGCCATTTTTTACGCACCACTCCTGAAGGATCGATTTCAGGAATACCATCGTTTCCGAAGTCAAAGCTTCTTTCGGCCAGTCTGTCAGCATTACCCACTCCCGCCACATGATTCGACTATAGGACAGGCGACGGGAAATGACTGTCGCAACAGAGCAACAACGACATGATGATGCGGCCCGGCGCTGTGGCGCCGGGCCGCGTTTTCACCCGTTCAGAACTCTTGCCATTCGCTGCGGTTATCGATCGCCGCGTTGCCGGCGAAGGCGGAGGCCACCTTGCGGCCCAGCACCCGCGCGGGAGAGACAACCGCCGGATCGGCATGACGGGCGATGCGCGCCGCCGGCATGTGGGCAGCGCCACCGCCGTCGAGGTGGAACTGGCCGACCAGCTCCCGCAGGCGTACCGCTTCCGTGGCAAGCGTATTGGAAGCGGCGTTGGATTCCTCGACCATGGCGGCATTCTGCTGGGTCGTCTGGTCCATGGCGTTGACCGCGGTAATGACCTCGGCGAGGCCGATCGACTGCTCCCTGGCGGAACTGGCGATCGATTCCATATGGGCATTGATCTCGACGATGAAGCCGCTGATCGTCTTCAGCGCCGAGCCGGTATCGCGCACCAGCTTGACGCCGTTGTCGACCTCCGACGAGGAGTTCTGGATCAGGCCCTTGATTTCCTTGGCCGCCTGGGCCGAGCGCTGCGCCAGTTCGCGCACTTCCTGGGCAACGACCGCAAAACCCTTGCCGGCCTCTCCGGCACGCGCCGCTTCCACGCCGGCGTTCAGCGCCAGCAGGTTGGTCTGGAAGGCGATCTCGTCGATGACGCCGATGATATTGGAAATCTGCTGCGAGCTTTCCTCGATCTTGCGCATCGCCTCCTCGGCATGGGAGACGACCTGCGCGGATTCGGCGGCCGAATGGTTGGCGCGGCTGGCGACGCTGCGCGCCTCCTCGGTGCGCTTGCTGGAACTTGCGACGTTGGCGGTGATTTCGTCAAGCGCTGCCGCCGTTTCCTCCAGAGACGCCGCCTGCTGCTCGGTGCGCTTCGACAGGTTGTCGGTGCCGACGGCGATCTCGCGGGTGCCGGTGTCGAGTGTCGAGATCGAGCCGGAGATGGCCGAAAGCGTCTCGCGAAGCTGGGCGACCGACTGGTTGAAGTCGTGGCGCAGCGCTTCGAAATCCTCGGCGAAGGCCTCGTTGAGCTGGAAGGCGAGATCGCCCGACGCCAGCCGCTTGAGCCCGGCGGCAAGGCCGGAGGTCGCAACGCGCAGCCGCTCGGCGGCGTCGAGTTCAGCCTTCTCCTGCATGGCGATGCGTTCGACCTCCGCGCGTCTGCGACCTTCTTCCGCTTCCCTCTCCATACGGCGGTTGGCGATGGCGGCCTCGCGGAAGACCTCGAGCGCCTTGCCCATGTCGCCGATCTCGTCATCCTGTCCGGCGAGCGCGATCTGCGTATCCAGTTGCCCGCCAGCCACTTGCTCCATCGATTTGCCGAGCTTGCTCATGCCGCCGATGATGCGCTTGAAGGTGACGAAGCCGACGATGGCAAGCATTAGAATCAACACGGCCATGGCGACCGTGGTCAGCATCCAGTAGAAACCGGCGCGGGCATTGGCTTCGTCGATGGCGGCCTGGGTGCGGCCTTCCAGCTTCACGAAGAAGGCATCCACCGGCTTCATGATCTCGGCCTTGAATTTGTGGTAGTCGGGCGAACTGAGCATCGCCGTGGCCTTCGCCTTGGCATCAGGGCCGAGCGTGGGGATGTTATCGACGAGGTTCATCGCATCCGTCTCGAGCTTGATCAGTGCATCCGAGCGCTTGCCGGCCTCATCCAGCAGCGCGAATTCCTCGGCGGTGAAACCGGCCTGCTTCATCAAGTCGACGGTGGAGATGGCCGGGCCGTCCGGTCGCGGCTTGGCATCGCCGCCGGCGACGAAGTCCCAGTAGATCCGGTGGTAATCCTGCGGGCGCGGGCGCTTGCCGTTGCGGATTTCGACGACGGCGTTGTATTGGTCCTTGTAGGATTTGTCGCCGGTCTCGGCATAGGTTCGCACCAGACGCGTCAGGTCGTCGGAAGACTGACGCAGGCCGTCGGCCAGCAGATAGGAGCGATACTTCTGGTCATAAGCGTTCGTGACGTCACGGGCGGCGCCGGCATACCCCCAGAGGCTGCCGACGAGACTCGTGATCGCAAGGCCCGTGACCGACGCGAGCACGATGAATTGGCTCTTTATTCTCATGATGGACATTCCCTGGAGGTGGACATGTCACTTCTGCCGCGCCGAACTCATTTCTGACGTCATGAAGTCATGCCGCACATGAGTGCAATTCCCGACGACATCTTCGGGTGAGCGACAGAACTAAAGTAAAATGGTTATCGAATCGAAAATTTTTCAAAAAACCACGGCTCGAAACAGTATTGATCAGACACAACCTGGAATGGATTCTTTAAAAAACTGTCATATGACAATCTAAAGTCGATCAATCCACGGTTTAATCATAGAAAAATCGGACACTCCTGAGAATATATCGCCGCGCATGACGACATTCGCGATGTATTTGTCGCTCGGTGGGATTCATGCCGGGCGACGGCGTCAGTCGACGGCCTCGCGTGTCTCGGCCTCCACGTAAAGCGCGCTGCCGGCGCGCCAGCCGTTGACGGCCGCACCCAGACCGAGCGCGACGAACAGCACGGCGCACCAGGCGAAGCTGCCGGTCCATCCCCGGATCAGGCCGACGATCAGCGGCCCGGTCGCGGCCAGCAGATAACCGACGCACTGCGCCATGCCGGAAAGATGCGCCGCGACATGCGGATCGCGCGAGCGCAGCACGATGACGGTCATCGCTGCTGCAATCAGCCCGCCCTGGCCGATACCCTGCAGCACCGCCCAGATCCATACCGTCGACAGCGGCGCAAACAAAAGGCCGAGCAGCGCGACGGCGGCGAAGGCGCAGAGCGAGACGTTGACGAGGCGCTGGTCCCTGCCGCGCACCGCGATATGCGGCACGACGAGGCAGGCGGCCGCCTGCACCATCACCGACATCGAAACGATACCGCCGGCGGTGATGCCATCCAGCCCGCGTTCGCGCAGGATCGGCACCAGCCAGCCGAAGACACAATAGGCAAGCGCCGATTGCAGCCCGGTGAACAGCGTCACGCTCCAGGCCATCCGATCGCGCCAAAGGCCATGCACGCTCAGCCGGTTGCGCTTCACCTGGCCCTTGACCGCGAAGACCTGCGGCAGCCAGAGCAGCCCGACCAGCAGCGCCGGCAGCGCCCAGGAGGCCAGCGCGCCGGCCGTGGAGCCGCCCAGCGCCTTTTCGATCGGCAAGGTGAGGCCGGCGGCGCCCGCTGCACCGGCGCAGAGCGCCATGGTGTAGAAACCGGTCATCAACGCGGTGCGGTTGGCGAAATCGCGCTTGACCAGACCAGGCAGCAGCACATTTCCGACCGCGATGCAGGCCCCGGCCAGCGCCGTGCCGAAAAACAGCAGGGCAACGGAGGACAGGCCGCGCAGGGCGGTTCCCAGTGCCAGCAGGAACAGCACGCCGAGCAAGGTGCGCTCCGACCCGAAACGCTGCGCAAGACGCGGCGCCAACGGCGAAAACGCGCCGAGGCAGACGACAGGCAGCGTGGTCAACAGGCTGGCGCCGAGCGGCGACAGCGCCAAATCGCTGCGGATTTCGGGCAGTAGCGCCGACGCGCTGGAAAATACCGGCCGCAAATTGAATGCGATCATGACCAGGCTGGCGCCGAGCACGAAGCGGCCGAAAGCGCCCCCTCGCGACGGCGCCGGCGTCTCGATCTCGTCATCGACGACGAGCGTGTCCTCGACAGCGTCGAGCGTGCGGGCAACGGCCTGGGGTATCGGTTTGGTCATGAGCGGAGCGTCCTGTCGAGCGCGGCGAAGACCGGGGCCATGAAACGGCGCACGGCGGCATCGGCCTTGCCGGGATCGCCGGTTTCGATGGCGTCGACGATATCGGCATGGGCCTGCAGGTCAGGCTCGGGAAGGTCTTCCTCGAGCGTTGCGGCAATGGTTTCGGCTATCGAGGCAGAGAAGAAATCATAGATTTCCACCAGCGCCCGATTTCCGGAGGCGGCGATCACGGCCTTGTGGAAAGCGAAATCGCGGCGGACGAAACCCGCCTTCTCATTTCCCTCATAGAGCCCTCGCCCGGCGAGCAGCCGGCGCAGCCCTGAAATCGTTTCCGGCGTCCGGCGCAGCGCCGCCAGCCGCGCCGCCTCGACTTCGAGCGCGCAGCGCGCCTCGAACTGGTCGCGCAGGTTGGCACGCCGGGCCATGCTGAGCAGCCGGGCGCTGTCGGTGGCCGAGCGCACATAGGTGCCGGAGCCCTGGCGGGTTTCCAGCAGGCCTTGCGAGACCAGTGCGCGCACGGCCTCGCGCACCGTGCCACGGCTGACGGACAGCATGGACGACAGGCTGGCTTCGTTCGGCAGTTTTTCACCGATCGGCCAGCGCCCGCCGAGAATTTCGGCGCGGATGGCATCGGCGGCATTGTCGGCCAGATTTGTGCGGGAAAGCGGCTTCATCATTTTATCATAAAGTCATCAGATGATTTATCATTATGGCAATCGAATCCCTTCGTCAATGCCTGGTCTGCTCAGGCCCTGCGATCGACGCGCCGGCGCAGTCCCTCGATTTCGGCCTCGGTCAGCGCCCGGACCGCGCCCTTTTCGAGATCGCCAAGCGCAAGGTCGCCGATCGAAACGCGCACAAGGCGCAGGCAGGCGATGTCCATCACCTCCAGCATGCGACGGATCTGGCGATTGCGGCCCTCGTCGAGCACGATTTCGATCCAGGAATTGCGCTCGCCATCGCGCAGTTTTCGCGCGTTGCGCGCATGGAGCCGCTCGCCGTCGTGCTCGACGCCGGCGACCAGCGCCTCGAGAAGCGCGGGGTCGGCGATACGGTCCATCTGGACGTGATAGGTCTTGGGCACATGCGTTTGCGGGTCGAGCAGCGCCTGTGCGAATTCCGTGTCGTTGGTGAACAGCAGCAGGCCTTCGCTCGCCTTGTCGAGGCGGCCGACGGGCGAGAGATGCGCATGGTCGAGATGCCTCAGGCAATCGAAGACCGTCGGCCGCCCCTCGGGATCGTGGCGGGTGGTCACCAGGCCGCGCGGCTTGTTCAGCATCAGGTAGACGCGCTCCTCAGCCGCGATCCGCTGTCCGTCAACGGCGATCTTCGCCAGGGAGAGGTCCACCCAGGCGGCGATATCGCGAACGACGCGACCGTCCACGGCGACCCGGCCTTCCGCGATCAGGGCTTCGGCCTGGGTGCGCGAACAGAAGCCGAGCTTCGACAGGGCGCGCGGCAGGGTCACCCGCTTGCCACCGGGCGCGGCCTGCGCCGCCCGGCCGTCCGCAGGTTTCTGCCGCTTGCGGCGTTCCTTCATGGTTCTGTCCTCGGGTCTTGTCAGCCATTCGCGATTCGAAAGGTGAATCGTCTTAACAAAAAATCGCAAGCCTTTGACCGGGTGCGCCCCTGATTGTAGAACCGCTCACAGCGCCAAAGCCAGCAGAAGTGAGAAGACGGTGAACCAGGACGACATAACCAGCGAACTCGTAACGTTGCGCGACTACTGGCGCTATGCGATCTCCCGCTTCAACGCCGCCGATCTGAGCTATGGGCACGGCACGACGACGGCAGGCGACGACGCCGCCTATCTGCTGCTCGATACGCTCGAACTGCCGATCGATAGGCTCGACCCCTTCCTCGACGCCCGCCTGCTGCCTGCCGAGCGAAAACTGCTAGCCGCGCGGATCGAGACGCGCGTCTCCACCCGCAAACCCTCCTCCTACATCACCGGCCGCGCCTATATCCAGGGTGTGCGTTTCCATGTCGACGAGCGGGTGATCGTGCCGCGCTCGCATATCGGCGAGATCCTGTTCAGCGAATATCTGAACAGCCAGGGCTCGACCTTTCTGCCCGATCCGATGGCGGTCGAAAGCGCTGTGGATATCTGCACCGGCTCCGGCTGCCTTGCGGTGCTGGCCGCCAAATTCTTCCCGAACGCGGCCGTCGATGCCGTCGACCTCTCCGGCGATGCGCTGGAAGTTGCCAAGATCAATCTGGCGGAGCATGAGGTCGAAGACCAGGTGACGCTGTTCCAGGGCGATCTCTTCGCCCCACTGGCCGGCCGCAAATACGACCTGATCATCACCAACCCGCCCTATGTCGACCACGAAGCAATCGCCGCCTTCCCGGCGGAATTTCGCGCCGAGCCGGAAATGGCCCATGACGGCGGCGAGGACGGGCTCGATCTCGTCCGCACGCTCCTGACGCAGGCAGCGGATTACCTCAATCCCGGCGGCGGGATGCTTTGCGAAATCGGCTCGGGCCGGGAAATCCTCGAGGAGGAATTCCCGTATCTGGAATTCTTCTGGGTGGAAACGGCAGAGTCGCAGGACGCCGTCTTCTGGATCACCGCCGAGGCGCTCGGCGTCGAATAGGCCGATGCCGGCAGCGGATCACAATTCGCTGCCGGCATGTCGAATTACTGGCGGATGTCGGGCTCGACCAGCCTTGCCAGATTGCGCAGCGATTCCTGCCAGCCGAGATAGCACATCTCCGGCGGAATAACGTCCGGAACGCCGGCCTGGATGATCTCCACATCAGTGCCGATCATCCCCTTCCGAAGCGTGACCGTCACCTGCATTTCACCCGGCAGATTGGGATCGTCGAACCTGTCGGTATAGCGCAGGCTTTCGCCGGGGATCAGCTCGACATACTCGCCGCCGAAGAAATGGCTCTCGCCGGTGGTGAAATTGCGGAACGACATCCGGAACGTACCGCCTACCGCAGGCTCCAGATGATGCACGGTGCAGGCAAAACCGTTCGGCGGCAGCCACTTGGCCAGCGCATCCGCCTCGATGAAGGCGCGGTAGATCTTGTCCGGGCTACTGGCCAAGACGCGGTGCAGGCGTATGGTGTTCGGCATGGTCATTTCCTCCTGAAAGACTGATGGAATGCTCCAAGGACGCGCGACATCGTGCCGTCCCGACATCGGGGGGATATTTTTTCCGGCGTCAGGATCGCGCGAATGCGGGTGGAAGGAAAGCCGGCCGCATGTGGTTGACCTGTTGCCGTCTTTTGCCTTTCATAGGCGCGATTGCCGTGAGATTGGCGCGGCGACGAGTGGACGGTGAATGATTATTCGCGATACCAAACTGCACCCGCCTGCGGAGCGTGGTCCCTGGGTTGCGCGCCCGCGGCTTCTGCACCGGCTGCGCGGCAGCGGGGATGCCTCGCTGACGCTGGTCGGCGCCCCCGCCGGTTTCGGCAAGACCGTGCTGATGGCGCAATGGAGCCGTCGGGTGGCAGAACAGGGCGAAGCCTCCGCCTGGCTGTCGCTCGATTTTCAGGACAATGACGAAAACGTCTTCGTCGCCCATCTCGAAGCCGCCCTTCGCCCGTGGCTGGCGAGCCGCGGCGTGCTGGTGGAAACGCTGCGCTCCAGCCCGATCCTGCTCATCGATGCGGTGGTCGCCGAAATCTGCCAGATGACGGCGGCTCTGGCGCAGCCGCTGACCCTGTTCCTCGACGACCTGCATCTCATCGAAAACCCCGCCGTCATCGGTATCGTCGAGCGGCTGGTGCTGGATGGCCGAATGCATCTGGTCATCGCCACCCGCACCGTTCCGCCGATGTCGCTGGCGCGGCTGCGGCTGTCCGGGCGCCTGGTGGAAATCGGCGTCGAGGAGCTGCGCTTCGATCGCGGCGATGCCGACCTGTTCCTGACCAACCGGCTGGGCGCCGGTCTCGCCCCGGATCTGCTCGACCTGATGGTATCGAAGACCGAAGGCTGGGCCGCCGGCCTGCAGCTCGCGACGCTGCAACTGGCCGCCGGCGAAACGCTGGCCGGCTTTTCCGGGGGCGGGCGCGAAGTCACCGAATTCCTGATGCAGGAGGTTTTCGGCGTGCTCGATGCCGGCCTGCAGGATTTCCTGATGCAGACCTCGGTGCTGGAGCGGTTTTCCGCCGAAAGCTGCGCCACGATCCTGCGCCTTGCCGAGGCCGAGACGATGATTGCTGTGGTGGAAGCGCGCCAACTCTTCATCGTGCGGCTGGACAATGAGGGACGCTGGTATCGCTACCACCATCTCTTCCGCGATTTTCTGCGCCGCCAGTTCGAGAAGCGCAATCCGGCGGCGATCGCGCCGCTGCATCTGGCCGCCGCCGAATGGTATCTGCGCGAGGAGGTCGCCGCCGAGGCGGTGCGCCACACGCTGGCAGCCGGCGACGATCGCCGCGCCGCCGCCATCGTCGAGCGCTGCGCCTTGCCGATGATCGCCGATTGCCGGTTCCGCGATATCGAGGAACTGCTGGCGCAATTGCCGCGCAAGATCGTCAACGAGCGCATCCGCCTGCAATTCGCGCTCATCTGGATCTCGGTGCATTCCAGCCAGTCCCGCCGCGCCACCGCGGCGCTTGCCCGCGCCTATACGCTGCTGGAGGCCGATCCGGGTCGCGCCGGCGACAGCGGCACCCTGCCCCCGACCTCGATCGCCAACGAGCTAGCGGTGCTCGATGCCGCGGTCGCCAGCACCTGCGAGCGGTTCGAGGAGGCCCGCGACAAGGCGCGCGCCGCGCTGAAGGCCCTGCCCGTCTCGGCCTGGTTCCTGCGGGCCGTCGCCTACAACATCATCGGTTACAATGATTATGCGCTCGGCGACATGCAGGCGGCGCGTTCAGCGGTGACGGCGGCGCTGGCCGCCCATCATCGCTCCGGCAGCATTCTCGGTCTCGTGTTGTGCAATTGCTATCTCGCCGCCATCGAGCGCAGCGCCGGGAGGCCGGATCTGGCCCGCGACGTGCTGAACGCTGCCATCGCCGCCGCCAGCGAGCAGCTCGGCCCCGGCTCCTATGGCGAAGCGTTGGCCAAGACGATGCTGATGGATATCGCTTACGAGACCGGCGACATCGCCGAGGCGCTGCGGCTGCTGGAGGATATCAGGCCGCTGATCGAGGGCGCCGTCGTCATCCTGTCGCCGATCGTCAGCGTGCCCGCCTATGCGCGGCTGCTGCATCATCACGGCCGTGGCGAGGATGCGCTGGCCATCCTCGCCGATGTGGAGGCGACCGCCGACCGCATCTATCTGCGCCTTGCCGCCGTCATTCTGCATGAGCGGGTGCGGCTGCTGCTTTCGGCCGGCCGCATCGCCGAGGCGCGCTCCTGCATCGACCGTTTTCGCATCGAGCGCGGCGACGCGGCGCCGGCGATCATCCTCGAATTCGCGGTGCTGGCCGAAGCCCGGATCCTGCTGGCGGAAAAGCGGCTGGCGGAGGCGCGCGTCCTGCTGGAGCGGCTGATCCCGCCGCTGCGCGCCGGCGAGCGCAGCCGCCGGCTGATGGTGGCACTGCTGCTGTTCGCCCGTTGCTGCACGGGGTCGGAAAGCCGCACGGCGCTGGCCCAGGCCCTGCGCATCGCCTGGCGCGGCCGTTTCCAGCGCCTGCTGCTCGACGAGGGACCGAACCTCGCCGCCAGCCTCGCCCCGGCCCTTCCCGATCTCGCCGCCGAAGACCCGGCGATCGCCGAATTCGCCCGCCAATTGCTGGCGGCGCTTGAGGCAGAGGGCGCCGGCCTTCCCGCCACGGCGAAGGGACCGGCAGACTCCCTGACTCCGCGCGAAATCGAGGTGCTGACGCGCCTCTGCGCCGGCGCCTCCAACCGCAACCTCGCCGACGATATGGCGCTATCCGAACCGACCGTCAAATGGCACCTGAAGAACATTTTTGGAAAGCTCGGCGTTTCCAACCGGGTCCAGGCGGTGCGCAAGGCTCAGGAGGTCGGGCTGGCGGAGTAGAGCACTTCCCCGGGAAGCGGATACCGATTTTCCGTTCGGGCGCCTCAGTTGACGCACCTGATCATCGAGATAATACCGGCCTCGGCGGCATTGCGGATGCCGATCTGCTTGCCGGGGTGCAGGACGCAGCGGCGGTCGGCTCGCCGAGCAATATCAGCTTCTTGGCCAGGGGAATCTAGCAACGGTCCTGCCGGGCGACTTCGAGGATTGGGAGGCGTCCGGAGCCACGGGGTGCAACTGGGCCGCCTTGCGCCCACATTACGAGGCCGTCGAAAGCCGCGTCTTGGCGGATGGCGGCATCGAAGGAAACGGCCCGCTTTTCGTCAGTAATTACGCAACGATATTCATCCGTCCGACCGGCATTACCTTGCCGTGGCAAAGGAGCTGGGCCTGCCGGTCACGGACGATTGCAACCGCCCTCACCCGAAGGCGTACGCATTATCGGATCACTGCAAAGAATGGGAAAGATGGTCTGACACCGATGCCTTCTTGAAACCTACGCTGTCGCGCAACAACGTCACGCTGCTCAAGAATTGCATTGTCGAGCGCATCGTCATGGAAGGCCGTAGCGCTGTCGGCGCCGGGTCATCTCGGCATCAATTACTATTACAAGGCCACCAACCCACCTTGAACTCCATGCTGTCGCCATGGTCGGGCAAGGCTCTTCACGGTGCACTATTTGCTGACCCACCGCGGACCTTTGCGTCTCAGCCTCAATCAATGCGGCGGCTTCTTGCGGTCGCGGGACGGGCTCGACCGGCCGGATCAGCAGCGTTACCTGAATCCGGTCACCTATACGACCGCTCCAGCCGACAAGCGGCCGATGGCAGCGGAAATCCCCGAGCGGGAACACAAGTTCCTTGCCTGGCCGACGTTGCCTAAGACACAACACTGTCAGGTGCAGGAGCGTCGTTAGGTTCCCCGGCCGATGTCGGCGTCTTATCCGCCGCTCGCTGCGTTAGGCCACACGGTCCATCGAGGCGATATCGCTGCCCGTGTGTTTGACATTGCCGCTGATGACGACCAGGGTCGCTGGCATGATATTGCAGCAAGTCACGATGGTGTCATCTTCGGCCGCTGGCATCAGCGCGTAATCCAGGCCAGAATGGCCGTCTGCAGGAGGTCGCATTGAGTTCGGAGGCGGCTCGGCAGGACTGCTCGATGATGCCTCTGCTAGTCCCCATAAGCGTTTCACCGCTTGGATACAATGTCCTTCCGCTCTTGACGGCCATGTTCAACTCGGCGTCAACGTCCCATCCATCATAAAGCGCGGCGCATTGCCAGCTTGATCATAAACCTGCCAAGCGACCGAACGTGCGCCGATTCGGAAAACCGCCGTGGCAAGCGTATTTTCATGATCGGGGTCGTCGGGCTGGGTGCGATGGATCGGAAGCGCCGATACGCCGTTGTCCCAGAGAATATCGAGCGGGTTGAGGGAACCATCGACCATGAGCCCCTCGCCTCGCTGCTGGCGCGAGCGGGAGGAACCGGTGATGACCTGCCGCTCTCCTTTCGTGCTGTCGTGGATCAAATGGTTGGCATGGCATTGCGGACGCTCGACAACGGCCACGCTACAGGTCGTGTGGGTATATTCGATGCTGAGCAGGCGCGGATCGCCCTGCTGGGCGAGCGTCATGTGGAAGGCGCCTGCGCGCTCGGCGCTCTTGAGGAGACCAACGGCCGCGTCAAGCGAGGCGCTGTCGAGCAGCGCCCGGCCCAGGATCATGCGCGGCAAACCGGCGCCGACGCAGCGCGAGCGGATATTGTTGACGGTCTGGACGAGACCCGCCTCGGTAACGGCGAAGGTGTGGCCAGGGATCGAGGCGGGATAGACGAAACCGGTGAACGCCCGGCCGCTTTCGGGGCGGACATGGGCAAGCGCGCAATGACCGCGAAATCCGGGATCGCCATCCTCGTTATGGGCAAGGACCGGTTCCCGGCCGGGGATCTGGACCGTCGTGCAGCCATCAGGTGCGAAGGCCCAGACATCGCCACGGCAGTTCCAGAGGAAGACGTCGTCGAATGGCAGATCGAGACCAGCGGCAAGGCCTTGCAGTTCCGCCCAGTGGACCGGGAAACGCGCCTCCACCAGCCCGCGCATGGCCGCAACGCGCGGATCGTCGCGCCAGGCCATGACGGAGGTCCAGGCGTGACCGAGGACGAGATGGCGATGGGCGATCTCACGGCCGAAAAGGCCGAGTTGGACGCCGACGTCGTGTGGTGAACCTGCAACTTCGATGAAACCGAGCCGGCTGTCAGTGGACATGCTGCAAGAACTCCCGCAGGCGTGGATTTTCCGGGTTGGCGAGCAGGGCGGCAGGATTGCCGTCGACGGAGATTTTTCCGTCCTCCATGAAGATCAGCCGCGTGCCGACCTGGCGGGCGAAAGCCATCTCGTGCGTGACCACGATCATCGTCATGCCTTCCTCGGCAAGCGACTGCATGACGCGCAGGACCTCGTGGCGAAGCTCCGGATCGAGCGCCGATGTCGGCTCATCGAACAGCATCAGCTTCGGCTTGACGGCCAGTGCCCGGGCGATCGCCACACGCTGCTGCTGCCCACCCGACAGCTCGGACGGATAATGATGGCCGCGCTCGGCAAGCCCGACTTTCGCAAGAAGCGCCTTGGCCTGCTCTTGCGCATCGGCGCGGCCGACGCCACGCACGCGGCGGGGACCGAAGGCGACATTTTCCAGCGCGGTCATTTGCGGGAAAAGATTGAACTGCTGGAAGACCATGCCGGCCTCCTGGCGGATCATCCGCACCTGCGAACGGCCGGCCTTGACGCTGATATTGTCGACGACGAGGTCGCCGCCGTTGATTTCCTCCAGCGCGTTGATGCAACGCAGCAGCGTCGACTTGCCGGAACCGGACGGGCCGATCAGCACGACCACCTCGCCCTTGTCGATATTGAGATCGACCTCACGCAGCACCACGACGGAGCCGAAGGTTTTCGTGACGTTTCGAAATTCCACGATGCTCATAGGATCCGCATCCTCTTTTCGGTAACGCGTAGGAT
>ERZ778022.2191-NODE-2191-length-21556-cov-4.726850_pt1 | contig 21556 bp, 18 predicted proteins | sample MGYA00375752_ERZ778022 | MGnify/ENA primary metagenome ERZ778022 (study PRJEB29350, sample SAMN05389826) | bioreactor metagenome | isolation source: Thiocyanate bioreactor | place: South Africa: University of Cape Town | collected 2014-04-04 ... | reverse complement strand
CGCCGAAGCCCGGTCCCGCAGGTCCGCCGCGGCGCGCAGGCCGGTGAGGCGTTCGGTCATGCTTTCCCAGACGCCGGGGTGGGTCAGGATATAGGGGGCATCGTCAGTGATCCCCTGCACCACCATCTCGCCGACGTCGGCCGCGCTCACCGCCGACTGGGGCATCTTGCCCGGGGCGGATTCGCGCAGGGTGCCGCCGACTTTCCTCGTGGTCTCGGACAGGTTGGTCGCGACATAGCCGGGGCACAGCAGCGAGACGCCGACGCCCTGCGGGGCCAGCTCCTTGCGCAGGTTCTCGGTCAGGCCCGTGACCCCGAACTTGGCGGCGGTATAGGCGCCGACGCCGGGCATCGAGGCGGCGAGGCCCGCCTGGGACGAGGTGTTGACGATCTGGCCGGTCCCCCGCGCGGCCATGTCGGCGGCGAAGGCGGAGACGCCGTTGAACACGCCGACGAGGTTGATCGCGATGATCTGGTCGAACGAGGCCGGGTCCATGACCGCGAAGCCCTGCCCGTTGGGGGCGATGCCGGCGTTGTTGACCAGCACGTCGACCGGGCCGAACGCCGCCTCGGCCGCCGCCTTGGCCCGCGCCCAGGCGGCGCGGTCGCGCACGTCGAGCGGCTGGCCGCGCCACTTCGCGCCCCCGGCGGCCTTCTCGGCGACGACCCGCTCCAGCGTCTCGCGATCGATGTCGGCGATGGTGATCGCGAGGCCCCGCGCGCCCAGCGCCTCGGCGATGCCGAGGCCGATGCCGCTCGCCCCGCCGGTGATGAAGGCGTGCCGCGCCTTGCCCAGATCCATCTTTCCCGTGCTCCCTATTCGACCTGATAGACGTCGATCACCACGTGATCGGGCTTGCGGATGCCGCGCGCGACGAAGGTCGCCCGGCGCAGCCAGGCGTGCGGCCCGTCGGCCACGGCGAAGACCGGCGTGGTGCGGAAATAGTAGGCGTCGGGATCGACCTCCTCGCCCCGGGCCAGGCGCTCGGTCACTTCGGCGCTGGCGACGCGGACGCCCTGGTTGTCGATGCCGATCACCGTGCCGTCGGCGGCGCGGAGCTGGTAGCGGGCATGGACCACGGCGAGCCCGCCGGGATTGATCGCCTGCCAGTCGCCCCCGCCGGGCAGGACCGTGCCCTGGAGCCGGGGCCCGGAGATCGTGCCCCCGGTGATCGGGATGAAGCGCTGGCGCGCCCCGTCGATCTCGCCCTGCTCGACCGGCGGGGCGACCTCGATCCGCATCGAGAAGGCATAGGTGAGCTTAGGCGCCGGTGCCACGGCCTGGGACGGGGCGGCCTGGGATGGAACGGCAGCCATCAGCGCCAGCATCCCGGCGGCGAGCAGGCGAAACGCGGTTTTCCAGGCCATTGCATGATCTCTCCCTCCATACGGCTCGGGCGCGTTATGGCGCGAGAGCGGCGGCGCCGCCATTCCCTTTCAGCGTCTCGGCCGCGCGCAGCCCCGACCAGACGCAGTCGCCGAGCGAGAGCCCGCTGACGTAGTAGTGCGAGCAGATGCCGACCGCCGTGCGCCCCGCGGCGTAGAGGCCCGGAACCGTGCCGCCGTCGCGCGAGAGCACCTCGCCGGTATCCTCGTCGACCACCAGGCCGCCCATGGTCAGGGCCGGGATCGGGGAGAGCTTCAACCCCTCGCCGATATTCATCGCGTAGAACGGGCCGGCGTCGAGCGCCTGCCGGTACTTCTCCGACTTGCCGAGCGGATCGGGCTCGCCGCGCGCGATAGCGCCGTTGTAGGCGGCGAGGGTGGCCTCCAGCCGCTCGGCCGGGACGCCGATCTTCTCGGCCAGCGCGGCCAGGGTCTCGGCACCGACCGTATAGTCGCGGCGGATCGCGCGGCTCATCATCTTCTGGAAGAACATCTGCTTCATGCCGGCGACCTCGGCGTCGACCTCGGCCATCAGCTTGCTGTCCATGATTAGCCAGCCCTTGCCCCCGGCGCGGCCGAACACCGCCTCGCCGGTGCGGGCGCCGTAGTATTCCTCGCCGACCAGCCGCTCGCCGTCGGGGCCGATCGAGCAGGCCTTCACCCAGCTTTCCGGCGCATAGAGGAACTTCCAGGCGGAGATCCGCTCGAGCAGGTCGGTCCGCGCGCCGACGCTCATGCCGAGCTTGATCCCCGAGCCGTCGTCCGCGATCGTTCCCAGCGGATAGGAGCCGAGATACTCGGGCGCGGTTCGCGCCATCATCGCGCGGTTGTAGGTGAAGCCGCCGGCCGAGAGCACGACGCCCTTGCGGACGCGGATGCGCAGCGGCCTGGCCCCGGCCTCGATCCGCGCGATCGACGCGGTGACCCTGGTTCCGAGCCCGAGGCTGGAGACGATCAGGTTGTTGACCAGGGCCATCAGCTTGGCATGGCGCCAGCGCGCGAAGGCCGAGCCGACGCGGCGGACCTCGACCCCGACGACCGCGCCCGCGCCATCGACGATCATCCGCGTCGCGCGGGTCTGGCGCAGCAGCCGGGCGTTGGGCCGGGCCTCCAGCGAGGCGATCAGCGGCGGCAGGAGGTACTGGCCCGAAAGGGCGGTGGGCTCTCCCCCCTTGGCCGGCTTGGCGCGGTGGCCGCGCTGCGCGGGGGTGGCGCGCTCGCGGCCGGGCACGGTCAGCTCGTTGCCCGAATAGTAGAGCGAGCCGTCGTCGGGATAGGAGGTCTTGGCCTCGGTCGCCGGGCCGCCGAAGCGGGCGCCGTATTGCTCCAGCCAGTCCTGGAAGCCGGTGCTGGCCCGGGCGAAGCGGCGCACGGTGTCGGCGCGCACGACGTTGCCGGTCTCGTAGAGCAGGTAGTCGGCCATGTTCTCGGGCGTATCGGCGATCCCGGCCTCGCGCTGCGCCCGGGTCCCGCCGCCCATGTAGACGACGCCGCCCGAGAGCTTGCTCGCCCCGCCGCCCGCGCCGCGGTCGATGGCGAGGACCTGGAGGCCGCGGTCCTCGGCGGTGCGCAGGGCGGCGCAGACCCCGGCCATGCCCAGGCCGACGACCAGCACGTCGCAGGCCTCGTCCCAGCGCTCGACGTCGGGGTTCGCGACCACCAGCGCCGGCTCGACCCGGGTCGAGGTGGGGGTGAGGTCGTCGAGGAAGCGGTTGTCGGGGGTCATAGGCGTTCCGATCGTTGAAGCATCCGATCCTCCCCTACCGGGGGAGGGAGGGGGCGCGGCCAGGGGGCGGGAGGCTCACTCGCCTTCCGCCAGGCCGAGGCGCTCCTCGTAGAGGCGGTGCCAGTTGCGGATGATCGATTCCTGGTAGCCCGAAACCCAGACATAGGGCGGCTGCTTGGTCTTGAGGCCGGTGTGGACCTGCGGGATGTTGCCGCAGTCCTGCTCGAAGATCTTGGCGAGGCCGCCCAGCTCCGGCGCCTGGGTCCAGTGGTCGTCCGCGCCGAGGAAACGCTGCGGCTTGGGCGGCGGCTTGGGCTTGCCCTCGGGCCAGGGGGCGAGGAGCATGGCCTGCATCAGGCACTGGTCGGGATCGTCGCCATAGGGGCGGAAGCGATAGACGATCCGGCCCCAGCCGCCCCATGGGCTGAAGTTGGGGAACAGGTTGTTGAAGCTCTGCTCGATCAGCTCGGCGTCGGAATAGTCCTCCACCTCGTCGCCGATCAGGCCGCGCAGGTACTCGCGGTTGAAGTCCGCCATCTGGCGATAGACCTCCAGCGCGCGCTCCTTGGGCACGATGATCCCGCGGTGCGGGCTGGAGCCCGATACCCCGACATGGCCGAGCCGGCCCCAGTTGCCGAAGACGTCGAAGCGCAGGTCGGCCAGGTCCCCGCCCTGGAGCAGGAGCTGGGGATGGGTCGCGAGGGAGTGCCAGCCCTCCTGGAACGCCTCCTGCGCGATCTTCCAGTTGGCGCGGATCACCTTGACCACGTCGGCCTGCTTGTAGCGGTTCTGGAGCTTGATCTTGGCATAGTGCGCGATCATCTCCGGCCCCATGTAGTCTTCCAGGCTCCCGGCCTCGGGGTCCGGGTTGATGAAGACGAAGCCGGCCCAGGTCGCGGCCTTGGCCTGGGGCAGCTGCGACACGTCCTCGCGCACGCCGGGGAAGTCCCACTCGCCGGTCATCAGCTTGAGCCCGCCGTCGATGCCCCAGGTCCAGCCGTGGTAGGGGCAGCGGAACTCGGTCGCCTTCTTGCCATGGCACTCGCGAAGCTGACGCCCGCGGTGGAGGCAGGCGTTGGGATAGGCGCGGACCGAGCCGTCCGCCTGCCGCACCACGAGGTACTGGAGGTGGGCGATCTCGTAGAGGTGGTAGTCGCCGGTCTCGGGAATGTCGTCCTCGCGGCAGACGAGCTGCCAGCACTTCTTCCAGATGTGCTCGACCTCCAGGTCGTGGTACTTGCGGTCGTGATAGCGCGCGACCGGGACCTTGACCGGACCGCCGGGCAGCGGCGCGCTCTTGCGGAAGACCTCGGGCAGCTTGTCGGGCTTGCGGTCGTTGTCGAGCAGGTAGTCGAGATCGACGTGCGAGGCGGAGCGCATCCCCTCGGGCGTCTGCTTGCCAGGATCGCCGACATAGGGGGCGATGATCTTGGGCCGCTGCTGCGCGTCCTTGCCGGTCTCGCGCGGGCTGGTCGCCGTGACCGTGGCGGCGTCCTCCTCCAGCGGCGGGAGGAAGGCCCAGAAGGCAGGTCGGGCCCGCCGATGTACTTCAGCATGTGCGGATCGGCATAGGTCAGGTCGCCCTCGATCCAGGTGCCGTCGAAGCGGAACACGCCCGACTTGCCCTTGGCCTTGTCCTCGACGCGGACCAGGCCGTCGCCGATCTCCTCATAGACCGCTCCGCTGATCGGATGGGGTTCGCTGCGCATGATTCCTCTCCTGCTGGGGACCGCTAGAGCTGCGGCATTCGCCCGTGGACTTCGTTGGTGACGATGGCTGCGGCGGCGCGCAGCCGCTCGGCATAGCGTTCGATCTCGGCGGGCCGCAGCATGGGCGGCAGGCCGCTCAGCGTCAGCTCGATCTCCACCGCGCCGGTCAGCGAGAAGACCGGGGCGGAGATGTAGCAGATCCCCCGCCCCTCGGCGCGCGACAGGTCGACGAGCTGGACCTCGTCCGGCGTGAGCGCGGCGACGCGCTGGCGGATCGCCGCCCAATAGGCCTCGTCGCGCGGCAGGCCGGCGGGCTGGATCGTCGCCTGGCGCAGGCTGAGCAGGACCGGGCCGCTCGCCGCCACGGCATAGCCGCGCCGCCGCACTACGGGCAGCGCCGCCTCGACATGGGCGAGCATCGCCGCGTCGAGCGGCACCGGCGCGCGGGCGAGGAACTCGCGGATCGCGCGCTCCCCACTCCAGGCGACGGCCGAGAGGCCGATCGGCGGGATGATCGGATGGCGCTCGCCCACCCGGTTCATCTCCTCGTGGGTCTGCGGCGTGCCGGCCTTGGCCAGGACCAGGCGGTCGCCCTCGACGATGATCGTCGCGACGCACTGGGCCTTCAGCTCCTGGACCAGCCGCGCCATCTCGCGCCGGGCGACGTCGATCCCGCGGTGCTTCTCCAGCGCCGCCTGCCCCACCGCGACGAGCGCGAGGCCGAGCGAATAGGTCTTGTGCTTGGGGTGCCGCGCCAGGAACCGCGCGCCCGACATCGTCGTCAGGACCCGGTGGGCCGAACCGTTGGAGAGCCCGACGTTGCGCGCGATCTCCGACAGGGTGAACGATTCGGTCGGATGGGCGGCAAGGAAGTTGATCACGTCGATGACGCGGCTGTTCGGCCCGGCAGTTTCGTTGACGATATGCACGCGCGCCTCATGCAGATTCGCGTTGACGGGGCCGTCTGGCTATCCCACAGATTTCCATACAGCAACAAAGGTCTTCCAGGTATGGAAAATAAGACAATGACGGTGGATGAGGTTATCGCCGCGGCGAGCGCGCAGACCGGGCTTTCGGACATCGGCGATCCATCGGTCCTGGAGGGCCTGCAACGGCTGCTCGACGCCTATGCCGGCGAGGCCCGCTTCACGGAGCGCGGCGCGCAGATGGCGCACGGCGACCTCGTCACCTACATGGCGCTGCGGATGCGGATCGAGGGCTGGCTGAAGGACCATCCCGAGCTGCTCGACGCGCCGGTCGAGAAGCCGCTGTTCGTCTTCGGCCTGCCGCGCACCGGCACGACCCTGGCGATCAACCTGCTCGCCTCGGACCCGGCGCGGCGCTCGTTCCTGCGCTGGGAGGCCTACGAGCCGACCCCGCCGGCCCGGCCCGAGGAGCTGCACGCCGGCCCGCGCTTCGACGCGATGGACGCCAAGACCAAGGCGGCGCTGCAATATATGCCGCACATCGCCGCGATCCACTTCGAGGAGGCGGACAGCCCGACCGAGTGCCAGTTCCTGATGACCCCGAGCTTCTGCTCGCAGGTCTACGAATCGCAGGCCGACATCCCGAGCTACCGCCAGTGGTTCCTGCACGAGGCGGACTATCGCCCGGCCTTCCGCCACCACAAGCGCACGCTCCAGGTGCTCCAGCACCACGCCAAGGGCAATTGGACGCTCAAGAACCCCTGGCACCCGCTCTACCTCGACGCGCTCACGGACACCTATCCCGACGCGCGGCTGGTGATGACCCACCGCGATCCGGCCGAGGTGGTCGGCTCGATCTGCAGCCTGATCAAGTATGTCCGCCAGATCTACAGCGACGACGTGGACCTGAAGGGCATCGGCGAGACCTTCATGGAGACCTTCGAGATCATGATCGCCCGCGCCGACGCCTTCAAGGCGAAGCACGGCGCGAGTGCGATCCACGACGTGCAGTACGTCGACACGGTGCGCGACCCGATCGGCACGGTGAAGGGCATCTACGCGGCGATCGGCGACGACTACACGCCCGCGGCCGAGGCGGCGATGAACGCCTACATGGCCGAGAACCAGAAGGGCAAGCACGGCAAGCACGCCTACGACCTGGCCGAATACGGCCTGTCGAAGGAGGCTGTGCGCGAACGCTTCAAGGACTACATCGAGCGCTACGACATTCCCGTGAAAGGCTGAGTCGATGACCATCGGCGAGCGCTACGGCGAGCTGTTCCAGATGAGCTACATCACCCGCGACCTCGACGCGGCGCTGGCCCATGCCCGGGACGAGCTCGGGATCGAGGACTTCCACACCTCGGAGTCGGAGATCGACGTGCTGTCCTACGGCCAGCCCCGCAAGCTCGCCGTGCGCGCGGCCATGGCCAATATCGGCAGCCGCCAGCTCGAGATCATCCAGCCGGTCTCCGGCGCGATCGAGATCTACACCGACGAGGTCGACCTTTCCGGCCATATCCTCAACTTCCACCACACGGCGATCGCCGTGCGCGGCGGCTACGAGGAATGGCAGCGACTGCTGGCCGAGGTGGCGGAGAGCGGCGACGAACTCGCCTATCTCTTTCCCGCCGAGCAGCATCCCGCCCAGGGCCTGGCCTTCTGCTATGTCGACACCCGCCACCGGATCGGACACTTCACCGAATTCCTCTGGGTCGATCCGGCGCTGAACGGCCTCCACGCGATCCCGCAACCCGCCTGACCAGGAGCACCCGCCATGACCCAATCCCGCAAGGCCGCCGCGCTGAACCTCGGCCGGATCGGCATCTGGTCGACCGCAGTCCGCTTCGCCCCCGGCGGGCATGAGGCGGCGGCCGAGCTCGAGGACCTGGGCTTCGGGGCGATCTGGATTCCCGGCGGCATCGACGACGGCGCGCCGGCCGCGCTCGACGTGCTGCTCGACGCGACCGCGCGGGTCACGCTCGCCACCGGGATCCTCAACATCTGGAAGCACGAGCCCGCCGACCTCGCCGCCTGGTGGCGCGGCCAGGCGCCCGCGCGGCAGGAGCGGCTGTTTCTCGGCCTCGGCGTCAGCCACGGCCCGCTGATCGGCGAGGCCTGGGCCAGGCCACTCGCCAAGATGGCGGGGTTCCTCGATGGGCTCCAGGCGGCGGGAATGCCGGCCGACCGGCTGTGCCTCGCCGCGCTCGGCCCGAAGATGCTGGAGCTGGCCGCGCACCGCACGGCGGGCGCCCATCCCTACATGGTCACGCCGAAGCATACCGCGGTCGCGCGCAAGGCGATGGGTCCCGACGCGGTTCTCGCGCCCGAGCAGGGCGTGGTGCTGGAGAGCGATCCCGCCAGGGCGCGGGAGATCGCGCGCGGCTTCATGCAGCACTACGCGGCCCTGCCCAACTACGCGAACAGCTGGCGGCGCGAGGGCTTCACCGACGCGGAGATCGCTACGCTCGACGACCGGCTGATCGACGCGCTGATCGCCTGGGGCGATGTCGCCGCGGTCAGGGCGCGGCTGGACGAGCACTTCGCCGCCGGGGCGGACCACGTCTGCCTACAGGTGATCGGCCCGGGCGGGATGCGGCCGGACCTCGATCACGACCGCGCGGCGTGGAAAGAGCTGGCGAAGCTGCTCTGAAGCAGCCTCGCCAGGAATAGCTCAATTGCGCTCGGGCTGGACCAGGTCGCGGTCTTCCTCGCGGATCGGCCGGGCGTATTCGTAATTGGTGCTGGGGCTCTGCACGCTCGGCTCGTAGCCGTAGCTGTGCGCGCTGGGCTGATAGCTGTCGTTGTAGCGCTGGGTTTCGTAGGATTCCTGGCGCTCGTAGGCGTTGGTGTTCTCCTGGCGGATGACGCGGCAACGCTTGGGCTTGGTCGAATCGCGATCGATCGCCCGGCCGGCGAAGGCGCCGCCGGCAGCGCCGACCAGCGGACCGAGCACGCCGCCGAAGATGCCCGCGCCGATCAGGGCGCCGGCAACGCCGCCCACGGCGAGGCCGGTCACGCCGTCCGACTTGCGGCATTCGGTATAGGTCACTCTGCCGCTGTGGCGCGGCACGCCGTCGTCGGCCAGCGCGGGCTGGGCCAGGGACAGGGTCAAAGCTGAAGCCGCGGCTCCGAGCGTGAGCATCAGACGGTTCATCGGTCCTTCCTCCGTAATGGGATGACCGGAATCTGCGACTTATTTGGTTAATTTGGAATTAATATGCGTTCGGCTCGTCAGGGCTTCGGAACGTCTTGGCGCGATAGGGCACGCGGCGCGCCCTATTCTTTGTCGAGGTCGCGATATTCCCACTGGATATCGATGTAGAACGGCGCCTGCACGACCTTGCCCGCCGCGTCCCGTCCGGGGCGGAAGCGGAAGCGCTGCATGATGATCCGGCAGGTCTCGGTATCGAGCAGCCCGGTGCCGCTGCTTTGCGTCACCCGGCAGGCCAGGGGCCGCCCGTTCACCCCGACCGTGACCTCGGTCCAGGTCCGCCCCTGCGGTCCCGCCTCGCGCAGCGACTTGGGATAGTCGGAGGGCTTGAAGTCGCCCCGGACGATCTCCGGCGAGGTGCCCTCTCCCGCGCCGCCGCTGCCGCCATTGCCGTTGCCGCCCCCGCCGGTCCCGTTGCCCGAGCCGCCCGCGCCCGTCCCGCTGCCCGCCAGCGCCGCGCCGGAGCTCGGCGCGGTGCCGGTGGAGGGCACGAGGGCGGGGGTGAAGCTCGGCAGGGTGACGGGGATGACCGCCGCGGCGATCGGGGCGGCCTCGGCCCTGCGCCCGGCCGGCGCCGCCGCGCCGGACTTCGGCGCGCCCGCGGTCGGATGCGGCTGGGGCGGGGGAGGCGGCGGCTTGGGCGTTTCGGACGGGCGCGCCTCGGGCACCTCGACCACGGTCAGCGCCGTCCCGGCGGTCTGCGGGCTCGGCGCGAAATGCCATAGCAGCAGCGCCGCCAGGGCGGCGGCATGGATCGCCGCGCTCAGCGCGAAGGCGAGGGCGCGGCGGTCCAGGGGAACGTCAGCGCCGGACGGCGCGGCAGCGCTTGTGCCGGGTCGAGGCACGATCGATCGCCCTGCCGGCCAGGGCCCCGCCGGCGGCACCGATTACCGGCCCGGCCAGGCCGCCGCCGATCACCTTGCCGCCGACCACGGCGCCGGCCACGCCGCCCACGACCAGGCCGGTGGTGCCCGGCGACTTGCGGCAGTTGACGTAGGTGACGCGGCTGCTGTGCCGCGCCTTGGCCTCGGCCTGGCCCGATCCGCCGGGGATCACCGCGGTCGCGGGGATGGCCAGCGCCGTCAGGCTCAAGGCAAGAATGATCCGTTTCATGGCAATCTCCCGCAAGTGCGACGTCCCGCTCCGTAACGGCTAACTGGGCGATTTGTGCCCGTCCAGTCAACCGCCGGCCCGCGCCTTGCAGGGTCGGGCGATTGACAGCCGCACGCGGCGAGATACGATCTCCTGTGGATCATAATCAAGGTGGGATGCCATGGAAGCCGAAATCGACGCCCCGCGCTGTCCCGTCCATCCCGGCCGCGACGACCGCAAGTCCGCCGCGATCGCCGCCGCCAATATCGCGCCCGATCCCGGCGCGATCCGGATCGGCGACTTCGCCTTCGCCCGCGACATCCTGCGCAGCGGCGACGTGCGCCAGGCCGGGGCCGGCGCGGAAAGCGTGCCGACCGACAATCCCGAGCACGTCCCGGTCTTCTTCCTCGACGGCGAGGCGCACCGCGCCCGCCGCGCCAAGATCGCCCGGTTCTTCACCCCCAAGGCCATCGCCGAGCGGCACCGCCTGGTCATGGAGCGCGCGACCGACGAGTTGCTCGCCGAGCTGCGCCGCGCGGGGAGCGCCCGGCTCGACGACATCAGCTTCCGCCTCGCCGCGATCGTCGCCAGCGACATCATCGGCCTGACCGAGAGCCGGACCGAGGGGCTGATGCGGCGGCTGCGGCGGACGCTCGACAAGGCGATCCAGAACCGCTCGGCCAACGGCCTGGTCCGCGCCCTGCGCGGCGCGGCCACGGCCTGGCACTCGCTGCGCTTCTTCGCCGCCGACGTCCGCCCGGCGATCCGCGCCCGGCGCAAGGCCAAGCGCGAGGACGTGATCTCCCACCTCGTCGACGAGGGCTATTCGGACAAGGCGATCCTGATCGAGTGCATCACCTACGGCACGGCGGGGATGGTCACGACCCGCGAGTTCATCGTGATGGTCGCCTGGCACCTGTTCGACAATCCGGCGCTCCGGGCCGAGTTCCTCGCCGCAGACGAGGCCCGCCAGCTTGCGATCATCGAGGAGATCCTGCGGATCGAGCCGGTCGCCGCCCTGCTCCACCGCCGCGCCCTGGCCCAGGTTCCGGCCTCGAACGGCAAGACCATCGAGCAGGGCGCGCTCTACGCGATCGACATGCGCGCGGCCAACGTCGACGAGGCGATCACCGGGGAATGTCCCTTCGCGATCGATCCCGACCGGGCCAAGCGGATGAAGGTCGTCGGCTCCTACATGAGCTTCGGCGACGGCCCGCACCGCTGCCCGGGCTCGCAGGTCGCGCTGCACGAGACCCGCGTCTTCGTCGACCGGCTGATGCGGGTGCCGGGCATCGCCCTCGCCCGCGCGCCGACGATGACCTGGCTGGACGCGCTCGGCAGCTACGAGTTGAGGGACGCTTTGGTCACCTGCGACCGCGGATAGTCGAGCCCGGCCTCGGCCTTGCCGATGAAGTCGCGGATGACCGGATAGATCTCGTTCTGAAAGCGCGAGCCCGAGAACACGCCGTAATGGCCGACGCCTTCCTGGATGTAGTGCCCGCGCTTGTCCTCGGGGATACCGCTGATCACCGTGTGCGCGGCCTCGGTCTGGCCCGGCGGGCAGAAGCCGTCGTTGCCGCCCTCGATCGTCAGCAGCGCCATGTCCCGAATCGCGGCGAAATCCACGGGCTCGCCACGGAAGGTCATCTCGCCCTTGGGGATATGGTGCTCGAAGAAGATTTTCCGGAGCGATTCCATGTAGAAGCTCTCGGTCATGTCGAGGACCGCGAAATACTCGTTGTAGAAGTTGCGGAAGAAATCGGTGGCCACCTCGTCGCCCCGGACCGAGTCCTTCACGAAGTCCCAGTACTTCTTCACGTGGGGCACGGGGTTCATCATGATGAAGCCCGAGAGCTGGTAGAACCCGGGATAGACCCGGCGGCCGCTGCCGGGATAGCCGGCCGGGATCTTGTGGATGTTGGTCTTGCGCATCAGCTCCAGCGGAACGACGTTCGTGACCTTGTTGATGATCACCGGATTGATCCGGGTGTCGACCGGCCCGGCCATCAGCGTCAGGCTGGCGGGCACCAGCTCGGGATTGCGCTTGGCGAGCCCCGCCGCGGCGACCATCGCCGGCGGTGCGGCCTGGCAGGTCGCGACGAGATGCGTGCCGGGGCCGAGCACCTCGAGGAACTCGATCAAGTAGGCGATATAGTCGTCGAGCCCGAAGTCGCCCGCCTCCAGCGGAACCTCGCGGGCGTCCTTCCAATCGGTGATATAGGGATCGAAATCGCGCGCGAAGCCGCGGATCGTATCCTGGAGCAGGGTCGCGTGATGGCCCGAGAGCGCCGCGGCGATCAGCACCCTGGGCTTGCTGTCGGCATCGTCGACCTTGAAGTTCAGGAGATCGGCGAAGGGCAGGCTGTGGACCCGCCGCTCCTCCAGCACCCGCTCCTTGCCGCCCACGACGCCGCGCACCGCGAAGGGCTGCTTGGCATAGTCGCTGAGGCCGCGAAGCGGAATCTCGCAGGCCGTGGCGAAGGCCCGGTTGAGATAGGTGTTGCGCAGCGGATTGAGTTCGTTGCGGGCCACGTCGTGGCAGACATCGAGCAGCTTCGCCATCGGACGGGTGCTCTTACGGACGGCTTCGTAGGCTTGATAGATCAATGTCCCCACCTTTCGCGCCGCGCCACCCGACCCCTATGGATACCGCAGCGCAGCAAGCGTGTAACTGACACTCGTGATAGTCAAGGCTTATCATGCGGGGGTTGCAATCTCTTACAATCGCCCGAGCGCCGCTACTGGACGACGTATTCCCCCGGCGCGTCGATCCCGGCGGGATGGGCCTTGGAGCCCAGGCCCTTGGGCGCGGCGACCTTCTTGCCGCTCCGCTCGCCGCACCAGGCGGCCCAGCTTTCCCACCAGCTCCCGCTCGTCTTGGTCGCGCTTTCCTGCCAGGTGTCGGCGTCGGGCGCGGTCGCCGGGCCGATCCAGTGGAAGGCCTTGGGATTGCCCGGCGGGTTGACCAGGGCGGCGACGTGGCCGCCGTTGCTGAGCGCGAAGGTGCTCGTGCCGCCGAGATAGGCGCAGGCCTTGTAGCAGGCCTTCCACGGGGTGATGTGATCGGTGACGGCGCCGACCACGAAGTTGTCGCAGGTGATCTTCGACAGGTCGATCGGCGTGCCGAGCGCGGTGTACTGGCCCTGCTGGGTCAGGCTGTTGTCCTTGAACAGGGCGAGGAAATCCTCGTGCAGCCGCGCTGCCATGTTCGTGCTGTCCTTGTTCCAGGCCAGGATGTCGAAGGCGGGCGGCGTGTCGCCCATCAGGTAGTTGTTGACCCAGTAGTTCCAGACGAGGTCGTTGGGCCGCAGCCAGGCGAAGACCTTGGACAGGTCCTGCCCGCCGAGCACGCCCTTCATCTTCGACTGCGCCTGGGCGACCGAGAGCACCGCGGGCAGCCGGAAGGAGCCGATCGAGGCGTCGTTCTCGAAATTGAGCATGGTGACGCAGAGGCAGAAGCTGTTGACCAGGTCCCGGCCCTGCGCGGCGAGATAGCCCAACGTGATCGAGGAGAGGATGCCGCCGGCGCAGAAGGCGACCACGTTGAGCTTCTCCTGCCCGGTGATCTCCAGCACCGTCTCCATCGCCTCGATCGCGGCCTCGACATAGGTCTCCAGCCCCCAGTCGCGCTGGTCGGGCGAGGGGTTGCGCCACGAGATCACGAAGTGCTGCAAGCCCTGGCTGACCCCGTATTCCTGGAACGAGCGCCCCTGGGCGAGGTCGGTGAAATAGTAGCGCCCGATCTGCGGCGGGACGACCAGGACGGGAACGGGATGCACCTTGTCGGTGGTCGGCGCGTACTGGATCAGCTCGTACATCTCGGTCCGCCGCACGACCTTGCCCGGCGTCACCGCGAGGTTCCGGCCCACTTCATAGCCCGAATCGTCGACCTGATTGGGCATCCCGCCGTTGTTGAGCCAGTCGTCGACCATGTTGCGGAAGCCCTTGGCAAGGCTGCCGCCCTTGGTCTCGATCGCCCGGCTCATCGCCGCCGGATTGCCGAGCAGGGTGTTGGTCGGCGAGAACGAGGAGGTCACGATCGAGGCGGCCAGCTCGGCCCGCGCCTTGGCGTCGCCCTCGAGGTCGTCGGGGATCATCGCCTCGACCGCCTGGGTCATCGCCAGATAGGCCTGGGCGAGCTTCTGGTAGAACGGGTTGGTCTTCCAGATCTCGTCCTGGAAGCGCCAGTCGCGCGGGTCGGGCTGGATCGTCGAGGAGCCGGCCGCGATCTCGAACAGGGTTTTGTAGAACTCCATGCCCTGCTGCATCATGTTCGCCGGATCGGCCTTCATGAAGGCGGCGAGCGGCCCGTCCGGCCCGAACAGCGTCTCGGCCCCCGGTATCCCGTTAAACATCGATCCGCCCAGAGTGCCGGATTCCGACTTCGTGGCCATGGCCCTGCTCCTTTCCCGACTCGTCCCCCACCCCGGAGGTTATGGAGCCGAAGCTAGCCGCTGGCCGCCGTCAAATCCACGGTTTTCCGCCATTTCGACGCGAACTTTGCCACCTTGATCAAGTCCCCCGGCGCGCCTACCATTCGCGCCGAGCCGGCCGGAGCGGACCGGATCAGGGCCCCTCAAACCAGATCGCGCAGCTCGCGCTTGAGGATCTTGCCGCTGGCATTGCGCGGCAGGGTCTCCATCACCACCACCCGCTTGGGCACCTTGAAGCCGGAGAGCCGCGCCTTGCAGTGGGCGATCAGCCCCGCCTCGTCGAGCGCGTGGCCGTCGCGCGGCACGACCACCGCGGTCACGGCCTCGACCCAGACCGGGTCGGGCGTGCCGATCACCGCGGTCTCGGCCACGCCGGGGTGGAGGTAGATCGCCTCCTCGACCTCGCGCGAGGAGACGTTCTCGCCGCCGGTCTTGATCATGTCCTTCTTGCGGTCGACGATCGTGATGTAGCCCTCCGCGTCGATCGTCGCGAGGTCGCCCGAATGGAACCAGCCGCCGGCGAAGGCCGCCGCGGTCTTCTCCGGGTCCCGCCAGTAGCCGGTCATCAGGTGCGGCGAGCGGTGGACCACCTCGCCCACCTCGCCCGGGGCAACGTCGTCCATCGCGTCGTCGACCACCCGGGTCGAGACGTGCAGCACCGGCCGCCCGCAGGACGAGGGCCGCGCGTCGTGCTCCTCGGGGAACAGGGTGCAGGCGACGGGCGCGATCTCGGTCTGGCCGTACATGTTCCACAGGCGGATGCCGGGAATGCGCTCGCGGATCTCGCGCAGGACCTCGCCCGGCATGATCGAAGCGCCGTAGTACCCCTTGGCGAGGTGCGAGAGGTCGTGCCGGTCGAACAGCGGCGAGCGCAGCAGCGAGATCCACACCGTCGGCGGGGCGAAGAACGAGTTGACCCTGTGGGCCGCGAGCAGCGGGATCAGGTTGTCCGGGCTCGGCGCGGCGGTGATCACGTTGCGGCAGCCGACGTGCAGCCCCGGCCCGATCATCGCGTCGAGCTGGGCGCAATGGTAGAGCGGCAGGGCGTGGAGCGCGACCGTCCCTGCGTCCCACTCGCCGTCGATGATGCAGGACTGGTACTGCCAGAGCACCGCCGAATGGGTCAGCATGGCGCCCTTGGGCCGGCTCTCGGTGCCGCTGGTGTAGATGATCTGGAGCAGGTCCTCGGCGTCGACCGGGTCCTCGGCCTCCCCCTCCGCACCGATCAGCGCCTCCCAGCTCGCGATCCCGGCGGGCGGCGGCGCGTGCTCGCCGGGCAGGCCATAGACCGCCTCGGCCGGCCCGGACCAGGCTGCGAGCCCGACCTCCAGCGTCGTCGCGTCGAGCAGCAGCAGCGCGGCGCCCGAATGGTCGAGGATGTAGCGGGTGTCCTCGACGCCGAGCATGAAGTTGACCGGCACCAGCACCGCGCCGATCCGCGCGACGCCGAAGCGCAGGGCCATGAAGGCATGGCTGTTGCGCGCGATGATCGCCACCCGGTCGCCCTTGCCGATCCCCGCCGCGCGCAAGCCGTTGCCGATCCGGTCGGCCAGCGCGTCGAGCTCGGCATAGGACCAGGTCGTCGCCCCGCAGACGATCGCCACCCGGTCCTTGTGCCGCAGCGCCGAGCGGCGAAGCATGGTGCCGAGCGATTGCTGCCGCAGCGCGGGGGATAGGGTCGGTTCAGCCATGTAAGGGTATTTACCCGGCCCGGATGGCTTTCCAAGCTGGAAATTGTGCGGGTGCGAGACATCACCCCTCACCCATTCCCCGCCGGGCCGATTTCCGGACGGTATCGTTAAGGGAGAAGGGAATGGTGCTGCTGGGGAGGATTGAACTCCCGACCTCAGCCTTACCAAGTCTCAACGGACCAGTCTCACGCAGTAAGTTAGGGTAAGCTCCGGACGGAAAAAGCCTAGTAAATCTGCGGACTTGGCGTTAATAGGCGTCTTCGCGGGTAATGCCCGGGCTGCCCCAATAGGCCGCCTAATATTACCCGGAGCATTACCCGGAGGGAGGCGCGAGATGCCGGTGAGGTTGACGGAATTGGTGGTCGAAAAGCTGGTGCCCAAGGAGCCGGGCAAGCGACTGGAGGTGATAGACGCGGGCACGCCCGGCTTAATGCTACGGGTTTCCGGCCCGCGCAATAAGACGTGGACCGCGCTATACCGAGTGGCTGGTAAGGGCGGCCCGGGCGCGCGCAAGGAGGCGACGCGCGGCACCCTCAAGAAGATTGCGCTGGGGGCGTGGCCCGGCGTGTCGCTGAAGGCCGCCCGGGAACGCGCACGCGAGGTCATGGAGCAGGCCGACCGGGGCATCGACCCGGCGGAGGCGCGCGACGAGGCGGCGGCCCGGCGCAAGGCGGGCGCGTTCGAGGCCGTGCTGGAGCGGTTCGTGGAGCTGCACGTGAAGCCGAACACCAAGGAGGGACGCTTCGCGCGTGACCGGGAGAAGGCGCTGGCGGCGTTGGCGAGCGGCGATGCCCCGCAGTTGAAGGGGCCAAAGGGTGCCCCCGGCCGCCCGGCCGCCGAGCGCATCATCGCCGACAACATCCCCGCTGAGTGGCGCGTCCGCATGATCGAGACGATCACCCGCACCGAGATTCACGAGCTGCTGGACGACGTGATGACGCGGCATGGTGAGGCCCGCGCACGCGAGCTGCGGAAACACATGGGGAAATTGTTCAATTGGGCTGCGGATCGCGGGCACATCCCCGCCAGCCCCATGTCGGGGATGCGACGACCGGAGCTGGGCTATGTCCCGCGCGAGCGCGTGCTGTCGATAGACGAGTTGCGCCGCGTGTGGGCGGCGGCCGGCAAGGCGGCCTACCCCTTCGGCGACATGGTGCGGCTGGTCATCCTCACCGGCCAGCGCCGCTCGGAGATTGCCGAGATGGAGCGCGGCTGGGTCGATGCCGAGCAGCGGACGGTGGAGATACCGGCCACGCGCTACAAGACGAAGCGCCCGCACGTATTCCCGCTGTCCGCCCCGGCTTGGGCCATTATCCAGCAGCTGCCCAAATGGAACGGCGGCGACTGCATGTTCAGCACCACCAGCGGCCGTCGCCCGGTCAGCGGCTTCTCGAAGGCCAAGGCCCGGCTGGACGAGATCATCGCGGAGCAGGGCGCGAAGGACGAAGCGCCCCCTCTGGAGCCGTGGACCATCCACGACATCCGCCGCTCGGTCGCTACGCACATGGCGCGCATGGGCACGCCGCAGGAGCACATCGAGCGCGTGCTGGGGCACGTTGTCCAGGGCGTGGCGGGCACCTACAACCGCTACTCCTATCTGGACGAGAAGCGCGCAGCGCTAGAGATGTGGGGCAAGCTGTGGGCGTGATCCCCGAGGCACCGGAGGACGTGCGAGAGGCCGCCCGCTTCGCGTTCTGGGAGGTCCAGATGCTTCGCGACGACGCCCGCGCCGTCGCCCGCGCCCGCGAACGCATCCGTAATATCCAGTCGCCGCGCGGGATAGCAGGCTTGAAGATCGAGCACGGCGGCGGGCTATGGGAGGGGCGCGAGATGTTCGAGACCGACTTCGCCAGCTTATCCTTCGAGGACAAGAAGCGCAGGTTCATGTCAGACCTGCCCGATGCGGTTGCGTCTTGGGGAGCAGTAGCGGGGCGGCCCGGGCGGCGCGACCACGCGCCGTATCACGCGGCGGGCGTGCCCCTGTTGGCTTGGTGGAAGGGGCAAGGCCGCGAGGTGACTGCTTATCTTGGGCGCGGCGGCACGAGGGCGGGCAACCGTGGACAACAGCCGTGCGCGACCGTGAGGTTCTTGGCGAACGAGTTCCTCGACATCGCCCGCTGGTATGCGAACAGCGAGTGGGCGGCCGAAGCAGAGGGCTACGAGAACCCGCAAGCAAGCGATCTACTACCTCTGGTTAAGGCGACCGCGCTGAATATCGGCTTCGATGTGGCCGAGCGCCACAATCAAAATCGCACGGCAAAAAGGTAAGATTACCTGCGTCCCGCCCGCGTTAGCCCCGGCCATCCCCGCTTTAACGGAGGCCGCGATGCGCGACGACGACAGACTTCTAACGATGGCCGATCTCAAGGAGTTCGTGCCTTATTCCAAGCCCACCATCTACCAGATGATCCGGGAGGGTCGCTTCCCCAAGCAGGTCCGCCTCGGTCCGAACCGCGTGGCATGGCGGCGCTCGGAGGTACTTGACTGGATTGATGAGCGCGCAGCGGAGCGCGAAGCCGCCTGAGAATGGTCCCACCCCGGGGAGTCGCGGGGCGGGACCGAGTTCATGAAGGTGGCGCAGACCAATGCACCGGGGTCGAGTATAGCTCCCCGGGGGCGACGGGCAGAGCCCCGTCCATTGATCGACTTGCCGCACCAGTGAACCGACCCGCTCCGGCCGCCGGACCGAGAGTGAGTTTACCGACATGAGCGACCCCACGGCCGAACCGGCCCTGATCGCAGAATTTCTACGAATGGCGCGCCCCGATGGGCAGTTCGTCTTGGCTGCCATCCGCGTTGAGGGCGGCGCACCCAAGGTGCAGACGTTCGATGACGCGCGCAAGGCTGGCGAGTGGGCGGCGACCATGAACGCCAACCGGGCGCACAACCTCTACTGGACCCACAACCGGCTGCGTGGCTCAATGGATCGTAAGCCAGCCGAGAACGACGTAGAGGAGGCCCTGTTCACGCACGTTGACATCGACCCCCGGCCGCCCGGCATGGACGTGACGGACGACGAGAAGGCGCTTTGGAACGAGGCCGAGCGTGGACGCATTATGGCCGAGCTTCGCGCCTTTCAGCCCAAGCCCACCATCGTCGTTGACAGCGGAGGCGGGTTCCAGAGCTTCTGGCGGCTGGACACGTCGTTCTTCGTAGGCGGGGCAGACGCGCGCATCGCCGACATGAAGGCATACAACGTCGGCTTGCGAGACGCCTTCAAGGCCGCCGATAGCTGCCAGAGCCTCGATCACCTCATGCGCCTGCCGTTCACGGTGAATTGGCCGGACGAGAAGAAGCGCAAGAGGGGTAGGAAGCCCCGGCTGGCAACCGTGGTCTGGGATGACGGGCCGGTGCATCCGCTGCACAGCTTCACCCCCGCGCCCGTCGAGCCGACGCGGGCCAACTCCGCCCCGGCTGCGCCGCGCGGCGACGTGCGCCGCCTTGCCCACCCCGACGAACTGGCGGAGTGGGGCATAGGCGAGGCCGACCGGCTGCGAATGCTGATCGTACAGGGCTGCGACCCCGATAAGTTCGACGGGGACCGCTCGCGCGTCGTGTTGGACCTGTGCTGCAACCTGCATCGGCGCGGTGTTCCGCCTGCGCTGATCGCGGGCATCATCAGCGACCCGGCGTGGCCCATCTCCGCGCACGTGATCGACAAGGGCGGGCGCGATGCTGTCGGCTACGCTTGGCGGCAGGTCGAGCGGGCAATCGCGAAGGTGGCGGCGGATGGGGAGCCGAAGCCCCGCATCGTCTGGTCGGAGGTCGAGCTGTCCCGCTGCCTTGACGAGGCCGAGGCCGCGCTGATCCGTTCCGGCCTTCCCGTCTATCAGATGGGCGATCGGCTGGTGCAGGTGGTGACGGTCCCACGCGCCAGCGACACCGACGACGCGGTGCGCCGGGCGGCTGGCTCGCTGGTGATCGCGCCCCTGCCCAAGCACCGGCTTCTTGAGCACTTCCTGAGCACCGCCCGCTTCGTGAAGGTCAGCCGCGACAAGGACGGCAACACGAAGGAGGTGCCCTACGCGCCACCGCTGCACTTCGCGGAGACCTACGTGGCGCGGCGCGGGGCGTGGCGGCTGCCAGTGCTGACCGGCATAGCGACCACCCCCACCATGCGCGCCGACGGCTCGGTTGTCGCTGCCGACGGCTACGACCCCGTCAGCGGCCTCATCATCGACACGCAGGGCGTGGCGTTCCCTCCCGTGCCGGAGGTGCCGTCTAGGGAGGAGGGCCGTGCGGCGCTTGATGCGTTGATCGACGTGATCGGCGAGTTCCCCTTCGTCGGCGATGACGACGAGGGCGGGGTGCCGGGCGGCGATCGGCCCTCGCAGTCCCGTTCCGTGGCGCTGGCGATGATCGTCACGGCTGTCGCCCGGCCGATGTTCAGCGCCGCGCCGATGTTCGGCATATCGGCACCGACGATGGCAACGGGCAAGTCGCTGCTGGCCGACGTGCCCGCGATGATCGTCACCGGCCGCCGGGCGACGAAGATGTCGCAAGGCTCGGGCGAGGAGGAGGACGAGAAGCGGCTGCTGTCGGTGCTGTTGCAGGGCGATCCCGTGAACGTGATCGACAACATAGCCCGGCCAATCGAGGGCGACGCGCTGTGCACCATCCTGACGGAGGAGACGTGGCGCTGTCGGATACTGGGCCGGTCCGAGATGCGCGAGGTCGGCACGCGGGCGCTGTTCATCGCCACCGGCAACAATCTCAGCTTCCGCAACGACATGGCCTCGCGCGCGGTGCTCGCCTTGACGCGGAGGTCGAGAACCCCGGCGAGCGGGTGTTCCGACGCGACCTCAAGGCGCATGTGCCCGAGCGCCGCGCGGAGCTGGCGGTGGCGGCGCTGACCGCCCTTCGCGCCTACGTCGCCGCCGGGCGGCCGAGGATCGCCGGGATGGCGGCGAGCCGCTTCGAGGATTGGGCGATTGTCAGGGCCGCCTTGGTGTGGCTGGGCGAGCCGGACCCCTGGGCAACGAACGCGCGAGTCGCGGTCGGCGACGAGGCGCGCGCGGAGCATCACGAACTGATGCTGGCGATCAGCGCGGCGTTCGGCTTCGGGGAGTTTCGGGCGACGACCGAGATCATTGAGCGCGCGGAACGAGCGCAACGCGCGCAAGGCACGCAATACCCGGATGGTGCTGGGGAGAGCCTGTATCTGGCGCTGGCGACGGCCATGCCCCACGGCGTCAGCACGCGGGGTCTGGGGCGGTTCCTGAAGAAGTTTTCGGACCGCCGGGTGGACGGCATGTGGATCAAGGCGGCACCGAACGAGAAGACGGGTGGTCGCTACGCGATCATGTCGAAGGGCGCGGCTGCCTTGGTCGAGGCCGACCAGGGTGACGCCCAAGGGGAGCTGAGCTTGGACGGGGGGTTA
>ERZ778022.2186-NODE-2186-length-21605-cov-5.229513_pt1 | contig 21605 bp, 21 predicted proteins | sample MGYA00375752_ERZ778022 | MGnify/ENA primary metagenome ERZ778022 (study PRJEB29350, sample SAMN05389826) | bioreactor metagenome | isolation source: Thiocyanate bioreactor | place: South Africa: University of Cape Town | collected 2014-04-04 ... | reverse complement strand
TCCTCGCCTTCGAGGGCGACAGCCATGTCGAGTGGTTCGAGGGCAATTTCGAGGAATATGAGAAAGACAAGATCCGCCGCATGGGCCCCGAAGCGGTCAACCCCCACCGCATGACCTACAAGCGGCTGACGCGGTAGCGCTCAGTCGACCCGGGAAACCTCCCGGCCGCGCGTGCATTCCCTGTCGAGGTGGCGGAAGGGCTTGGTGAAACCCGAGGCCTTCCGCCGCCCGGCATCAGCGTCCGCACGGGCGGCATCGGCCGCGACGAGCGGGGGTGCCGAATGAGGTGGAACCGCAGCAATCTTCGTGCGTTATGGCGCGACGTGGGGGATTTCGTCGGGGTGTAGTCGGTCTCATGCAACTCGATTTCGAGCGTCTGTTCGACGCCTTGCCCAGCCCTTACATGGTGCTGGACGCGAAGCTGAACTACATCACCGTCAATGCCGAATATGAGCGCGTGACCATGCGGCCGGCCGGCGAGTATCCCGGCCGTTTCGTGTTCGAGATGTTCCCGAACGAGGGCGAGAGCGGGCGCCGGCTTCGGGATTCGTTCGAGCGGGTGCTCGCCACGGGGCAAAGCGATTCGATCGCGTACCTGCCCTACGACATTCCCCGCCCGCCGGAGCTGGGCGGCGGCATGGAGCGGCGGTTCTGGACCTGTCATCACACGCCCATCCTCGACGACGACGGCGTCGTCAGGTTCATCGTCCAGAACACGGTCGACGTGACCGAGGTCGTCCGCCTCACCGAGGCCGCGACCATTCCCTTCAGCGCCACGGCCGGCGCGACGCGGCTGCTCGAGCGTGCCCGCGAGGTCGAGGAGCAGCGCAAGGCGCTGCTGGCCGAGAGCGACGAGTTCCGGCGGCTGTTCCAGCAGGCGCCCGGCTTCTTCGCCGTGCTGTCCGGCCCAGAGCACGTGTTCACCTTCGCCAACGATGCCTATGTCCGCCTTGTCGGCGGACGCAACGTGACCGGCCGGCCGATCCGCGAGGCACTCCCCGACATAGCCGGCCAGGGCTTCTACGAGATGCTCGACGAGGTCTACACGACGGGCAGGTCGACGGGCGGGGAGGCCATGCGCGTGGTGCTCCAGCGCCATCCCAACGAGGCGCCGGAGGAGGTCTTTCTCGACTTCTCATACGACGCGATTTGCGACCGCGACGGCGACATTACCGGCGTGTTCGTCCAGGGCATGGACCGGACCGAGGCGGTACGGACGCAGCAACGGCAGCGCCTGCTGCTCGACGAGCTCAACCATCGCGTGAAGAACACGCTGGCGACGGTGCAGTCCATCGCCTCGCAGACGCTGCGCTCGGCGCGCGACCTCGCCTCCGCGCGGTCCGACTTCGAGGCGCGCATCCTGGCGCTGTCCAAGGCCCACAACCTGCTTTCCGCGCAGGAATGGGAGAGCACGCGGCTGGCGGAGGTGCTGGCGAGCGAGTTTTCCGTCTACGACGCTGCGCGCATCTCGGTCGAGGGGCCGCCGGTAACGCTGACGCCGAAGGCCTCCATCTCGCTGGCGCTGGTCGTGCACGAACTGGTGACAAATGCGGCCAAGTACGGCGCGCTGTCTGAAGCGGGCGGCGCGGTGCGCGTGCGCTGGCGGCTGGAGGAGGGCGACGGACCGCTCGTGCTGGAATGGACGGAACGCGGCGGCCCGCCGGCGACGGCGCCGGAGCGTCGCGGATTCGGATCGCGCATGATCGGCGCCATCGTCGCAGGAGAGCTTGGCGGCAGCTTCGAGCCTGCCTACGATCCGGCGGGGTTCTCCTGCCGCATCGTCGTTTCCGCCGATGCGGTCATGAAGGGGTAGTGCGATGGCGCCGAACGACGTGCCGCCGGGGCTGGCGGTGTTCGTGGTCGAGGACGAGGCGCTTGTGGCGCTCAACCTGGAATCGATGCTCGACGATCTCGGCTGCCGCGTCGTCGGCCCGGCCATGCGCTTCGACAGGGCGCAGGCGATGATCGACGAGGGCGTCGAGGCCGACGTGGCGATCCTCGACGTCAACATAGGCGGCCGCAGCGTGTTCGATCTCGCCGTGCAGATCCGCGAGCGCGGCATTCCCATCCTGTTCGCCACGGGCTATGGCCGCGGCGGCATCCCCGGCGAATGGCAGCACCGGCCGATCCTGCAGAAGCCCTACACCGAGCGCGACGTGGGGCGGGCGATCAGGGAGGCGCTGGCCGGCGCGGAGAGAACGGGCGACTGAGCGAGCAGGGAGGCGGCATGCGCGCGACGATTTCACTGGCGGCGCTGGCCAAGTCGGCGAATAGCTTCACCACGGACGACGGCGCCTATCCCTGCAATTTCCGGGCGCTGGACAAGGCGGGGAGCTTCGAGATCTCGGCGCCGGGCAAGCCGACCTTCACGCTGGAGGTCGACGAGCCCGGCCTCGCGCATGTCTTCGCCGATTTCGGCACGGGCCGCAGCGTGGCGCTGCCGGGGCAGTTCGCGCGCAGCCGGCAGGACGGCGCATGCTGGGAAAACGGCGAGACGCAGGTGAAGCTCTGCGCCTGGTGAAGGCCGGGCCGCGCGCAATTTCCGGTCGCGGCCGCGCCGGTTCGCGCAATGTTTCCATGGTTGGTGGCAAGTTGTCTTTGCAACAAGCTTAAGCTGGCGTAAACCGCTCGCGTCGCAAATAGAGACGGGTGGGTTCGCGCGCGGCGGGCCTGGGCGGCCTTACGGCGGGGCAGACTGAAACATGAAGCGTGTGGCAATCAGCGGCATCGGGGTCGAAATCCCGGCGGCCGTGATCAGCAATGAAGAGCTGGTCGCCAGCTTCAACGAATGGGTCGACACCGAGAACGCGCGGCTCCACTGCACCGGCGCCGAGCCGCTGCAGCATTCCAACGACGAATTCATCGTGCATGCTTCGGGCGTCAAGAAACGCCACGTGCTGCAGCCCGACGGCATCCTCGACCCGGCGCGCATGGCGCCGCGGATCGCGTCGCGGCCGGACGACGAGCTGTCGGTGATGGCCGAGTTCGGCGTCGCCTCCGCCCGCAAGGCGCTGGCCGACGCCGGCATCGCCGCGGCCGACGTCGACATGGTGATCTGCTCGGCCTCGCACCAGCAGCGGCCCTATCCGGCGATGTCGATCGAGATCCAGAAGGAGCTCGGCACATCGGGCGCGGCCTTCGACATGAGCCTCGGCTGCTCGTCGGCCGCGGCCGGCCTGCACGTCGCCTTCAACCTGGTGCGGTCCGGCGCGCAGAAGCGCGTCATGGTGGTGACGCCCGAGATCATCACCGGCCATCTCAACTTCCGCGACCGGCAGACGCATTTCATCTTCGGCGACGCCTCCACCGCCGTGATCGTCGAGCCGCTGGAGGACGGCGACGAGCGGCCCGGCCGCTTCGAGATCGTCGACACGCGGACCTGGACGCAGTTCTCCAACAACATCCGCTCCAATTTCGGCTTCCTCAGCCGGCTGTCGCAGGAGGACACGACCTTCCTCGCGATGGAGGGCAACATGATCAAGCAGGTCGGCAACAAGGTGTTCAAGGAAGTCACCGTCGCCGGCCACCGCTTCATCGTCGAGTTCCTCGCCGAGCACGGCCACACGCCGCAGGACATCCGCCGCTTCTGGCTGCACCAGGCCAATTCGCGCATGAACGCGATGATCCTGAAGCTCTCCTTCGGCCATGAGGTCGGCCACGACCGGGCGCCGATGGTGCTCGACCGGCTGGGCAACACCGCCGCCGCCGGCGCGATCATCGCGCTGGAGGAGAACCACCGCGACATGAAGCCGGGCGACTACGGGCTCGTCTGTGCCTTCGGCGCCGGCTATTCGATCGGCGGCGCGCTGCTCAGGATGATGTGAGCGCCCGGCCGGCTCAGCCGGACAGCAGCTCGATGTAGCGCTCGACGATCGGCCGCATCAGCGATTCCCGATCGAGTTCTAGGAACTTCCGGTAGGCGGCGATCGCCTCCTCCTTCCTGCCGCTCTCGCGCAGGCTGTCGCCCCTGATGCGCTGGATCTCGCCGTCGGCCGGGGCCAGCGCTTCCGCCTCGGCCAGCACGGCCAGCGCCTCGTCGTGGCGGGCGAGCGCCTGCAGGCAGCGCGCGACCTGCAGCTTGTAGGCGGCGTCGGCAGGCGCCAGCGCGGCGGCCTTGCGATAGCGCGCCAGCGCGTCGTCCCAGCGCTTCAGGATCGCCAGCAGGTTGGCGTGCGCCGCCTGCGCGGCCGCGTCGTCGGGAGCGTAGTCGGCCGCGTCGCGATAGAGCTTTTCGGCCGAGGCGTAGTCCTCCCGGACGAGGTCCATCGCGGCGAGGAAGGCGAAGGCCGGCAGGTAGCCGGGGTCGATCGCCAGCGCCTCGGCGAAATGGCGGCGCGCATCGGCCTCGCGGCCGGCGTCCATGGCGACCTTGCCGGCACTGGCGAGGTAGCGTGGCTCGAGCGGATCGGCCTCGGCGGCGCGCAGCAGCAGCGCGATCGCGCCGTCGGTGTCGCCGCCGGCCAGCGCCAGCTCGGCCGAGGCGGCGAGCGCCAGCGGGTCGCCGGGGCGCGATTGCAGCGCGGCGTCGAGCTCGGTCTTGGCGCCGGCGAGGTCGCCCGACCGGCGCAGCGCGTCGCCGAGGTTCGAGCGCGCGATGCCGAAGTCGGACCGGATGGCGAGAGCGGCCCGGTATTCGGCCACGGCGCCGGGCAGGTCGTCCGCGTTGACGCGGATGTTGCCGATCAGATTGTGCGCCCAGTGCGCGTCCGGATGGTGCGAGCGGATCAGCCGGCGGGCGAGGATCGTCGCGCGCAGCGGGTCGGCATCGGCGGCCGCGGCGATCGCCACGAACGGGTCGAGCACCGACAGCACGCCGGAGGCGGCGTCGTCGAAATAGGTGCGCTCGTCGCGGTCGCCCATCGGCGGCAGGTCGACGAGATCGACGCCGGCCCGCACCACGCGCAGGCGCAGGCGCAGCCCGTCGGCCGCGCAGTCGGCATCGGCGCAGGTGAACTCGCCGGCGATGCGCGTCTCGTAGGCGTTGAACATGCGCCGCACGTGGAAGATCAGCGATTCGATGGAGAAGCCGGAATCGGGGAAGGAAAATTCGACGCGGCGCGAATCGGGCAGGGCGGCGATGCTCTCCTTGGAGGTGCGCGCCTTGCGCTCCACGTCGAGCAGCCCGTCCCACAGGCGGCTGGCGGCGACGTCGGCCGTTAGCCCGCGCGCGGCCAGCGCCTCGGGCACGGCGATCGGCTCGATGATCACCTGGTCGCGCCGGAACTGGCCGATCAGCACCGGCAGCAGCAGCACGAACGCGCCGAGGAACAGCGCGTTGAGCATGACCGTGCGCAACGTCGTCGACCAGCTTTCCAGCGTGGGCAGCGACACGGCCTCGCGCAGCCGCGCATAGAAGCCCGGACCTTCATCCGCCGCAGGAGCCTGCTCCTGCGTTGCCGCGGTGCGCCGCCGACGCGCCATGTCCCCTCCCGCCACCTTTCAAGCCCGCGTGCAAGCTAGCAGAAGCGAGTAGCGAATAGGGAGTAGGCCTGGTCCAGACGGTCGGGCAGTCCAACCCTTTCACTATTCGCTACTCGCTCTCTTCCGTATCTCCCGCGCCCGCGTCGCCAGCGCCTTGCTGCCGGAGGCGTCGAACTGCGCGAGGCAGCGCTCGAGGTCGGGCAGCAGCGCGGGGTTCTTCTCGGCGAAGCGGGCAAGGCTGTCGGCCGCCCAGGCGCGAACGAACGTCTGCGGGTGGGCGATATCGCGCCGGACGATCTCCTCGGCCCGCCGCAGCTCCGCGCCGGACCAGCGAAAGAGCGGCAGGGCGCGCACGACCTGGAGGCGGACCTCCCATTTGTCGCTGTCGGCAAGCGGGCCGATGAACAGGCGCTTGTGCGGCTCGACCCAGTCGGGGTGCTCGTGGGCGAACTTCTCCAGCAGGTCGACCGCGCGCATGGCGACGAGCCAATCCGCGTCCCCGGTCAGCGCGGCCAGCTCGCCGACGAGCTCCGGCCTTGCCCGCACCCGCTCCAGCACCTCGTCGGAGCGGGCGATCGAGCGGCGGTCGCCACCTTCCAGCAGCGGGCGCAGCGTCGCATCCGTCATCATTCGCCTCCCTCGGCATCGAGGTCGTCGACCTCCAGCAGCCGCGTGGCGCGCCAGGCAGTCAGCACGCGGTTGATGTCGTCGACGACGAAATGGCGCGCGGAGTCGCGATCATAACCCTCGGCGAGCAGTTCGTCATAGGGCGTGTGGACGTGGCGGACATGCGCGATCGCTGCGATCCACACCGCGATCGAGGGCGGCAGCTCGCGCATCTTGCGGGCCAGCGCCGCTTCGCGGATCGGCTCGGTGTCGGCATAGGGCGCCATCGGCAGCAGCGCCGTCAGCGCCTTGCCGATCTCGCGCCGGCGCGCGGTGCCGATGCTCACGCGCGCTCGGCCGCGTGGCCGTCGACGGCCTCGGGGATCGCGTCGTTCGAGGCGAAGTAGGGCTTTACGTCGATCACCGGCGTCCCGTCGAGCACGTCGATGCCGTCGATCTCGACGCGGCCGGCCGCGATGTCGACGCCGAGGATGCGCACCACATGCAGGCCGACCGGGTTGGGCCGGGCCGGCGAGCGCAGGGCGAAGACGCCGCGCGCCGTCTCGGCATGGCGCGGCTTCTGCACGATCAGGTTGCGCGCGGAGCGGTCGAGCCAGGTCAGCAGCGCGGCATGGCTGAAGCGCGCCAGCCCTTCGAGGCCGGGGCGGTAGGCGGGTTCGATCAGGATCGCCGCCGGGCGGCCGGCCTCGCGCGCGGCGCGCATGTTCTTCGGGCACCCGGCGCGATCCCGCCACGGCGATTCGACCCGGCCGATGAAGACGACATGCGCGTCGGCGGCCGACTGTGCCGGATCGAAGGAGAGCGGGATCTCGCCCTCGCGCGGCGCCTTCTCCCAGTCCGGATGCCGGGTTTCCATCGTCACCGCTCCCATTTCGCCGGTCGGCGTTGCATGAGGCTCGGAATTGATATAAACATATCTTTATGTCTTTTCGGAGCCGCAGATGCTGACCCGGTCCGCCATCAGTCTCGACAGCACCGTTGATACCTTGAAGGCGGCGGCCGAATCCAGCCGCCTGCGCATCCTGCTGCTTCTGGCGCATGGCGACCTGACGGTCTCCGACGTCACCGAGATCCTCGGCCAGTCGCAGCCGCGCGTGTCGCGCCACCTGAAGCTGCTGCTGGAGGCCGAGCTGATCGAGCGCTATCAGGAGGGCTCCTGGGCCTATTTCCGGCTGTCGGACGCGGAGCCCGCGCACGACTTCGTCACCAGCGTGATCGCGCGTATCGACGCGACCGACGCGGTCGTGGCGCGCGACCGCGAGCGGCTTGGGCGCGTGAAGAGCCGGCGCCAGCAGCGCGCGAGCGAGTATTTCTCCGCGAACGCCGAGCGCTGGGACCGCATCCGCTCGCTGCACGTGCCGGACGGCGCGGTCGAGGCGGCGATGCTGAAGCTGATCGGCGACCGGCCGTTCCAGGCGATGGCCGACCTCGGCACCGGCACCGGCCGCCTGCTCGAGCTGTTTGCGCCGCTCTACCGGCGCGCCGTCGGCATCGACCTGTCGCGCGAGATGCTGTCGGTGGCGCGGGCCAATCTCGACCGCGCCGGCGTCGCCAATGCGCAGGTCCGCCAGGGCGACCTCTATTCGCCGCCGATCGAGCGCGACGCCTTCGACCTCGTGACCATGCACCAGGTGCTGCACTATCTCGACGATCCGGCCCGCGCCATCCGCGAGGCGGCGCGCCTGCTGCGGCCGGCCGGGCGGCTGCTCGTCGTCGACTTCGCGCCGCACGGGCTGGAGTTCCTGCGCGACGAGCACGCGCATCTGCGGCTGGGCTTCTCCGACCGCCAGATCGAGGACTGGTTCGCCGAGGCGGGCCTGGAGCTCGTCGCCAAGCGCGACTTCGACCGCCGTGCCGCCGCGGCGCCCGGCCTCACCGTCAAATTGTGGCTGGGGCAGGACCGGCGCCTGCTCATCGCCCAGCCCGCGCAATCGCATACCGGCAAGGAGACAGTCTGATGTTGCAATCCCGCCTCTCGCGCCGGCCGGACATGGGCGACCGCGTCCGGGTGTCGTTCGAGTTCTTCCCGCCCAAGAACGACGAGATGGAGACGCGCCTGTGGGAGACGGTGAAGCGGCTGGAGCCGTTCGCGCCGCGCTTCGTCTCGGTCACCTACGGCGCCGGCGGCTCGACGCGCGAGCGCACGCAGCGCACCGTCACCCGCATCAAGGCCGAGACCTCACTGACGCCGGCCGCGCACATGACCTGCGTGGACGCCAGCCGCGGCGAGGTCGACGCCGTGATCGCCGACTTCGCGCGCTCCGGCATCCGCAACTTCGTGGCGCTGCGCGGCGACCCGCGCGAGGGCGTGGGCGCGAGCTACCGGCCGCATGACGACGGCTATGCCAACGGCGCCGAGCTGGTGGCGGCGCTGCGCCGCGCCGGCGATTTCGACATCTCCGTCTCGGCCTATCCCGAGAAGCACCCCGAGAGCCCCGACTTCGCCACCGACATCGACATGCTCAAGCGCAAGGTCGACGCCGGGGCGACGCGGGCCATCACCCAGTTCTTCTTCGACAACGACACCTACGAGCGCTACGTCGAGCGGGTGCGCCGCGCCGGCATCCTGGTGCCGATCGTGCCGGGCGTGCTGCCGATCCACAACTTCGCCCAGGTCGCGAACTTCGCCTCGCGCTGCGGCGCGCATGTGCCGGCCTGGCTGGCAAGGCGCTTCGAGGGGCTGGCGGGCGATCCGCAGACGCACATGCTGGTTGCTGCGGCCGTTGCCGCCGAGCAGGTGCACGACCTCGTCGAGCGCGGCGTCGGCGACTTCCACTTCTACACGATGAACCGCGCCGACCTGCCGGTCGCCATCTGCCACATGATCGGCCTGCGCCCGGCCGAGCAGCGACAGGCGCTCAGCGCGGCGTAGCCACCATTCAGGACTGCGGCGGACCAAAGAAAAAGGCCGGGCTTTCGCCCGGCCTTTTCCATTCTTGTCGCCTCGGAGGCGAGGTTTACCGTTGACTTAAGCCGTCGTCAGGGCAGGACGCCGATGACGGCGGCACCGAGGAATGCAAACACCGCGCAAAAGATCAGTGCGTTGATCGGTCTCGAAAGTCCCATGGCATAGCCTCCTCTGCAGACTATGCATTGGAGTCTAGTGGCGGAGGGCCGCCAGACAAGCGGAAGTTTTGCTGCAATGCGGCACCAATGTGAAAAAAGCATGCCGCCCAAACCCGCAATCCGGCCAAATCCAACAGGTGCGGGCGCCGTCAAGCCCCCTTGGAAAAAATTCACCGCCTGTGACTTTCCGGTGCCGCTGCCGGTATCGGGCTACCGCCGGAAGAATCGCCCGTCGATCACCAGCAGGCCGAGCGCGATCAGCGCCATGCCTCCCAGCTCGAAGATTTCGAGCCGCTCGCCGAGGAATATCGTCCCGAGCAGGATGGCGCTGACCGGCACCACCAGCGTCACCAGCGAGGTGTTGGAGGCGCCCGCCGAGGCGATCAGGTTGAAGAAGATGACATAGGCGAAGGACGTGGCCAGCAAGGCGAGCGCGATGGCCGCCGACCAGGCCGCCCAGCCGGCCGAGAGCGCGCCGGCGGGATCGTCGAACAGGAAGACGACCGGCAGCATGATGATGGTGGCGGCGGTCAACTGGCCGGTGGCGACGAGCTCGGGCGGCAGGCTGGCGAATCGCCGCGCGAAGATGCCGGCGAAGGCATAGGAGAGCGCGGTGCCGAGCAGGGCGAACTTGGCCCAGGCCGGGCCGCCGAGATGGGCGATCAGGCCCGGCCCGACCAGAACGGCGGTGCCGGCGACGCCGAGCACGACGCCGACGGCGCGCCGCGCCGTCATCTTCTCGTCCGGCAGCAGCGCGTTGGCGAGCAGCATGGTCCAGAACGGAGTGGTGGCGTTGAGCACGGAGGCCAGCCCCGCGCCGATCGCCGTCTGGCCGGTGAACATCAGCGTGTGCGGGATGGCGTTGTTGAGCAGCGCCAGCCCGAGGAAGGCGAGCAGGAAGGGCTTCAACTGCGCCAGCGCGAAGCCGCGGATCAGCACGTAGATCCAGAGTGCGGCGGCCGCCAGCGCGACGCGCACCAGCACGAGCACCACCGGCGACATGTCCCTGACGGCGATCGCGGCGAAGAAGAAGGAGCCGCCCCAGATCGCGCCGAGCAGCAGCAGCATCGCCCATTCGCGGGTGCCCATCGTCCGCTGCCCCGCCACCGCCACGTCCGCCATCGCATTCTCCCGCATCGCCGTCGCCGGCTCAGGCGCGGACATTACCCGGCATCGTGCCGCCCGCCACCCGGAAGCTGCGCTGGACCAGCACCTGCGGCCCGCTGGCCACACCTTGCCGGCGGGCGGATGGCTGCTAGTTTCGACATCCGTTTCGAGGACACCCGATGCAGCGATTCCAGAATGCGCGCGAGGCCGCGCTCGCGCTCCGCCCGGACGCTCCCGTCTACTGCTTCCGGCCGGAGGTGCTGAAGGCGGACGCGCGGCACTTCATGCGGCTGTTCCCCGGCAAGACGGCCTATGCGGTCAAGACGAACGGCGAGGAGGTGGTGCTGAAGGCGCTGGCCGAGGCCGGCGTGAAGGCCTTCGACGTCGCCTCGCCGGGCGAGTTCGCGGCGGTGCGCTCGGTCGCGCCGGAGGCCGAGATGCTCTACATGCACCCGGTCAAGGCGCAGTCGGACATCCGGCTGGCGCTGGAGACCTACGGGATCCGGGTGATCGCGGTCGACCACGAGGACGAGATCACCAAGGTGACGCGCATCGTGCGCGCGCTCGACATCGACCCCGGCACCATCACCGCCTTCGTGCGGATCCAGACCAAGGGCCACGCGGCCTACGAGCTGTCGAAGAAGTTCGGCGCCGGGCCGGCGGCGGCGGTCGAGCTGCTGCAGCGGCTCCACCGCACCGGCTTCAGGGTCGGCATCTGCTTCCACGTCGGCAGCCAGATCGAGGACCCCGACACCTACGAGCGGGCGCTGGCCTCGGCCGACTGGGTGCGCAACCGCGCCGGCGTGCCGCTCGCGGCCCTCGACGTCGGCGGCGGCTTCCCGGCGCAGGACGGCCACGACCCCAACCGCCGCGCGCCCGAGATGCCGGCGCTGGAGGAGCTGATGGCGCGGCTCAGGGCCGACATCGCCGAATGGGGCTTCGGCACGACCCCGCTGGTCGCCGAGCCGGGGCGTGTGATCGTGGCGCGCGCCTTCTCGCTGATCGTGCGGGTGCTGCTGCGCAAGGGCCGGCGGCTCTACATCAATGACGGCATCTGGGCGTCGCTATCGGATTCCTGGACCGGCAAGATCACGCTGCCGGCCCGCTTCATCCCCGACCCGGCGATCCGTTCGCGCAACGGGAACGAAGCCACGATCGTGCCGTTCAAGGTCTGCGGCGCGACCTGCGATTCGGTCGACATCCTGTCGCGGCCGTTCTGGCTGCCCGAGACGGTCGACACCGGCGACTGGATCGAGATCGGCCACATCGGCGCTTATTCGCTGTCGCTCAGAACCCGGTTCAACGGCTTCTATCCCGACACCTTCGTCGAGGTGACGACACCCTTCGACGAGGGCGACGCGCCGCAAGGATTCGCGAGTTTGGAGACGATGGCGGATTAGAACTGAGAAACCCGCCAGTCGGCGAAGACCCAAAACGAACAGGACGACTGCTCACACCTCACTATCATTTTTGAGAGCTTCGTCCTCAACGAAAAGGTCAAGACCCCAGCCGACACCGCAATCCGCCAGCACCCTCATTGCGAGCGGCTCGAGCCAGATGCCGCACTGCTCATCGTAGGGCTGATAGAACCCACCATAGATCGCAATCTGCTTTGGCCGCACTTCCCGCCGCAGCCGTGCGAAGGCTTCCTCCCGGCCTCGCATCTGCTCGATCAGGTAGTTGACCGCATTCTCGTGCTCGACTCCATTTCGGAGCCTTTCGCTCGGTCCAGCGAGGCTCCAGCCATTTCTTTGGCGTGGCAAACCGCTACGCATAGGGTCGCCTTTGCGGACTATGCTTGTGGGTTCGATGCCGAGGATCGCAGTCACCCTATCAGGGTCGGCGTCGAAGTCAGAGATGGAGAGGTTGATCATCGCGTATCTAGTAGGTTCGAACTATGAATTCACGACCCAGCTCGCGGGTTCGCTACCAGCGAATCATCCTTACAAAGTTGCCGAACTTCTCGATTCCCAACGGCCCAGCATAGCGTCGGGTAAATTCTGCCGGTTTGAAAGGTTTCGACACGTAGCTGAATTGCCACTCATTCTCGCGAGAATGGTAGTCTATTCGCAGGGTTTCACGATCGAATTCTATCGGATTGTTCACGCTTACAATCAGCGTGTGCATTGAGGTGAGGGCGTGGAACCTTTCCTCGCCATACTTGGTACGGATATGGCGAACCAGATCAACAACTGGCTCTTGGTCAAATGCATCTCGCGTGAGCAAGACGTAGAATTCTTCGATATCTGCCCACGGCCTGGGAGATGCGATGAGCGGCGTGTAGCTGTTTCTTGGGTCGAAACTGCCCATGCATTTGTTCCCGACGCTGCTCGGTCATAGTTTCCCCAGCAACTCCGCCGTCGGCCAGCCGTCCACCGGCAGGCCGAGCCGCGTCTGCTCCTTGCGGATCGCCTCGCGCGTGTTGGTGCCGAGGATGCCGTCGACCGTGCCGACGTCATGGTCCCTGGCCTCGAGCTTGGTCTGCAGCGCCTTCATCTGGTCGGCATTCAGCCCCGGCTCAGGACTGCGCGGGTCGAAGGGCGGCGCCCCGGCCAGCCGGGTGGCCAGTGTGGCCGCGGTCAGCGCATAGGTGAAGGACTGGTTCCATTCTAGGTAGACGTCGAAGTTCTCGTAGGTGAGGAAGGCCGGTCCCTTCCGTCCCTGGGGCAGGGCAAGGCCGGCCTTCAGGCCGTTGTCGCCCAGCGGCGAGCCGTCGGGCCGGGTCACGCCCCAGGCAGTCCACTGTGACAGCGGCAGCTTGTTGGTGCGCCCGGTCTGGTCCCATGGCATGTTGTCGGGAACGCGTACTTCCTCGATCCAGGGCTGGTCGCGCTTCCAGCCGCGCGACAGGATCTTGTTGGCCGTGGTCATGATCACGTCCGGCACGCTGTTCCTGAGGTCGACCTTGCCGTCGCCGTCGCCGTCGACGCCCTTGGCGAGATAGTCGGTCGGCAGGATCTGGGTCTGGCCGATCTCGCCGGCCCAGGCTCCCTTGACGTCGGCCGGTAGCACGCCGCGGTCGATAAGCTCGAGCAGCGGCACGAGCTGCGGGCGGAAGAGCTGCGGGCGCCGGCAGTCATGCGACAGCGTCACCAGCGCCGAGAGCGTGTGGAAATCGCCCTGCACGGCGCCGAAATCGGTCTCCAGCGCCCAGAAGGCGGCGATCACCGCCGGCTGGACGCCGAACTGCTGGTCGGCGCGGGCAAAGACGTCGGCGTATTTCTTTAGGTTCGCGGCGCCCTGCTTCAGCCGGTAGGCCGAAATCATGCGGCCGGAGAATTCGGTGAAGGTCTGCGAAAAGACCCCCTGCGCGCGATCCCGCGCCAGCACCTTCGGATCGATGGTGGCGTCTTCCAGCGCGTCGAGGCCGACGGCGCCGACGCCGGCCGCCTTGGCTTCCGCCGCCACGCCCTGCTTCCAGGCTTCGAAGTCGCCGCCGCATTCCTGTGCCACCGCCGGCGCCGCCGTCAGCAGCAACGCCGCGAGAATTCCAGAGCGCAACCGCATCGCATTCCTTCCAGTGCCTGAGCGGTCGAGCACGCGCCCGTAGAACCGCAGCACATCAGCCTGTGTTACCGGCAATTGCGGACGCAAAACGGCGCATGACCGCAATTGTTCATGTCGAAGCGCTGCCTTGCATCGCCCCGGATTACCTGCGGTTGCATAAAAGCACCGACTTGCCCTGTCGAAAAGCAGGCGGCAGGCGTGGTGTCAACGGGTGTTCTGACGCAGCCTTCCGTTGGATACGGCTTTGCCGCCGTTGAACCGGTGTCAGCGGGTGTTCTGACGCAGCCACTTGTTCCAGGCCGCCTCGCTGCCATTGAAGACGTTGATGTCGGACTTGCCCGTCATGCCCGGAACGATGCCGGTCCCGGTGTACTGCCAGAAGGTGAAGGGATGGCTGCCGTACTTCTCCCGCGGGTGGCCGGCGACGGAGCGCAGCCAGTAGGGATAGCCACGGAAGGTCGACAGGTTGTTGTCGTCGAAGAAGTCGACCGAGGTGTAGATGATCGGCTTCTTGCCGTAATGCCGCTCGACGATCTCCAGGAAGGTCGTCATCTCGCTGCGCACCGTCGCGGGATCGGGCCGCAACCGGCAGGTCGGCGATTTCGGGTTCCATTCCATGTCGAGGACTGGCGGCATCGCCGAGCGCTCGCTGGGCACGTTCTTGATGAACCAGCGCGCCTGCACCGCGGCCGGCGTGCAGAAATAGAAGAAATGGTAGGCGGCGCGGGGAACGCCGGCAGACTTCGTACGCGCCCAGTGTTCGCTGAAATACTCGTCGAAGCGATCGCCGCCCTCGGTCGCCTTGATGAAGGCGAAGGATATGCCGTTGGCCTTGGCGGTCGGCCAGTCGACAGAGGTCTGGTACTTGGAAACATCGGTGCCGTGGACGGCATAGTTCCAGGGAGCGCCGCTATCCCATTCATGCGGCTTGGAATCGGCGAAGCGCGGCGCGCGCACGGCCACCGTCGCCGACGGCGACACCGGCGAAAGATCGTCCACGGTCGAGCAGGCGCCCAGAAGCGTCAGCATGATGAGGGCCGCAAGACTGCGCATGGCATTCCCCGAGCCGGGTTCAGCCGGCCGCTGATGGGTCTTTGCACTGATGGCCTTCGCTTGCGCAGGGCCCCTCCGGACAGCCGCCCCACAGGGCCATCCGCCACGGCCGGGGCGCGTCGCAACGATGCGCGCCGGCTGCTGTTTGCTCGTCCATGTCGCTGCCCGTAACCGCTCCGGCTACCGCGCGACATCCATACGAGATCGCCCGATATGGTTGATAAACCGTTGACGACGCTCGACAAGAGCCCTGATTTTGCGGAAGCAATGGCGGCAAATCGATGGCATAAACCAGGCTCGGAGAACCCGGAGGGGGAAAGATGCGGGCTGTCGCGAAGTTCATCAAATGGCTGCTCGGCCTGGTGGTGCTGGCGGTTGCGGCGCTCTTCGTCTGGCTCTACGTCGCGCCGCCGGAACTGATCCGGGTCGGCTCGGGCTATTCGGCAAAGATCGTCTGCTCGAACGTCTTCATCGCCGGACGCGACCCGGGTGAGGTGCTGGCTGTCGACGTGCAGGCGCCCGGCCATCCGCTGCTGCGCCTGATGCGCGTCTCGGTCGACAAGAACAGGGGCCTGGTCTCGGCCGGCCTGTTCGGCGTGCTTGGCAAGAGCGTCGCCGTGGCACGCGACGGCCTGGGCTGCGCCTCCATTCCCGACGGCGATGCCGGCAGGGCGAGACGCTCCGTGCTGCACACAGCGGCTCCTGCTCCAGTGGCGGATGCGCTGTGGCCGGAGGGCGAGCGGGTCGACGCCTCGCAAGACCAGTCGGTCTCGCGGCTGCTCGACGACGCCGTGCTGACCGGTCCGGGCATGCGCGCGGTGGTGGTGGTCAAGAACGGCCGCATCGTCGGCGAACGCTACGGAGACGGTTTCTCCGCCAGGACGCCCTTGCTCGGCTGGTCGATGACCAAGACGGTCAATGCCGCGATTGTCGGCACGCTGGTCAAGGACGGCAAGATGGCGGTCGACAACAAGGGCCTGTTCCCGGCCTGGAAGGCCGACGGGCGCGCCGCCATCAGCCTCGCCGACATGATGGCCATGTCGAGCGGACTGGAGTTCAACGAGGATTATGGTGACGTCGCCGACGTCACACGCATGCTCTACCTCGAATCCGATATGGCCGGCTTTGCCCAGGCCAAGCCGCTCAAGGACGAGGTCGGCAAGGTGTTTTCGTATTCGAGCGGTACGGCGGTGATGCTGTCGCGCCTGTGGCAGGACGCCGTCGGCGACAAGGCCAGGGCGCTGGCCTGGCCGAGGACGGTGCTGTTCGGGCCGCTCGGCATGAACAGCGCCGTGTTGGAGACCGACGAGCAGGGCACGTTCGTCGGTTCGTCCTATCTCTACGCCACGGGGCACGACTGGGCGCGCTTCGGCCAGTTTCTGCTGCAGGGCGGCGTCTGGAATGGCAACCAGATCCTGCCCGCCGGCTTCGTCGACTGGATGCGCGAGCCGGCCCCCGCCTCGAAGGTCTATGGCAAGGGCCAGCTTTGGATCGAAGGCCCCGGCGACGAGGAAAACCCAGGCGCCGGTGTCGCCGCCGGATTGCCCAAGGACACCTACTGGATGGAAGGACATGACGGGCAGACGATCGCCATCATTCCTTCGGAGCAGCTCGTGATCGTGCGGCTGGGGCTGACGCCGGCCAAGTTCGACTACCGCCCGCAGACGATGGTTTCGATGCTGGTAAAAGCGCTCCACTGACCTCCCGGCTCAAGCGGTTACACGAAAGTGTCTGGCCTCCCGGAGCCTTGGAACGGCATGATCCGCGCCGGCGAAGCCTCGCCGGCCGAAGGAGGACATGCATGTCGTTCGACTATTGCCATCCGACCGCACCCCACAAGAAACTGCGCATTCCCAACTGGTACGTATCGAGCCTGATGATGGATCGCGCGCTCGACGCGGTGGCGCGCCGGGTCAAGAAACTCGACCGCGAGCATGACATCCCCTATCTCGCCGGCTACTCGAAGGACGGCAAGACCATCTACATCGACCGGCACATGCCCAGCACCTGGCAGTACAAGGGGCGCACGATCGACACCGACCGCTTCCTGCTGCTTCACGAGGAGGTCGAGAAGACGTTGATCGACCAGCTCGACCTGCACTATCTGCATGCCCATCAGATCGCCACGCGGGCCGAGGAAGCTGCCGTGCGGGCCGCCAATATCTCCTGGCGCGACTACGACCGCTTCATGCAGAAATACGTGAAGACGATGGACGACGAGCGGCTGACCAAGGTGCCGGCCGACCTCGACCTCAAGCCCTATCGCAACGAGCATGACACGGATCTGCTGAAACGGATGGCCGCCGACGTGGAGAAAGGCACGCTGCCCGAAGGCACTGACGCGGACGCCCTGCATGCAGGGATCAAGGGGCAGCTGAGGGCGATCGCGGCTCACGGAGGTGCGACCAGGGCGATGCCTAAGTGAGGCACGTCTACGCTTGGTTTCAGCGCGTCAGTTTCGCCAGCCAGGCATAGCCGCGATAAAGCGTTCTGAAACGAAAGGTTGCGCCCGTGCGCTGCGATTCCGATTCAAGCACGTCGCGCAGCGAGGCGCGCGGCTCGACGTGGAATTTCCGCAGCCAGCCGCGCAGCAGCGCGCGGAACCAGCGTGGCAGTCCTTCCTGCTGGCCGAAGTCGACGACATGCAGCGAGCCGCCGGGCGCCAGCGCGGCGAGCCCCGCGGCAACGGTTTTCTCCCAGCCAGGGATCATCGACAGCGAGTAGGAGACGAAGACGCGGTCGAACGCCGGCCGGCCGAACAATGCGCCGGCATCGAAGGCGGTTGCGTCGGCCCTTGCCAGCGTCACCCGTTCGGAAAGGCCGGCGCGGGCGATGGCGGCCTGCGCCGTCTCCAGCATCTCGGCGGAGATGTCGAGGCCGAAGAAACGCGCCTCGGGATAGCGGCGGGCGGCAAGTATGATGTTGCGGCCCGTGCCGCAGCCGAGTTCCAGCACTGTGCCGCCGGCCGGCGCGTCGAGCTCGGCAATCAGCCGGTCGCGGCCGAGCAGGTAGTATTTGCGCGTCAGGTCGTAGATGTGGCGCTGCCAGCGATAGACACCGTCCATCAGCTCGGCATGGCTGGCCGGCAGCTCGGTCGCGCTCATGCGGAGCGCTTCACATATAGATGGAAGCCGCCATAGATCGCCGAACGATCACGCGCCGAGAATTCGCGCGAGGCTTCATCCTCATAGCTCCACTGGTCGAGCAGGGAGTTCGACAGGCGGCCCGGCAGCAGGCTGGGTTCGGCGGCGGTGCGGAAAATGACGCGCGCGCCTGCCGACGCGGTGCGGGTGATTTCGGTCCACAGCGCGTTGAGCTGGTCGTCGGTCATCCAGTCCTGGGCGTCGAGCAGCACGAAGCGGTCGAGCGAGCCGGCATCCTTGCTGGCGAGGAACTCGATCAGATTGGTGTGGCGGATGGCGACGCGGTCGACATTGTCGCGGATCACCTTGTAATTGCGCTGTTCGAGATAGGCGGGCAGGGCGGCCTCGCCGGGCAGAGGATAGCGCCGCGCGAAAGCCTGCCAGGCGAAGTAGTTGTTCTCGATGGGGAAATCGCAGGCGAGCTTTTCCAGCCGCGCCTTCAATACGCTGGCCATGGTGCCGTCGCCGGAAGTGATCAGCGAATCATACTGCGCCGGCGGAATGCCGAGGCCGAACAGCGAGGCCTTGCGCGAGGTGGCCCATTTCAGCAGCTTCTTGTCGAAGACGGGCGCCAGTTCCTCCTGGAAGAAGCGGCGCTGCTCGCCGATGTCCCTGGCCTTCATGATGCCGGCCGGATCGACACCGAAGAACTTCGCCGTGCGGTGGCCCATCGCGATGAACAGGCCGAGCAGGCCCGTTTGGTAGAAATTGCGGTCGAAGACGGCGATGCGGCGGTGGCCGCGCCAGTTGCGCCGCTCCCAGTAGTGGCGGCTCACCGGGTCGAGATGCGGCGCGATGAAGCGGTCGGAGGCCTGGGAGGTGTGTGCTGTGCCGGCAGCGCCGAAAAAGCGGAACAGGTCAGCCTGCGACGGCAGGTGACGCACCGCCTCCAGCTTCATGCGGTTCAACGCGATGTGCGCCGCGTTGAGGTCGACGGCGTCGATGCTGGCCGGCGCGCGGGTGAGATAGGCTAGGATGTTGCAGCCGCCCGACGCGATCGTGACGATGCGATGGCCGGCGCCGAGCTGCATGGCTTCCATGTCGACATCGGGGTCTTCCCAGATCTGCGGGTAGACCAGGCCGGAAAACAGGAAGGCGAAGAGCCGTTCGGAGATGCCGGCCTTGGACAGCGGGCGGTTCTGGTAGACGGCCTTTCCGACTTCCTTGCCTCGGCGATAAACGAGTTCTCCGGAAACATCCGACATGGAAAGGTGATTCCCCGTTTGCGTTGGCGCAAGCGGGTATCCCAGCGTCATGACAGGCCGGTGACAGGCTGTTGACGTTGAGTTGATGTGTCTCCTATGCCTCCCCGAACCCGCCAGGCGTCGGCGTGGTCACGATCACGGCCTCGCCGGCGTCGAGCGTGGTCTGATCGCAGGCCTTCAGGGTTTCGACCGAACCGTCATTGCGCCGGACCTTTGTCGAGCCGGGCTCGCCGTCGCCGCCGCCATCGAGCCCCTGGGGCGGGCGGTTGCGGTGGGAGGACAGGATCGCACACTCCATTTCTTCCAGGAAGCGGATGGTGCGGCGGGTGCCGTCGCCGGCGCTCCATCTGCCCTTGCCGCGGGAGCCCTCGCGGATATGAAAATCCTCAAGCAGCACGGGGAAACGAAGTTCCAGCACTTCCGGATCGGTGAGCCGCGAGTTGGTCATGTGGGTGTGCACGCCAGAAGTGCCGGCAAAGCCGCGCCCTGAATTCATGCGGCCGGCCGGCGAACCCGAGCAGATCGTCTCGTAATACTGGTAGCGCTTGTTGCCGAAGGTCAGGTTGTTCATCGTACCTTGCGCGTTGGCCATCGCGCCCATGGCGCCGAACAGGGCATTGGTGACGTGCTGCGAGGTCTCGACATTGCCGGCGACGACGGCGGCGGGGTAGGCGGGTTTCAGCATCGAGCCTTCCGGGATGACGATGTTGATCGGCCTCAGGCAGCCGGCGTTCATCGGGATCATGTCCTCGACCATGACGCGGAAGGCGTAGAGAACGGCGGCTCGCGTCACCGGCTCGGGGGCATTGAAGTTGTTCTTCATGACCGGCGAGGTGCCGGTGAAGTCGACGGTTGCCTCGCGCTTGTGCCGATCGACCGATATCCTCACCTTGATCACCTGGCCGGTATCGGTGGGGTATTCGTATTGCGAGCTGTCCGGCAGGCGCTCCAGCACGCGGCGCACGCTCTCGGCGGCGTTGTCCTGCACATGGCCCATATACGCTTCGACGACGTCGAGGCCGAAATGCGCAACCATTCGGCGCAACTCGGCGACGCCCTTCTCGTTGGCGGCGATCTGCGCCTTGAGATCGGCAATGTTCTGGACCGGATTGCGCGCCGGCCAGGGATGGTCGGTGAGCAGCGTTTCCAGATCCTTCTCACGGAAGCGGCCGCGATCGACGACGCGGAAATTGTCGAACAAGACGCCTTCTTCGTCGACCGTGGTGGCCAGCGGCGTCATCGAACCGGGCGCGGTGCCGCCGATGTCGGCGTGGTGGCCGCGCGAGGCCGCCCAGAACAGGATTTGTTTGCGCGCATCGTCGAAAACCGGCGTCACCACCGTGATGTCGGGCAGGTGCGTGCCGCCATTGTAGGGCGCGTTGAGTGCGAACACGTCGCCCGGATGGATATCGCCCGAGTTGAGGCGGATGACGGTCTCGACCGACCGGTCCATGGAGCCGAGATGCACCGGCATGTGCGGCGCATTGGCAACCAGAGCACCATGGCGGTCGAAGACCGCGGAGGAAAAATCGAGCCGTTCCCTGATGTTGACGGAGTAGGCGGTTCTGCAGCGTCACGCCCATCTGCTCGGCGATCGACATGAACAGGTTGTTGAACACCTCCAGCATGACCGGGTCGGCGCCCGTCTTTCCCGAGAGGCCGGTGCCCAGCGCGGCCTGGCGGCGCTTCTTCTCCACGCGCCGCAGCAGGACATGGTCCCTTGCGGTGATCCCGGCCTGCCAGCCCGGCTCGACGACGATGGTCTGGTTGGGCTCTATGACCAACGCCGGGCCGGCGACCTTATGCCCGGGCTTGAGGTCGCCACGGCGGAATATGCCGGCGTCACGCCAGGCGCCATCGGCAAAGATCGACCTGCTCTTCCAGGGGCTTGCGGCTGTCTCCTCCAGATCCGATTCAATCTCGTCGCGGCCGTGGGTTCCGCCATCGCTGCCTTCGACGCCGACCGCCTCGACGATCAACGGCTTGTTCTCGTAGACGAAGCCGAACTGTGCCTTGTGGGCGGCCTCGAAATCGTCCTTGGCGCGCAGGATGGAGCCATGGCCGAATGGCACGGGCAGCGCGCTGTCCGTGCCGTCATAGCGGATCTGCAGCACCGGCCGGGAGACGATGGCGGCCTCGGCGATGCCCTGTGCCGCGAGTTCCGCGACGACTGCATGGCGCAAGGTGGCGATGAGATCGTCGATTGCCGCCCTCGAGCTGTCGTTCAGCGGCTGGAGCAGCGCCTGCTGGCGCGAGGCGAAGACCGAGGACAGGCCGATGCCATAGGCCGACAGCAGGCCGGAGAAGGGATGAATCAGCACCGACTCCATGCCGAGCGCGTCGGCGACAAGGCAGGCGTGCTGGCCGCCGGCGCCGCCAAAGCAGTTAAGGAGATATTCGGTGACGTCGTAGCCGCGCTGAACCGAGATCTTCTTGATGGCGTTGGCCATGTTCTCGACGGCGATGGTGACGAACC